>Ga0209067_10000865_pt1 | contig 19024 bp, 18 predicted proteins | sample ColStrG_CSR_2013_FD_187199 | JGI IMG/M metagenome (GOLD analysis project Ga0209067, IMG submission 187199) | Freshwater sediment microbial communities in response to fracking from Pennsylvania, USA - Cold Stream Run_MetaG_CSR_2013 (SPAdes)... | ecosystem: Environmental > Aquatic > Freshwater >...
GGCTGGCCCAAAAACTAAAGCTGTTGCGCCCGCCTCAACCAAAGTCCGATCTGGCGCGGCGCGATCCGTTTGCCTTGAGGGCGGCGATTGTGCTGGCGCTGGCGGGCACCGCGATTGTGGCGGGCGACGAGCGCGAATTGCGGCTGCGGGCGGCTTTCGATTTCAAGGTTCCCGCGCAGGCAGTGGCGGCGGCGCGGCTGGATGGCTGGATCAACCCGCCGCTTTATACGCAAAAAGCGCCCGTGCTGTTTTTAAACCACGGCGCGGCGGCAAAATCCCATGAATTTGAAGTGCCGCTGGGCTCTACGGTGCGGCTTAGCGGTGGCGGGCTGGAACAGACCACCATTTTCGCCGATCCGGTGTTTGAAGCGCAGGTGAGCAGCGCGGCGGAACGCGCCTTCAAGCTCACCGGCAACGGCAATTTACGGCTGAATGGCGAGAATTTCAGTTTTCGCGCCATTGCCGATCTGCCGCCGGTGATCGCGTTGAAGGGCCAGCCGGAGGCTGGCCTTGGCGGCCATTTAACCCTGGCCTATTCGATTGACGACGATTATGGTGCGAGTTCCGCACAAGCGCGTTTTTTGCCGGGGCCGGAGATTGGCAGCGCGCATGTGTTGGAGCCGCCGCCGCGCGCTGATCTGAAGTTGCCCCCCAACGGGCTGGGTGAGGCGCAAAGCGAGCTTGACCTGACCGAAAGCGCATGGGCTGGCGCTCAAATGCAGATGGTTCTCGCCGCCAAAGACGAGGGCGGCAATGTCGGCACCAGCGCGCTCATTGAGGTGACATTGCCGGAAAAACCACTCCGCAGTCCTCTGGCGCGCGCGTTGATGGAGCAGCGCCGACTGTTGGTGACGCAACCCGACTTAAAGCGCGCCGATGTTCGCTTGGCGCTGGACGGAGTGCTGATCGCGCCGAACCAGTTTGAGCTGCCAGAATCGGTCTATCTGGGTCTGCGGGTGACGGGCCAGCGGCTACGCAAAGCCCGGAATGATTCGGATTTGCTCGATGTGGCGCAAATGCTGCACGATATTGCGCTGGATCTTGAAAACAGGGGCCATTCACCGGCCGAGCAGCGGCTCAAAGACGCGCAACAGGCTTTGCGCGACGCGATTGCGCGCGGTGCCTCACCGCAAGAACTGGAGCAGCTGTCGAAAAATCTGCGTGAAGCCTTGGCCGATGTAATGCGCGAGATGGCGCAACGCCCGCCGCAAGCCAGACAAGGCGATCAAACCCGGATGATCTCGCCCAATGAGCTTAAGAACATGCTCGATCAACTCGAAGCTCTGTCAAAATCCGGCGATCTGGCGGGAATGATGGCGCTGCTTGATCAGTTGCAGCAGTTCACCCAAAACATGCAAAGCGTGGAGGGCGATGGCAAATCACCGACGGAACAGGCGCTGAACGGGCTCGATTCTTTGATGCAGGAGCAGCAAGGTCTGCGCGACAAGACCTATAAACCGCCGCAGGCCGGAGAAAATTCGGAAGATTTACGCCAGAAACAAAGCGATCTGCGGCGTAAGCTGGAGGAATTGCAAAAGGGCCTGCAAGACTCAGGCGCACCCGATGAACCGGGACTGAGCGCCGCCGAAGAGGCCATGCGCCGGGCTGAATCGGCGCTGGGAGCGAAGGGCGAGCGCTCCGGCGCGGTTGAAGCGCAGGGGCAAGCGCTGGAAGCGATGCGTAAGGCCGGGCAGAACCTGGCCAAAAACGGCGAGAATGGTCAGGGCCAAAATGGCAAAAGCGCCAAAGGCGACCCGCTGGGGCGCAATGGCAAGGGCAGTCAGTTTGATCGCAGCCTGACGCCCGGCGCCACCCAGGCCGATGCGGCGCGGCGGGTGCAGGAGATTTTCAAGGAAATCCAGCGCCGCGCCGGCGAATTGCAGCGCCCGCTGCCTGAGCGCGACTATCTCGACCGGCTGCTGCGGAATTTTTGAGCCCGCGCGCGGGTAACGCTTGCTTTGCACGAATTGCAGCGACATATCTGCACGGTGATCATTTTCTGAAGGTGCTTGAATGGCGTCGAATTGGCTGGTGCTTGTCGCAGTGGGTGCGGTGGCCGTGGTTTTGGTGTTGGGGCTAATCAACATGCTGAAAGGCGGCAGCGCCAATCGCTCGCAAACTTTGATGCGCTGGCGCGTCGGTTTGCAGTTCCTCGCCATTGTCATCATCATGGGCGTGCTGTTTTTCCGCAGCCACTAACATCTGGAGCGCATTATGGTTCGGTTGAACCGCATTTACACCCGCACTGGCGATGATGGCACCACCGGCCTTGGCAGTGGTGAACGACGTCCGAAATTTGATCTTCGCGTCGCCGCTTATGGCACGGTGGACGAGACAAATGCGGCAATCGGCATGGTGCGTGTTTACACCAGCGCCAGCACGCTGGAAGACTGGATCATGGTCGATGCGATGCTGGCGCGCATCCAGAATGATCTGTTTGATCTGGGGGCCGATCTTTGCCTGCCGGAAGGGCCGGAACCGCCGCCCTATGAGCCCTTGCGGGTGATCGAGGCGCAGGTTGAACGGCTGGAGGCGGAAATCGACCAACTCAACGAGGCGCTTTCGCCGTTGAAATCGTTCATTTTGCCGGGTGGTGCCGCACCGGCGGCGGGCCTGCATCTGGCCCGCACTATTGCGCGGCGGGCGGAGCGGCTGATGGTTGAACTTGCTGCCAATGAACATGAAAAACTGGGGCAGCCTGCGATTAAATATATCAACCGGCTGTCGGATTTTCTGTTTGTGGCGTCGAGATATGTCAATTCGCGCGGTAAGGCTGATGTTCTCTGGGTGCCGGGCAAGAATCGCGCCTGAAATGAGCGGCGAACGCGGTAAGCCCTCCGCCATGAGACAAAAGAGATCGTTGACTTAGGCCATGGTGCTGATTACCAAATTTGCAGAAATGTTGGGTCTGAACGGTTTTATCATCCATCGGGAGCTATTCGATGAAGATTCTTGTGCCCGTCAAACGGGTTGTTGATTACAACGTGAAAATTCGCGTCAAGGCCGACGGCTCGGGCGTCGAACTGGCCAATGTCAAAATGTCGATGAACCCGTTCGACGAAATCGCGGTGGAAGAAGCACTGCGCCTCAAAGAAGCCGGCAAAGCGACAGAAGTTGTGGTGGTGTCGATCGGCCCGGCGCAAGCCGCCGAGACGCTGCGGACAGGCCTCGCGATGGGCGCCGACCGCGCTATTCTGGTCAAGGTGGACGGCGTGGTTGAGCCACTGGCGGTGGCCAAAATTTTGGCCAAGATTGCCGAGGCCGAGACTCCCGGCCTGATGATCCTGGGCAAGCAGGCGATTGACGATGATGCCAACCAGACGGGCCAGATGCTTTCGGCTCTGCTGGGCTGGGCGCAGGGCACTTTCGCCTCTAAAATTACTGTAGGAGAGGGTGTGCTCGAAGTCACACGCGAAGTCGATGGCGGATTACAGACGGTCGAACTGAAACTGCCGGCCATCATCACCACCGATCTGCGCCTCAACGAGCCGCGCTACGCCTCGCTGCCGAACATCATGAAGGCCAAGAAAAAGCCGATGGACGAAAAGACTCCGGCCGATTTGGGCGTCGATGTGACCCCGCGCCTCAATGTGCTGAAAACCACCGAGCCTTCGGGCCGCAAGGCCGGCGTCAAGGTGGCTTCGGTCGCCGAACTTGTCTCGAAACTCAAGAATGAAGCGGGAGTGATTTAATGACCACGCTGCTGATCGCTGATCATCATAACGGCCATCTCTCAGATGTGACCGCCAAAGCTCTGAGCGCCGCCGTTGAGATGGGCGCGCCTGTTCATGCGCTGGTGGCCGGCCAAAATGTGGCAGGGATTGCCGCGGAGGCGTCCAAGCTCTCCGGTGTGGCCAAGGTTTTGACCGTTGATGATGCGCTCTACGCGCATGGTCTGGCCGAACCGCTGGCGGCGCTGATCGTCTCGCTGGCGGGCCATTATACCGGCATTGTCGGCTGCGCCACGGCAAGCGCCAAGAACGTAATGCCGCGCGTGGCGGCACTGCTTGATGTGATGCAGATTTCGGAAATCACCAAGGTTATTTCCGCCGACACATTCGAGCGGCCGATCTATGCCGGCAATGCAATCCAGACCGTGCAGAGCACCGACAAAATTCGCGTGCTCACCGTGCGGACCGCGTCCTTTCAGAGCGTGGCAGACGGCGGGTCAGCCCCGATCGAGGCTGTCGTGGCGGCGGGAAATCCGGGCCTTTCGAGCTTCAAGGGCGAGGCTTTGTCAAAGTCTGATCGTCCGGAATTGACCTCGGCCAAGATCATCATTTCGGGTGGCCGGGCCATGCAGAATGCCGAAAACTTCAAGACCTATATCGAGCCGGTGGCCGATAAACTGGGCGCGGCGATGGGCGCCTCGCGCGCGGCGGTTGATGCGGGCTATGCCCCGAACGACTGGCAGGTGGGCCAGACCGGCAAAGTGGTTGCACCGGACCTTTACATTGCGGTGGGTATTTCCGGCGCGATCCAGCATCTGGCCGGGATGAAGGATTCAAAGGTGATTGTCGCCATCAACAAGGACGAGGAAGCCCCGATCTTCCAGGTGGCAGACTATGGTCTGGTGGCAGATCTTTACACCGCTCTGCCCGAACTTGCCAAAGAGCTGGCAAAATAGGCCGGTTGGTCGGACGCGAAATGATAAAAATGCGGCATTATCCCTATGTCGCATTGCGGGAGACTAGACGGGACGTGATCATAGCCTATGATCGCGCCCGAGTTATTCAATTTGAATGATAAATTCCGCCGAGTGACGGATTGTCGAACGCGCTCTTGAACAATGGACGGGCACCATGGCATTTGAAATTCATAAAGTCGGTGTGATCGGCGCTGGCCAGATGGGCAATGGCATCGCACAGGTGTGTGCGCTGGCGGGCATGGATGTGCTGATCAATGATCTGTCGGAAGACCGCATCAATGCGGGTCTGGCCACGATCAACGGCAATCTGTCCAAGCAGGTGGCGCGCGGCCAGATTGACGAACCCGCGCGCAAGGCTGCGCTGGGACGGATTAAATCTGCGCCCGATTTTGCCGCCTTTAGCGATTGTGATCTGGTGATTGAAGCGGCCAGCGAAAATGAAGCGGTCAAGCGCAAGGTGTTTTCAGGGCTGTCGCAGCACCTTAAACCGCAAGCGATGATGGCCTCCAACACCTCGTCAATTTCGATCACGCGGCTGGCCTCGGTCACCGACCGGCCTGAGCGCTTCATCGGCATTCATTTCATGAATCCGGTGCCGCGCATGCAGTTGGTTGAGCTCATCCGCGGTATCGCCACCGAGGATGATACGTTCGATACGGCCAAGCAATTCATTGTTCGGCTGGGCAAGACGGTGACCATGTCGGAAGATTTTCCGGCCTTTATCGTCAATCGCATTTTGCTGCCAATGATCAATGAGGCAATTTATACGCTGTATGAAGGCGTTGGTTCAGTGGATGCGATTGATACGGCGATGCGTCTGGGGGCCAATCATCCGATGGGGCCGTTGCAACTGGCCGATTTTATCGGCCTCGACACCTGCCTTTCGGTGATGCAGGTGCTGCATGAAGGGCTGGCGGATTCCAAATACCGGCCCTGCCCGCTGCTGGTGAAATATGTTGAAGCGGGCTGGCTGGGCCGCAAGACCCAACGCGGTTTCTATGATTATCGCGGCGAAACACCGGTGCCGACGCGTTAGAATTTCTCCGACGCACTAAAGGTTTGCCGAGGCGCCAGACCGCCTGTCTCGAAAATTTGTGAGCCTTGCCGAAAACTCCGGCGAGGCTTTTTTTATGGGTTCAGTTCGGCTTTGGCTGATGCAGCGCTTATATGGGGCATGCGCCACCCTTTCAGGCTGGCCCAGACCTTCTGGTCGAGCGTGAATGTGTCCACCGGCTGCGAGCCTCCAAGCGCGGCACTGGGCGACATGCCGATGCCACTGTGGGTGAAGCCGCACTTTTCCAGCACGCGCTTTGAAGCCGGATTGGCGACGCGCACCTTGGCCCCGATCTCGACGGTGGGGGTCACGCTGAACAAAGTGTCGATCATCGCCTGCACGGCCTCGGTGGTGTAATTCTGGCCCCAGTAATCCGGGTGCAGCGCATAGCCGAGATAGGCGCGGTTGCGCGGCCTGATCTCAGCGCTGACAAAACCGATGAAATCACGGGTGCCGGTGCGAAGGGTGAGGCCAAGATTGAGCGCCGCACCGCTGGTGTTGTGCGCGCGCGCCGCCAGAATATAGGCGTCTGCGCCCTGCGGCGGGTAGGGATGCGGAATGGCGCTGGTTTGCAGAGCCACTTCCTTGCGGCTGGCGATGGCCTGAACAGCACCTGCATCGCTGGCGCGCGGCCACCGCAGCCACATCCGCCGCGTCTCCAGCCGGAAAACATCGTCGCGTGTTAAATCAGGAAACATGGTCTTGAGCTCCAGTTTCTCTGTTTCAGATAAGAATGAAACAGAAACGACAAAGGGAAGTGGTTGCCCACTTCCCCGCTCAAAACCCGTTAGGGGTCTTTATGAATTTGCTCGCGTGACACTCTGGTTTTGTTCAGGGGTCTTGCGAAGGTTTTGAAACCCAAATTCACCGGTTCTGTGGGAAGCGGTGGGGGTTTCAGGTGCCTCCACCGTTATTCTGCGGCTGCCAGTGCCGGTTTTGTCAAGACCGAGATATAAGCTCGGCCGTTGCCCTTGGTTTTAAATTCGACGTGGCCTTCACAAAGTGCGAACAATGTATGATCAGTGCCCATACCGACATTGACGCCGGCATGCCACTTGGTGCCGCGTTGACGCACGATAATGTTGCCCGACACGACCGCCTGGCCGCCGAACTTTTTAACGCCGAGGCGACGACCGTCAGAGTCGCGCCCGTTGCGGGAAGAACCGCCTGCCTTTTTATGAGCCATTTGAGTGCTCCGAAATCCTGCTAAGACGCAAAAGCGCCATTTGTTAGACTGTATATCCGAAAAATTCGGACGATGAAACTGCCGAAGGAAACTTTTGGAAACTGCTGAAAGGAAACTTTCGCCGGGCCTGACCCGGCGCAAATGCCTTAAGCGTGAATTTCCTTGATCTCGACGATCGTCAGATCCTGGCGATGGCCGCGCTTGCGCTTGGAATTCTGGCGACGGCGCTTTTTGAAGGAAATGACCTTCGGGCCGCGCGTCTGTTCAAGGATTTCGCCAACAACCGAAGCACCGGATATAGCGGGCGCGCCGAAAGAGGTTGCGCCATCCTTGGTGAGCATCAGAACTTCGCCAAACGTGACTTTGTCGCCGGCAGCGCCGGCAACGGTGGAGAGGGTAATCTTGTCGCCTGCTGCAACTTTATATTGCTTGCCGGCGGCTTTAATGACTGCGAACATCTTTTGTCCTCGTGTTCAAACCGGCTTGCTCCATCTTTAAAAAGACAGGCAGACGGCTTTTTGGCAGGTTAAACCAGCGGTGATATCCGGCGTTTTTTCAAAGACGCTCCGTTTGCTTTGAAAGAGTGGCTGAACACCAACGGATTCAAACAAACAAAAAACGCGGCTAAGAGGCCGCGCCAGACAGGATTAAGCCATAGGAGATTTTCCGCCGCTTTGTCAAGGCCAAGGTCTTCAAGGAGCCTAAGTTCTTAGCCTTGAATCGGTTTTTGCGCCAAACTGCGGCTTTGTGAATAATGCCGCACTGCATTTTGACCGCGCCACGGACTTGATGCGAGGGACTTGATGCGGGGCCTTGATGAAAGCGGCCCATTCGTTATGGTGTGCGCCTCAACAAGGGGCGAGATCATGCCGGTGGCATTTTTCTGAACTCGAAATGAAGCAGCGGCTGGTGCGCCTGCAGGCAGAAATGGCAGCACGCAAGCTGGGTGGCCTGCTGCTGTTCAATCAGGAAAGCATGTATTGGCTGACCGGCTATGATTCGTTCGGCTTTTGCTTCTTTCAATGTCTCTATGTCGGGGCGGACGGGGGCATGGCGCTCCTCACCCGCTCGGCCGATTTGCGTCAGGCGCAGCACACCTCGAATCTGACCGATATCCGCATCTGGAAAGATGCTGCGAACGCCAATCCGGCGCAGGATTTGCGGGCGATGCTCAAGGATTTGGGCGTTAAAGGGCAAATCGGCATTGAAAATGACGCTTACGGCCTGACGCATTTTAACGGGAAGCGGGTAGAGGCGGCGCTGGCGGGCAAGGTTGAACTGGTGGATGCCTCAAAGCTGGTGGCGTTTTTGCGCGTCACGAAAAGCGCGGAAGAAATTGCCTATGTTCGCAAGGCGGCATTGTTGTCCGATCTTGCCGACAAAGCCGCGATTGCCGCTACCCACGCGGGCGCCGATGAAGGACATATATTGGCGGCGCAGCACAATGCGATTTTTAGCAATGGCGGCGATTATCCGGCCAATGAATTCATCATTGGCTCGGGGCGCGATGCCTTGCTGTGCCGCTATAAGGCCGGGCGGCGCTCCCTGGACGCGCAAGACCAGCTCACGCTGGAGTTTGCCGGAACCTGTCGGCACTATCATGCCGCGATCATGCGGACGCTGATCATCGGCAAACCGACGCCGCTGCATATTTCTTATCATGCCGCTGCTCGGGAGGCCTTGCTGGCCTGCGAGGCGGAATTTAAGCCCGGCCGCACGGCGGGCGATGTGTTTGCCGCGCATGCCCGGATTTTTGACCGGCACGGGCTCAGCGCACACCGGCTGAACGCCTGCGGCTATGCTTTGGGGGCTAAATTCACGCCAAGCTGGATGGACCCGCCGATGTTCTATGAAAACAACGATTTCATATTGAGCGAAAATCAGGTGTTTTTCGCCCATATGATCTTGATGGATTCAGCCACTGAGACCGCCATGTGTCTGGGCCGCACTTCGCTGATCGGGGCCCAAGGGGCGGAGCCGCTCAATGCAGGCGATCTGGCGTTGGTGGTGCGCTGATGCGCCTCGGTTTATTGTGCGCTGTCTTGGCGCTGGCCTTGCTGAACGCGGCCTGTCAGGATTCGGCGAGCAAGGTCGCGCTGGATCCTTCCGCGAGTGCGGTGGATGTGGTGAAAATCGAGCGGGTGGCGGGGGCCAATATTGCCGCGGCGCCGCTGGCCCTTGTCTCGCTGGACGGGCCGCCGCAACCAGCGGTGGACGCCCTGTGGGCCGGACTGCAACGCGAGGCGGCGACGCGGCAGATCGAATTGCGCGAGGTGAAGGGCGCGAAATATCTGGCGCGCGGCTATTTTTCCGCCTTCACCATCGGCGAGACCACCCATTTTGTCTATGTGTGGGATGTGGCCGACAGCGCCAAACACGGCACTCAGCGCGTTACCGATGAAGTGGTGGTCAAAGGCGTATCCTCTGACCCCTGGGGGGTGTTTTTTGCCGAAACGGTTGGTCAACTGGCGGCCAGGAGCGCCGACGACCTCGCCGCCGTGCTGTCCAACGTGCCGGAAGCGGGCAAAACCCGCTAAATTTTGCTGCCTAATTTGTCACCAACTGGCACATATTAACAATAGTTCGGCTTTTAACGTGTGAAACTATCATGACGAACCTTGTTCCAGTTGGTTTCGCCTGCTAAGAGGCGGGCATTCACACATTGCCGGATGACATTTTTAATGTCGACTGCTCGGGGGCTCGTCCTTTATGGCTCAATCCATGAAAATTTTGGCAGGCAATTCAAATGCGGGCCTGGCCGAAGCGATCGCGGCCTATCTTGGCGAGCCGCTGACCAAGTGTCAGGTGCGGCGTTTTGCCGATATGGAAATTTTTGTTGAAATTCAGGAAAATGTGCGCGGCCAGGATGCTTTCATCATCCAGTCCACCTCCTATCCGACCAACGACCACCTAATGGAATTGCTGATCATGTCGGATGCGCTGCGGCGCGCCTCGGCCCGTCGCATCACCGCCGTCATCCCCTATTTTGGCTATGCCCGCCAGGACCGCAAACCCGGCCCGCGCACGCCGATCTCCGCCAAGCTGGTGGCCAATCTGATCACCCGCGCCGGTGCCGACCGCGTGCTGACCGTCGATCTGCATGCCGGACAAATTCAGGGCTTTTTCGATATTCCGACCGACAACCTTTACAGCGCGCCGGTCATGGTGCGCGACATTAAAGAGCGGATGAACCTGTCCAATGTCATGGTGGTTTCACCCGACGTGGGCGGCGTGGTGCGTGCCCGCGCGCTGGCCAAGCGCATTGATGCGCCGCTGGCCATTGTTGATAAACGCCGCGAGCGGGCGGGCGAATCCGAAGTGATGAACATCATCGGCGATGTGTCCGGCAAGAGCTGCATTCTCGTCGATGATATCGTCGATTCAGGCGGCACCCTGTGTAATGCCGCCGAGGCATTGCTCAACAAGGGCGCGCGCGAAGTTTACGCCTATATCACGCATGGCGTGCTCTCGGGCGGCGCGGTGGCGCGTATCGCCGCCTCCAAGCTGAAAGAACTGGTGCTGACCGACACGATTTTGCCAACCGAAGCCATGCGGGTGGCCAAAAATATTCGGGTGATCTCGATTGCGCCGCTGATCGGCGAGGCTATTCACCGCACCGCGCGTGAGGAAAGCGTCTCCAGCCTGTTTTTGTGAGGCGTTTTTAAAAGATGAGCCAAAAGAAAAAAGCCGACCCGAAGGCCAGCTTTTCTCATTTTAAATCGGTAAAAAATTACTTCTTCATCGCGTCGGCTTTGCAGGCTTCGCGGAACTTCTTGCGATCCTTGCCATGCAGGCCCTTGGCATCGGCATCGGCCGAGCACTTCTTGGAAACAGCGGCCTTGTCCATTGCCATAGGAGCGGCAGGAGCGGTCACTGCCGGCTTGGCAGGCATGACCGGCTTGGCCGGGGTAGCAGCGGTCTGGGCGAAGGATGCACCAGCGCCGAGCATGGCGACGAGGGCGGTCATTGCGAAAGTGGTCGAGAGCTTCATGGTGCAAAACTTTCTTTGTTTATCGAGCCTGAACTGTCAGACACTGAAATATTTGCCACATTCGGGCTGAATGCCGGATGAATGCAGCGGCGGATTTATGCACATTCACGCTGGCCATGTCGAGGAGCACCAAGCGTTAAATTTTATTTACGCTTAATTTAACACAAGACGTCCGTCGATTTTGGCGGATACTTCGCCGGTTCTGGCAATATAATTGATGACGTCGAGCGCGATCAGCCGCGCGCCGGTGTCCGCCGAAGCGCTGGCGGCAGCCAGAGCGCTATAGCCGTCGCCGCCGCGCAGCAAATAATCATTGGTGGCCACTTTATACAGGCGGGCCTCATCCAGAGGCGCGCCGTTGACCTCCACCGAAGCAAGGCGCGATCCTGCCGCCGCGGCACGATTCGCCACCACCTTCATGCCGGAAATTTGCGGGAAACGGCCCGCCAGTCGGCCGGTTTGCGACAGGCCGTTTTCAAGCGCCTCTTTCAGCGCCTTACCGGTGATATTGATGGATACCGAACGGTTGCCGAACGGCAATTCTGTGAGAATATCACGGCGCAGCAGGGGCGTGCCTGCGGCATAGGTTTTGTCGCCGCGAATGCCGCCACCGTTCAATATGGCGATATCGGCGCCCATTGCATCGCGCAGGGCGTCGGAAAACAGATTGCCGATCGCCGTCTCGCCGGTACGCACCGAAGCCTCGCGCGAATCAAGATCAACGCTGAGCATGGCGATCTGCTGATCAAGCTCGGAAGACAGTTTGGCTTCCAGGCTTTTGACTTTTGAGAGCACATCGGCGTCGGGTGTGACGCTGGCGCTGTCGATCAGGCGGATGTTGGGCCACCACGTGAAGCTGCGCTTGTCCCTGGCCTGTTTGAGCGACATGACAAGGTCGATGCACAGCACGTGTTTGGCGTCCTCGCCCGATTCGGCGGCGAGAATCTTGCGGTCATAATCGAGCGCCACATCATGATTGTGGCCGGAAATCACAATGTCATAGGCTTTGGACTGGATGAGGCGCTGGATCAGCGGCTTGTCGGCGTGAACGATGGCGACGGCCAGATCAGCGCCCGCCACGCGCAGGCTCTTGGCCTGATCGACCAATGTGGTCAGCGAATCCGTGATGATCAGATCGCCGGGGTTGGACATTTTGGGTGTTTCATCGAGCGTCGTGCCGGAAATACCGATCTTGACGCCCACCACCTCAATCATCATCTGGTCGATGAAAGCGGGAACCTTTCCGCCGTCCGGCATACGCAGGTTGGCGGCGAGGCGGGGGAACTGCGCCTCGGCCATGCGTTGCAGAAAAATCTGCTTGCCGAAGTCAAATTCGTGGTTGCCGGGCACAAAAATATCGGGGCGCAGCAGGTTGAGTCCGCTCATCATGCCCGCGCCCTGATCAAATCCGGCGAGCAGGCTGGGGCTTAACGCATCGCCGGCATGGGTAAACAGCGTGGTGTTGCCGCTGGCGCGCTCGGCTTTGAGAATGGCGGCCAGACGCGGCAGGCCGCCGCGCCCGTCCGCCTCGTTGATCTGGTAAAGATCATTGGTCAGCACGAAGGTCATGCGAATAGCATTATCCTCGGCGAGCGCGGCCCTCGACAGACTGGCGCTCGCCAAAACAGCGAGGCTGGCGGCACCAAACTGGCGGCGGTTGAATTTTTGCATATTGAATACCCCTTGAAGTCGCGTAGCTTTAAAAATAAATCAGCAATAAATGAATGGTCGCTGCGAAATGCCCTAGATACAGATGACATAAAATCAGGCTAAGTCCTCAGCATATCCGATTTGACGTGAAGTGAACATGACAGACATGACCATCCAGAATGCAAATATGCGCGCAAACCTGCAGGCACGCGGGCCGCTCCCCGATGGGCACCCCCCGGTGAATATGGGCAAGATTGGTGTTTTGCTGATGAATCTCGGCACACCGGACGCCACCGATTATTGGTCGATGCGGCGTTATCTGCGAGAGTTTCTCTCGGACCGCCGGGTGATTGAAACCTCGCGCTGGATCTGGTGGCCTTTGCTCAATCTGGTGATCCTGACTGTCCGCCCGGGGCGCAAGGGCAAGGATTATGACACGATCTGGAACCGCGAGCGCAACGAGAGCCCGCTGAAAACCATCACACGCGGGCAGGCCGAAAAACTGGGCGAATGGGTCAAGGCCGGAGGCTTGGGTGATGCAGGCGGCAAAATCGTGGTTGACTGGGCGATGCGCTATGGCAATCCAAGTGTCAAGAGCCGGTTGGAAGCCTTGCAGGCACAGGGCTGTGACCGGATTTTGCTGGTGCCGCTTTATCCGCAATATGCGGCGGCGACCAGCGCTACAGCCTGCGACAAAGCCTTTGAGGCTTTGATGCAGATGCGCTGGCAGCCGACAATCCGGGTTTCTCCGCCTTATTATGACGAGCCGGTTTATATTGACGCGCTGGCGCAATCTTTGCGCGACGGGCTGGCCAAGCTGGATTTTGAACCCGAAGTCATTCTGGCCAGCTTTCACGGCGTGCCAAAAGAATATCTCGACAAGGGCGACCCCTATCATTGCACCTGCGCCAAGACGGCGCGGCTGTTGCGCGATGCGATGGGGATGAGCAAGGACAAGCTGCGCCTGACCTTCCAGTCCCGTTTCGGGCCAGCCGAATGGTTGCAGCCCTATACGGACGAGACAGTCAAAGCTCTGGCGGCGTCAGGCGTCAAGAAAATGGCGGTGATCACGCCGGGCTTTTCCGCCGATTGCCTCGAAACCATCGAGGAGATCGGCGCTGAAAACGCCGAATATTTCCTGCATGGCGGCGGCGAAAAATTTGGCCGCATTGATTGCCTGAACGATAGCGAGGGCGGTGTGCGCGTCATCGCCGATGTGGTGAAGCGGGAATTGCAGGGCTGGATTTGATCGCGTTCAGGCGTTCGGCGTGGTTTTGACGCCGTGAACGGCAAAGGAATTGCGCCCCTGCTTTTTCGCCTGATACATCGCCTTATCGGCCATGTCGAGAGCAACGCGGGGAGAGAGAACATTCTTGTTGAGCATAGCAATGCCGATGCTGGCCGAAATGACCGCCGAATTTTCCGGGTCGCCGATGTCGATCGGCGTTTGCAGGCTGTTGATCAGGCGGCGGGCAGTGAGCACGGCACCATTATCGCCCTTGAGATGACGGCAGATGACGGCAAATTCATCGCCGCCGAGGCGAGCAATATAATCCTCTCCGCGCACATTGGCAACAAGGCGCTGGGTCGCTTCCACCAGCACGCGATCACCGGCATTGTGGCCGAATGTGTCGTTGATGCTTTTGAAATTGTCGAGGTCAACGAATAACACGGCCGCCCGTTCGTCATTTTGGAGGGGGCCTGCAAAAAGATCGTTAAGATATTGCGACAGATCGGCACGGTTGGGCAAGCCGGTGAGATGGTCTGTCATGGAAATGCGCTGCAACTGGCGCTCGGCCTTTTTGAGCAGCGTGACGTCGTTCATGGCACAGAAAAAGTCGGCTTCGCCCTGACTGAGAGAAGGGCCCATTTCCTGGCCATTCAGCGCAGAGGCCGAAAACAGCACGTCCATCTCGACATCGTTCTGACAGTGTAACCGCAGCAATATATCCCGAACCTGACCGGTTGTTTCAAGCAGCGGCATGATCTGCGAGCGGAAAATTTCAGCGCTGCGTTCGTCAAGAAAGTTGGATAGGGGCTGGCCGAGCAGTTCACTGCTGGAATAGCCGGTGGTGTGCTGCCAGAAGGTGCTCATCCTGGTGATCAGGCCGGAGCGATCGAGCGAAAACATCATAGACGGCGTGGTGTTATAGACCTGCCGCAACGCGTCGAGCGTCAGGCGCAACCGGGCTGAGTTGGCCGTCTGTGCGGTTTGCAAAGTATCAAAGGCGCGGGACAATTGGCCAAGCTCATCATAGCTGTGGTTGTTGACGAGCGTCGGGTGGCCGTCCAAGCGGGATTTTTCCATGGCGAACAGCAGACCGCGCAGCGGCAGATTGACGATGAGGTGAAAGCCGATCGCACTGAACACCAACAGCAGCAATCCACCGCCAAAAGCGGTCAGATAGGCGGCGCGCACAAGATTTTGCTCGGCGATCTGCAGCATTTCAAGATTATAACCGACACGCAGCTCATGCTCTGTATCGACCATCATGTGCAGCAGCGCATCATCAGGTTGCCCGGCGCAGCCATGATTTTCGGGAAACTCGACCAGGGCGCGGGAGGTGCCCAACGAAATGAGCGCGACGCAGGAGACGTTGGGATTTCGCGCCAGAGACGACAAAATTTCGCGCGACAGGCCGAGTTCCATGTCAATGCTGAGACGCGAAAGTGCCGCGACGCTGACACCCGCCTGATTTTGCACATGCTGTTTCAAGCTAGCCGTATTGGTCACCGATTGCTGGCGAATCAGTTCTTGCAAGCCGACCACTGTGAAGACCAGGAATGTCGGAATTAAAAAAATCAGGAATTTGGCAAAGAGCCAACTTCCGATGCGTTCAGAAAAATACGAACGTGGCGAGAACATCGCTTAACCTTCCCTCGCTGGTGAGCACAGATGCCGCTCGCCCACAGGGTCGCTGCGGAAGCCTCGCTTGATGGTTGGTTTTAACCGCATCGGATATAACGCAGTGCTGAGCCCCGCCGAAATTGGCAAAGGTTGATGGACTCAGCTTAAGACCGGCAGGTTGAAGTTTCTTGGCAAAACTTGCTCAAATTTTATCAATATCGTGCTATTTCAAAGGTTTAAAATATATTTTAGTAAAAACTGGCACGTGTTGCCGGTAAATTTGTGTTGAATGAGATTTAAATCGCCGCCATTTTGTGACTTCAAATCCCTCAGTTCCGGTTGTGCTGACGCCGCTCCCACGAGAGGGCCTGCGTGACGATCTCGTCCAGATTGTCGTATTTGGGCACCCATTTCAGGATTGCGCGAGCGCGGGTGGCGTCCGCAACCACGGCTGCGGGATCGCCGGGGCGACGCGGCGACAGCACCACCTTGAAATCGACGCCAGAGACTTTTTTGACCACATTGACCACTTCAAGGACCGAATAGCCCTTGCCATAGCCGCAATTGGCGATGAGGCTGGTGCCCCCTGCGCGCAGATGGTTGAGCGCATCGAGATGGGCGGCGGTCAGGTCCGTGACGTGGATATAGTCGCGGATGCCGGAACCGTCGCGCGTGTCGTAATCGGTGCCGAACACCATGAGTTGCGGGCGCTTGCCGATGGCGACTTCCACCGCAACTTTGATGAGAAGGGTGGCGTCGCGCGTATTCTGGCCAACACGGCCCTGCGGGTCAGCGCCCGCCACATTGAAATAGCGCAGGACCACGAAGCTGAAATCATGGGCTTTGGCGGTGTCTTCCAGCATCCACTCAACCATCAGTTTCGAGCGGCCGTAGGGGGAGAGGGGATAAACCGGCACATCTTCCTTTACCGGTTCCGAGCCGACATTGCCGTAAACGGCGGCGGTGGACGAGAAGATGAATTTTTTCACGCCACCCTTGACCGCACATTCGATCAGATTGCGTGCCTTGGCGGTGTTGTTGAGATAATATCCGAGCGGATCGGAGACCGATTCCGGCACGATCAGTTTGGCGGCAAAATGAATGATCGATTCGATTTTATGCTCGGCAATGACGCGGGAGACCAGTTCCGCATCGCCAAAATCACCAATCACCAGCGGAACCTGTTCGGGAACGGCCCAGCGGAAGCCAGTGGAGAGATTGTCGAGCACAACAACCTGTTCGCCAGCATCAAGAAGCTGCCAAACCATGTGCGAGCCGATATAGCCTGCGCCTCCAGTTACCAGAACGGTCATAAATTCCTCCAAATCGATCCGTCAACCATCATCCTTCGGTCGTTATTAACCGATAAGCATTAGAACAACCTTACAGAACGAGTGATAATGAGTTGTAAATTTTTTTAATTGCGCGTTCTGATTGTATTTCTCCTTGATACAGGAACAGACATGCAGAAGCGAATTCGTAAGGCAGTATTTCCGGTCGCCGGCCTCGGCACGCGTTTCCTGCCCGCCACAAAATCCGTGCCGAAAGAAATGATGACGGTCGTTGACCGCCCGGTGCTCCAACATGTTGTCGATGAAGCGCGCGAGGCGGGCATCGAACATTTTGTGTTTGTGACCGGTCGTGGCAAGGCTGTGATCGAAGACCATTTCGATATGTCTTACGAACTGGAAGACACGTTGCAGCGGCGCGGCAAGGATAAGGAATATCGCGCCCTGATGGCTGATCTGCCACCTGCGGGCGCGACCAGCTTCACCCGTCAGCAGGCCCCGCTCGGCCTTGGCCATGCGGTGTGGTGTGCGCGCGAGATTATCGGCGACGAGCCTTTCGCCGTCTTGCTGCCGGACATGATCACGCAGCCCAATGGCGCACGCAAGAGCCGCTGCCTTGCCCAGTGTATCGAAGCCTATAACAAGCACGGCGGCAATATTATCGCCGTGGAAGAAGTGCCGATGGACGAAACCCACCAATATGGTGTAGTGGCGATCGGGCAAGATCACGGCCATTCGTTTGAAATCACGGGCATGGTGGAAAAACCGGCCAAGGGCACGGCGCCTTCGACCTCGATTATTTCGGGCCGCTATATTCTCGGGCCGGAAATTTTCAAGATTCTGGAAAATGTCGAAAAGGGCGCGGGCGGCGAAATCCAGCTCACCGACGGCATGAAAATTCTGGCGAAAGAGCAGGCGTTCCACGGCGTGCGTTTTGACGGCCGCACCTTCGACACCGGCTCGAAAATCGGCTTCCTGACCGCGAACATTGCCTTTGCGCTGGACCGCGATGATCTTGGCCCGCAATTGCGCGCCGAGGCGAAAAAGCTGCTGGGCTAAATCGGTTCGCGGCGTGCGGTGCGAATAAAATTTGACAAATAGCGTGGTCATTCTTGACAGTTCGGCGTGACCGCGCCTATATCGCCGCATCTTGCGCGAGCGAGGGAAGAAGTATTTACGCTTCTTGTGGCGGGATAGCTCAGCTGGCTAGAGCACGGGAATCATAATCCTGGGGTCGGGGGTTCAAGTCCCTCTCCCGCTACCATCTAACCCTTTGATTTGTTTCATCTTTTTCTATTTTTGAGATTTTAGAAACTTCAGCGCGCGCTCAAAAGTAAGCAATAAGTAAGCGGTCGGTAGGGTTGAAATTTGCCCCAGTCCCCTTCGACCATTTCCCGCACCCCGTATATGGGCGTCCGTTCTTTCTTCCGAACTTGTTACTCTCTATCCCTCTTACTCTTTTTTGACTTATTAAAAGAATGGGCCGTCCAAGCCGTCCATGTCGTCTAATACATTGATTTCATATAAATATTACAACGCTCTGGCCGTCCATGTGCCGTCCAATACCGTCCAAACGCCAGCGCCTCGATCTGGGTTTGCGACGATATCAACCTGTCGCAAACGGTAGAAAGCCGTCTGAGGTGATAACAAAATTCATGTCAAAAAATGTTTCGGGCGGATTTCGCGGGCTTTTTTACGATTTTCAGTAACCGGTAGAGGGTGGCAGCGGTTTCCAAGTCACCCACCCCCCTATATCGGGCTATCTAACGCATCCGGCACCGCAAAGCGCGCGCGGGCGCTTTGGACGGTGTGGAATAGAGGAAAAAGGGGGCGAGGGGAAAGCGGCGAAGGGCCGAAGCCCGCTAGATGCTGGAATTGCGTGAAATTGTAATGGTCCGCGTGCCAGAGTGCTTCTTATCAACGGCGATGCCGCGCCGCCTCAATAGCGGTTTGGCGCGGTCAATGGCATTGCCCAAGGCTTGCGCGGTGCGCGGCCAACTCTTCGTTTGCTTTGGCCTGTCGGAGGTGACTTCCTCAAGCTTTGCGAGCAAGTCTGTCGCTGTCCCGTCCCAAAAGGTTTTTTCGTCGCGCTTCATAAAGGCCTCAATCGCTACCGCAACAACATCGCTTTCAAAGGCGCTGTCGCTGGCATCCTTGCGATTGCGGGAATATGCGGCAGCGAATCGCCCTTCGCCCCACCCCATGCCCGATTCGGCGGCCTTTGCCCAATGTTCAAAATCTGCCATTCGACTTGATCGTTCGGGGCGGACACTCTCAAAGCAGTGAAGGGCGGCGCAAATCGCGTCATACAAAACACCAAGAACCAACGGGCGCGCGGCGTTCCATTCTCTTTCGATT
>Ga0209067_10000866_pt1 | contig 19011 bp, 14 predicted proteins | sample ColStrG_CSR_2013_FD_187199 | JGI IMG/M metagenome (GOLD analysis project Ga0209067, IMG submission 187199) | Freshwater sediment microbial communities in response to fracking from Pennsylvania, USA - Cold Stream Run_MetaG_CSR_2013 (SPAdes)... | ecosystem: Environmental > Aquatic > Freshwater >...
GCATGTTGACTGCGAGATTGTCACTGGCAGGTTGATCTTCCAGTACATTAAAAACCAGCGAATTGGTGAATCTGCCAGGACGTATTGTCGAGGGAAAAATTTCCGGCTGTTGCCGCATGATTTGAACAGAATTATTGGGATCACCATTGCGTTCAACCGGTGTCACGCCGGTTGACATAGTCCCGATAATGACAATATCGGCCGCATCGATCCGGACCGTTAGATCTTCCACTGTCAGATCACTGAATTTGGCGCCTGTCACCAACGGGTAGCCCAGTTCAGCGAACCGCAGTCGCATTGCTTCGGCCTGTTCACACCAAGGTGTCAGTATAAAAATCTTTTTACCATGCGCCTGTAAAGGCAAGGTACGATTGGTATTGCGCAGCAGTGTAATGGAATTTTGTGCAATGGCACGCTCGACGGCGCGATGTTCAGGATTGCCGATTGGAGCGTAACTGATCGGCTTGTTCGCCCCAGCCGGTGTTACCCCATGACGCAGTTTCATCTGCACAATCCGCGTCACAGACCGGTCAAATTCGGCACGGTTGATCTGACCGGCATTGATAGCCGCAGCAACCTGATCAATCAGTTCGGAGAGTCGGTTCACCTGTGCAGCATTGCGAATTTCAACCGGCATCAGCGCGATATCGACATCGGCCTGAAAAACCTTGATCACGGCATCACTCTGCTCGAAAAAACCGGCGATGCCCTGCATATCAAGTGCATCGGTAATTGTTACCCCCCGATAACCAAGTTCGTTGCGTAAAATTTCGTGTTGGATTGTCCTGGACATGGTTGCCGGGCTGATCATCTGCTCGCCGGTTCGGGTTCGGGTAACGCTGTTGTCCAGCGCCGGATACTGAATGTGGGCCGTCATGATCAGATCTGGCGCCTGCCCCGCCTGAATTGCCTGACGATAGGGTGCCAGATCAATTGCGTACGCATCGGCACGTGACTTGGTCACGATGGGCAAACCAAAGTGTGAATCAGTCGCCGTATCGCCGTGCCCTGGAAAATGCTTGAAGGTGCCAAGTACACCCTGACTGGCCATACCCTGAATGGAGCGCCGGCCCAGCAGTCCGATCATTGCCGGATCATCTCCATAAGAACGTACATTGATTACCGGGTTGAGCGGATTACTGTTGACATCGACGACCGGAGCGAAATTGACATTGAATCCAACCGCAGCAATTTCGGCTGCCATGACACGTCCCTGCTCATAGGCAAATTGGGCATTGCCGCTGGCCAGATACGCAGCGCCCAACGCCATATTGCCTGAAAACGAGGTGGCTTCCACGCGCGGCAACCGGAACACATTGCCGCCCTCTTCATCAGTGCCAATCAACATGCCGACCGGATAGTTTGGCGGGACGACGTTTTTAAACTGGGTGGTCAGACGTTGAATCTGATCGGTGCCGACAAGATTGTCAGAAAACAGGATAACGCCGCCTATACCGTTGTCACGCAGTGCCTTCGCAGCGGTATCCGGCAGATCGGTCATGCCGGTGGTGCAGTCGGGTTGATCGACCGGGCACCAGTAGCGAATCGCCATCATGAGTTTCTGACCGATTTTTTCCCGGACCGTCAGATTTGCAACGATCTGCTCGGCCGTTTGCCGGGTTGGTTCGGTGTTGCCGTTTTCGGGCGATTCAGTTGATGGCACACCTGAAGAACAGGCCGATAACAGGATCAGTAAAACCATTCCCAACATGAAAAACAGGTGATTCAGGTTACAAATATGCGTTGATCGCGCGGCTGATGATTTTGATGGCATAGGGCAGTTTTCCGAGCTGAGGGAGGGAACCGCTGAATGGTGCGGCTGGTCTTTTTTTAATGGCGCATTGTTTCAGGACTTTTTTTCACAAACAATCAGTGATTACCCATGCCCGGGCACCAAGGCTGCACCATTCAGCCTGTTGTTTATCCGGCATGGATTGCATTCAATATTTACCGAAGTTCACTCCATGACATTTACAACGGCAGGATTAATCGATACCCTCGTACAACTGATTAAATGTTAGCAACATCGTTGCCGCACCACCTCAGGCCGATTACCGTTCCGATTCACAGACCGCCATGGCGAACTCAACTGAAAATAACAAGAAGCGGGACAGTGGCGGACTGGCAGGAATCCTGGTGGGCATTTTCACCGTTTATTTATCAGTCGCATTCGTCACCGGAAAAATCCGGCCCGAAGTGGGCTATGCAATTGCCATACTGAATTGCCTGACTTTTTCCGTGTACTGCATCGACAAATTTGCCGCACAGCGGGGAAACCGGCGTATACCGGAACATCAACTCTGTCTGCTGGCTTTGCTGGGCGGATGGCCCGGTGCCTGGGTTGCACAAAAATTGACGCGTCACAAAACGGTCAAGGCATCGTTTCAGCGCGCCTTTCTGGCCTGCGTCATGTTGAATTTCGCCGCTTTTATTTTGTATTCTTCACCCTGGGCAAGGGAAGCAGTGTTGAACTTCGTTGAATGAGCAGAACAGACGTCAAACAAAAAACAACTCAAGGGGACCGTTATGAAACAAATTTTATTATCGCTGTCACTGGCACTGCCACTTACCGGTGTTTTTGCTGCAGACACTGAGCTGCAGTCATCGATCGCAAAAGATTACCAATCCAGTCTGGCACCGCTGTTTGATCAATTTCACCGCAACCCTGAGCTGTCGCTGATGGAAGTGAAAACCGCCGCCCGCCTGGCTCAGGAGTTGCGCAGCGCTGGATTTCAGGTAACCGAAGGGGTCGGAAAAACCGGCGTGGTCGCGATACTGAAAAACGGACCCGGTCCGCTGGTCATGATGCGCGCCGATATGGACGGTCTGCCCGTGGAAGAAAAATCCGGTTTGCCCAATGCGTCCAAAGTGCACATGACCGATCCGAACGGCAATGACGTCTCGGTCGCGCATGCCTGCGGTCATGATGTCCATATGACCAGCCTGGTCGGCACGGCGCACCAGATGATGGCACGGCGTGGTGAATGGTCCGGCACCCTGATGCTGATCGGACAGCCGGCCGAAGAGCGTGTGCTGGGCGCCAAAAACATGATGCAGGACGATCTGTGGAAGCGTTTCGGCAAACCGGATTACGCCCTCGCACTGCATGTCATCGCCGGACTGGAAGCCGGAAAAATGGTGGTCGAAGAAGCGCCTTGGTCCGGCATCGATACCGTGCAGATCATTGTGCACGGCGTCGGCTCGCATGGTGCTGCGCCTTCCATGGGTAAGGATCCGATCGTACTGGGTGCGCAGATCGTGCTGGCCCTGCAGGAAATTATCTCCCGTGAACGCAACCCATACTCACCTGCGGTTATCACCGTGGGGGCATTTCATGCGGGTACCAAGCCAAATATTATCGGTGACAGTGCCAAACTGGATCTGACCGTCCGGAGCGAAGATCCGGAAACCAGAGACATGCTGCTCAAAGCCATCACCCGCGTGACATTGAATACGGCACGTGCGTATGGCATTGAGGAATCGATGTTGCCAGAAGTGAAGGCGATGGATCTGCCCGCCCAGCCTACCCTGAATGATGAAGCGCTGCGCCAGCGCATGATCAGCCTTTGGACCAATAAATTGGGCAGCGGCGTTTTCAGTACCAGCTTCAGGAAGGAAATGATGGGTGCGGAAGATTTCAACAGTTTCACCAGCGATCCCTACATTCCGAGCGTGTATTACAAGGTGGGTGGCACACCGGTGGCCGAATTGACCGCCGCCAAAAAGAATGGCACGCGGATTCCGGGCAATCACAGTCCGCTGTTTAAGGTTGATTCGGAAACAGCCATCAAGATGGGGGTGCAGACTACGGTGATTGCATTAATGGATTTGCTGAAAAAATAACTGGTTGAAGCAAGGTGGATTCCCACTTTCGTGGGAATGACGTAGACGCCAGTTCAAAGTACAATGCACACCATTTTCAGGATGTCGGAAACATCCCACTCAAAATGGAAGGAAAAACAACATGAAAAGCGATCTCGAAATTGCTCAGCAGGCCGTCCTCAAACCCATCATCCCTCTGGCGCACAGCAAAACCGGTATCGATCCCGAAGCATTAAGTCCCTACGGTCATTACAAAGCCAAACTGTCACGCGAATACATACAGACACTCAAAGACCGTCCTGACGGCAAATTGATTCTGGTCACGGCCATTTCACCGACACCGGCCGGAGAAGGCAAAACCACCACCACGGTTGGCTTGGGTGACGCGCTGAACCAGATTGGCAAAAACGCGCTGATCTGTATCCGGGAACCTTCGCTCGGCCCGGTGTTCGGCATGAAAGGCGGCGCCAACGGCGGCGGGATGGCGCAAGTCATTCCCATGGAGGATATCAACCTGCATTTCACCGGCGACTTCAACGCGATCGCACTGGCCAACAATCTGCTGGCCGCACTGATCGACAACCATATTCATCACGGCAACGCCTTAAACATTGACACGCGCAGGATCACCTGGAAGCGGGTCATGGACATGAATGACCGCGCCCTGAGAAAAATTACCGTGGGCATGGGCGGACCAGCCAATGGTTTCGTGCGCGAAGACGGTTTTGACATCGTGGTGGCGTCCGAAGTCATGGCCATCTTTTGTCTGGCCAGCGATCTGGAAGATCTCAAAAGCCGACTCGGCCGCATCGTCATCGGTTATACCCGCGACAAAAAGCCGGTACTGGCCAGCGACCTGAAAGCACACGGCGCCATGACCGCACTGTTGAAAGAAGCGTTCTCGCCCAACGTGGTGCAGACGCTGGAAGGCAATATCGCCCTGGTCCACGGCGGTCCGTTTGCAAATATTGCACACGGCTGCAACTCGGTGCTTGCCACCCGGACAGCGTTGAAACTGGCCGATTACGTGGTGACCGAAGCCGGCTTCGGTGCCGATCTGGGCGCGGAAAAATTCATCGACATCAAATGTCGCAAAGCCGGGCTGGCGCCCTCCGCAGTGGTACTGGTCGCCACCCTGCGCGCGCTGAAATATCACGGCGGCATCGAGGTCAGGGAAACCGGAAAGGAAAATCTGGAGGCACTGAAACTGGGCATGGTCAATCTGGAAAAGCACATTACCAATATTCAGGAACATTTCGGTTTGCCGTGCGTGGTTGCCATCAACCAGCGCACCGAAGATACGGCTGCAGAAATTGCACTGCTGCGCTCCACTACCGCCCAGCACGGCGTTGAAGTGATTCTGGCCAACCACTGGGCCGAGGGCGGCAAAGGTGCCACGGAGCTGGCGCACGCAGTGGTCAAAATCTGCGAGCAACCCGCCACCATGAAATTTGCCTACGAAGACTACATGCCGTTGCTGGACAAGATCCGGTCAGTAGCAAGCAAGATCTATGGCGCCGCGGACGTGCAGGCCAGCAAAGCCATCATGGAAAAGCTGGCCGAATATGAACAGGAAGGCTACGGACATTTCCCGGTCTGTATCGCCAAAACCCAGTATTCGTTTTCTACCGACCCAACGCTGCGTGGGGCGCCAACCGGACATACCCTGCAGATTCGTGAAGTACGTCTTTCGGCCGGTGCCGAATTTATCGTCGCCGTTTGCGGTGACATCATGACGATGCCGGGTTTGCCCAAAGAACCGGCCGCGATTTCGATCGATATCGACAGCGACGGGAAAATTACCGGGCTGTTTTAAAGAACCAGCAGGCCCCTGCCATCGTTCCGGGACCACCCGTCATTCCCACGCGCACCGTCATTCCCGCGCACGCGGGAATCCACTTTTAGTATCACTGCGTAGCCAAGTCAAAAACATGGATTCCCACTTTCGTGGGAATGACGTGTGGTCGGAACGTGGAAATAACGGTTGGTCGGAACGTGGAAAAAACGAATAGGCCCTATTTCAAAATCTTGTCAGTAATCTTCTCAAGAATACTGTCCAGCGTTTCGATATCGGTGTTGACATGGATCTCCGGATTCAACGGCGCCTCATACGGACTGTCAATACCGGTAAAATCTTTGACTTCACCTTTACGGGCTTTTGCATACAATCCCTTGGTATCGCGTTTTTCGCAGACATTCAAAGGTGTATCAACAAAAATTTCCAGGAAGTCGCCGTCGACAAACAGATCGCGCGCCATCTGTCTTTCTTCCCGAAACGGGGAAATGAATGCGACCAGCACAATCAGTCCGGCATCCACCATCAAGCGGGCCACTTCGGCAATCCGCCGGATGTTTTCCCGGCGCGATTCCCGGTCGAATCCCAGATCACGATTCAGGCCGTGGCGAACATTGTCGCCGTCCAGCAAATATACATGGCGACCCTCCGCATGTAATTTGGCTTCCAAGTGCTGCGCGATGGTGGATTTGCCTGCACCTGACAGGCCGGTGAACCACAGGCAACGTGCCTTCTGGTCCATGCGCTGTTCTCGTTCCTGCGCGGTTATTTTGCTGACTTGCCAGAATACTTGTCCCATATTGATTTGATTTTAAGGTTAATAAAAGATACTTTTTTTAATTTACTTCTGCAACACTACGTCTGCAACCGTACCCGCAACGGCACAAAGCCGGCACGCTTCTTCCAGATAGTCAACCCGATCACACCATGCTCCAGCGCACCGTACCATATTGCTTTGACACCGGCAAATACCGGTTGCTGCGCTTCCTGCAATCGTTCAACCACATATGCGTGCAATAACATCATCACGCCATTTTCAAGATGATCTTTGTGTCCCATGATATCCAGATAATGCACAACTTCACCACAGCGGGTCAACTTTAAATAACACACCAGCCTTTCATTGGTTGCCAAAATACCGTTATGGTGTCCCGGTTCCGGCAGAAACACACCCAACCAGATAGTCCAATGCGTCGGGCAGGAAGGCTGTTGCGGCACCAAAGTTACCGCCGACTGCTGCGCCATATCCTCGGGCTTCAGTAACCAGTGCGCCATCACCGGACCGCCACTGCGCACTTTCATCGACGTTTTTACCGCATGCAGGTCATGCACGAACTCCGGCAATGCGAACTGCCGAACCGAATAATGCATACGCTGCGCCTTGCGGATTTTCGGCAGTGTGCGATTTGAATGCTGACGCAGTATTGCCTCAAAATCCGTGTAGGCCTGACATGCCTGCAGGTCAAACAGCATTGGCGTGGCACGCCGTTTGGATTCAACCTCATCCTGTCCATCGAAGCGCATGTCATAGCGCATTGCGACGCGTTTGAAACGCTGCAACGCCTCCGCTGCATCATGTCCGGCAGCTTGTTGCTGCTGTAAATTGATTGCAATGGTCGGCAGTTCATTTCCTGCCTGCCAGTCCTGCAGGCGCGCCAGTTTGCGTCTGCGCACGATGAGCGGATCAATAACGCCATAATAGGCGCGCATCAACAAGTCCAGACCAAGGTTCATCGAATGCCCATCATGCGCCTGACGCGCCATCAATGACCAAACTGTTATTTTTCCCATTTGCGTCATTCAACAAATCCATCACCTGTTCCAGAACAATTTCCGGGCTCAACGCTTGCATGCACTGATGCCCAAACGAACAGTGTTCCAGACGATCGAGCCCACAAGGTGCGCAGGAAACTTTTGCTGTAATGGTGCGCGCGCGAATCCCTCGCGGCCCCCATTTACCCGGCTCATGACTTCCAGAATAAATCGCCAACAGCTGTGCACCACTTGCTGCTGCGACGTGCGCAATGCCCGAGTTGTTGGAAATGACCAGTCGAGCCCGCGCCAGCACAGCCGGCAGATTCGACCAAGAGATCGTACCGGCGAAGGTTACCACTCTCCTGCTATTACCCAGTCGCGCCCGTATTTGTTCAAACTGATCGTGATGGTATTGGGCACCAATTAAACAGATCGGACCATCAATGGCTTCCAGCAAATGGCGAATAAGGGCTTCGTAACTGGACAGAGGCCAGTTACGAAGCGTGGAATTGCTGAACGGTGCGACAAATACAGCCGACGCAAGTTCTGCTGCACCAATTTCAGCAAGCACCGATGCCGACAGCGGTGCTCTCGCAAGCAGCGTCATCTGCGCAGACTGTTTCGGCTGCAGGCGGCCAACAACGAGCCTGACGAGCAATTCCAGCGACTCGCCAATATGCAACTCGGAAGGAACAAAACGGGATTGCTGGCTTTCACCTTCGGATACCAGTTCAACATGGACAATCTCACTACCACTGTCCGGTGCAGCGCGGAACCAACTTTCAGCAGGCAAAATCCAATCAAGAAACGGAAAACGGGAACGAGAACCGATGCCACATCGGACCTGCGCATCAAGACAGGTCAACAGACTGCGTGTATCTTCATCGACGCGCAAATCAATCGCAATATCGTAGGCGCCATTCACCTTCTCCCTGAATGCCGCTTCGTCTTCAATCGGACGTCCGTCCCAATTCTGGGCATTTTCCGGATAACGGTCAAAAACGATAATTGCATCGAACAGTTGAACTCTGGCAGCGATTTCTGCATTCCAGCTACCGACGACAACCGTAATGTGGGCCTCAGGAAACGAATGTCGGAGCAGTTCCAACGCCGGCAGTCCGATGACAAAATCACCGTGATGATCCAGCTTCAGAACGACAATACGCCACCCTGCTGCACTCGCCGGTGAAACAATTTTGGGGAATACAGTGATCGGCACCGCTGGCGAATCAGCCACACGCTACTCCTCTCAGATTGCATCTTAATTCGATGACTGCTTTGACCATATGACCCCCGCTCTGTTTACCGGTCCATCCAGTCGCCGGTAAAAATTACCGTTCACCTGTGTCGTTACAATGACGTAATTTCGGAACTTTTCGTACAGTTCCGTATTTACTTCAAAGGTATCTGCCTCGAGCCAGAAGTTGTCCAGCTCGCACTGGCAAGTCATGCCAAGTATGTCAAAGATGGCGACGCCGCAAACCTTGGTCGGTATACCGTGATGCAAGGCAGACAGACCGACGGTACTGTTGACCACCACCACCCCTCTGGCATGATCAAGCAAGGTCGGCAGATGTTGGTCATGAATATATTTAACACGGTCTTCGACCTGCAGCACTTTGCTCAATTCGGTAATCCAGGGACGGTGATTGTTATATCCCCGGTCCAGCGGGTGCTGCTTCAAGATCAGATGCGTATCCGGCGGTGCATGTTTTGCAAAGGACTGCATGACCTGATGAATAAAATTCTGCACCGAAGAAAAATTGGAATGCACCTGAAGCTGGGAATCATTATGCACCTGCAGCGGCACCAGATAATACTTGCCAGACAGGTTATCGACCAACTCTTCCTGTATGCCTTCTTCAATAATGCCATACCACAGTTTTCTGAAATAACTTCTCAACCAGGGCCAGGACTCACTGAATTCAAGCGGACGATGGTGTTCGTAAAACGGATACCATGGCCGCAACAAAATGCTGGCACCGTAATACAACATGCTCCAGCGCACGGCGAACCACAGCGGATTCTTAATCTGCACCACTTCCGGCACGGTCAATTTTGGTTTGGACAGATAATCTTCCGGCACGCGGGAAATTTTTGAATTGGCATTGACACCAAACAGTTCAAATGTAATGTAATCCGGGCGCACATAACCTTCCTCAAATACCCCGATCGTCATGCCGTTGCGATGTGCTATTTCGCGGGCAACCCGGTGATAGTGACGGCAGTCGCCCATCAGCAGCACCGTATCAATACGATGTTCTTTCACTACCCGTTCAAAAAAAGCCGGCCAGCTCGCCTTGTTGCCCCGGAATTGAATCGAACCTTTGCCAGAAAATAACCAGTCACCGCCATTGAAATCAATTTTGGTTACGGTCGCGCCGGCATCGATCAAATCTTTGCGCAACCTGTTAAAGAACGGCCCAATCGGCCCCTGCAGCATCAGTACGCGTTTGTTCTGGAAATAATTCAGCCCGGCATTGATCACAGGTTCCTCCCGCGCCAACGCAAAAATATCCGCAACAATTTCTGCCTGCCGGAAATCGCCAACTGATCATCTTTCATGCTGCTGTTACGCAATGCAATCAATTCATCCAAGGCCTGCTCCGGCGTAACGGCCTGCCCGGTGCGGGTGCTGACATAACAGGGATACATAATCAACGTGGCTGCAACCAATGCATCCAGAGAGAGTTGTCTGCTGCGTCGTGCAATCGGTGCGGCCAGATCCTGCGTCAAACCCCAACCGGCATAAAATGGCCGGCCATGGCAGGTGACTTTGATGTTGCGCAACAGCGCTTCAAAGCCGGTCAGTGACGTCATGACATGTACCGCATCGACACTGCCAAGCAATTCCTGAATCGCGACCCGGTCAACGATTTCATCGCACCAGTGCCGCAATTGATCCTGATTCTGATCTCTGGCCCGCAATCCGGTTGCGACGTCAGGATGGGGCTTATAGACGATGTACGCTTCGGGGTGCAGAGCGCGCACCTTTTTCAGCAGGGCCAGATTGCTGGCCACTTCTGTCGTGCCACGCTGAATCGACGCATCCTTCTCGACCTGCCCAGGAACCAGTATGACGTTTTGTACACCGGCCGGCCGTTCCCAGCCATGCACCGAAAGGTTGTATTTGCTGATGCCATTGTCGACAATTTTTTTGCGCAACTGGGCAGCACGAGCCAGCATCTGCTCAGAAAAATTTCCATCCTGTAGCAGCAGTTCCAGATCGGAGGCCTGACTGGCATCGTAATAAATGCCAGTTTGATCCAGCACCCACGACAACGGCCGGGTCAGATCAGCGCCGAGGCCGACCGAGCGCATAAACCCGTCCTCAAGTCGAATCACCCTTGCGGCCTTATGCCCATTCAATTTCTGACTGCCCCATACCAGCAAGGTTGCACCTTGTGGCAGCAACGCCGGATGCCAGACAAAGCGCACCGCAAACGGATACAGAAAGCGCCGCACAATGGCCCGTTTCCTGATTGAAAACCCATAGGCGTACAGCGGCGAGGCCAGCGACAGACGCGCCAGCTGTGCCTGCCCGGCAATGCCGGTTTGCATGACCATCCCAGAATTTTTTTTCCATGGCAGGCTATATCCAATCATGGTCACAATCCCGACATCATTGCGTCAACCAGCTCAAAATGCCGGTGCCAGGTGGGCAATTCAAAATTTGCCATCTGCGCCAGTTTCGCTTTTCTTGTTTTTGAGTCCGGGTCATTCAGATCATGCACCGCGGCCAACCAGCCGGTAAAATCAAGCGGATCCAGGTAGACCGGCAGCGCACCGGCAATTTCCTTGAACACCTGCAAATCACTGGCAATGACCGGAACCCGGAAGGCGATTGCCTCCATCATTGGCATGCCATACCCTTCGGCAAACGAAGGAAACAGCAGTGCCTGCGCATGCTGCAAATAATTGGCCACTTCCTGGTCGGTGCTGTCCGGCAGTTCGATAACGATGCCCTGCAATCCTTCACTGCGATCCAGCAGATCCACTACGTGTTCGCATTCCCAGCCGCGCTTGCCGATCAATACCAGGCGCGGTGCACGGTTGCCCATCTGTTCCACCAGACGGCGCCAGATCTGCAGAATCATCCAGTGATTTTTTCTGGACTCGATGGTGCCGAGCATCACGAAATAATTTTCTTCCAGCGGCCGTTGCGGCGACGCCTCCGGCAGTTTGGCCGCGGCCAACGGTGCGGCGACAGCCGGGGGCAAGGCCAGTTGATGCTGACTGGCGTAGTCGGTAAGGTGTTGCAGGGTAACGTTGGAGTTCGTAATAATACCGCGCCCCAATTTAAGCGCTGCGTGAATGCGTTGGGTATGCCTCTGGAATTCACCAGAACGGCAATACTCCGGATATTGAAGAGGAATCAGATCGTGAATAAAAAATACCGGCTTCACTTTTTGCTTTTCCAATTTGGAGGGATACGATTTTTGATCCAGACCGTTATGGCCGGTATTCAGCAAAATGCAATCTTTTCGGCTTCCGTAATTTTGAATTTTGCTGCCGGTCAGGGTCAATAGCCACACCACGCGCCGTTTGAAGTCGCGGGACGGATTCAGAATTTCCTGAAACAGCTGCTGCGAATGTTCCTTTGAAGCCAGCAAACTGCGTCCGTAATAGCGCACAATGGCACGGGCACGGTTCGCATAGTGACGTATATACTCCAGACTGACCCGATCCACCCCGGTTGGAATATTGCCATTCCAGCGGCGGTCGAGCAAACGGGTCACATCTATCAGCACTTCACGCATGGCTGGCAATCACAACTTAAAAGCTGTTGCGGTAAGGCGCTATCGCATTAACAATGTTTGCAACCGGATAGACGGCCGAAACAATAATATTCAGGAATTTCTGGAACTCGGCGCCGGACGCATTCGATACATACAGAACATCACGATTTTGTATCGGAAAACTCTGTGCCACGAAGAACATGGCCGGATCTTTCAAATCGACACGATAGATCACTGGCACTTTACCTTCGGGCGTCGTTTTGACCTCCGCCTCGGAAACATTCAATGCCCTGGGTGACTCCAACCTGAAAATAAACACACCCTTGGCATCGGAACGTGCGTCATTCAGACCACCGGAACGGGCCAGCGCCTGAGCCAGAGAAATACCTTGCGCTTCAAAATTCAACTCATTGTTGGTACCGGTCGCACCGAGAACGGTAAAGAAGTTCGACTGGAACAGCGAAGTAACCACATCACCTGGCTGCAAAACAATGTTTTGTTTTGGGTCACGGATGACCATATCCAGCGGCAGTGATTGCACTTTTTCACCCCGTGTCACCTGCAGTGTCATTTTATTGACCGGATCTTTTACACCGCCGGCTGCAGCGAGTGCATCAAGAAGACGTTCGCCACGCGGCGTCAACGGCATGCGCAGGCTGACATTCACATCACCCACCACTGTCACGTTGGCCGAATTATTCTGCGCAATACGCACCAATACCTGCGGCTGGTTGGCTTTGCCTTTTAATTTGGCAGCGACCTGTTTTTCAATCTGGGACGGAGTCTGCCCGACCACATCGATCGAACCGGCAAAAGGAATATTGATGACACCGTCTTCGTTGACCATCTGGGTCGGAAATACGTTAATGCCGGATGTGGCACTGGCCAAGGGTGACGCGGCTACCGAGCCCGCCGACGCGAACAGCATGGCAGGCGGGGCTTCCCAAATTGACACTTCCAGAATGTCACCGGGTTTGACTACAAAATTGTTGGGCGCAGTGTTGCCCCACAACTCCGAGAACGTATTCTGTTTTTGACTGGAGATAATCTGCCGGGTTACCGAATCCGTTACTTCAACGACCCGAATTCCCAGCTCATTGGCCTGACTGGTCGTGTCTTCGATATGTTCACGATTCGGCCCCGACGAGGGAATAAAATCCGGATAGGTTTTGCAACCAGCCAACAACGCCAGCGCGACCCAGATGAGGTGGCTTTTCGATAAAAATTTAATGCGCAATTTAGTGCACCCTGTACGACTGGTATTTTTCATATTTCATTCACGATAACAACTTAAAACTTCCCTGAGGGAATGCACTACCATTCCCAGAACGCAACATAGTAAACAACCACGCGGGTATTAACCAGTAAAGTATCTTGCCATGTTGCATTTAAACGATAAGAGAAAAGGCAAGATTTTCAAGACAAAACCATCAAAATTCCAAATAAAAAAATCCGCATCAATTGCCTGATGCGGATAATTTTTGTTAAGAAACCAACTTGTCGGTTTTGACGCAGCAATCCAAATTATTTGGCGCTATTTTTTTTACTTGTCGTATCTGGAATATTTGCCGGTTTTGCAGCAACGGGGACCGGTTTAGTAGTAGCAGTGGTTGCCATTTCAGTCAAATCTTTCCCGGAAACATGCAACTCAGGCAAAAGCGATGATGTGCAGGCAATAATAAAGACCAATCCAGTAATGATGTAGCTGACATTGACCAGTATGCCAATTGTGCCCAAAACCAAAGGAATCAGGCTCATTATCATCGAGGCTTCCACGGAAATACCCAAATATCTCAGGGAAAAAAACATGATCAGTGCGATTAAGATCGATTTTGAAACGCGAAACAATAAATCCATTTTTTGAATAGTTTGAAGTGGATGAATAAAAACCAATTGTGAAGAAGTACGACAACCCTGAATTGGCCCGTTTTAAATTTTCAGGGATTGTATCACTGGCCTAAGCAATTTTTCCCTGGATTTCCCCCCAGCAAACAAATGAATCTAAGCAAGTTGTATAAATGCATCCCTTAATATTTCTCCAAAGAAAATTAATGGATTTACCTGACTCCCCAAGCAACAAAATGCGGATTTTCAAATATTGGTTTACCGTAAGTAAATTCCGACCCGTCCAGCAAACAAACCTGACCACCTGCTGCCCGCAAAACCGCATCGCCGGCAGCAATATCCCACTCCATCGTGCGCCCCAGACGTGGGTATACGTCCGCCTTGCCGTCAGCCACCAGACACAGTTTGAGTGACGAACCGACACTGACCCGATCGGCTACCCGGCGTCCGGCCAGAAACTGGTCCAGCGCGTTTTCATCACCATGGGATCGACTGGCAACTACCGTTAAACCTTCTTCGGGTACAGGTCTGCAGAAAATCCTGCGTCGCACACCCTGCTCTTCCACAAACGCACCGCTACCTTCGGCACCGGCGTAGGCACGATCCAATGCAGGTGCCAGCACCACACCCAGCACCGGGTGGGCATTTTCGATCAATGCGATATTGACTGTAAATTCACCATTACGACTGATGAACTCCTTGGTACCGTCGAGAGGATCGACCAGCCAGAACAACTGTCCGGTTTCTGGCACATAACCATTGGAAGCGGCTTCTTCAGAAACAATGGGAATGTCGGGAGTCAATTTTGCGAGTCTGGCGAGAATCAGATTTTCAGCCTGCTGATCTGCATCGGTGACGGGCGAACTGTCTGACTTGGCTCTTGCAGAAAAATCTGAGGCATACACTTCCATGATCAACTTTGCCGCTTCGCGGGATATGGTGATAATTTCTTCTAACAGCGCAGCGCGTGTAATTGGTTTGTTGGTAGTCATTTTTATTGGCATTAATGTTTGATTAAAAATATGAACTGCTTTTTTTACGGATCAGAGTATGACCACCAACCCACTGAATTGACCAGTCAAAAAACAAAAAAATTGCACTTTAAACACAAATTTTCCTTTACTTGCATTCAAGACAGCTATCCAAAATGCAAGTAAACAATAAATCTATCGTCACAAGGAACTCAATTAAAAAGTTTACTCATATTTCTCAAAAAAAACCTTTTTTTGGGGAAATAAATGGATTATTATTCGTCCGTAGAAAGAAATTGCAGTAAAACAGTTAGGAACCAAAACACCGGTTTCGTTATTTAACTGAGGGCAAACCCATCGAAAGGTGGGGACGCAAAGCCTCCGGCCTAAAAGTGCGAAAGCATCATGGTAGCGGGGTTGCCAATCTGAAGGTACTGACGGCACACCTCCGTCGTCCGTTCTAGATGATTGTTATCGCGTGGCCCTCGCTCATTTTGAGAGCGAGACATGAAAACCTCCCCAGCCGTATCCCCATTATCAAGCCGTTTAGTTTCCCTCCGTGGCCTGTTCGCTGTCGTTTTCGCATCTGTCGTACTGTGCGCCTGCGGTGGTCAAGTCACTGTTGATTCAACAAACAATCAAGATGCATTCAGCAGAACTCAATTAGGCGCTACAACTGCCGTCTATCAAGTTGAGCAGTTCCGCCCTACCCAATACGAAAACATCCATCTGAACACTGTACTGAGCCAGCAGGTTGCTTCGAACGATGTGCAGCAGCCAGAACAAGAAACTCAGGCAACGGCGCCAGCTGAAGGTACAGATCGCGCTTAACAAAACGTAATTGCCAGGCAAAATTTTTAAACAATCGCCTTACGCAATACCGATCTTTGTACTAAATTGGACTAACCTGAAGAACAGGATTATGTTGAATAAACTATATCGTTCGACATGACAGTTTCAAACAGGCGTAGCAAGTAAGCATTACAGCGCATTAAGCTTCCTGGAGTTGGACATGCAAAAAATAAAATCTCTTGAGTATTCCGAGTTTGCCAAAAAATATTTTTGGATGAGCCTGTTTGCCGGCCTCGTGTTTCTCTCTATGTTCACAGCAAAAGCGCATGCTCAAAGCTATGTCGGCCAAAACGGTGCAGTGGCAATTGGCTTTCCGGGCTGTAACTCGGCATCCTTTACACCGGTTCCTGGATCCCAAAATCTGTTTATCAGCCGTCATCGCATCACCAGCACCGGTGGCATGGCTGGAGTTTCCGGCCCCAACGACTGCAGTGGCGGCTTGCAGTGGGGCCTGACATTGGTACAACTGGATTGGACCAAAAAGCAGTTTACCTTGGTTAAACCATTGCTCGATACCTCAGTCAACAATGCGAAAAAATTGAGTCAGGCCGTCATTTCAGGTGGCCCGATGAAAGGCGCGATCATTAAATCGGCCTACGATCCGAACATGGTTGTTTTCAACGGACAGTATCTGGTCAGCTTTGAATGTGTTCTCAGCGAATTTGGTCCAAATTTTGGTGTTGATGGAACTTCATCCTGTCTCAGTGTTTATGACCCCGTCAAACAGACCATTGATTTAAGTCAGACCCAAGTCATTGTCAGCGGAAATTTTTCAGGAAGCGGCGCGCACCATGCCGCCTCCGTCCCTTCATTACTGGTATTTCAAAATACGCTCTATGTCTATTGGTCCGCCCTGGAAATTACCAACAATACCTTCACCAGCATTGCGATGCGTGGCGCAGCCATTGATAAGACATCCAACGGTTTTGTAATCAGAAACAGCGGCGGTAAACTGGTCAAATCCACCGATCCGCTGACCACCGAAGTTTGGGGCCCCAACGCCAATGATCCATTCAGCAATTCAAGCATCGACTCACGACTTGTATGGGTCAGTGGTAAATCTGTCGTCGCGCTCGCCGCGAAAGGCGGAAACGGATGTGTTTCACCCGACGGAACCAGCAAAGGTTGCTTCAAAATGGCCATATCCAAATCGACTACCCCGCTTGGCTACCATATATTCAACAACGGCATCCAGGCGGCCAGCACTGCTTATCCGTCGAATGCACAGGAATATACAACGCCAATTACCGGACCAGATGGATCACACTGGTTCTTGGGCCACTTTTACAAACCTGTCACCAATGGCTATTCCGAGTATCGTCCGGTTCCCAATGCGCAAGTTTGGCAAACGCTGAATCGAGGCGAGGCGATCATCGCATTCCCGAACACGGACACTGCCAACGCGCCGAATTAATTTGAAATAAAAATTTAATATGGCCAACCCGACAATCGATGAACTTTGTTGATTAGAACACACCAAAATGGTGTACTGATATTTTCAAACAAAATTCATTGATCTTGCAGAAGTTAATTTTAAAAATTGAATTCATTCTGCACTTTAAATCGATTTAAAAATCACCTATTTCCCTAGAGAATTTCATAGAATTTTCTTTGAAATATTCTAGTAATTGAATGTGGAAAACCGATAAAAAATATTTTTAAAATTTCCTCAAAAAAACCTTTTGCTTGGGAAATATTTGGACTATTATTTCCACGTGGTAAGAAACAAATGCAGTAAAACAGTTGAGAAACCAAAACACCGGTTTCGTTAATTCACTGAGGGCAAACCCATCGAAAGGTGGGGACGCAAAGCCTCCGGCCTAAAAGTGCGAAAGCACCATGGTAGCGGGGTTGCCAATCCGAAGGTACTGACGGCACACCTCCGTCGTCCGTTCTAGATGATTGTTCCGCGTGGCCCTCGCTCATTTTGAGAGCGAGACATGAAAACCTCCCCAGCCTTAAATTCCGTATCCTTCCGTGGTCTGTTTGCTGTCGTTTGCGCATCTGTTGTACTGTGCGCCTGCGGTGGTCAAGTCACCGTTGACGCAAGCAGCAATCAAGATGCATTCAGCAAAGTTCAATTAGGCGCTACAACCGGTGTCTACCAGGTTGAACAGTTCCGCCCAACTCAATACGAAAACATCCATCTGAATTCAGTACTGTCACAACAAGTTGCTGTGACAGAAGAACAGCAAATGGACGTCAACGAAGAAGACAACCAGGCTGCTGATCGTGCTATTAATGGTGAAGTTAAACAGGGTTAATTGACCCGCTGGCAAATACTGCCGGCAAGTATAGAAGTTGTTTGCCACGGTGCCAAATACAATTCCGGCCATTTCTCTTGGCTTCATACAAAAATTTATCCGTCTCGTCCAACACTTCGTTCAGGCTCACGGCGGAATTGGCAATGCTGATGCCAATACTGGTATCCACCGAAACAGGTGAGCCATCGTCGGCGTGAATTTTTACCATGCCGCGAAGGCGGGAATCCAGTGACGACAAGCACCGTCAATATCAACCTGACCCGCATCCTTCACGCCTGCCCCTCACCCCGCACGCTTTCCCGCGAAGGCGGGAAACCAACAACGTAAAAGCCGCAATCATTTCATTACCCCAAGAAGACTAAAAACCGAATCCATTTTTTCCCGAAACCTCTTCTTCCTGACCACAAACATATAAGAAGACGACACCCCACCAGTAGAATCATTCTCACAAACCTCAAGAGTCACGCACTTACTCTGATCAATTAACGAAAAAATATAGTTCTGGGGCAAACAATGCATCTGCATATCCAAATGATGCTCAGCACTCAACCATTCATCGATTTTAAATTGATAGCCCACTTCATAAACCGGCACCTGAAAAATCGCAATACCGCCCGGCCTTAACGCATTCAGAGCCTTCTTAATGAGCTGATAAATAACCGGGGGAGGATTATGCTGAAGCACGATATTCGAATAATAAAAATCACAGACATGCAGGTTTTCAAGAATGTTTTCAGCACACTCATGGAACTCAATGTTTGAAATCTCGCACGCTACTGCTCGTTGCTTGGCAAGACTGAGATGTTCCGCAGAGATATCGTAACAGTGAAGTTTGCCAAATTTTTCTGCAAGACCGATAGATATTCGGCCTACGCCACAGCCGAACTCGACCGCTGTCTTTGTCGAAAGGTCTCCGAAGTCATATTGACCCAATTTATCAATTACAGTTTTGGTTTCTGCATCACCAG
>Ga0209067_10000867_pt1 | contig 19010 bp, 16 predicted proteins | sample ColStrG_CSR_2013_FD_187199 | JGI IMG/M metagenome (GOLD analysis project Ga0209067, IMG submission 187199) | Freshwater sediment microbial communities in response to fracking from Pennsylvania, USA - Cold Stream Run_MetaG_CSR_2013 (SPAdes)... | ecosystem: Environmental > Aquatic > Freshwater >...
CTCCGGTGGCGTAGACGTCTCCCGCCGGCACCACGGAGCCCTCGTTGCCCAGCTCCGGCGACATATAGTCCGGAGTTCCGATCAAACCGGTGTACTTGGTGATTCGCTGGCCTTCGGTGATGCGAGCAACCCCGAAGTCTGTGACCTTCGGCACACCATCGGAAGTCACCAAGATGTTCTCGGGCTTGATATCGCGATGCACCACCCCGCGATCGTGAACATATGCGAGGGCCATCAACACTCCCCGCGCAATACCGAGAGCCTGGTGCGGACTCAGGGTTGACTTTTGAGTGATCAGCGAACGGAGGTCACCTCCATTCACCAACTCCATCACGATAGCCGCGGAGCCTTCTTCGACAACGAGGTCGACAACCCCCACCAAATTGTCATGCCGCAGCGAAACCATCAGAGCTCGTTCCTGAAGGAAACGAGCGACCGCAGACTGATCACTCATCAACTCAGGGCGCAGAACCTTTACAGCAAAGACATCTTGAGCACCGAAACGCCGACTTCGATAGACATGGCCCATGCCGCCCGATCCCAAAAGATCGAGTAGTTCATAACTACCGATCGAATTAGGCATCCGGTCCAAGCCTTTCTAACAGTCACAGAGGACGGTCTTCATGACTACCGCCAAGCGATTATGAATGTCGCAATTTGAGGAATCTGATTCGGCACGTTAGTACAGCATTTGATGCGAAAGTCTAGACTTCCTGATAAACGATTCAGATGCTGTCACTTCAAGGCATTCTCGGTGTGGGGAGCTACAGTCAGCCCTCGGTGCCGTGCCAGACCAACCTTCACAAGTCACCCAATCCATGAACGTTGGCAAAACAGTAGCTTCCTGTCATTTAGTCACAAAGCCACATCGCCTTACTCGCCTTGATTAGAACGCAAAATTCTCGGTGTGCACGTCCTGCCAAAACGATTGGGTACTGGTCGTCGAAGCGATGTCCATAAAATTCTTGGTGGAAACTGTCTCGTTCCCGTACGACACTGTGTATGTTCCTGACCCCGCTTCACTCACCAAGTTCGTCAAATCCGCCGAACGTAGGTGGCCCGAACTTATGTCCTTCAACAGCGCCCCTGGCATTCCTGGATTGATGGCCGCATGAAAAGTAATGTCCACTGCATTGAAGTCGCCGGATGGCGGATATCTCTTGTCGCCGACCATTACATAGCCTTCCGCACGAATCTCTCCATCGATCACGCCTGAGGTGTGGCCTCCTGACTGCAATAGAGACGCGGTAACAGAGGCGTCCACCGAACCATGCGCATTGAATTTGCGGTCCAGAATATAGATAGCGCCGCTTGCGGAGACGTTCACTTGGGCATAGACATCGCTGCTACCAGTTCCGTCGAACCCCGTGCTTTGGCTCACTCCCGCACTCATTTGAATCTGGGCTGTCTGGTTCCCCTCAATGACGCCGGGAATTCCAATTTTGCCACTCTCTGACGCTTGAGCGTATGCCGCTACTGATGTCGTGCTACCAATCTCATCTGCAGCGATGTTTGGTCCGGCCGTATCGGCTTTGACAGCCAATGGAAAAGTTCGCGAACCGTAATTGATCTGCGAGGTAGGAAGTTGAGTCGATGCATGCCCCGGCAGAAACTTCTGTGGCGAGCCATGGAGCGCCTTCAAGAAAGATGGCAATTGTGAGGGGTCGACTTCGTATGTAGTGGATGTAGTTACTTGCCCGCCAATCTCCGCTTTCCCGTTGCCAACGCCAGCCTGACCTTCCGACGTAACGACGACTTCAATATTTCCCGACGCCATATAGTCGAGTACGTACGAAGAGCTCGCCCCCGCAGGACCAAAAGTCAAATCAGTTTCGCTTTCACTCCACCTCACCACATAATCATTAGCAAATGAATACGGTTTCAAGAAAGTGCTCGTAGATGCGCCAACGCCGTGACTAAGGACGAGTTCTGCCTGCATCGCGCCGTACAGCTCTTGACTCGACATTCCACTGTAGATTCCCTCTGGACTCATCCCCTCCGTCACTTCGGCGTAGGCGAGGTACGTATCGACAAAAGTAAAGATCTTGCCCCCAATGGCTGCGACATTCGCAATTGAGCCACGAAGTCCATCAAGAAGGTCATCGGCGTATCGAAGTGCACGATCTATCGCGACTTGACGGTGATCTTGGGTAATCAATGAGACTATCTCACCAATATCGGAGTAGCCCAGCGATCCTTGGAAATCGTACTGCGCCCTTTCAAGATCCTCAACGAGATTGGCCAAAGCCAACCTCAGAGTCCTCAGCGTTCCAAAGTCAAAAGACACCGATGTCACGAAAGGTCTCCAATCAGTCGAGAGATGTTCGACTTCAAAACCTCGGGTTCCAATGGATCGAACCTTATTCTCTCCATCTCATCAATCTCAAAACTCCACGTTCCCGTTTCTCCGCACCTTCCCCAACCCACACGGTCACAATGAAATGTCTGATCCGTTCGACGTTCGACAGTTAGTTCCATCCACCTCGCCTGAGCTGACGCAATCGCTTCTAAAAACAAATGCGGCTCCTTACAATGTGCTGGTCCCTCCAAGAGCTCGTCCACGAGTTTCACCCCGTCGAAGACAAGTTCGCGACATAACTTGATGTATGCATCGAGGGGTAAGTCAAAGGACTTCGCAATCTGAGGAGGTGAGTTCAACTGGTCCAGGTCTAAGTGGAATAACAAGAGTTTCCTCGCATCCTCGTGTTTGAGTAACGCGAACCAGAATTTCGGCTCTTTCCCAACGACTTCCGTGTGTATGACCGCCACGCCATTGGCTGAGGCGGCAAACCAATGAGAACATTGCACCGGAAGACGCGGATCGTTGACTCTCAGCTCGGCCATCCATTGACGGGTACTGAGAAGCAACTCAAATTTCTGAAGAAAGGGTCCTATCCCGAAATCTAAGTTGACCCCCCGACGAACTAATCCACGCTGGGCCAAATTGAGCCAACCAGCATCACTGTCACGACCGACGGCCACTAGTCCCAACCCACCATCGATATACTTCAGCATCGACATCTTCGGCCGACCAATCAGCGCGGCCAACTCGTCACGCGACAGCCTGAAACCAGTTCCCCAGTCAAAATCAAGATCGACATTCGCCTCGATCCGGGTCACCTCAGACGCCCGAGACACCGCTTTGTCATCATTTTCAAATCTCGTTAAGGGGCCAAGAATTCAAGTATCCATCGAGTTCGGTGACGATTCCCAATAAATGATTCAATTGAGCCATCAAAGAATCAAATTCATCCTTTGCAACAGCGCTCGCGGGACCGACCCAACCGTGCTCGTCAAAGAGGGAGCCACCCACGTTCCTCAGCACTTGTATATAGCCAGCCATCCACGCCCCGTTGTTTGGGTAATGCCCAATCTCGAGGGCATGTTCAAACTGCCGGATTTTGTCCCGCAAAATAGAAATATCCATGGACAGAATTCGATCTCGAACCTAGCTACTTAGCCCTTCGTTCTCCATGTAACGTTGGAGTTGCTGAAGAACGAGCTGCTGAAATTGGGTCATACCTTCGTAGACCTTCTGCAAGTTCGGGTAGTAGGACTCGGCCCAGGTCGCCCTAAATGCCGATGCTGCCGGACTTTCCCAAATGGTGTTGGCAAGTTGATTATTTACGGTATTCATCAATTGCTGCAGATTCTCGGACTGGACAACGAAGACTTGTTGAGTATTCTGCAGACTTTCAATGTCTAGATTTACACTTGGCACAACAGCTCCTCACAGGTAGGGGTTCGACCGGATTCTACAACTACAAACTACCTATGACAAGATTCATTGGATCGGAATTCGATTCTTGAGATAAGGGAGCGTGATGTTCACTGTTGGCTTCACGATTCGATGGGGCGATCGGAATGAGGATCTTCTTATCGAGCTCGACGAGATGGACGCAGCCGCTTCGTTCATTCATGCCATCGGCGAACGACTCTTGATCAGCGGCAATTTTCATCTCATCGATGTCCGACGCGACATAATCCTTGATCCCGCTATCAGCATTTCTGACTCCAAACTGCGATGGGGAGACGTCTTTGAGGTGGTGTTGGGAGCGTCGCCATACGTGGATGGTCGCAAGTACCTTCGACGATTCGGCTCACCCCAGCTCGACATCGCCCTGTCGGAACGTCGCGAATTCATAGTCGGACGCGAACCAAGTACCTCCGACATCCTTCTTGAAGATGAATCGGTCTCTCGCAAGCACGCGTCAATAAAGGTCTCTGACATTTCGGTCGAAATCTCGGATTTAGATTCGAGCAATGGAACTCTGGTCAACGGGAAATCCGTAACGACTCCAACTCGCCTTCGTCGGGGCGACATTGTGGAAATCGGAGCGATTCGATTCGAATTCGACGAACCTGCCACTTTGCCACTTCATGGCCCGACGCCAATCGATGGTTTGATCTCCGTCAACCGTCCGCCACGCTCTACCGACGTCCTTGAGAATCGGCCCCTTGCATTGCCGAGTCCGCCAACCCGCCCACATCGCGTCAAGATTCCAATCGTCACTTTCTTTGTACCTCTTGTGGGAGCAGGAGCCGCCTACGCCATCAATCCGCGTCAACCTACCGTTCTTCTGTTCGGACTCTTGTCACCGATTGGATACATCGCGAATTCGATGAGTCGAAGTCGGGTTGGTGGAAAGACTTTTAGGGTCGAAAGAGAAAAATTTGAACAGCTTTTATCGACACGTAGTGCAGAGGGGCACGCATACATCGAGTCCTACCAAAAGTGGGCACAGCGACGATGGCCCAACGTGTGCGAACTCTCAGCGCTTGTCAAAGGTCTAGGAACCCGCTTGTGGTGGCGTCGACCCAATGACGGTGACTTCTTGGACATACGCCTCGGAACTCAAATGGGCGATGTCCCTATTGATATCAAGCGAACATTGAGCGGCGACGACGAACTGCGCGCCGAGGTTGATGCAGTAGCAGATGATCTTACGGCTCCAAAGCAGTTGCCTATGACCTTGAACCTAGGTTCCTTGCCCGTCATTGGTATAGTCGCCGACAAGACTCTCGGGTCAAGATTCATCCATTCACTCGCGGCCCAATTAGTCGTTGAACATAGTCACCGCGATGTGCGTATATTCGTGGTCGCTCCTGGAGACAGAGCCACATTCCCGCTATTCAAATGGCTTCCTCACGTATCTGCTGATGGAGATGCTAACGCTGCCATTGCAACACTAGACATCGATGAAACTTCGGTCATGATGTCGCTTCAAAGGCAGAAGGCTTCGAGATCGGGGAGGAAGGAACCTAGTTCAAAGAAGCCCCACCTCGTACTCTTCGTGCGGCCCCCTCTGTCAATGACGCGATCTCAGGTATCTGACTTCCTTTCTGATCTTCAAGGTTCTGGCATCTCTGTGATTTGGTGGGCTCACGATGGCGCTGAACTCCCGGGTGAATGCAACGCCGTCGTGGAAATAGTCTCCGACGACTCAGCGCTCGTCGAATCGTCTGCTCTAAAGATGGGATTCGCGCCAGAATTCGTAGAAGCAGATGTCTTCGAAGAGATGGTTCGAGATATTTCGCCCCTCAGGGACGCGAGTGCGTCTTCGGGTGAGGGAGTTCTTCCCGATTCAGTTGGTTATCTTGATCTCATTCGTAACGATGAACTCACTTCCGAGGCGATTCTTCGACGATGGTCCACTACGCCGACGGAGCTTTCAGCGATCGTCGGTGTCAACCAACATGGATTGTTCTCCCTTAACCTTGACCTTGATGGTCCTCACGCTCTCGTCGCAGGCACCACCGGCTCCGGAAAGAGTGAATTTCTTCGAACCTTCGTAAGTTCAATTGCACTCAGCAATAGTCCTGAACAGGTGGTTTTCCTGTTGGTCGATTATAAAGGTGGCTCAGCCTTCTTAAGTTGCAAGAACCTGCCTCATTGCGTGGGAATGGTCACTGACTTAGACAACAGCTTGGCAGAGAGGGCTATCAGATCGCTGAACGCAGAACTTCGCCGTCGCGAAGCGATGATTACCCACGACGCCGGCGCCAAGGACCTCGAAGAATATCGTCGATTGCGACCGGAGACTCCTTGCCCCTCCCTCCTCATCGTCATCGATGAGTTCGCATTTCTAGTGAAGGAACTCCCCGACTTCGTCGAACGCTTGGTTGACATTGCCCAACGTGGTCGAAGTCTTGGCGTTCATTTAATTCTGGCCACCCAACGTCCGAGCGGCGTTATATCCCCCGCGATTCAGGCGAATACCAATCTTCGCGTCGGACTTCGAGTGACCAGTTCGACCGAAAGCAATGACGTCCTCGGTTCGCCAGAGGCTTCGACCATTTCGCCTCGGACCAAAGGCCGGGCTTTCATCAGATCTGGGCCCCAGCCTCCGGTTGAGGTTCAGACCGCGTACATCAGTAGGCCGCACGAGACATTCGAGAAGTCACCAGATGCCCGCGCGATTACGTTTGCTATCTCCCGTAAGCACACCGGCGAAATACGCACCCCCACTTTGGGTGGCCAAGAGATCAGCGACCTCGACATTGTCGTCGGAAAGATCTCCGACGCTGTGGCTATGTCCAATCTTCGAATTTCCGCACCGCCCTGGCTAGAACCACTGCCCACCCTTATCTCATCCCAGGAGATAAAAAAATGGGAGACTCCAGTCGATTCCATCCATGCATGTGCCGTGGTAGATCTTCCCGACTTACAAGCGCAAGCAGCCTGGGCCTACGACCATCACCGCGATCAAAGTGTGGCCTTTGTCGGTGGACCGCGTAGCGGAAAGACTGGTGCACTCGTCGCAGTAGCACGTTCACTTCCTAGCGAATCTAGTGCTATTTACTGTATTGATTTTGGGCACGGGGGTTTGTCGCCAATCCAGAACCTGGAGAACTGTGGCGGAGTTGCCAATCCTCAGAATCTTGAGAAAGTTTGTCGCCTAATCAGCCTCCTTGGTGAATTGGCGATGCAAAGACAAACGTTATTGCCTGAGATGCGCGACCAGTTGCCTACGGTTTATTGCCTCATCGACAACTGGCCTGCACTTCTCGCCAGCCTCCAGCCAATCGAACTGGCGCCATACGGTGATCGACTGATACGGCTCGTAGCGGACGCGCGCGGATCCGGTATCTATTTTCTCTTGACCGCGGACCGAGCAGGTGCTTTTTCGGCCACAGTTTTGAGCGGAGTCGGTACCCACTTCTATTTTCGAACCGTGAATCCCGACGATGCTGGAAATTCTGTCCGCCGATTCAGCAATCGGCTGGCCACACTTACGCCGGGCAGGGCCATTATGCCGGAAGGCACCGAAATTCAGTTTGTTCGTGACGTGGACCTCCCGCCACTTGTGACGTTCACGACATGCACCTGTGTCGACGTTTTGAATGCCGCCGGCACCGTATGTTCCCGTTGCCAGAAGGTCGCTCCAGCACCTGAGAGCGTCATTGGTCGCACCATGTCGAACGGCAGCCCCATCCTGCGGATGCTCCCCGAAATTATCCCCTTTGAAATTGTCGACCGATCATCAGTTGGCGACAATATTGTCGTCGGCCTAAATGAAGGATGGGGACAAGCCATCGTTAACTTTCGTGACGCTTCGACCTTTCTTGTCGCTGGCAAGCCCCGCAGTGGCAAGAGCTCCGCATTGGCAGCGATTGCTTGTGGAATTCACGCTGCGGGTTTGTATTCGAAGTTCTACCTCATTGCTTCAAGAAGAACGCCCCTCTCGGATCTAGGCCTGTGGAGTGAAACTGCCACAGGAAGTGACCAAGTTTCAAATCTTCTCGATGGAATCATGAACGAGGTCAACATCCAGGACAATCGAACTGTGATCATAATTGACGACGCCGATGAATGGACAGATTTCACCTCACCCTTGACCACTCGCATCGAGGACCTCTTCGCCAAAATGAATGGCCATCATGGTATCGTTGCTGTCAGTACGTCGATAAGCAAGTGTCAGAGGACGTACAGCGGATGGCTCGCTACTTTGAAAAGCCAGCAACACGGTTTGCTTCTCGGAGGTGGCCCAGATTCTGCCGACGTCTTTCAGCTTCGCTTGCCTCGGCCGTTAACCCCCCTGGATCCTCCAGGACGTGGATACCTATCTAGTAAAAAGGGTGTCACCCGAGTCCAGGTCGCCTTGCACGAGGAATTTTAATGTTGACGAACTCTGAAGTAGCTCACTTAATGGGGTGTAGGTCAAGTGGCTTAGTTTCCGGAGTCGGGTCAACTCCAGTTAATTTCGCTTGAAGTCGGACTATCAAAAGTGACAGGCCTGTGAACGCCTTCATTGGGATTCGTCGTATTGGTCACGACACCCGACCAATCATGGTTGCACTGGATCACGAAGACCGTGTCAGCCCTGTTAGTTGCGCTTGCCCACTACGAATGTCAGAATCGGCGACAACTGACGGCGGATAGTCGCACCATCAATAATTGGGTGGGCCATATATTTGGTGGAACCATTGAGAGTGTTATGTAGACCCATCTGGTGTAGGGAGACATATGACGGAGGACTTTGAAGGGGATTCGCTCTTCACCGGGCCACGAGAGGATCCACGCCGCTACCGAGTCGTCCTCGGCCCGAACGGTCTCGAAAGCGTGGGCGACGGTGGGGAGGGTTTGGTCTTTCGAGCCCTCTGTAGCGTCAATGGCGCCGACGAAGTTGTCGCCTTGAAACTTCTCAACACGCTCCACCCAGACGCCTTCGAGGTAGCCATCGCTCGGGCGGCGGCTTTGGTCGAAGTAAGAGAAGCACGAATCATGCGGCAGCGCGAGGTCTTCGTAGGTACGGGCCTCGTCCGAGTCCACGACCTGGACGACGCGGATTTCGACGTTGCCTATTCAGTGTCAGACTGGATTCCCGGTGTTTCCTTTGTTGAAGCTGCCCGAAAGGTGACCACTGAACAAGGGCTCCACTGGGTGGCCGAAGTGGCTCGGGCGCTCAACGTACTGCACCGATTTCGGAGCCCCGCGGCGCCAAACGGAATCGTCCACCGCGACGTGAAGCCATCCAATATTCGCATTACCCCATCGGGTGAAGCCATACTCATTGACTTTGGAATTGCTCGTCCGCACGACAATTCGGACTCCACTGAGGGAGTGGGAACATTTTTGTGGCGTGCACCGGAGGTGATTGGTGGACCCGGTCTACCGGGACCCTCATCAGACGACTGGGGTGTTGGCGCGATTGCATATTGGGTTCTCACCGGAGATCCACCTCGTCTTGAAGCAGCGAAAGTTGCGCGCGACAGAATTTTGAATGCGGCACGTTCTCGTGGTTGCAAGAGACCAATCGAGCTCGCTGACCACATCTCAGTCCTGCTGGAAGCTGATGCGCACAAACGTCCAAGAGATATGGCGAAGTGGGCGGACCAACTCGACGAAATACTGACGGGCGTTGTGCCCGCTTCGTTCCGACTTAAACGCGCCGTCAAGCCGGCTGCCTTCATCATGGTGACATTGGCCGTCGCCTCTGTCGTAGCCTCAGGATTCTGGTGGGTAGCACGACGACATCATTCACAAAACATGGCCGCCCAAGCTACATTGTCCACCCGCGTTGCAAACGAAGCCTCATCACTGCGGACGATTGACAGCCGATTGAGCGACCTTCTCAGTCTTGCAGCCTATGATATCTCTCCGACCCCCTCAGCTCGGGCGGACATCGTACAGGCGCTCAATTCTCCCTTAATGTCGTATTCAAATCTAAACACGTTCGTCAACACGGCAGTCATCAGTCCTGATGGCAAGACCATCATCATTGGTGGTTCCGGCGACGTCATTGTCAAGGAAATCGCGAGCGGCCGAGCCCTTGGATCCCCTATTGCCATAGGGGGTGAGCAATCGATTTCCGGACTCGACCTGAGTACGGACGGGCGGTATCTGGCGATCGCCACCAATGTGGGTAGTGTCACCGACCTTCGGACACAGGTACAAATATGGAATTTGGACACCCATCGCAGAGTGAGCGGAACCGCTTCGGTGTCTGGTCAATTCGTTGACATGTCCTTCGACAGACAAGGAAGGCAATTAGCGGTGCTTTCGACGGATGGCTTGCTCATGTGGACACCGGAGAACAAGTCAGAGATATTTAGTCCCGATGCATCCCAAGGGAGCACGGGTGTGGTGGGCTTTGGCGCCAACGACTCTACCGTCGTCACGGCTACTTCTGTAGGTGAGGTCACTATCCGCAGTTCGACCACCAGTGCCACTTTGAGGAAGTTCAAATTATCGATCGAGAGCAACCCTTCGGGCATCGTCGCCCTCGCCTTCAACCAAGGTTGCGAGGACGTGGCGGTAGGTGACGAGACTGGCAAAATACAGTTGTGGAGCGTTGTCTCGGGAACCCTTATAGATCAGGTACCCGGATATCAAAGTCCCGACATCTCACAGAACCAGGAATTGCTATCCTTCAATTCGAACTCGAGCGAACTTGCTGTCTCTTACGACAACGGCATCACCGACATCATAAATGCCAAAGGCGCCTCCTCCATCGTTCGGCGCACATACAGCAGGCAGCCTTCAGTTGAAACTACTTTCTTACGTGGGACTGACACCTTAGTGACCGTCGATGGCTCGGGTGATGTCGCGCAATGGAGCGGCTCCCCCAATTTTGAACTCAGCCACTATTTTGACATCCAGTCGCCCTCGGGAATCCTTCAAGACATGGCGTTCGATCGGAACGGGCTGATCCTCGCTCTCGCCTACGGCTCTGGAAATCCCGTCGGCAACATACCAATGAGTGGAGCCGTGCGTCTGGTGAATGCGTTGAATGGCTCTTTGGTCAGCACGATTGCCTTTCCCAGCCAATCGCCCAACAGTCTCGTGTTCAGTCCCCACAATGATTTGCTCGTCGTCGGGACATCAGAAGGGCAAGTCGGTTTCTTCACCTCGGGTGCACACCCCACCGAGGTGAGGAGAGTTGACGTGGTGCCCCATGGTCATATCAGTGTTATTGCCCTGAGCGCCAATGGGAGCGAACTCGCCGTTGGTGAGGCCAATGGTCAAGTCATCATATTGAACCTTCCCTCGGATCGGTTGCGGTCGGGACCTCGCCTCAAGGCTGACGGTGGCGGGGTGAGGAGCATGAGATTCAACGCAGACGGATCGATGTTGGTGGTTGGTGACTCCTCGGGCAACCTCCTGATCTGGAATGTGGTAACACATTCGACGGTTAGTTATGTCCTTCGAGAATCCGTGCAACCAATTGAAGACATCGCCGTGGCTTCAGAAGGTGGCATGGTCGCCGCTGTCAGCGGCAGTGATCTCTTGCTCTGGAACCTGGCTCACGGTGCGTCAACCGGACCACCCATCGATTTCTCAAGCACCAACTCAGCCTGGAGCGGTATCGCCTTCTCGCCAGATGGTACGTTGTTGTTCGGAGAGCACGACGGCCACATCAGCGTATGGGACACATCAAGTCGAGAACTCATCGCCCAATTTAGTGATGGGACTATCGAAAAGGCGATGCCAGCGGTGATGAGGATTGATCCTAAAGGCCAAATCTTAGCGATCGGCGGTTTGGCTTCGGGATTTGAAATCTATTCGTCGACGGAATGGGGAGGGCTTCCCGCTGCCGCCAGAATTTGTAGTCAAGTTCACGACAATTTGAGTCGATCGGAGTGGAGTCAGTTGATTCCTGGTCTTGCATACCGGAAAGTCTGTCCAACCTATCCGTGAACCTGTAGGACTACAAGCCGCACACTCTTTAGATTAATTTAACTTCGCTATCACACTCGATCTGGACACCTTAACCATCGAGTTTCTCGCAATGTTGGACATCCACTAGCCGTGCCAATCCTGGGTATGAGTGTGATTACCTGATTTGGCCCCACTGGCCTGACCCCCGTGAACTTATCCATCAGTAATGCGAGTCCCGATGCTCCAAAATGGAGCGAGGAGGACAGCAATGAAACAACGGCGTCGTAGCCCCGAACAGGTGATCAGAAGACTCGCCTAGGGCGAGAAGCAGATTAACCAAGGTCACGACGTGGCCGAGGTGTGCCGACAACTCGAGATCACCGAATCGACCTGGCACTGCTGGAGGAATCAATACGGCGGCATGAAGGCCAACGAAACTGAGATGTACAGGTAGTTGACCGCGATACCGAACCCGTCATCGTAAGGGTAGAGGAAGGTAAACCTCATCATCGTTAGGAACCCTTATGAGTACTTTCATCCCGGACCTCGCCGTATACGTAGCATCCTGCCCAGCGGATGCAACCTGTATCCCCAAGGCTGCTTTGGACAATTCGCTCGTGTCGCCGTGAGGTTGGGCAGGGCTGAAGTAGTTAGGCACGATAATGAAACCGCCGAGAATTACTCTCTGTTGAGGAGTTAATGCGAGCGACCACCCGGCCGTATCTTGCCCTCCATTTCCTCCGTTGACCTGATTCGCGCACTGGATTTGACCACCAACGTCGAATTCGTAACTAAGATCAAGGGGGACGTCAAGCGGGCCGTAACCGACTCTAAGAAGGTCCACTTGCACTCCGCCACTGGTAAAAGAAAATCCAGCGGTCGTATTGGTGAATGTCAAGGTCCAGGGTATGGCGGCGTCAGTTTGAGAGTTTAGAGCGCATGCCGAACCTAGCAAGTCGCCCGCAATAGCCGTCGTGATGTCGGCTTCTGACTGTGGTGGGCCAATCTGTACAAGTCCCGAAGCTGTGTACCCACCTGGAATATGCGCCGTAAACGTCCCACTTGATGTGAGCGAAGTTGACGTCGATCTGCCGCTTGGTGCGGTCGTAGTCGTGGTAGATGTCGTGGTAGTAGTTGTGGAAGTAGTTGGCGACCCGCATGCGGCCAGTCCCACCGCCGAACTGGCAAATAACATGAGTCCTACAAGAACACTTAATGGCATTCGATTCATCGCGCAACCTCCAACTGGATGTTTGTGACGGTGTTCGCTTCGCAGGATCAAAGGCAACAGCATAGATTAAGACATGCTGTGTGCGAATTTAGAGGCCAAGAGAGACTCGACGGTCGTGCCGAATTGGTTCAATTAATTATCCCCGCGAAGAAGAGAGAAGGGATCGATCGACGCCTGATGATTGGGGTTAGGCGTTACCCTCGCCGAACTCATTGCCCTTTCGTTCTCCAAGGCGTCACCGGCGAAGGCGTTCTTTGGACTCCGGTTCTCGGTCGTGAGATCCTTGAGGCGCTTGGCGTCATAGGCCCTCTTCCCGCTCCATTGGGTCTTCTATCGTTGCCAGGTCGATTTGACGATGCCGGATGGCCTTGTCGTCCTCGAGGAGGTCGTAGCTTTCGGCTAAGAGATTGTCACCCAGGCTGTTTCAAGATGCCTTGCCCGAAAGCGATATCACACCGCTTCATTGCAGTCCTCCTGGCTCCAACCTAGATTATTGGGACATTCAATTGCCCTGATTCAATTCAGGCTGAACTGCGCACCGCGCAGTGGTCTGACTCGAGTTCAAGTTGCTTCGCCTCAGAGTCCACGCCCACGAACTATCCCGCTGAGAAAGATCTCATACTGTTAGTCCCATATGAAGCAGTGTCCTCGCCTACCCTATACGCGACCGGGAACGAGACCATAGGTAGCGAAGTCCCGTTCGCCTGGATTGATCTCGGCGATGGAATGGCTGTAAGTCTTGACCGCTGATCATCTTTGGTATCTCGCCACGACAGCCTGTCGCACTTTACTCTCGAGATCAATTCCTCTACAAATTCGATCACTGCGGCGGGGTGACGAAGGCGAATCATCATCATCATCATCTCAGGATCGCCGAAATCCGTCACGTGCTCACCAAGCAACCTAAGTTCGCCTCTACTGTTCTTCGAGGCATTTTCACTTCCGAACACGACACCCGTAATCCATGGAAGTCTCATTTGACCTACTAGAAATGTGTCCGCAGCCTCCCGCGACGCTTTGATATTGGAAATCTTCGCGGCAGCGGCAGTCAACAAAAATTGATTTCCGAATCCGGTGGCGCCCGCCTTCTTACCGTTGACAAAATGTCCCGAGACAGCGACCACGCGCGTATCAGTCAGATACACAGTTCCTCGGATTCCTGGATAATCCCTACGATTTGCTGGCGCTCCATGAGTCCAACCCAGCGACTCGATCTCCCAATCAAGGACATTTTGGTCTCCGAACTGCCACTCCGGAGATCCGTCAAAATTTAGAGACGGGTAAAGCCTCTGGCCCCCCCTGTTGCGGCTCCTGTAACTCTAAGTGGTACAAACGGTTTGAAAGATGGGCTCAACGCGATTCACCTATCCGTTGAATTCTTCCACCACCATTGTTGATAGCCCGAAGTTCCTGTTCCAGCGCACTAAGAAAATTCATGTAGGTTGCTTTACCCATTAGTCGCTTCGGTCCCATCGGAATAAGGAAAAACTTCGATTGAAGCGAGACATATTTCTCTATTCGAACTATTACCTCGATAGTGTCGTTCGTACTTGGCTTAAGCGTGACACCCACTAGAGGCGACACTTTAGACAATTTCTGAACCAATCCAGGGAAGATCTTCACTGTGACTTTCGCAGAAGCGGCAGTCGCTTGCGCATGACTTCCCAGCACGCTGGCAGCATTCAGACATGCATTCACGACTTCTTCCCTCGACGCATTGACAGTTGCCTGAAGACCAATAGCGATATCCTCATTTAGTGCCATCTATTCAACCTCTTTATTTGCTTGTGAATTGCGCTGTTCAGTCAAGAACTGGCCACGTTTCTGGACAGCACTTCGCTCTTTAGATTTCCTATAGATGGAAGCCACCGCGGCTATCACGACCAAAGCGATCCAAACTGACCAAGGCATCGCGCCTCCTTATTCGGAATAAGCACTTCGGCGTAAATTAGCACCAATCGATTGGCAATGCTGATTGGCGTCAGCAGAAATTGGCTCCCTCGATTCAACCTCGACTTCGAACCGATTGCCAACTGATGTCACTTCGATGGCTCTGAGAACACTTTCATCAATCCCAGATCACCCTGGCAAAAGGAAACCTCGAGTCCTTCAAACTACGCCTGCGAAATGATTTCCTTAACTCACACCTCTTCGAGTCGCAGGTCGAGGCTCGGGCGCTCCTCGAGGACTGGCGACAAGAATACAATCACGAGAGAACCTACAGCGCACTTCGTCGGCTCAAGCCGGTCAAGTTCGCCGAGACCTGGTAGTTCAGCAACCAGCAACAACTCGCAAAGTTAATGGCTTAGTATTCGGAGTCCGGCCAAAGCCGCATCAGAAAACGAACCGGTTACGAGCAGCGGCCCACTATCGTTTGATTCGCTACGGCATTAGCCGGCACGAAGCCAGTAGTAAACGGGTATGAGTTGGAAGCAATGTAGAACCACTTCGAAGTACCCAGTTTCGATGGCCCCGTGGTCCAGCATTCCAAGAAACATGAGTGCCCCTGGTGACGGTCCAATATTGAGCTCCCTGATAGTTCGGCGACACTTGTGGGGTCCACGAGGTCGTCATGTAGGAAGGCGACGAGGCACCAGCACCGACCGAGGTCAGCACCACGCCACTGAAACTTATGGCGCCAACCAGACCTAAGCCAAAGAGATACTTTGTTCCCAGAATTATAGATGCGTTTTTTAACATAACAATTTCTCCTTCATTGTGGTGAGTTCATCTTTGACGCAATTACCTGGGATAGCCAGTGTCAGCCCTGTCAATGTCGAGTCCATTCAAGTTGCCGGACAGATCAACGCCAAGAAAGTTCTTCACGTCAACGATCGCCTCTTCCCCGCGCCCGCTGATGAACGTCACAAGAATTGGTGAGATTTCGCAGGCACGCCGTATCCGAGGGTTGGTTCACACCACGGCCCACGCTCCCAGACAAATGGGGCACCGCAATCACAATTTGAACGTAGCAATTCTTTCTTCTTTGGCGATAGTTCATTCGACGTGTCCCGTAAGAATGTGTCGAATCGATGAGTGAAGACTCTGGATACTCGCAAACTATGCCCACGGCCATAGTTCGAAGCTTCCTTTCAGGCACCTGGCTCGCACCGCACGTTCCTCAATGGCGTGAGGAAGTGTGTGGCCATTCACGCGTCTTCCGCAAATTGAATTTGCTCCCCAGAAGGCGCCAACATAGTGAAAACATTTACAATCCGGCAATCATTTCGCTCTCTCTGTTCCCAATTACTATTGTGGCCCCATGAGCCACAATGGGGCGTCTCGAATAGCGGTGGCCGCCGTCACATACCCGGCTCCACACGGTATTGAAGCGGTTGAGTTGTTCGAAGGGGAAATTGTCGCCTTCGGACGTGGATCTGAGTGCAAGATTCGTTTTGGTTTCGCCCCTCAACCAGACCAAGGGCTGCCTCGAGTTGTCGGAAAATTTTTGACTTTGAACCAGCGAGTCTTCATTGAGTCAAGCAATCAACTGGGTCATCGGGCAATCGAGGTTCAGACGCCACAAAAATCGGTTCAAATTGCGATTGGGGAAGGTTACGGACCCAGTGAGCCGCACTTCGACGTGATCGCTCGAGGATCAATAGGGATATGGCGCCTCAACATTTCCTTGCGCAATTCTAAGACGGTCCGCATGTTAGAAGATGCGGTCGATCTACCGACAATGAGACCGAACGTAGAGTTGTCCGAGCTTCAGACGAGGGTCCTAAATGCGTATTGCGAACCATTGCGTTGCGGCCGCATCGAACCGGCCAGCCACCGCGACGTCGGTCTTTCCCTTAATTACAGCGCGAGCCGTGTTCGTCAGGTTCTCTATGAAGTATGGTCCATCTTCTTCGAACAGGGTATCCCTATGGTCGACGTCGATGACAAGAGGGTGGCCGTGGTTGAAGCCGCAAGGGTTCACGGTTTGTCCAGTCGATAATCATGGAGTCACACTTGTTCCGAGGTGAGATCAAATTCGTGTCATCTCTGTCGAGAGCCAACGACAATAGTAAATGGAAGTCGGGCCGTTGGTGGTCTAATGGCACGGCACTGCAACTTCGGTTGTGGCGTGGCACCCATCATCCTTTACCAAAATAGTCAACTATTCGAACTGTGGCCATACGTCGTCACAATGTCACAGAGACTTCGCAAATTATGTTCAACTCAACGAACCTTTGGTATTGGGCCTACGCGGGCGACAACTACGACAACGACGCGTTTGCACCGTCTGGAGCGGATTGCTCTTCGCGAAACTACCGCCAAACCCTTAATGCTGACCGAAGGTCGTAATGTCGCTCTCGCTAAGACGAGAAGTCGGACAGTATTACTCGATATGTACGCCCCAACCACGATGAGATTAGACGCGAATGAGATTAGTGGGGTGATGACTAAATCGATTGCCTATGGCACTGTAGTTTCGGTTCGTCCAATTGAAGAATCATAGGACCCTCCCTACATCGGGAATACCTTCTTAAGCGACGAGTACATTTCCTCGAGAATTGAGCGTAACCATATGGCGCGGAGTAATTTGATTGCAGGAGTGTTGATTCGCACTGCACTGAATGTGGAACTATCGACCTTGACGCTTGGTCCGGCCAAGAATATAACCGTTGCTGAGTTGTAGTGCGAAACCAAACTGATATTGTCTCACGTGTCGATTGAAGGAACAATTCGCGGCGATAGTCATCGCGGTGCCAGCGTGAGAAGTCGCACGCCCACAGGACCATGTCCATTCCTCGAGATCGATTCCGACCCAATTAGGCCTTTCTAACTGGCTGGCGGTCTCCAACCCGCAGGCGCTGTTACGGTCGTCCCTCCATCGACCACTTGCATACCAGCCTTCAGTACAAGACTCGCGAAAGTTGCATACGGGAGAGGGAGCACAGGCGGAGGGTTAAAGTCGCAGACCTGGGTCGTCTTCAAGTCCAGCATGCAGGTGCCATCACTAGGTTGATCGGCAAATACCCAGATGCCAATAAATTGCAGTAACGCGACGCTAAAGCCGACAGAGGGCGCATACCCTCCCACTACTGCCCAATTCCCTCGACAAGCGAACCAGATTGTCGTAAAGTCGTGCAGACCATTGCTCCGCCAAACCGAGGTGAAATGGGATTTCAAACACTGTGGCGGGGGTACCACGTAGTTGCCGGTACATGTATTCAGATAGGTGGTTGCGCTAAAGGATTGGCCGTGACCAGGGAAGTACCACTCCACTGCACGATATGCCGCACGACCACTGCACTCTCCTAAATTGAAAGCGACAACGGTCACGGTCTCTTGCCTACCACCCACCACGCCCTTCCCAGGGGCTACGTAATCACTTTTTCCTACGCCTATTGCCTTGGCCCCGCCCCAAGATTGCCACTTGATTGAACTAGCGACGCCAGTCGGATCACCTCCGTTACTGATGGTGATCGGCCTGACGGTGCCGTATCCGACACCTCCGCTCGTGTTCCATTTGATACCCAGAGTCGGCATCGATGCGGCCCCCACTTGAACGGCACCCCACGTGAAGAAAAGTATTCCCGTCAGAAGAGCTACCGACGCAGCGCTACAGCGATTATGAACAAATCGAGTCATTCGGTCAGGTTAATCCTCAAAGGTTGAGCGGTCGAAAAGTTGCGGACCTGCAGACCGCCTGCCAATTGGGCAGTTCAACGTGATGGACCGCACCCAGTATGACGGTCGCCAACTCCATTATGACCAAACCAGTTAGGTGTTGAACACCTCCTGGCGAGGGAAGCCAAATAATGCAGGCGGAAGTCGATATCGTGAACTGAGCCGTCGCTGGCAATTGAGCTTTGCCAGAGTTGTCGCGCTTCGAAGCAAACAACGATATGTTGATGCAGAAGAGGGTCGACAGCTGTCGGTCAAGCTTCGAAACTATCAAATCTGCACCGACAACGGAGAGACGAGGAATCATCTTATTGCTCGCACATTGGAATCCGGAGGCCCCTCCGGCGACAATAGAGGTATGAGACATGCGCCAGGATTCTTGAGGAGTTAGATTGCGGCTGTTCCTTGACAATCTTGACGAATTATTTCCACTGATTCTCCGACTACTGTGACGTGCAAACCCCTTGCCTGGCGCCACTAGGGTCAGAACCCTAACGAGCATCACCGTCTTCATTGAAACGGGACTCGTCGTCCTTCGCCGAGTCATAACGATCAGTG
>Ga0209067_10000871_pt1 | contig 18988 bp, 20 predicted proteins | sample ColStrG_CSR_2013_FD_187199 | JGI IMG/M metagenome (GOLD analysis project Ga0209067, IMG submission 187199) | Freshwater sediment microbial communities in response to fracking from Pennsylvania, USA - Cold Stream Run_MetaG_CSR_2013 (SPAdes)... | ecosystem: Environmental > Aquatic > Freshwater >...
CCGAGAATGAGGAGGTCGATAGAGGTGTTCGCGTTGCTCACGCCTCTGCGCATAGCTGCTGCGGTGCGAACCTGCTACCCCAACCGTTCGCGCAGATGCGCGGCGACGCGCAGCGCATTCGCGACAATCGTCAGCGTTGGGTTGACGGCGGATGACGAGCAGAAGAAGCTCGCATCCACAGCGTATAAATTATCAACCTCGTGCGCCTTACAATTAATGTCGAGCACCGAGGTTTTGGGGTCAGTGCCATAGCGCAACGTGCCGCATTGGTGCGCGGTGCCATAGAGCGGCAGCAGTTCATCGACCGAAAAATGATGCCCGCTCAGCGTATGATGATGCGCGACAAAGCTGCCGAGCCCCGTATGGAGCTTGCGCACCAGCCGATCATGCGCGGAGAGATCGCCAAACGTGTAGCTTAGCCGAATTTGACCGTCGGCCTCCACCGTCACGCGGTTGTCGGCGTCTGGCAAATCCTCCGACATCGCCAAAAACGCGACCATGTGAGAGGCGAGAAAGTTTGAGAAAGCGTCGGGGATCAGGCTCGGCGGGATGATGTCGGCGAGTTGGCCTTCGACCGTCTGGCCGGACATATATTCGAGCATCTGAATCTGGCCCATCGGATAGCTATAGCTGCCATCGGGCTCGCCAAAATAGAAATCGTTGACGTAGAGTGTCTTGGGGAAGGTCGAGTCGAACTTGTCCGCCGCAATAGCGATCACCGCCGATGTGGCGTGGAACATATAGTTGCGTCCGACCTGATCGGAGCCATTGGCGAGACCGTTGGGATGCGCGGCACTCTTTGATTTGAGCCAGAGCGCCGCAGAAGGGGCGGCACCGCAGGAGGTGACGACAATGTCGCCCGTGTAGGTCACCTCGCCATCCGCCGTCTGCGCGACCACGCCGGTGGCGACTTTGCCGGAAGCATCGGTTTCGATTCGCTCCACCATCTGCCCGGTAAGCAAGGTCACGTTCGGGTGCTTGAGCGCCGGGGCGAGCGCTGCCGTGCGCGCATCAACCTTGGCCAGTACTTTGCACGGATAGCCGCCACAGGTTTCGCAGCGGATGCACGGCGCGGCGGAGGGCGTCGTATCATTGCGGCGGATGCCGAGCGGCAGCGGCGCGGGGTGCCAGCCGATGTCCTCAAAATGCGCCTTCAACTCCAGCACACCGGGATCATGCGCGAGTGGCGGGTGGGGGAAGGGCGCATCACTCGGCTGATCTTGCGGATCGATATGCCGTTCGCCGTGTACCTCCCAAGCCGCCTCGGCTTTGTCATACCAAGGCGCCATTTCAGCGTATGAAAGTGGCCATTTGGGCGAGATTCCGCCCGCGTGTTGCACCTCCTCAAAGTCGCGCGCCTTCATCCGCATCAGCGCAGCACCATAGAAGCTCGTGTTGCCGCCGGCCCAATAGTGGGTGTTGGGGATGAACGTTTTGCCGTCCTTATCGAGCCATTGCTCGCGCGTGCGGTATTTGCGGTCGATGAACACCGCCTTGGGCGACCAATTATCTGCCTCTACGGGCAGCGGATCGCCACGTTCAAGGATGAGGATCGATTTGCCGGTATCTGCGAGCGCATTGGCAAGCGTAGCGCCACCCGCACCCGAACCGATGATGATAATGTCATAATGCTGGGTCATGATTACTCCTATGACGGCGTTTTGAATGTGGCGGTGGCCGAGAACCAGCGGGTGAGTGCATCGGGCATCAGTTTGAACCCGAGCGCCAAGAGTTTATTGTGCCAACCGGGAATGACGATCAGCTTTCCGCGCGCACTCCCAGCGAGCGCCGCATTAACCACCTGCTGTGTCGAGGACATCAGAAAGGCGGGCATCTTCGCCATCGCGTCGGCAGTGCCGTTCGTGGTCTGGAATTCGCTATCTGTTGACCCGGGGAGCACGCTTGTCACGGTCACGCCGCTGCCCCGCAACTCCGCCGCCAGCGTTAGCATAAATTTGTGCACGAATGCCTTGGACGGCCCATAAAGCGTGTGCCCCGCGCCGCCCTGATTTAGCGCAAGGATCGAGCTGATCGTGATGATCCGGCCTTTGCCGCGCGCCAGCATATCGGGCAGCGCCGCATGGGTCAGGCCGATGACGGCCATCACCAGCGTCATCACACTGTCACGTTGCGTTGGCCAATCGGCCCGTGTGAACTGTGGCGCAATACTGTACCCTGCATTGTTGATGAGCAGATCGACCGGACGCCCCGCGAGCGCCGCGATGATACCCAGATGCGCGTCGGGCAGGCTCAGGTCGGCGGGAATGACCAGCGCCACGCACCCATGCGTCGCGCGCAACTCGGCCGCCAGATCCTCAAGCCGCTCGCGCCGCCGCGCCACCAGCGCCACATCATAACCCTGCGCCGCCAAAGTGCGCGCAAACGCCGCGCCCATCCCCGCCGAAGCGCCGGTGATCAAGGCCAAGGGGCGCGCGGGTGCGGCTTCATCCATGCCGCTTCATATGACACAAATACTGCCAATGTGTGACAGATTTTTGCGCGACAAAGCCGATCCACATGTTACAAGCGCCTTTCGAAAAAGGGGGACTCAGCCACATGCCCATCAAGTTTGGCCTCGCGACGCGGGTGAGCCTTGTGTATTTCGCATACTTCTTCGTGCTCGGGATCAGCACGCCGTTTGAGAATTCCTGGCTCACCTCGCGCGGCTTTGGGCTTAACGTCGGGTTGTTGGTGAGTGCCTCGCTGATTGCCAAAACGATTGGCCAGCCGATCCTTTCCTATGTGGCGAATCTCATGGGGCGGCGGCTGATGTTGATCGTCGCCGCACTCGCTTCGGTGGGCAGCACCTTTGCGTTGGTTTTTGCGCATAATTATTTCGTCGTGCTCGGGCTGCTGATCTTCTCAGGCTTTTTCATCGGGCCGATTCTGGCACTCACCGATACGTTGGCGCTGTCCAACGAAACGCTCAATTATGGCCGCGTGCGGCTGTGGGGCTCGATTGGCTTTGCGGTGGCGGTGCTCATCGGCGGCAAGTTGATTGATCTGCTTGGGGTGCCGCCCGTGATCTGGCTGCAAGTGATTGGTTTGACCGTGTTGCTCGTGATGAGTTTCGCGCTGCCGCAACGTTCGGGGCGAAGCTTGGAATCACGCACGGCAGCCGCGCGCGCCGCCGCCAATAAACTGCTCGGCAAATTTCTGGTCACGCCGATGACCTGGTTGTTTATTCTCTCGATTTCGGTGTTGAATGCGAGCCACGCTTATTATTACACCTTCTCGGTCGAGCTGTGGAAACACGGTAGCCACTGGACGAGCACACAAACCTCTGAACTGTGGTTTGTGGGGGTTGTCGCGGAAGTGATGCTGCTCTGGATCGTGGGCGACAGGGTGCCGCTCACACGCGCCAAGCAATTGCTGCTCATCGCGAGCACGGGGGGCGTGCTGCGCTGGGTGATCATGGCGCTCTCGCCATCTTTCATTCTAACCTTCCCGCTGCAATGCCTTCATGCCGCCACTTATGCCGCGATGCATCTGGGCGCGATGCTGGTGCTGCGACGGGCGGTGCCGCCTGCCATCGCGACAACGGTGATGGGCATTTATGCCGCACTTGTAAACGGCGTCGTGATCGGGCTGGTGACCGCGCAACTTGATCCGGTTTTTGCCCTGCTCGGCGCGCGCGGTTATCTTTTCATGGCGGGCTTGAGCATATTGGGCGGGCTCGGGATATTGCTCTTCGTGCGGCAGTGGCACGGCGAAGAGTTTACGGCGCGCACGAATGGGGTGGTTGCATGATGAGGCGCGTGTGCCACTCAGGCTAAACCAAACTCACCCGTCCACCTGCGTGGCGTGTCAGCCGCCCCGCCAATTCAAGTTCGAGCAACACGGTTTGCACAACCGAAGGCGGTAGTGCAGACTGGCGTACCAATTCATCCACCGGCACGGCGACCGGGCCGAGCAAATTGGTGATGCTTCGGCGGGCACCGTCGTCGGCGTCGGTGGGGGAACTAACATAATCCTGTGCGGGCGCACGCAACCGCTCACGCGAGGATGTCTGGCCAATCGGAACAATCTGCTCCATCACATCCGCCGCGTTCTGCACCAGCGTCGCGCCTTCGCGGATCAGATGATTGCAGCCCTGCGCGCGCGGATCGAGTGGCGATCCCGGCACCGCCATCACCTCGCGCCCCGCCTCGTTCGCCAGCCGCGCGGTAATCAGTGAGCCCGATTTAAGCGCGGCCTCGATCACCACGGTGCCAAGGCACAGCCCTGCGATGATCCGGTTCCGCGCCGGAAAGTGACGCGCCAGCGGCTCGCGTCCCGGTGGGTGCTCGGTTATCAGCAGGCCATGGGTTGCGACCTCGTCTTGCAGCAACGCATTTTCGGGCGGAAAGACGATGTCGATCCCGCACGCGATCACCCCGACCGTGCCGCTGTTGAGCGATCCGACATGCGCCGCCGTATCAATCCCGCGCGCAAGCCCCGAGACGACGACTACGCCCGCCTGTCCCAATTCCTGCGCAAGCCCGCGCGCGAACCGGACGGCGGCCGCAGAGGCGTTGCGCGCGCCAACAATGGCCACGGCGGGCATATCGAGTAGCGCAAGGTCGCCCCGGACGACGAGCGCGGACGGTGCGGCTTCGGCTTGCGCCAACAGAGCGGGATAAGCGTCATCACCAAGAAAGAGATAGCGCGCGCCGAGTTTGCTCGTGGCGGCCATCTCCTTTTCGACATCGTGGATGTTGGCGATTTGCGGTGCACGGCCCCCGCCTCGTGCAGCAAGATCGGGCAGCGCGGTAAGGGCGCGCTCCGCCGTTCCAAACCGTGCAATGAGATGGCGGTAGGTGATGGGGCCAACATTGGCAGAGCGGATCAGCCGTAGTTTGGCGATTTGGTCGGGCGTCATGCTTTCACGCATCATCGACCATCATCGTCATTCCCGCGAAAGCGGGAATCCATGTTTGGGCGGGAGGTGTCGACGGAGAGATGGAACCCTGCTTTCGCGGGGATGACGAAGAAAGGGCACTCATCCCTTCTGGCCGATCCGTGGCTCGGTCCCCGCGCGCAGGCGGGCGATGTTGGCGCGGTGCTTCCAGATCACGATGGCGGCGATGACAACGAGAACGGGCACAACCGCATATTTTCCGAGTGCCCAAGCGGCGACGGGCGCGGCAAGTATTGCCGACAATGAAGACACAGAAGAAATCCGGCTCGCCGCCAGCACTGCACCCCAGACCAATGCACCGACAAACATGACGGGCCAAGCGAGCGCCAAGCAAACACCGGCCGCCGTTGCAAACCCCTTGCCTCCCTTGAACCTCAGCCAGATGGGAAAGCAATGGCCGAAGACCGCACCAATTGCGGACACCCCCTCGGCTGCCGGTAGCCAGTGCGCTGCAATCATCACCGCAAGGAGACCTTTGCCTGCGTCGAGCAGCACTGTGGCCGCTGCTAAGTCTTTTCGGCCCGTACGCAACACATTGGTCGCGCCTATACTGCCCGAGCCGATGGCGCGGATGTCGCCCGCGCCAAAAAGACGGGTAAGGATGAGGCCAAAGGGGATGGAACCCAGCAGATAGCCGACGACGAAAGCGATAATACCGCCATGTGCAATCACATAATGATAGTGCGCGACATCGTAGTAACTATCGGGTAACTGCGTGCCGATCATTTCACCCTCCGAAATACGACCTCACCCTAGCCGCAAACCCCCTTCCCCCCAAGGGCTAATTGCGGCACATGTTACGCGCATGACGATACCCGATCCTTCCGCCCCCCTCCTCTTCTTCGATTCCGGCGTTGGTGGTCTCAGCGTCCTCGCGGAAACGCAAAAACTGCTCCCGCAAGCACCCATCGTCTATGTCGCGGATAATGGCGGCTATCCCTATGGCACCAAATCAGAAGCGGAGATTGCAGCGCGCGTGCCTGCTTTGCTCGGGCGTCTGGCGGAGCGCTATCAACCGCGCCTCATCGTGATCGCGTGCAACACCGCGTCGACCATCGCGTTGCAGCATGTGCGCGCGGCGCTCGATATTCCAATCGTCGGCACTGTGCCCGCGATCAAGCCCGCCGCGCTCGCCTCCAAAACGCGCGCCATCGGCGTGCTCGGCACACAGGCGACGATCCGCCAACCCTATGTTGATAATCTGTCGCGGGAATTTGCCAGCGATTGCCTCGTGTTGCGCTACGGATCGGCAAGGCTCGTTGATCTGGCGGAGGCGAAGCTACGGGGCAGCGTGGTTTCGGTTGACGAGGTGCGCGCTGAGTTGGATGGGTTGATCAACCAACCGGGTGGCGAGCGCATCGATCAGATCGTGCTGGCCTGCACGCATTTTCCGTTGCTCCGTGACGAACTCGCCGCTGCTGCACCGCGCGAGATCGGCTTTGTCGATGGTGCAGCGGGAATCGCGCGGCGCATCGTCGCGCTCACGCAAGGGCAACACTGGCCGACCACGTCGCTTCTAGGCCGCTTCGTGATGACCCGGCCCGAGCCGGGGCAGGCGGGCCTTCGGCGAGCACTCGACTCAATTGGTTTGCAAAGTGCTGCGCCGCTCTAAGCCCACCGCGCCCGAACCAAAATAATTGATGGCCTTTGCAATCCGGCACCAATGGTTGCGGTTGCGCCGCGACAAGCAGGCATCACGCGCGCGGCTGCGCACAACCGAGACGAACTGATCGCCATATTTTTCGTACAAATCGATAATCTCGACGAGATCGCGGTCGCGATCGTAGCTCGTCGTGGAGAGTTCATATATATATCGGTTAAACATATCCCATAGCCTCACGAAACCGGAGCCGCGCCTCGCGCAACGACGGAAAAAACGAATGTGCTACGATTACGCTGTAGCGCTGACTTACGACTCACGCGTTACACTTCAAGCGATGTGCGTGCGTTACCAAGCTCATGATGTGGGTTCAACCGTTATAATTAAGATTCGATTAGTCCTTTTTTGGAGGGATTTGAGTTCGTTAAAACGCATTTGGGCACCCGCTTGTTAACACAATTTTTACCATCCACGTGCGAAACACGGTCATCGTTCCAATTTGACCGAGGAATTTTCATGCGCGTTCTCGCGATGGCATCGCAAAAGGGCGGATCTGGCAAGACCACATTGTCGGGCCATCTCGCCGTTCAGGCCCAAATGGCGGGCGCGGGGCCGGTTGTCCTCATCGACATCGATCCGCAGGGCTCGCTTGCCGATTGGTGGAACGAGCGCGAAGCAGAACTTCCCGCCTTTGCCACCACCACCATCGCCCGGCTGGCCGGCGATCTCGAGAGCTTGCGTCAGCAAGGGTTCAAACTCGCGGTGATCGATACGCCCCCGGCGATCACGATGGCGATCCAAAGTGTGATTTCGGTGGCCGAACTCATCGTGATTCCGACACGCCCCTCGCCGCATGATTTGCGCGCGGTCGGGGCCACCGTCGATATTTGCGAACGCGCAGGCAAGCCGCTTCTGTTCGTCATCAATGGCGCAACGCCCAAGGCGAAAATTACGCATGAGGCCGCCGTTGCGCTTTCGCAGCACGGCACCGTCGCACCGGTGATGCTGCATCACCGCACCGACTATGCCGCGTCGATGATCGATGGCCGCACGGTGATGGAAACCGATCCTTCGGGTCGCTCGGCTCGCGAAGTGATCGATCTGTGGGCGTACATCTCGGATCGTCTCGAAAAGAACTTCCGACGCACGGTGTTCGCACCACCCGTGGCGGGCAACGTCGCGGCCATCGGTCGCGCGCCGGGCGGCAATTTTGGGCGTCGGGTGGTAGGATAGTCATGGCAGACCCAAAACCCTTCGCATCGCTCTCCCCTTCGCTGCTGGCCCGCAAAGGCGCAGCGCGCCCCGCAATGCGCCCGCAAGGATTTATCAATTTCAACTCAGCCACGGGTCCCACGGCCGACGATCTCGGTTGGAACGATATGGGACATGACGCGCCAACAGATGTCGTCGCGCTGCCCGGACATGAAGTTCCCGCTGCCGAAACGGTCACCCCACCGCCCGTGGTTACGCAACAGCACCGGCTGGCGGAGCAACTCACCCCAGTCGCCGCAGATGCGCCGCTGGCCGCAGGAGAGCCGCCGCGCCCACGTGCCGCTCCGGGATCACATGGCAAGGCTGCCTTCACCCTGCGGCTTGATCCGGATCGTCATTTGAAGCTGCGCCTGCTCGCGGCCCTAACGCATAAATCGGCGCAAAATATCGTCACGGCAGCTCTTGATGCTGCGCTCGAACTGCAAAACGTCACCATCGAAGCCGCCAAAGCCGTCAGCCGCAAAGGATAATGTCATGAAGACACCGCAAATGCTCAAGATTGTGAAAAATTCATTGCTGGTGACGGTCGCGCTCGGCGGGCTGGGCTACGGTGTGGTGCTCGCGTCCGAAGTCGAGAATTTTGTGTCGCCGAAGCAGGCAATCAAGGCCGAGGGCAAGGCTGTGAAAGCGCTCGGCAAGCACGACTACCTCACCGCAATCCGCTGGGGCGAACAGGCCGTATTGGGCGATGCGCGAAACGCGGATTATCGCTTGGTGCTCGCACAGGCCTATCTGTCAGCAGGACGCTTTGCTTCGGCTGAGACACTGTTCAATGATGTGCTGACCCTCGACCCTGCGCGCAACCGTGCGGCGCTCAACCTCGCGCTGACCCAGATCGCGCTTGATCATGGCGCAGATGCGCGCGCCACGCTTGACACCCACCGTGACCTGATTGCGCCCGCTGATTTGGGATTGGCTTATGCGTTGGCGGGAGATGCGCCCAATGGCGTGCGTATTCTCGAAACAGCGGCGCGCGGCGAGGCTGCCACCGCCAAAACGCGGCAGAATCTCGCACTGGCCTATGCTCTGGCTGGCCGATGGGATGAGGCGCGCGTTGCAGCGAGTCAGGACCTCTCGCCCGATATGGTTGAAAAGCGGATGAGCGATTGGGCGCAAATGTCACACCCGAAAGCGGCATGGGATCAGGTCGCTACGCTGCTCCACGTGACTCCGGTTAACGATTCAGGCCTGCCTTACCAACTCGCGCTTCACACCGCGCCGAATGCGCCTGCGCTCGCGGCGAATACGCCCGCCGTGCCTGCGCCTGCTCCTTTGGCCGCAGCGCCACCGGCTCCGGCTGAGTCCGCGCCGCGTTATGAAGTTGCCGCCGCATCGGAAACGCCAGCCGCTCCCGCAATCGCTCAAGCTGAACCGCAACCTGTTGCCATCCCGGTTGCAGCATACCTGCAGCCCGTCCGCTTTGCGCCCAAGCAAGCGAATGCGCAGCCCCTCCCAGCAAAACTGATTACCGCCGAACCCGGCCCTGCCAAACGCTTCATCGTTGAACGGGTGCGAACCAAATCCCATCCCGCCATGGTCGCGCTGGCCAAGCCGCATCCAGTCTCCCAGCCTGCGCAGCATCATTCGTTCCAGAATGGCCATTTCGCAGTGCAGATTGGCGCGTTTGCGACCGAGGCCGTCGCCAAGGCTGCGTGGCAACGCGATGCGAAAAAGGTTGCTGTGCTGCGCAGCTATGATCCGGCGGGAAGCCATTTCAAATTGCGCCATTCGTCCTTCTATCGCTTGGCCGTAACGGGCTTCACCACGCATGGTGAAGCGGTGCAAGTCTGCGCCCAATTGCGTGCTTCGGGCAGCGCCTGCTTTGTGCGCGGCGTTGCGGGTGATCAACTGGCGGCGTGGGCGCATCCCGTCGGAAATGTCAAAATGGCGGCACAGGTGAAGCCGCACAGCCTGAAGCCGGTGGTGAAGACTGCGCATGCGGTCGTGCCCAAGGCTGTGCATCCGGTTGTTGCTCAAGCCAAACCGGTGATAAAGTCTACACCGAAACAGGTTATCACGGCCCATGCGGCTGGCGGACAGCTCGCAGCGAAACGTTAAGTTGATCTGGTTAAAACCCGCCCGCCTTTGAGCGTGGCGGTCGCGCGGCCCTGAACCGGCAGTCCCTCAAACGGCGTGTTCTTGGCGGAGGCGAAGGCCTCGCCACGGATTTGCCAGGGTGTATCGGGCTTAAACAGCACGATGTCCGCCGGAGCGCCTGCTTCGAGCACGCCTGACGGCACACCGAGCAAGGCCGACGGCGCGCGCGCGAGCAGCGTGAACAGGCGCGGCAAATCGATATACCCTTCTCGCACAAACCCCAGCCCGAGCGTGAGCAACGTCTCCGCTCCCGCCATCCCCGGTGCCGCATCGGCGAAGGGGAGGCGTTTGGCCTCTGGCCCACGCGGATCATGCGCAGAGCACAGCACATCAATCGTGCCGTCCTTGAGCGCTGCACAGGCCGCCTGTCTGTCGGCCTCGCTGCGCAACGGTGGTGAAAGGTGCGCGTAAGAGCGATACTCATTCACCGCTATGTCTGACAGCATGAGGTGCGCAGGGCTGATGCCGCACGTCACGCGCAGCCCCTCGGCCTTCGCCGCGCGGATGAGGTCAAAGCCCGCCTTGGTGGTGGCTTGCCGGAAATGCAGCCGCGCGCCGGTTTCACACACCAAGGCGATGTCGCGCGCAATCGCCATCGCTTCGGCAGCGGCGGTCGCAGCGGCGAGCCCGAGCCGTGTCGCCGTCTCGCCCGCGGTGGCTACCGCATGCCGCGTCAACCCCGCATCTTCGGCATGGCTCACAAGAACCAGCCCCAGCGCATCGGCATAGGCCAGCGCGCGCAGCATCACGCCGCTGTCAGCAATCCAGCCGCGCCCCGTGGCGACGCCCTTCGCGCCCGCCTTGCGCATCAGCCCATATTCGGCGAGTTCCGCACCCAGCAATCCCTTAGTGGCGGCCGCGAGCGGATGCACCCATAGATCAGGCTTGGCGGCGAGCGCGGCGCGCTGCACCAGCCCCGGATCATCGAGCGGCGGCATAATGTCGGGCATCAGCGCAATCCGCGTAATCCCGCCCGCGATGCACGCGCGCTTATCAACATTGAACACACCAAAATCAACAATGCCGGGGGCGACATGGAGGCCTGTGGCGTCGATGATCTCGGCATCAGCAGGGATGTCAAACGCGCCAATGGCCGCGATGGTATCGCCGTCGATCAGCAGATTGCCGCGTTCTACGCGGTCCGCCAGCACCAAGGTGCCGCCGGTGATGGCGAGCGAGTGGGTCATGCGGCAACTCCTGTACGGCGCGCCCGCGTCAGCACATCCAAACACGCCATCCGCACCGCGACGCCCATCTCGACCTGCTCGGCGATCACCGAGCGGTTGACGTCATCCGCCACATTGCTGGCAATCTCGACGCCGCGGTTCATCGGGCCGGGGTGCATCACCAGCGCATCGGGGGCGGCACCCGCGAGCCGCTCAGCGGTGAGGCCATACAGCATATGATATTCGCGCGCGGAGGGCACATAGGCGCCCTCCATCCGCTCGGTTTGCAGCCGCAGCATCATCACGACATCGGCCCCCGCAATGCCCGCGTCCATATCTGTGAAGGCCTGCACATTCATGCGTTCAATTTCCGGCGGCATCAGCGTGGCCGGCGCAACAACGCGGACATCGGCGGCAAGCGAGGTGAGCGCCAAGATGTTCGAGCGTGCGACGCGGCTGTGGAGGATATCGCCGCAAATAGCCACCTTCAGCCCATGAATGCGGCCCTTGTGGCGGCGGATGGTGAGCGCATCGAGCAGCGCCTGTGTGGGGTGCTCGTGCCAGCCATCGCCCGCATTGAGCACCGGGCAATCGACCTTACTCGCCAGCAACGCCACCGCGCCCGAGGAACCATGCCGGATCACGATCACATCGGGCCGCATGGCATTCAATGTGATCGCGGTATCGATCAGCGTTTCGCCCTTTTTCAGGCTCGATTGCGCGACCGCCATATTCACCACATCCGCGCCGAGCCGCTTGCCGGCAATCTCGAAGCTCAGCAGCGTGCGGGTGGAGTTCTCGAAAAAGGCGTTGATCTGCGTGAGGCCGCGCAGTGTTTTGTCGCGCTTGATCGCCTGCCGGTTGAGCGCCACCCATTGCTCGGCCTCATCAAGCAAATAGGTAATTTCATGCGGCTGCAAGCCAGCGATGCCGAGCAGATGCCGGTGGGGGAAGAGGGGCGATGTCATTAAAGCGGCGGTGTAGCGCGCGCCGCGAGAAGGGGCAAGTGTGGCTTTGTTTGGGTTCGGTTCCAGCCCACTCCTCCACCCGACCTCCCAAACAGTTTAACCTATGGGAGGTCGGCTGGGGGAGAGGGCTGGTGCGGTTCGCGGAGGCTAGCTTGCTAACCTCCGCACCAATTTAAGCCGCCGCCTTGTGCTCCACCACGTGCGACAGTGCAGCACCGCCAATCGCGATCGTGCGGGGCTTCGCGGCCTCGGGCACTTCGCGCAGCAGATCGATGGTCAGCAGGCCATCCGCCAGGTCAGCCTTCTCTACCCGCACAAAATCGGCGAGCTGGAAGCGGCGCTCAAACGCGCGCGTGGCGATCCCGGCATGAATCAGCTTGCGGCCTTCGCCTTCCTTCACCTCGGCCTTGCGTCCGGTGACGGTAAGCTGGTTCTGGTGCGCTATGATCTCGATCTCGTCCTGCTTGAACCCGGCCACGGCGAGCGTGATCCGGTAGCTGTCGGTGTCGAGCTTCTCAATGTCAAACGGGGGGTAGTTATCGACCTGCGCGCCCTGTGCGGCGGCCTCGATAAAATCAAACAACCGATCAAACCCAACGGTCGAGCGGCGATAGGGGGTCAAATCAAAAGCGGTACGCATAGCAAATCCTTTCAAAAGCAATTTGAGTCTTGCGGGGCCCCATATGGCGACCCCTGCCGCACACCCAACAGCGGGTGCGTGACAGAATTGAGATAGGACAGGGGAGTGCGGATTCAAGGGGTGAGGTGCGCAGGTCTGATGGGGGCAGACTGAGCACCGAACGCGCGCAGGTCTGATGGGGGCAGACTGAGCACCGAACGGCAACGCAAATCTGCGCTCCATTTCCAACATCGCGTTTAAGCGGGTTTTAAGGCCCGTAGCGCTCCTATTTTAAGCGGCGGGTGGTGGGGGTAGCAAAATAACCAAATAGGAGCGTGAATGGCTTCCTAGCGGCTCTGAGGGGCATGTGGGGAGGCGACCTCACCCACACTGCCCACGGTGGCGTAATTTTTGATCGGCGAGCACTATCAATTTGAACCTGCCTCACTGGTTTCGACAGGCTCATGTTCCGGTGCGGGGGTTTCTGGATCGATTTCGCCCGCACTTAATCGTCTCGCCAATTGTACGATCAACATGTATTTCTCATTTGTCACTGACGCTTTGGCTAGGCCAACGGCGTGGCTAATTCGCACATGGCGTTCGGTTTGAGTATAGACACATGCCTTGAGATATGCTGCGATTGTTGCTGGAGATACTCCTTCCGTTTCATAAACGCAGGCAATTATCAGGGACGCGAGATGATGCTGCTCGCGGTCGGAATTAAGTCGATTGCGGCGTTGATAAAAATACCAAAGCGTAAATCCTAAAATTCCGCCTGGAAAGATCCAAAGCATCATGTCACCCACACTGCCCGCGATGCCGCAATTTCTGATCGGCGAGCACCAGCGCCATCATCGCCTCGACCACCGGCGCGCCGCGGATCGCGACGCAGGGGTCATGGCGGCCTTTGGTGACGATTTCCGTGGCATTGCCATCGCGGTCGATGGTCTCCACGGGCGTAAGGATTGATGAGGTTGGCTTGAACGCGACGCGCACAACCACGGGCTGGCCCGTGCTGATGCCGCCCGCGATGCCCCCCGCGTGGTTCGCGAGGAACTCCGGCCCGTCTGCGCCTGATTCTGGTCGGGGGGGGCGCATCGCATCGGCATTCTCCTCGCCGCGCAGCCTCGCCGCGGCGAAGCCATCGCCGATTTCGACCGCTTTGACCGCGTTGATGCTCATCATCGCGCTCGCCAGTTCGGCGTCGAGCTTGGCGTAGAGCGGCGCGCCCCAGCCTGCAGGGACGCCCTCCGCCACGCACTCGATCACCGCGCCGAGCGATGAGCCAGCCTTGCGTGCAGCGTCCATCAACCCCTCCCAGCGCGCGGCGGCTTGGGCGTCGGGGCAGAAGAACGGATTCTTGCCGATCTGGTTCATATCGATGTTGGCCGGATCAATCTTGTCGCCGCCCAATTCAACCAAATAGGCGATTATGTTTACCTCTGAAATAACCAAACGTGCTACTGCCCCCGCCGCGACCCGCGATGCTGTCTCGCGCGCTGAGCTGCGCCCGCCGCCACGATAATCGCGGAAGCCATATTTCGCGTCATAGGTGTAGTCGGCATGGCCGGGGCGATACGCCTTGGCAACCTCGCTATAATCCTTGCTCCGCTGATCGACATTCTCGATCATCAGCGAAATCGGCGTGCCGGTGGTGCGGCCCTCAAACACGCCCGAGAGGATGCGCACTTCGTCCGGCTCTTGCCGCTGCGTGGTGAAGCGCGAGGTGCCGGGGCGGCGCTTATCGAGCCAGGGCTGGATGTCCGCCTCAGAGAGCGCAATCCCCGGCGGGCAGCCATCGACGACCGCACCAATCGCCGGCCCGTGCGATTCGCCCCATGTGGTGAAACGAAAGAGGTGGCCGAAGCTGTTGTGGCTCATGCCGCGCTTTCAATAAATTCGAGTCGGTTGCCGAACGGATCGTCGGCGAAAAAGCGCTCGCGATCAAACACGGGCACATCATCACGTGTGGCGATGCCCGCTTGCTCAAACCGAGCGCGCAGGCCTGCCAGATCGCCGGTCGCGATCCCGACAAGCGCCTTTTTGGCTGGACGAAAATCCGCCGCGACGCCGAGATGCAGTTGGTGCGCGCCGAGCGTGAACCAGCATCCGCCCCGCGCCGCGAGTTCCGCAGGTTTGGCGATTTCGTCAAGCCCCAGCAATCCGCCGAAAAACGCCCGTGCCGCAGCTTCGCCACCTGCCGGGATCGCCAGTTGGACATGGTCAAGTTCGAAGGCGCAGGTCATACCAACGCAATATCCGGCGCGTCCTCCGCCTTCATGCCGACGACATGATAGCCCGCATCGACATGGTGGGTTTCACCGGTCACGCCCGAGGACAGATCGGACAGCAGATACAGCCCCGCGCCGCCCACATCCTCGATGGTGACATTGCGCTTGAGCGGCGCATTGAGTTCGTTCCATTTGAGGATCAGGTTGAAATCACCGATGCCCGAGGCGGCGAGTGTCTTGATCGGCCCCGCAGAAAGCGCGTTGACGCGAATATTGTCGCGGCCCAAGTCCACAGCGAGGTATTTGACGCTGGTTTCGAGCGCCGATTTGGCCACGCCCATGACGTTGTAGTGCGGCACGACCTTCTCCGCGCCATAATAGGTCAGCGTGAGCAATGACCCGCCATTGGGCATCATCGCGGCCGCACGCTGCGCCACGGCCGTGAAGCTGTAAACGCTGATGTTCATCGTCATCAAGAAATTGTCGAGCGTCGTGTCGCAATAGCGGCCGCGGAGTTGCGCTTTATCTGACGCGCCGATGGCATGCACAATGAAGTCAATCGTCGGCCATTTTTCGGCAAGTGTTGCAAATGTCTTGTCGAGTTCCGCCATGTCTGAGACATCGCAGCCGATGAGGAAATCACTGCCCAATTGCGCCGCCAATGGCCGCACGCGCTTCTCCAGTGCTTCCCCCTGAAAGCTGAAGGCGAGTTCGGCTCCCGCCTCATGGAGCTTTTGGGCAATCCCCCATGCGAGTGATTTATTGTTCGCAAGCCCCATGATGAGCCCACGTTTGCCGTGCATCAATCCAGTCATTCATCCTCCGCCACTGGTTCGTCGGTGTTGAAGCCCTTTAGCGCTATTTGAGCCGGGTCGGCTAGTGCCGCGTTGAGATGCGCCCCAATCACCAAGCCATAGCCGATCAGCCAGAAAAACAGCAGTGCAATAATCACACCGGCCAAGCTGCCATACGTCAGCGTGTTGCCATTGAGCAACCCGAGCAGCATCGGCAGAGCCTGCACGACCGCAGACCACCAGAGCATGATAAACAGCGCTCCGGGCCATTTTGGCGCGCGTGAACTGCGATATTGGCGCGGGCTCAGCGACCAGAACAGCAGGTAGAGCGCAACAAACACCAGCGCAGCGGGCGCGAGGCGCGAGAGCTTCAGCCAATTGCTCAATGTGGTCGCCATCGGGAAGAGCCGGGTGACGAACTGTTCAGCGGCGGCGACCAGCACCTGCCCGGCAAATCCCATCATCAGCATGATGATTGCGCCAATGCTCAGAATGATCGAGCGCAGACGATGCTGCCAGAACGGGCGGTTTGACGTTGTGCCATAAGCGCGCCGCAAAATGTCGCGAATCGTCTCAATATAGCTCGCCACCGTCCACAGTCCGACCAACCCGCCAAGCCAAAGCAGCGGCCCGGTGCGATGGTGCAACACATCGGCAATCGGCGTTTTGAGCAAATGGGCAACCTGCGGCGGAAGCGCGGTGAGCAGCGCGGCTACCGTGCGCCCGGTATCCTGATTCTGCCCCAGCAGCCGCGCCAGCGCCGCGGTAACGATGATGAACGGAAACAGCGTCAACAGGCTGAGATAGGCCAAATTTCCTGCGTGAATGCTGCCATCGTTGATCACGCCGCTCGTCGCACGAAACAACACCGCACGGGTGCGCGCGAAGTGGCCGGTAAAGGGATGGATCGCCCCAGAACGCCGCGCTTCGGGCGAATAGGGCGCGATGTCCTTCAGACGCCAAGCCCGCTTCGCGGATTGCGCCCGTCTTGCCAGCTCTCGACAAATTTGGTCAATGCGAGATCATCAGGCGGAAGGTCGATCAGCAGTTGTACGATCTGATCGCCGCGCACCCCCGATTTCGCAGTGAACCCCCGGCCCTTGAGCCGCAGCAATTTGCCTGACGTTGCGCCGCGCGGAATGTTGAGCATCACCGGCCCCTCAACGGTCGGCACCCGAATAGCACCGCCCAGCACCGCCTCTTTGAGCGTGACCGGCACGTCGAGCCGCACGGTGTCCCCGTCGCGGACGAAGTATTTGTGCCCGCTAATTTCGATCGTCACCACGCCATCGCCATTGCCGCCGGGGCCGGGCTGCCCTTTGCCTGCAAGCCGCATCTGCGTGCCGCTTTCAACGCCGTTGGGAAGCTTGAGGTCTATCGTCTTGCCATCCGCGAGGGTGATCCGCTGCGGCTTAAGCGACGCCGCATCTTCAAACGAAACCTCGAGGCGGTAGTTGATATTGGCACCTTTGGGGCGCGGCTGCCGACCAAAGCCGCCCGCGCGGGCCTGCCCGCCGAACAGGCCATCAAAAATGCCGCTCAAATCGGCATCATTGCCGTTAAACTCAAATGAAGTGGCACCCGCCCGCCCTTGGGGCCGGAAGCCACCTGTGCCCGGGCCAAAGGGGCTTCCACCGCCAAAGCCACCTGCGCCGAAGGGTGATTTGGGATTGCCCTGATCATCAATTTCACCGCGATCAAAGGCCGCACGCTTGTCCTTGTCGCTCAGCAAGTCATACGCGGCGGTGGCCGCAGCGAAGCGTTCGGTGGCTTTCGGGTTGTTCGTGTTGGTGTCGGGATGGAGTTCTTTGGCGCGTTTGCGATAAGCCTTTTTGATTTCGGCCTCGCTCGCGCTGCGGGGCACGCCCAGCGTTGAATAAGGATCAGCCATGCAGCCTATATGCGTGGCACAGCGAAAAATTCAAGCATTACCGCCACTGATGTGCGACATTCCGGGCATTTTCTTCGCGGCCGGATGTGGTTCCCAAGCGGTTGTTTGGACTTAGGCGCACCATGGTCTGTCGACAACGCGGAGGCGGTCAGGCTGGCGGCAGCGCACCGTCGAGCGCCAACTCCTTTTCATGAACCGGACAGTGGTCGGGTGGACAGGCATCGCCATCGCACAGACGACAGATATGGTCGGCATCGTCCGCCGTCTCAACCATCGACCGCAGCAGGGTCTCGGCGATGTCGTCAAGCTGCGCGCGTTGCGTGGGAGTCAGTATGTCGATCATGTTGCCCACCAGAGCACAGCGCTGCTGCACCGCTTCGCGCGCCCGCGCACGACCCGCGTCGGTGAGATCGAGCGCAACTGCGCGCCGGTCGGTTCCGGTTGCGCTGATGACGAGTCCGGACGCTTCGAGTTTATCAACTAGGCGCACTGTGGCCGTGTGCGAGAGGCCCAAAGCGCGGCTCAATGCGCGGTTGGAGCAGCCTGAGTAGAAGCTGATCAGGTTGAGCGCGGCGATCGACGAGTTTGTCTCATTGGGGTGCATCTTGCTCTGCCGCTCAATCCGTCCAACAATTTCACAGGCGAGTGCGCCGAGCAGATTTGCGGTTCTGAATTTGGACATCGGTAGGGTTCCACACCAACGAAGCGACAGGTCGGCACTTAGCTGTCGATTTGCGTGCGTGCAACACGGATTTATATTTGACCAGAGCGGATTGTTGTTTTATATGCGTGCAGCACGCACACAAATATAGGAGAGACCCATGATTGATCAAACCATCGAACGACGTTTCGCCCGACTGGGCGGCGTAGTTTTACGCTGGAGTTTGGTATTCTTTTTCATCGGCTTCGGCCTGTACAAATTCACCCCTCAAGAGGCCGCAGGTGTGGCACCGCTCATGGCGCACAGCCCAGTGCTCTTCTGGGTCAACCCGCTTTTGGGGCTTCGTGGAGGGAGTGATCTAATCGGCGTAATCGAGATTTCGCTGGGTGGACTGATTGCGCTACGGCATATCAAGCCGGGTTGGTCGGGCTTTGGCAGCCTTGGCACGGCTGCGGTGTTGCTGGTCACGTTGAGCTTTTTGTTCACTACGCCGGGGCTTGATCCCAATTCGGCGGACGCGGGTTTCCTGCTCAAAGACCTGACGCTCTTTGGGGCCGCGCTCTGGTCGTCTGCGGAGGCATTTGCTGCTGCGCGCGCCATCGGCGCAGCGCCGTTGGTCGAGGCGAAGCCACGGGGATAATGACCTCACGACTTGCCCTATCGATAATCGGCGTTGTCGCGTGTCTGAGCTGGGCGTTTGGCAACATCACCGCCAAGATGGCGCTGGCCCACATTGCGCCGCTCACCGTGTTGACCGGACAATTGACCGTCAGCGTCGCCGCGCTGTGG
>Ga0209067_10000873_pt1 | contig 18981 bp, 18 predicted proteins | sample ColStrG_CSR_2013_FD_187199 | JGI IMG/M metagenome (GOLD analysis project Ga0209067, IMG submission 187199) | Freshwater sediment microbial communities in response to fracking from Pennsylvania, USA - Cold Stream Run_MetaG_CSR_2013 (SPAdes)... | ecosystem: Environmental > Aquatic > Freshwater >...
GGTGGATGGCCGCAACCTGTTCGTCCCCGAGACAGCCATCGCGGCCGGTTTCGACTACACCGGCATTGGCCGCGCCGTGCGGACGAAGCCGGCGCCCGCGGCGGCGCGTCCGCCGGTACAATAAAAAGCGTGCCGTCGATTCGCGTTGGGAAGCTCTCCGCCTTTCCTCCCGATTCCGTCTCCGAAGTCCTGGTTGCCGGCTACCCATACGCCATTTGCCATGTGGGAGGCACGCTGCGCGCGCTCAGCGGTGTATGCATCCATCGCGGCGGTCCCTTGGGCCAGGGGCAGCTTCACGATGGCCGCGTGGTCTGCCCGTTTCACCTGTGGGAGTTTGACTGCAGCACCGGTGAATACGATTACGACCCCGCCAAGCGGGTGGCCACCTATGACGTCAGGCTGGAAGGCGAAGAGGTCTTCCTGATGGTTCCCTAATGCCCGAACTTCCCGAAGTAGAAACCGTCGTGCGCTCAATCGCGCCGCTGGTCGGTCGCCGGATCGCGTCGGCCGAATTCCGGTGTCTGCGCATTCTACGCGGCGGCAATCCGGACGCCATGGCGGCGCGCCTCCAAGGCCGGAAAATCGCCGGTGTCAAACGCTATGGCAAGTTCATCGTGATCAGCCTGACGGGCGGCGGGTACCTGGTGGTTCACCTCGGCATGACCGGGAAGTTGCTGCTGGGCGGCGAGGCCGGCAAGCACACACACGCCATCCTGACTCTGGACCGCGGCGTTCTGCTTTACGACGACAGCCGACAGTTCGGCAGCATCGAGTTCAGCGAGGAATTTCCGAAGCGGGTGGCGCGTTTGGGTCCAGAGCCGCTGGAGGTTTCCTTCGACGATTTCGCCGCCGCCCTCAAGAGGCGCAAGACCCGGATCAAGTCGCTGCTCCTGAATCAGACCTTTGTCCGCGGTGTAGGCAACATTTATGCGGACGAAGCGCTGTTTCGAGCCGGGATTCATCCGCAGGCAATGGCTTCGCGGATCCGCGCGGACCGCGCGCGCCGGCTATACGATGGCATCGCCGCAGTGTTGACCGAAGCCATCGCCGCGGGCGGTTCGTCCATATCCGATTATGTGGATGCCGAGGGCCGCAAGGGTTTCTTTCAGATCAGCCACCGCGTCTACCAGCGGGCCGGCGAACCTTGCCTTACTTGCAAGACGCCCATACGCCGGGTTATCGTTACGCAACGATCGTCACACTTTTGCCCGAAATGCCAGAAGCGCTGAAACCTAGCTACAACACGCTACGTCGTTAGTGGCGTAGGACTTATTTACTGCCGTGCCGCTCTATTCAACAAACGATAGGAGATTCTAGACGTGACGCGCACCCTCCGTTACCTACCGCTGCTTTCTCTGTTGCTGCTCGCAATTCCCTACGCCAGCGCACAAAGCTCATTTGACCTGAATCTGGGGTTTGGAACCTCCCACGTAAGTGGGATCCCAGGAATCGACAATGTCAATTCCAGCAACGCCTTCGGCACGTGTACGGTCGGAACCGCGGATGCGAACTGTGTCAAGGGACCCGACCTGGGCGGTTTTTTCCTGGGCTTCGGAGGAGCCGTGATGGCCACCAAGCGCTTCGGCTTCGGCGCCGAGGTGGCTTTCCAGCCCGCGAAGAGCGATTATGCCGGCCTGCAGTACCGCCAGACGTTCTACGACGTGAACGGGATCTTCGCACCGGTGAACCAAAAGAAGGTAATCGTTCAACTACTGGGCGGGCTCGGCGGCGCCAAGACGGCCTTCTCTTACAGTCAGAATTGCACCGGCATTGCCGTCTGCAGTACACAGAGCCAGCCCGTATTGAACACCAATCATTTCCAGATCCACGCCGGCCTTGGAGTGCAAATCTTCGTTACCGAGCACATCTTCATTCGCCCGGAGTTTGACCTGCACTACATACCGAATTTCACCGATCAGTTTGGGAGCAACGTGGCGCCTTCGGCCACGGTGTGGTTAGGGTACAGTTTCGGAGACCGGTAGCGCCGAGCCAATCCGCCTGCCGGCTTCGTGAGCGCGGCCGACCAAAAGAAACACAGCCAGGAATGCGGAACGCACGTACCGTGGCTGCGTTACACGCGGCGCAGGTTCGGGACTTGCGCCACGGATGCCTGGTCTCGTGGTTCGACCTGTACTCGGGCGCCCGTGTTGGGGAACCGGTATTGGCGGCCCGTCGCCGAACCGATCACGGTAAGCGAGGTGCCGCCGGTGTACTCAAAAATAGGCGCACCGCCGTCAGCCGCAAAACCGTTCTGACGCACTGGCGCAGTAGATGTGTACGATTGTCTAGCCTGTCCGCAGCAAGCCATTTTCCTTTTCTCCTTTGGTGTTTAGTGGTTCTTCGTAATAAACAGGCGGGCCACAGCAGAAAGGGTTGCTGCCGGACCTCGCCCAGTCCCAGGGCAAGGGGAAAGCCACCCAGAGGCTCAAACAGTAGAAACAGTCGAGCAGCTTTCCCCAGAAACCAATACCGGCCCGCCGCCGGAGGCGACCACCAGGTCCCACGGGCCATCTTCGGCCTAAAGGAGATGAGTGATCCGCCCACGAGAATCCCAACGGCGAGCCGGTAGAAATGCATGGCCGTAACTTCAGGAGACTTTCAGAGAGATGGTCTGGAAGTCGTAGTCGGTCAAGCCGGGCCCGCTGTAGCCATCCGTAACGCGTTTCTCTGCGCGAATCCGAAATTCATAGCAACAACTGGTGTTCGGGCGGTAGATCAACTTCTCGTTGCCTCCGCCGAAAGAGCGCTGCACGTGATCCGGGCTCTGGTACGGGAGCGGCGGGAAGATGGCCGGGACGTTGTAGTCGCGCGGTGTTGGCGTCACGCTTGCCTGATTGTTATGGCCCCATTCCGCATCGAGTTGGTATTTGTAGATATGACCATTGGTGTCGGCAACTGTCATATCGATGGCCACGTAGCCGACCGCGCCGAGGTCATAGGCCGGGCAATCGCCGCTGCCGGTGAGCGTGGCGTGGACTGGCGGCATTACACCAGGGGCCGAGACGAACGCCTGAATGCTGTTGATCGAGTGAGTGGTCAGCGGCTGATTGTCGATGGTGAGAGTCAGCACGGTGTCGGGAACCAGCGCGACCGGCGCAAAGGCGGCGTTATAGCCGACCAGTGTAAGGTCCACGGCGCCGGTATCGCCGCCGCCGATCAGGTTCGAAGCGTTAGTATACACTTTGCGGCCCACGTAGGCCCAGAGGTAAAACCCGCCGGCGGGAACCACCGGGAACGCGGCAAGACCGGTGCCGGTTGGCGCGGTGGTGCGAGCGTCCTCAGTAGAGTACAGATTCGGAACTCCACCGCCGGTAAACGGCCCCATCTTGATCCAGTCGTTGAAAACCAGATTGCCCCCGCCATCGAAAATGTAGAGGTAGTTGTACAGGTCCGCGGAGATGGGCGGGCCCGAACCGGCTAAGGGCGCGGTGCCGCCCCGGGAAGGATCTCCGGTCCACTGGGCCGCCTCAACCTGGTAGTAGGACACACCCGAAGTGGGGGCAAAGCCGCCATAGAGATCGAGCGTGCCGCCGAAGGCCAGATCCGTGGTGCCGCCGAAGCTGTCGGCGTAACCGGCGTGGATGTTGGCCACCGGGATGATGCCGGCGCGTGTCCAGGCGAAGCCGCTGAGGGGCGGAGGATCACCCTGACAGTGAGCGATCGTCTGGCTGTTGCCAACCAGCACGACCGTGCTGTTGTCTTCAAAGCACCACCGGGTTTCGGTCGCCGGGTTCTCGTCCAGGATGGTGATGGCGCCCTGCGTCACGGTAAAGGTAATGTTCGGGTCGTGACAGCACCACCACCACCACGGAAACAGAGCGCGAACCCTGGGATCGGCCAGTTTGCGCTGGATGAGTGCGGTGCGGGCGGCGTCCGGCTGGAACTTGGAGTTCGAGCGATGGGCGGACGCGAAGGCTTGACCGCGGACCAGGTCCTGCACGTTCGGCCGGGCGAGTGCGATGGCGCTCTGCAGGCCTTCCACGGGGCCCGGCCCAACCGGTGGAATCGTCGTCGCGGCAACCTCGATGTTGTCGAGGATGTGCAGCATATCGAGTTCCCACCACCAGGGCCAGCAGGCCCACCAGTGCGGCCAGCACGGCCAGCAGAAGCGGCAGACACCGCACGTGCACCAATTGAAGCAGGCCGTGAAGAAGCCATTTTGGTCGGCGCTGACCGTCACTCGCGGAACCTTGCTGAATCCGCCGGAGGTGTGCGCGACCGTGTTTACGGTTACTCGCGCGCCCGGGACCGGACAGCCGTTGGGGCCGATGACGGTTCCGCTTACGCAATACAAGCGGCACCAACGCCACCAGATGTTCAAGATATCCGGGCCGATGGCCAGTTTGTCGGTTGACAGTTTCAGGGAAGTATCGGCCTTGGCCAATTCCGCCTGGTTTAATGGCTGGCGAATCAACTGCGGTACTTGCGACAAGTGCCGCGACATTCCGGCCGGACCGATGACGGCTTCCAGGCCGTAGTTGCTATCCGAAGAGGCGGCTTCACGCGAGACATCGACGCGGAAGCCCCCATCGGGGGCGATATCGCCCTGCGCGAGAATTTCCGAACCGCGCACGATGTATACTGCCAGACGCGCGGCGTCGTCCGGCTTGATCTTGGGAAGCGTACCTACCAAGGAAACCTTCTTAGTTGCCATAAAATTCCTCCGTTTGTGTTCCGGGTCTCTGCTGTTTTGGAAATGCTGTGTTCCAGTGGCGTAGTGACCGGGAACCTCGTAGCGTTTCATCTTGCGGCCTGCGGGCGCCTGAGGGGCTCGGGGCGGCTAGCTCACCGCCAATCCATGAGAACCTTAGTATATGGAACGGACTGAGCGTGAAAGCATGCCCGAAGTTGCCGTTCAATTTCTGCTGAAATCGCCGGCCGTTACGATCCGGGACGTTTGCTGCGAGGGCAGGTGCCGAGACAAGAGTGCGGAAGAGTGGACAACCGCGACAGAACTTGTTTTTCCGTATCGCGGCGTCTACGTGCGTCATGTTGGAAACGACCAAGCCGTAGCCGAGGCAAACCAAGTGCTGTTTTTCAACGCCAGCGAAGCTTATCGGGTGAGCCATCCTGTCTCCGGTGGCGACGCCTGTTTGTCGCTGGCCATCAGCGAACCGCTGCTACGGGAACTGGCGCCACTTACTTTTCTGGGCGACAACGCAAGACTGGCATTTCGCCCGCAGCGCCTTCGAATTGATGCACGTGCGCAAGCGCTCGTGGCGGTGCTGCGGCATAGCCTGCGCCAGAACATCGCGGGACCTTTGGAAGCAGAGAGCCTGGCTTTGACACTTGCACAGCGGGCGCTGGGGCCGCGCACCACTCACCGAGCGGGAGCCAGCCTCGGACGACAGCGGCTTGTGGATCGAGTCAAACTCGTACTGGCGAGCGATCCGGCGCGACGCTGGACTTTGGCTGAGATCGCCGCAGAAGTGCGTGGCTCACCAGTTTATCTCACGCAGGTTTTCCAACAGGTGGAAGGACTGCCCCTGTACCGCTATCAGTTGCGATTACGGCTAGCGCGCGCGCTGGATCTTCTCGCGCAGTATGACGACCTCACAGCTTTGAGCCTGGACCTTGGCTTCTCCAGCCACAGTCACTTCAGCGCCGCGTTCCGTCAGGTGTACGGTCGTTCGCCCTCCGAATTCAAGCAGTTGGCTTTGAATCGCTAGCACTTGGCCCGAACAGGTCGCTAAAGATTCTGACAGCGCTCTTCTCTTCCGGCGTGGCCTACTGGTGCTACCCAGACTTCGGGTATAGGAGAGCGACGCAATGGTTGAAAAAACTTGTGCGGCTTGCGACTGCAAGCTCGATGAGAACGCCATCAAGGTCAAAATCGGCGGCAAGACGGTTGAGGTTTGCTGTGATGAGTGCTCACAGAAGCTGAAGGAATCACACGTTTCTGCCACAGCGGTGAGGAAGGGCGGGTTATGACTGAAAGCAAATTATCAGCGAGCCGGAATAGCGTTCAGACCACGTCGGGGCGTATCAGCTACACGGAACAGGGCGCAGGTCCAGTCGCGCTGTTCGTGCATGGCGTGCTTCTGAACGGGCATCTGTGGCGTCATCAGTTAGAGGATTTGTGCGACATCCGGCGATGTATAGCTGTGGATCTGCTTGCACATGGCGACACCGAGATAACGCCGGATCAGGACGTATCTGTGACTGCTAATGCGAGGATGCTCAAGGAATTTCTCGATGCCTTGAACATCGGCCAAGTAGATCTGGTCGGCAACGACAGCGGTGGCGGTATTGCGCAGATTTTCGCCGCGCGGAACCCGGAACGCGTTCGCAGCCTCACGCTCACTGACTGCGACGCCCATGACAACTGGCCGCCCGAGGCCTTCAAACCCTTCCTGGCGATGGCCGCCGCCGGCGGTCTGCGTGGAACCATAGACGCGCTCTTGTCGGACAAGAACGTCTATCGATCAGCACAGGCCCTTGGACCGGCGTATGAACACCCCGAGCGGCTCAGTGACGATAGCATCGAAACATACCTGCGTCCGCTGGTCAGAACGGAGCAGCGCACCATCGATTTGCGGCGCTTCCTCGCGGCTTTCGACAATCGGCACACGCTTGCCGTTGAAGCAGGTCTGAAGACGCTGCAGGCACCAACGCTGATCGTGTGGGGAACCGATGACGTGTATTTCGACGTGAAATGGTCGCATTGGCTCGCTGATAACATCCCAGGAACACGGCGCCGTATCGAGCTTAGAGACGCCAGGATCTTCTTTCCCGAGGAGCGCCCGGCGGAGTTCAACCAGGAACTACGCGCACACTGGCAGAACGTACAGCAGTAGAAAGGAGGATGAGGAAATGACAGATCAAACACGCAAGGCTGAGCAATTCCGAGGATTGCATGCCCCCGGAAGGCCGCTCATCCTCTTTAATATCTGGGATGCAGGCGGCGCAAAGGCTGTGGCCAGCGGTGGTGCCAAGGCGATCGCCACGGGCAGCTGGTCAATGGCTAATGCCAACGGCTTCGCCGATGGCGAACTGCTCCCGCTCCGCTTGGCGATCGACAACCCGCCGATGCCACCAATTTCCGCTTCTTCATTAATAGCCCCTACGGCTTCACCACCACCTTCTCCGCCGCCAGATTCTCGAAGTCGTCCTGCACCCGCACCGCGATGGTATGCTCGCCCGGCGCGGCGTCGATCGTCAGGTCGTAGTCCAACTCCAGTGAATCCGAAAGCCGAGTGACCGGTGACGCCACTTTCCAATCGCCGCCGTCCAGCGAGTATTCGGCTTTGGTGACGTTGTTGAGCGCGTCGGCAGCGCGCCACTTTATCTGCAGCCTTGTGCCGGAACGCGCAGCCGTGAGGCCGGTGATCTTGGGCGGTGTGTTGTCGATCAGCAACGGGTCGCTCACCATTTGCGCCGTGAGCGCCTCGGCCGGCGGATTGCCGGGCGCATCGGAGGCCGTGATGCGCAGCCGGTACTCACCGTCCGGGAAGGCCGTCGAGTCCCATGAGTAGTATCGCTCGGCGAGCTTGTCGCGCAGCAATTTCCACTCGCTTTCATTGGCGCCGCGAATCTGTACGGTGAACACCAGGGGATCGCCGTTAGGGTCAGACGCCAGCCAGCGCGCGCCCACGTAGCCCTTGGCGTACTGCATCGCCGGACTCACACCGGAATCCACCGAGGCCGCCGCTCCGCCGCCCGCGGTCCGTTTGCCGAGCGCCGGTAAGGACAGCGATTGCTGGGGCGCGCCTGTGGCCGCGGCCACCGGCGCCGGGAATTTGTAGTTCGGTGGAGTGGCTTCGATCAGATCGATATGCGGCTCCACGTTCCTCGGCAAATAGGCCACATCCACGGAATCCAACTCCGGCGACCGGCCGTCGCCACCCGCGGTGATCGCCGCTCTCCATTGCACGAACCGGGATGCCGGCGAATTCAGGCGCGCGCCTTTGGGGTCGGTGACCGGCGGCGACCAGGCGCTCCAGTTTTTCTGCGGCTGGTCCAGGTTGCCGCTTCGCGCCGTGATGGCAATCTGCCCGCCGTTGAGGTTGCCTTCGAAACTCAAGCGGCCCCAAAGCGAATGCATCCCGGCATCGAAAACGTCGCTTTCGAGCGAGCCTTCGTGCTCCACGGCCGGGCCGATCTCGTAGACCTTGCCCACGTTGCCGGTGGCCGCATAAAGGTGGCCATCGCGCCCGCTCAGCAGCCCGGTCACCTGGGCCGCGGGGAGCGTGAGCAACGCCGTATACACGGTGGGCGACTCGATGCGGTAGACCGAGCCCCGGTTGCCCGCGCCCACCACCAGGCGGCCCGCCGCGTCGATTGCCAGAGCGTATACCACGTCCTGCGCGTGAGTCCATATGCGGCGCGGACCGGCGTTCGGGTCGATGCGATAAACCTCGCTGCCGCCCGAGACCCCAGGCGGCGCCAGCGATGCCGGTGGCTGTGGTGTGGGCCGGGCCACCACGACGGGCGCTCCAGGCGCGGTTACCGGCGCCGGCGTCACCGGCGGGGGAGCCGTCGGGGCGGGCGCAACGGGGCTGGCCTGTTTCACGCCCACACCGGCCGCATAGACCACGCCGTCCTGGCTCACCGCCACTGCCGTGATTTCTTTCTTCGGCAGTTGGTAGAGCACAAAGCCATCGCCCGAGGCCGAAACGCGCAACACCACGCCGCCCGGGTCGGTGCCTATGATCACGTTGTCCGCGGCGTCCATGGCCATCGACCGCACGTGCGCCTCATCGCATTTGAAGAAGACCTTGCCCTTGCCATCTGCCGCCACACGGTGGATCTCGCCTTGATCGCCGGTGGCCACCAATAGTTCGCCCTTGCTGTTGAAGGCAAGCCCCCAGATGTATTTGGCTTTGGGATCGTAGAAGACTTCCGGCTTGCCGTTCCCCACCATGCGGTAAACCTTGCCGTCGGGCGAAGTGCCGAAGTAGACGCGGTCCTTGGAATCCACCGCGATGGCGTGGATCTCCAGTGCCTCCAATTCGGCAAGCACTTTGCCCTTGCCATCCGGCGGGATGCGATACAGTTTCGCGCTGGTGCCGCCGCCGGCGTACAGGTTGCCTTTGGAATCCTGCGCCAGCGCCCACAAGTAGGGCGAAGAGGTGTCGTACAACTCGCGCAACCGCGGCGCCAGGCTGATCGGCCCGTCGCTGCGCAACGAGAGGTTCTTCACGATGCCCTTCTCGAACTCCGCATAGTCGCCCTGCGACCAGGTCCGCGTCTGCCCGGCAAAAAGCGGGCAGGCCAACAGGCCCACCCCACAAATACTCAAGAAGTTTTTCATTTGGTATTAAGCCGCAATCTAAGCACCGTCGAGCCGCGACCGGTAGGGAGCGGTCACTTCACATGGATTCGCAGAGAATAGCTCCCCGTCACCAGGTAATCGAAGGGCAAAGCCATCTGCTGCGATGCCGTTTCCGGCGAAGTGATCAATCCACGGTTGGCGGCACGCCCGGCTTGCATCACGTTCAGTACGGATGAAGGCAGGCTCGGCAGGGTCTTGTCGTCGTAATATACCGTGGGGCTGGCTTGCACCAGCGACACGTAGAGCTTGTTATTGGTGCGCTCCTGGTTGATCAGCGAAACCGTCTCCGGCAAGTCCATGTACCGGTTGGCGAACCCGGCGATGCTCTGCATGCGGTTCACGGTATCGGCATCGCTCAGCAGGATGCGCTGGTCGCCCTTGGCCAATCCGTCCGGGATCTTCACCGTGAATTCGCGCTGGATGAGTTCGCCGCGGTATGGGCGCAGGAAGACTTTGACGGTCAGATCCTCGCCCGGCTGCACCTCCGTGTTCGCGGCCCAGGCGTTTTCGATCACCGCCACGCGCCGGTCCGGAATCAGGTCTACGGTGACGTTGACGCTCTTCACGTTGGGCACGTTGATATTGTTCAGGTAGAGCCGGTTGAACTTGTCGCCGAACCAGCCGGCCAGCGCCATGGGCGCCGGCATGGGCATGTCGCCGGAAGCCGCCATGGTGGAGAGCGCGATGTTGCCGGTGCCGTTCAGTTCCACCTTTCCGTTGAGCCGGTACGTGGCTTCATCCACGAAATCGTTGAGGCCGGAGATGGAATTGTAGAGCGTCAGCATCATGAGGTAGGGCGTCCATTTCTGGTGGACGAACACGCTGAAGTGAAAGTCCTTCTGGCTGCGCACCGCTTCCTTTTCGTCCAGCGAACGCACCTTCATGGTGACCGGAATCATCTCTGAGGTGAAGCCGAGGACACCCATGATGCCGCTATGCCTGTCCTGTCGCAGGGAGCCAACCACGTCGGTGGCGTTGGCCATCTTGCTGGGTTGGTACGACGAGGCCAGCACCGTGACCACTTCGCTCTTGCTCATCGGCATGTTGATCGGACCCAGGTTGAACATGGGGTGGCCGAATGCCAGCACGCGCTTGCCATCGTTGTAGGTGACGGTGCCGAACACCGTGGCGCTCATGTCGCCATCCACCAGCAGGCCGGCCACGGAATCGCCGGGGTTCAGCGCGTGTTCCCATCCGGGCGCGGGCTTGTTGGTGTGGACCGAACTGCCCCCACCGCCGGCCTGCACCGCGTGAATCCCCATGCCTTGAAACATCGGGCCGAACTCGCGCAGGGCGGAATCTGTGATCCCGGAGAAGGCCAGGGGCGAGTCAATCGGGACCAGCGTCTGAAAGCCGCCGGTCTGGAAATCGAAGCCGCCGCCCGCCACCTGCGCCCCTTGCTCCGCCGGCCGGTTGGGCGCCTGCAGTTTCTCCGGGGTGCGCGCGTCTTCCGGGCGCGACTTGTCGAAATCGTTGATCTCCAGCATCAGTTCGATGGGGGTGATGCCGCAAATGGCGTCCGGGGAAAAGACGCTCAGCCGCAGCGCCACCGCGCCCACCAGTTTGCCGTTAATATAAACCGGGCTGCCGCTCATGCCCGCGGCCACGTTGGTTCGCACGGCCTTGCCGCCCATCTTGCCCAGGATCACGTCCTGGTTCGGTCCCCACATATTCTTCGCGAGGCCGATGATTTCGACGGGGACGGGTTCGGGTTCCGAACCCTGGAAGACGGTCCAAGCCGTGCCTTTCATGCCAGGCTTGACTTCGCGCAGCGGCATGATCTCGACTTTGCCGGCTTTGGGACGGGTGAGAGGCGCTTCGGCGGTAAGTGCCGGGAGCGCCGCAGCCACGAAACCAATCAGGATCGCGGCACTTCGCATGTTCATGGGGTCCACAGCTCCAGTTGGCTCTATTGTACTATGGGCCACACAAGCGAAGCATTTTACGCCTCAAAAGGGGACGGGTTCGCTCGGCGCTATGTCTTCCGCGCCCGCCAGCCGGTCTTTCAGAAAGACATGGCTCAGACGTCCCGCCCGCGAACTTGAAGCGCTGAATCAAACTGAGTTCCATTAGAGGAACAGTTCAGCCGAGACGCCAAAGTATTCGGCCAACTTCTTAACCTGGGCCTTGCTGATGCCTCGCTTGCCGTTCACAAGTCGGACACCTGGGCACGCGAACCGAGTACGGGAACAAGGTCTGCCTGCTTCAGCCCGCGCTGTCCCATCAGGAATTTGACCATCTCGCACGGAGGGGCATCGGGGAGCCGGTAATGCTCGTCGTCATAGTCCTGGATGAGGCGCTGAAGCAATTCGGCTAGCGCATTCTCTTCGGCGGACGCGTCATGTTTGAACGTCAGCCGCTCCAGGTGCTCCACTATGCGATCGAATTCTCCATCGTTTTCGATCACCTTGGGAAGGGTCTCCGCGCACAGTTTGCCGTACCGGACGGCGTCCAGCCCCGCGCCGTTCGCGCTGCGGGATGGTTTTGGGGTCAGTGTTTTGCCCATTTCATCCACTCCTTCCGATCATATTCCTTGTGGCTCAGCAAGGACTTCACGAAGATCCGCTTCGTTGGGTAGTCCACCGTGTTGATCAGCCTGTAATCGGTGTGACAGATGTCAACACCAATACTTTGCCAATTTGGTCGGCGGACGCGAAACTCTCCCGCACATCCTCCAGGCGGGTCCACTCGGCCCTGTGCGCGGAGCCATTGGGTGCAGTTCGCAAGCGTCCTTGACCGTGAGCAACATCGTTATGTTTCCGGCTCCTGTCGTCCACGCGCCGGGTACAAGAACTCTGAATATCCCTTGATCCGCGCAACCTCATTTTCAGTCACAAGGAATTTATTTTTTTATCTTTGTCATTCTTAGGGACTTATCGTTTTCCCCGCCAGGAACAGGCTTTACCGCCCGCTACTATGCGGTCGTGGAACGTCTCACCAACGCCGATCGGGCCTGCGCCGTTGCAGCCGCAGCCGCTCACGATTTTAACGACGAACTGACCATTATCGTCAACAGCGCATCCCAGTCGATTCTCAACCTGGAACCGGGCCACCCGGCGCGCCCCTACATTGCCGACATCGAAAGTGCCGTCCAGCGATGCGTCTGGAAAGCCGCCGGCCTCCTCACCTACACCGCCCGCCGCGGCGTGCGGCCTGTCAGCGCCTGCATGGAGCGCGTAGTCGCCGAGGTGGAACCGTAGCCAGGCCGCATAACACGCTACCCTGGAAATGGTGCGCATTCTCGGCATTGAAACCTCCTGTGACGAAACTGCCGCTGCCGTGGTCGAAGACGGCGCCTCGGTCCTGGCCTCCGTGGTAGCATCGCAAATGACCACGCACGGCAAGTACGGAGGCGTGGTGCCGGAACTGGCTTCGCGCGAGCATCTGCGTGCCATCGTGCCCGTGGTTCGGGAGGCTTTGGAACGGTCCGGAACGAGCCTGCCGGATCTGGCGGCGATCGCGGTGACCGCCGGTCCGGGACTGGTCGGCTCGCTGCTCGTGGGGCTCACCTATGCCAAGTCCCTGAGCTTCGCCACCGGCGTGCCCCTGATCGGAATCAACCACATCGAGGGCCACATCCACGCCGTGATTATGGAGTCCAGGCGCGATGGGCGCCCGATGGAATATCCGGCGCTGGCGCTGGTGGCGAGCGGCGGCCACACGCACCTCTTCGAGGTCCGCGAAGGCTTCCGCTACCGGTTGCTCGGTAAAACCAGAGACGATGCCGCGGGCGAAGCCTTCGATAAGGTCGCCAAACTCCTGGGATTCGGCTATCCTGGCGGTCCCGTGGTGGACCGCTTGGCGCCGTACGGCGACCCCTTGGCCGTGCGCTTCACCTTCGCCAAAATGAAGGGCAACGCCCTCGACTTCAGCTTCAGCGGACTCAAGACCGCCGTCCTGCGCTGGGTGGAGGCGCACGACATGTCCGCGGAAATCGAAGCTCGCCGCACGTTGTTGCGGGCCAACTCCAGCCCTTCCAACGACGAGTGGCTCGCGGTGACGCCGCGGCGCACCCTGGACCTTTTGGCTTCGTTCCAGCACGCCGTGATTACCGAGTTGCTAACGCGGGCCGCGGCATCGGCTAGCCAGATTGGCGCCAAGACTCTGATCGTCTCGGGCGGCGTGGCATGCAATTCGGGCTTGCGTGCGGCGGCGAAAGCGGCCAACCTGCGCTATCCGGTCTACTTTCCTTCGTTCGGCCTATCCACCGATAATGCCGCGATGATCGCGGCCGCCGCGTTCCCAAAACTGGAGAGGGGCGAGTTCTCGGGGCTGGAGATCGCAGCGCAAGCGAATCTGACGCTGGCGTAGTACGGGCCTCCTGGCCTGTGTGGTTTGTTGGGTTACAGCAGAATCAGCCCGCGCCGGATCCCCACCGTCACCGCTTCCGTTCGCGTAGAGGCGTTCAGCTTGGTCAGGATCGACGCCACGTGAAACTTGGCGGTGTGCTCAGAGATGTTCAGTTTCCACGCGATGGTCTTGTTGGCGGCGCCCTCCGCCATCATGCGCAACACTTCCAGTTCGCGCCCGGTGAGGGCCGGAGTTTCACCGGTGGCCGGCGCCGGAACGACTGCTCCGGCCAGCAGCATTTCCAGTTCGCGAGGGTCGAGCACCGCCATGCCGTTGGCGGCGGCCTCCACCGCGGCGAGGATTTCCGCCGCCCCGGCGTCTCGCGGCAACAGCGCGCGCACCCCCCCGCGAACCGCCTCGGCCGTCCAGACCGGTTGAGCCTCGCTGGTGAGCAACACCACCGCGCTTGTCCGCCCATCGGCGGGGGCCGGAAGTTCCTCCGGCCGAAACGCCGCCAGCACCACGTCGGGCCGCAAGGCTTCCAGACCCGCAAGGTCCGGATCGGAACCCGCGACGGAAATGCCCGGGCTGGAAGCCAGCAACGCTTCCAGCCCGGCACGAACGACCGCGGACCGCGCCGCGATCAGCACCCGGATCACGCCGCCTCCGCCCGCACATCCAGCCGCACTGCTACTTCCCGAACCCGCGCCCGCCCGTGAGCCGGCCACTCGCGGACGAATTGCAGGCGCAGCACGTCGCGACCGGAATCGAGCGCTTCGTTCAGATCGTCGAACGAGCCCAGCAGGATGTCGCCGGGCCGCAGCGATGCCGCGGCGGCGGCGCCGTTCGGCTCTACTTCGAGCAGCAGAAGGCCCTGCGAAACCGGGCGCAGCACCACTCCCAGCGAAGGCCGCGGGCCGCGCCGCACAAAATCCAGCGCCACGTTCCCCGGCACAGCCACGCCGAGCCCGTTGACGATTGCGGTATTGATGCCCACCACCAGGCCTTGCGCGTTGGCCAGCGGCCCGCCGGAGTTTCCGGGAGCAAGCTGCACCGCCGCCCGGATCCAGCGCTGGCTGCCCATGCCGGGCAACTTGCCGATGGAGTGAATCACTCCGGTGGAGAGCGCTCCCGCAAAGCCTAACGGGTTGCCGATGGCGATCACCAGTTCGCCCGCGCGCAGGCTATCGGAATCGCCGGGGGTGGCGGTTTCCAGGCCCGTAGCGGCGATGCGCAGCGTTGCCAAATCGCGCCTCGGGTCGCGCGCGGCCACACGCGCAGGGAAACGCCGGCCGTCCCACAGTTCCACTTCGGGCTCCCGCGAGCGCGCGACGTGGGCGTTGGTCACGATCAGGCCATCGGACTTCCACACCACGCCCGAGCCCCCGCCCTTTCCACGCCCGTGAGGGAACACCTGCACGGTGGAGCGCCTCAGGCGCTCGGCAATTTCACCGAATCCGCGCATGTCAGTCCCTCCGGGGCCTCTCCCCAACCGCGATCGCAATCTTCCGCGAGACTCCGCCGCGCAGCACCTCCGCCTCCACGGCTTGGCCCACCGGGTACCGCTCCAGCACCAGTTGGATCTCCTCGGTGTCGCGCACCGCGGTTCCCCCCAGCGAGACGAGGATATCGCCGATCAACACGCCAGCCTTGGCCGACGGCCCTTCCGGTCCCAGCGACAACACGATCAGACCTTTCTGATGATCCGGTAACTCCACCGGTTGCAGCCCCACTCCCAGATAACCGCGCGTCACGTGGCCGCGCGCCAGGATTTCATCGACCACGCGGTCGATGGTGGCTGCCGGAATCGCCACCCCGGCGATGCGCGACAGCGCCGAGGTCGCGATGCCGAGGATCTCGCCGCCGGTATTGATGACCGCGCCGCCCGAAGAGCCCGGATAGAGCGTCAGGTCGAGCCTGACGTAATGATCGAGGCGCCCCCCGCGCCATGTACGCCACGCGCCGCTGACCGCACTGACGATTCCCATGGTCGCGTTCACCCCGGAGTCCTCCGAGCGCCCGATGCACAGCACCAGATTTCCGGGCACCGGATCGCCGCCCGGGCGGGCATTCAGCGGTCCCGCCCAATCGGCTTTCAGTACCGCCAGGTCGGTCCCCGCATCCGTTCCGGCGAGTGTTGCCGCGGCGTTCTTGCCATCGGGCAGCGTGACCGTGATCTCTTCCTCACGCCGCACCGTGTGCTCCGCCGTGACAATCACTCCCGGCCGCCAGAAGACGCCGCTCGAAGAAAACCGCGGCCGCGCATGCACCGCCACTACCGTACGTCCCGCCTGCTCTACCGCAACCGCCAGTTCATTGGAAAGTGCGGCCAGTTCGTTTGCCATTTGGAAAATGCCTCCTGTGATTCCAGGATGGCGCAGGCGGAGCTTGGCTCACATCGGCAAATCGGGCAGGAAGCGCGCTGCCCATTCGGGCAGCAAGCGCCGTCAGCGCAGGTGCGCCGGCGTGTTGCAGCACGGACTCGTCGAGAGGATCTCCGGAAAGTCCGGCCTCTTCTTTGGCAGGATGCTGTCGGCCGCGAAATAACGCTGCGCCGAGAGGCGCTTATAAACGCCGCCGGCGACACCCGATGCGATCGGCCCGCTGACATACCCACGGCTCCCGGTCAGCATCACCACAACCACCAGTTGATGTGCGCCCACCTCGTTAAACGAACCGAACCAACCCATCTTGTTGGCGCTCTGGAAATCCGTGCAGGTGCCGGTCTTGCCCAGGATGGGCTCGCCCGGGTCATATCCGGCCTGGCGCGCGGTGCCAAAATCCACGGCTCCACGCATCCCAATCTTGATGTCGTCGATTCCGCTGGCTGCCAGTTGCAGAGGGTGCTTGACCTTGGGCGTGAACTGGTCGATTTCCTCCTGGGTCCGCGGGTACTGCAGATAGTAGAGCGTGCCGCCGTTGGCAATCGCGGAAAGCAGCGCCGCCAGTTCCAGCGGCGTCATCGAAATACCCGTCCCGAAACTGGTCATCATGCCCACGCCGCCGTTCTTTGGCGGCTCGGAGGTCAGCGAGCCGGGTTGCTCGCCCGCGATGTCCAGCCCCGCCGTCTCGCCCAGCCCCAGCATCTCCGCGTAGTGGTGCACGCGGTCGAATCCCAGACGCGTGCCCAGAATATTGAAATACTGATTGTTGGACCGCGCCAAAGCCTGGGTGAGATTGTAGCTGACGTACCGGCTGGTGTAGACGTTAGTGTTCTTGGAGACGACATTCTCCGTGAGTGCGGCCAGGGCGGTGATCAGTTTGACGGTGGAGCAGGGAATGAATCCACTGGCCAAGCCCAGTTTCTGGTTCACCATGGTCAGGATGCGGCCGTTGCTGGGGTCCACCACCACCACGCTGCCGGGAATGGTGCCCAAAGCGTCAGCGGCCGCGCGGCGCACCGTAAGATCGTCGCCATCCACGTTGTCACCGTAGGTGGGGTCAACCGGCGGAGGCAATTTTCGGGCCACCGGCTTACGCGCAGCCGGCTTCCGACCGGTTTTGCGAGCCGGTTTCTTCGCCGGTTGGACGTCCAGCGCTTCGGCGTTATAGATCAAGCCCGCTAACAGCAGGGCCAGAAAGAGCTTCTTCATGCGCTCCGCGACTCAACACGGCCCGCCAGGCGACAGCCGCATCAGGAATTGTACTGATACCGCCATTATGGTGGATCTGGATAGCGGGCGTCAACCTGACTTTTGCAGGGAGGTGCCAGTACCGCGCGCAGGCGCGGCGCTGAACCTCAGTTGGGCCAGAGTGGCCCTGAAAAAAGGCGGCGATTTACTGAAACTAAATGGCTTAGCCAGCGATTTTTGGGCCACGTTGGCCCGGATCTGGCAGGCGGAACCTATATGCTACCCTGAGGGTCTTCGGTACCATGAGCACTAACTCGCCGCTGCTGAGTCGCGTCTTTGCCGGGAAAGTGGTTTGGCTTTCCGGGCACACCGGCTTTAAGGGTTCCTGGCTGGCGCACTGGCTTCTCGATCTGGGAGCCGAGGTGCACGGGTTCGCCCTGGAGCCCGAAGGTCCACCGTCGTTATTCGAGCAGCTCGGGTTGGCGGAACGGATCCACCACCGAATCGGAGACCTGCGCGAGCCAGGCGCCGTCCGGCAATCCATCCTGGCCGTGCAGCCGGATTTTGTATTTCATCTCGGCGCCCAGGCGCTGGTCCGCGTGTCCTTCGACGAGCCGGTGACGACCTACACGACCAATGTCCTGGGGACGATTCACGTTCTGGAAGGGTTGCGGCAATTGGGCAAGCTCTGCCCGGCGGTGTTCATCACCTCGGATAAATGCTTCGAGAACCGCGAATGGTTCTACGGCTACCGCGAGGAAGATCCGCTGGGTGGGTATGACCCCTACAGTTCGAGTAAGGCCGCCGCCGAGATTGCGATCGCCTCGTGGCGCCGATCCTTTTTCCAGGGCCGTCCGGTCCGGATCGCCAGCGCCCGCGCAGGCAATGCCATCGGCGGCGGAGATTGGGCCAAGGACCGAATCCTGCCGGATTGCATTCGCGCGCTGGCCCAGTCGAAGCCGATCCGTGTCCGCAACAAAGCGGCGACGCGGCCTTGGCAGCACGTTCTGGAGCCGCTGAGCGGGTACTTATGGCTGGCGGCCGTCCTCAGCCAGCCGTCGCTGCGCCCATACGATTCCGATCTGTTCGCATCGGCCTTCAACTTCGGACCCGGGCTGGATTCGAACCATACGGTGAGCGAAATGGTCACCGAAGTTCTGAAGCACTGGCCGGGGCAATGGGAAGACCACAGCGATCCCAACGCCGTGCATGAAGCGAAACTGCTGAATCTGGCGATCGAGAAGGCCCACCATCTGCTGGGCTGGAAGCCGGTCTGGAGTTTCGAAAAGGCCATCGAGGCAACCGTCGAGTGGTACCGGGCGGCCACTCAGCCGAAGGCAGCATCTTCCACGGTTCAGGATCTCATCGAAACCACCACCCGGCAGATCCGAGCCTATCAGGCCGACGCACAGCGGTCCGGGGTTGCCTGGGCGGTTTCGTAGCCGGACTCTCACGTCACCGGCCCCGGGTTGAACGGCGAAAGCGCGTTGGCCAGTCCCCAGTGTTCGGCCCACGTCTTCTGGCGTCCGCTGGCAACCTCCAGAATGTAGCGGAAAATCTCCCAACCGATTTCCTCGATGGTGGCGTGGCCGGTGGCGATGCGGCCGGCGTCGATATCGATCAGGTCGTGCCATTTCTCCGCCAGCGCCGTACGCGACGACACCTTGACCACGGGCACCAGCGCGAGCCCGTAAGGGCTGCCTTCGCCGGTGGTGAAGACGTGCAGGTTCATGGATGCGAGCTGCTGGGTTCCGCAGATGAAATCGGAGGCGGGTGTGGCGGCGAACACCAAACCCTTGGCCGTTACCTTCTCGCCGTGGCTGGCGACGGCGCGCACCAGCAGGT
>Ga0209067_10000874_pt1 | contig 18968 bp, 20 predicted proteins | sample ColStrG_CSR_2013_FD_187199 | JGI IMG/M metagenome (GOLD analysis project Ga0209067, IMG submission 187199) | Freshwater sediment microbial communities in response to fracking from Pennsylvania, USA - Cold Stream Run_MetaG_CSR_2013 (SPAdes)... | ecosystem: Environmental > Aquatic > Freshwater >...
CGCGCGTCAGAGTCACCCGCGCCACAGCGCCGCACACGCACCCGAGCTCGTACGGGCAGTGACACCCTCCCGTTGACGCCTCGTGCAACGCTGATTTGACGGCCCGGTCCTCTCCAGAGTGGTAGGAGATGACGGCCAGTCGCCCCAGGGGTGAGAGGACGTCCAGCGCACCTTCCAGCCCACGATCGAGTTGCTCGATTTCGTCGTTCACCACGATGCGCAGCGCCTGGAACACTCGCGTCGCCACGTGGCCACGGCGGCGCGCGGCCATGGGGACTGCCCGCTCCACCGCCTGAGTCAATTCTTCCGTCGTCTGCGGCTGACGCTCCAGTACGGAACGAGCAATGGCCCCCGCGAATCGGTCCTCACCATTGGCGCGCAGCAAACGGACGAAATCGTGCAGGTCCGCCGTCGCGAGATACTGCGAGGCGGTCATACCCTCGGTGGGGTCCATGCGCATATCCAGCGGCGCGTCGGCGCGAAACGAGAATCCGCGACTGGACTCATCGAGTTGGTGCGACGAAACCCCTAAGTCCATCAGCACCCCAACAATGGGTGACTCCCCCACGAAATCCGCGTGATGGTGCACCACGTCGACGATGTCCGCGAAGGTGCTCGCGACGATGCGGACGCGATCGCCAAAGCCTGACAAACGAGTCGCCGCGGCCGCGCGGGCCTCGGGGTCGCGATCAATGCCGATGAGCCGTCGGGCCGGGGCCGCGCTCAACAGGGCGTGAGCGTGCCCTCCGCCGCCCAGGGTGGCGTCGACGATCACGCCCGTCTGGTGGCGGGCGAAGTACTCAACGATTTCTCGTTCGAGCACGGGCTGGTGGTAAGTGTCCTGGGCCATCTGCAGCCTTTCAATCGCCGGGCGCGGAGGGCGGGCGGAGAATACTGCCCTCTCGCGCTCGGCGATTGCCAGGCTGCGCATGGTCCGCGGCCGGTACTGCGTTCTTCCTTCTTTCACTCGTCATTACCTCGGATAAAGTCCTCTTCCGCCGTGGCCACCTGGGCGTTGTAGCGCTCGGGGTTCCACAGTTCGATGTGATCGAGATTGCCGGCCACGATGACGTCGCCTTCGAGTCGGGCGAAGTCCCGGATGACGGGAGGGAGGGCGAATCGACCTTGGCGGTCCATCTCGACCTCCGACGAGTTGGTGGCCCAGAAGCGGGCCTGGCGTCGTTCATCCCCTGAACCGTGCCGGGCGGCCTCGAGATATTCCGCGCTCTTGCGGGCGAATTCGCCGGGGGTCCACAGCGCGATGCAGCCGTCCATATTGGGGCTCACGTGACCACCCTGTTCGAAGTCGCGGCGAAACTTCGCGGGCAGGATGAGTCGACCTTTGTCATCCAGCGAATGCTGATATTGGCCGACGAACAACAACATACGACTCCCTCGTGGAGTCTCCACTGTGCTCCACTTCGCACCACCATACTCCACATGACACCACTACTCGCCAAATCCTGTCATTTTTGGGTCGAAATATCCCACTTCGGTCGCGTCGAGCCGGTGTCAAGGGTGTCGTGGGGTCGCCGCCGGGTCCCGGGTGAAAGGTGCTGGGTGCTGGGTGCTGGGCGACAGGTGCGGGGTGCCGGCGGGCCTGGCTCAGGCCATGAGAAAGAGTTGACGCACGTCGACGGGTTGGGACAACGTCAACAATGCCTCGGTCAACTCGTCGCCGTCGAGGTGCAACGTCTCCAAGGTGTGGTGCGCGAGTGCGCCGTCGAGACCCTCGGGCACGTCGGCGAGCAATTCGAGCAACGCGTGCGACGGATGCGCGTGCAGCACCGTGGAGACGAACACTCCCTCACGCACGCGCCACTGAGTCACCCCCACCACCTTGCGATCCTCGACGAAGACCTCGCCGGGGCCTCGTCCCGCGAAGCACGCCACTCGATAACGCTCGTCGCCCTCGAGGCCCCGTTCGTGCAGGACCACGTCCCCGTCGAGCCGATCACGCAACGCCCGAGACCACCAGCCCCCGACCATTCGCGAGGTCTCGTGAACGTCGGGCGACCAGCGGGGATCATCACCGGGTATCCACCAGTCGATCCAGACGTCGTCGGGTTGAAGGAGCACGATCCCACCTCCCCCTCGACGTCGACGAAGCGCGGCGCGCTCACGGCGCGACTCCTCCACGACGTCCAGCGACTGCGAGCCGCCCAGGACGAAGGTCGGCCCCGCCGTACGCACGACCAGCATCGTCGGGGAACGTAGATCCCGTAGGGCGTCGTAGTCGTACAGTTCCTCGAGCGCGTCCTTCACGAGGCGCGCGGCAAGAAGGGGGCCCACAGCGGGTCGGGATCGGGCAGGTGTCGCCACCGCCACCACGGCCCGTCGGGAATGCGCGGTTCAAAATGCATGCGCCAACCAATCTCCTCTAAGAGACGGTCTCCCTTTTGCATGTTGTGGCGCCGACAGGCGGCCACGACGTTGGTCCATTCGTGACCGCCACCGCGACTGCGCGGGACGACGTGATCGATGGTGTCGGCGTGTTCGAGGCAGTAGGCGCACCGGTACCCGTCGCGCAACAGGAGCGACCGACGCGTGAGCGGCGGGGTGCGCACCTTCGAAGGGAGGCGCACCATGTCGTGCAGGCGCACGATCGAAGGAATGGTGACGCACACCGACGTGGAGTGGCAGACGGCGGGTTCGTCAGCCGTGGCGATGGGTTCGGCGCGGCCCGCCAGGAGAAGGACGACGGCGCGACGTTCGCTCACGAGCTGTAACGGCTCGAAGGTGGCGTTGAGAAGTAGGACGCGCCCCACGGGTTAAAACTACCCTCCCACCCGTTGTCGCTCGGACCATTTCGCGACGGCCACCACACCCGCGGGATCGAGATCACCGTTGCGGCCATTGACCGTCGTCAGGCGAAAGTCCCAGTACTCCTTCGCGGCGAGGGGCAAGAAGGGTGGGTGGCGCCACCAGTGCGCTCGTCGCAGTCGCCACGCGGCCCTCAACACCACCGCGACGGAACCAGGATGGGTCAACAGATACCGACCCAATCCGCGGACCCACCACCGCCTCACGTCACACCTCGCCAGGCCACGCAGGCCGCACCCAGCAGTGGTCCCTCACCACCGAGTCCCGACGGCTCGATGCGCAAGCGGTCCGAGTACGCCATCGTCGCCATCGTCCGCGCGCTGGCGGTGGCGGTGGCGAAGAAGCTTTCGCCGAAACCCAGCGCGACGGATCCCGCGATGAAGCAGTGGTTGAAGTCGAGGACGGAGGCCAGACTCCCGACGGCCCGCCCGACCAGTTCGGCACTTCGCTGGCGCACGGCGTCGTCCGCGAACTCCGGTGGTCGACCGGTCATTTCGAGAATCGCCCAACCCGACGCCTCGGCCTCCAGACAACCGCGGGCGCCGCAGGAGCAACGTCGTCCGTCGGGGACGACGTTGAGATGTCCAAGGTGGCCGGCATTGCCGGAGTCGCCATCGACCAGACGCCCGTCGAGCACGAGGGCACCGCCCACCCCCGTCGACACCACCATCGAGGCGTAATTGCCAATGCCCCGCGCGGCGCCGAAGGAACCTTCGGCGAGCGCGAGAGCCCTCACGTCGCCGTCGACGTCGACCCGCAGTCCGGTGGCGTCGGCGAGACGTTCGCGCAGTGCGAAATCACGCCACACCGGAATGTTCAGCGGCGACACCGACTCTCCTCGATTTCGCATGGGGCCGGCACACGCGACGCCGAGGGACGTCACGTCGCGCTCACCCCGCACTCGCGCGAGCAAATCAACGATGGCGTCGAAAAGGTCGACACCCGCGGATTTCACGTCGACGCGGTCCGTCCCCTCAATGACACCGTCCGCCGAGATCATCGCCGCTTGTGCCTTGGTACCACCAATGTCCAGCGCCAAACACGGAGCGGCCTCGGCCACCCCGGTGGGGGTCATTCTTGGTTGCGGCGTTGGCGCGACAACCAGTCGCGAAGGGAACGCGCACGCGGACTCAACGAGGCCGACGCATCATCCCCGGGGTGCGAATGCGTGATGTCGCGCCACCCGGCGCGACCCAGGAGTCGCGCGTTTCGTTCAATCACGATCGCCGAGGCGAACATCAGGGCCACTCCGACGAGGCCCACGTAGATGTTCTGAGAGAAGAACGCGAGAAGAATGGCCAATCCCGCGACGAATCCCGCAATCCCCCATCGCACGCGGCGACTGCCGTGGGAATAGACGTTAGTCTCGCGAACATTCTTCGCGAATCGCGGGTCCTGCTTCGACAGGGACTCTTCGAGCTCCGCGAGAATTTTCTGTTCGTGCTCTGACAGTGGCATCGCGACTCCTTCCGTGTCCGCTCACATCGTACCTCGTAACTTTCGGAACTGAAACGGGGCGAGACGCGGTCTCTCATGAAAACTATGTAAGAAATCGGTGACGAATTACAGGGTCGGATCCGCGTTCGACATGGGGACTTCATCGGCCACCGGGTGCAGGCTTGTGCGCAGTTTCACTTCCGGCAACGTCAGGCTCAAGAGCAGCGCCACCACCCCGACCGGGATCGCGAGCACGTAGATGTGGCTGATGCTCGACGAGATGGCGTGCACGATGATGCCGAGCGCCGTGGGGTCAAGTTGACGAAGGGTCACCGGCGTCCAGTGCGAAGCCACCGGCAGGGTGCCGGTGTAGTGGGCCGACGCCACACCCGCGGCCAATTGACGCGGCAACTCGTTGGAAAAGATGGCGCCGAAGACGGCCGTGCCGAAGGAGCCCCCAATGGAGCGGAAGAAGTTGGAGCCGGCGGTCGCGGCCCCGACGTCAGCCGGGTTCACGGCGTTCTGAACCGCGGTGATCAAGATCTGCATGACCAAACCAATGCCGATACCCAAAATCAACATGTAGACGCCGGTCAACAGGGTGGACGTCGTGACACCGATCGTGCCCAGCAAGCCAATGCCCACCGTCATGACGGCCGTGCCCAGGATGGGAAACGGACGATAGCGCCACCCTCGTACGACGAGTTGACCCACGATGATCGACGCGGAGAACAACCCCACCATCATGGGCAGCAGTCGCAGTCCCGAATTGGTGGGAGAGGCCCCGTGGACGTCCTGGAAGTACAGCGGCAGGAACGTCATGGCGCCGAACATGGCGAATCCCACGACGAAGCCGATGGCCGACGCCGACGAGAACACCCGATTGGCGAAGAGGCTGGGCGGCAGCACCGGCTCGGGCGAACGGCGTTCGATCATGATGAAGGCCACCGTGAAGACGACTCCAGCGCCGAAGAGCGCCAGGGACTTCCACGTACCCCACCCGAAGCTCGAGCCACCGAGGGAGGTGAACAGGATGAAGGACGACGCCGCAATCGTCAGCGTGAGGATGCCCGCGTAGTCAATGACGTGAGATTGGCGCGTCCCGGCGTTGGGCAGCGCCGCCACGGTCACGACGAGGGCGATAATGCCGAAGGGGACGTTGACGAAGAAGATCCACCGCCACGAGAGGTACTCCACGATGAATCCTCCCAGCAAGGGACCCAGCACCGTGGCGGCACCAAAGACCGCACCGAAGAGACCGGAGTAGCGACCACGTTCGCGCGGTGCCACCACGTCGGCGATGACCGCCTGAGCACCCACCATGAGACCACCGCCTCCCAAACCCTGGAGGGCGCGAAACGCGATGAGCTCCATCATGTTCTGGGCGAAGCCGCACAAGATGGAACCAAAGACGAAGATGACGATGGCCCACAGGAAGTAGATCTTGCGACCGTGGAGATCGCCGAGTTTGCCCCACAACGGCGTACTGACCGTCGAGGCGAGGAGGTAGGCGACCACGACCCAACTGAGGTGGTTGGCGCCGTGGAGGTCGCCGACGATGGTCGGCAGGGCCGTGGAAACAATCGTGCCGTCGAGGGCCGCGAGCAACATACCCAGCATCAACGCGCTCAGAACGAAGCGGAGTTCGCGTTGGCCCAGGGTGGGGGGCGCACTGGTGCTCATCCCGGTCCTTTCGTCATCGCGGCTCAAACGCAAAATCACGGAGCCCGCCACTCCATCCTAATGACTACCCCTCGATTTTCAGGTTGGTTAGGCTGAGAAAATGTCCATCACGTCGTGGGGGCGACGGGTACTTGACCACCCCTACAGCGCGGCCCTCGCGGTCAGCTCGGGAGCGGGCGTCGCCCTGGCGTGGTCGCTGGGATCGATATCGACCTACCAGCGCGTCGTCTTTGCGACGTGGTTCCACCACCACGGCCTGACCACCCACGCCGTGGTCGTGAATGGTCTGATGACGTTGTTCTTCGCCGCAGTGGGCCTGGAAATGTCACGCGAATTTCGCACCCCCACTCACCACCCGCGGGCGGCCCTCCCGGCGGTCGCGGGCGCGGTCGGCGGCATGGTGACGACCGCGTGTCTCTCCCTCCTCGCGGGGACGTGGTGGCACAGTTCGGCCCTGCGACGAGGGTGGGGTGTCCCGATGGCGACCGATATCGCCTTCACCCTCGGCATCGTGGCTCTCGCCGGACCGCGCGTACCTACCGCCCTGCGCACCTTTCTCTTGACCCTGGCTATCGCTGACGACGTCCTGAGCGTCGTCGTCCTCGCCTTCACGGGCGTCGCGCACGTCCGGGTTGAAGGTCTGGCCCTCATCGTCCTCATCGCCGTCGCCGGCGCACTCGTGGCCCGACGAGGGGCACCCGGTCCCGTGGGCCTCGTCGTTCTCGTCGCCCTCTGGTTGGCATTCGAGTGGAGCGGCGTCGAACCGGCGCTCGCGGGGGTCCTGGCGGGATTCATTGTTCCGGTGACCACTCCGCGGGCCCGTCACCTCGAAGAGAGGGTCACTCGCTGGTCCGTGGCGCTCGCCCTCCCTTTATTCGCCCTGGTCGCGTGCGGTGTCAGATGGTCCACCATTCACTGGTCGGGGGGCGTGGGAAGGATCATCATCGCCACCGTCGCTATCCGACTCGTGGGCAAGGCTCTCGGGATCAGCGTCGGTGTTCTCGTCGCCCAGGGGCTGGGCGCACGTCGCCATCCCTCCCTTACCCCTCCCGTGCTGCTGGGTGCCTCGTTCCTGTGCGCCATTGGCTTCACCGTCCCCCTCCTCTTCGCCGGCGCACTCTTCGGCGGCACCAGTGTCACCTACGGGGCATTCACCGTGGGTCTGTTGGTGGCCTCGGTCCTGGGCGCCGTGTCCGGAGTCGCGCTGCTGCGCTGGAGCACGCGCCGACGTCCGTCGGGGCCGACGACGGCTCCACTCGAGGACTAGGTTCCCCGAGGTGACCTACCCACCGACGAGGGACCTCCTCGTAGGCTGGTGCCATGTCCACCCCTGACGCCCGGGCCGACGAGGTCGTCGCCGTGATGCGCGAACACGCCAAACGCATCACGGCCGCCAAGCGGGCAGTCGTCGACGTCCTGGTCCAGGCCGGTGACCACGTCACGGCCGATGACGTGACTCAACGGGTGCAGGCGTTGCGACCAGAGGTCAGTACGTCGACGGTCTATCGCATCCTCGAAGAGCTCGAGGAACTCGGTCTCGCCGTCCATTCGCACTCGGGTCACGCCGCCGCCTCGTACCACCTGGTGGGGAGCGCCCACGGTCACGTCGCGTGCGAGAAATGCCACGCCACTTTCGAAGTCGCGCCGGGAGCCTTCGATCGTTTAGCGCGCGAATTGCTGGCCACGCACGGTTTCGTGCTGGACCGCCACCACGTCGCACTCTCGGGTGTGTGTGCGCAGTGTCGAGGCTAGGTATTTCTTACTCCGGGCTTAACGCGGCGGCCAGGGACTCGCTCCCGACCTGGGTAGTGTGCGGGAGAGACCTATGTTAAAAATCGATCACCTCACGAAACGCTACGGCGCGACGCTCGCCGTCAACGACCTCGACTTCGAGGTGCAGTCCGGGGTGGTCACGGGATTCCTCGGTCCCAATGGTTCGGGGAAGTCAACCACCATGCGCGTCATCATTGGCCTCGACCGACCAACGAGCGGTCGTGCCACCATCAATGGCCAGACCTACGATCAACTCAAGGCGCCACTGCGCGAAGTAGGCGCGCTCCTCGACGCCAAGGCCCTGGACCCGACCCGTTCCGCGCGCAATCACTTGCGCGCCCTCGCACTCAGCAATCGCATCGCGCTCAAGCGCGTCGACGAAGTGCTCGAGTTCGTCGGAGTCGCGTCCGTCGCTCACAAGAAGGTCGGCGGCTTCTCACTCGGCATGAGCCAACGCCTCGGCATCGCCGGCGCCCTGCTCGGCGATCCCGGCATCTTGTTGTTCGACGAGCCGGTCAACGGGCTCGATCCCGAAGGCATCCGTTGGATACGCGACTTCTTTCGGACACTGGCCAAGGAGGGACGGACGGTCTTCGTCTCCTCGCACTTGATGAGCGAGATGGCGGTGAGCGCGGACCAGATCATCGTGATCGGACGCGGCAAGTTCATTACGACGGGCACGGTGGACCAATTGACCGCCAACGCCGTCGGCACCGTCTTCGTGCGCTCGACCGACCCGACGCACCTGGCCGAGGTGTTGCGCCAGGCGAACGGAGTGGTGGAGCCGCTCAACGACGATGCCCTGAGCGTGAGCGGACTCACGTCCGACCAAGTGGGCGCCGCCGCCTTCGCCGCCCAGGTGGCCGTCTTAGAATTGACCCCCCAGCGCGCCTCGCTCGAAGACGTCTTCATGACCCTCACGGCCGACTCCCTGGAGTACGGACACAAGAACGCGGAGGTTACGCCGTGAGCGACACCCCTTCCCTCATGGACACCACTCGGTCGGAATTCCTCAAGTTCCGCACGGTGCGGGCGTCGTTCATCGGACTAGCCACCTTCGTGGTGCTCACCGTCGGGATCGCCCTGCTCATCTCGCTCGTCATCAGCGCCAACTGGAGCCAACGCAGCGCGATCGACAAGTTGGCCTTCGACCCGGTCACCACGAGTCTGACCGGGGTCTTCTTCGCCCAGTTCGCTTCGGGTGTCCTCGGGGCGCGCTTCATCACGTCCGAGTACGCCTCGGGCGCCATTCGCACGACCCTCGCGGCGGTACCCCGACGAGTGCACCTGGTGCTCGCCAAGGCCATCGTCTTGTTCGCGGTCTTCTTCGTGGCGAGCGAAGTGGTGACCTTCGCCGGCTTCTCCGTGGCCCAAATGATCTACCGCGCCAACCACTTGACCACCGGCTCATTGTCGACCTCGGTGGATCTGCGCGCCGTCGTGTTCGCCGGCGTCTTCCTCACCTGTCTCACGTTGATCGGGTTCGGACTCGGTCTCCTCCTGCGCACCACCTCGATCACCATCTCGGTCTACGTGACCGTGCTCTTGATCATTCCGATCATCATCAACTTCTTCCCCACCAGTTGGCAGGACCACGTCACCAAGTACCTTCCCGCGAACCTGGGTGCGGCGATGATGTCGCCACAACTGAGCACGCGATCGTTCTCGTGGGGCACCTCGGCGATCATCTTGGCGATCTACACCGTCGCCGTCCTCGTCGCGGGCTCGGTGGCGTTATCACGACGCGACGCGTAGCGTCCTTCCCCTCAAATTTTTTACTCGCCGGTTACCCGACGAACGTCGCCTTACCGCGTAGTTACTCATCGTCCGCGCTTCGAAGAAAAATGGCCTGTGTCATAATTGACACCCATGATTGAATCCACTGACAACGGTGGGTCGTCCCACGAAGAAGACTTCGATCACGCATTCTTCGGTGAGGGACACCCCGAGGGCCTGCCCACGTTCGAGCCCGAGGTCGAGGCGCACCTGCGCAATCGGCGGAAGGTCAACAGCCCCGGCGAGCTACTGAAGCTCCAAGAGCTCGTCCACTTCAAGGCGGGTCACGGTCGCTGGAGCATTGGCAAGGACCTCATCGGGCTCATTCGCCGCGGACCCGCGGGCGAGCGCGACGAGTCCTACTTCGACAAATTGCGTCGAGAATCCAAGCGCGGCAAGTCCGAGTCCTCAACGTACGGCCTCGCGACCTTCGCCGGCCACCCGGTCGTGCTCTACGCCATGAACTGGGACTTCTTCGCCGGTTCCCTGGGGGTGGTCTCCGGAGAGACCTTTCAAGCCGCGGCCGACCTCGCCATCGCCAAACACCTGCCCTTCGTCAGCGTCTACGTCTCCAGCGGGGTGCGCCAACACGAGAACTTCGCCGGCCTGACCCAGATGACGCGGATGGTCGAATCGATCCGCGACTACAAGGAGAAGGTGAGCCTGCCCCAGATCGCGGTCCTGTTGGGCAACGTCTGGGGTGGAGTGTCGGCCAGCGCCGTGCCGAACGCCGACCTGATTCTGGCGACGTCGGGCACCGACTTCGGCTTCGCGGGCCCCAACGTCATTGAGGCGTTCGAGGGTAGTGCGGTTCCCTCGGGATCTCAGAGCGCGGAGACGAACCTGCTCGATCGCAACATCGACGTGGTGCTGCACGACGTCCACGAACTGGTGTCGTACGTGGGGGCGATCTTGTCCTCGACCGCGCTCCCCGATCGACAACACCAACTGACCGCCGACACCACGCCGTCCATCCGTAACGTCAGCGCCCCCGATGCGCGGCGCACCTTCGACTTCGGCCCGGTCGGGATTCAGGGCCCCGGCTTCGACATCGCCGCCGGCGCCGCCCTGGTGCGCCCGACACCGTCACGCACCCCGTCGACGGACCCCGCCGACGCGCTGGTCGAGCGGTATCAAGACCTGATGACCGACGCGAACCGCGTCGATCTCGAATTCATCGCCCGCTACGCCTTCACCGACACCACCGCGGTGTACAACTTCGTCCAGGAGACGGACTACCGCCGCTACCCGGCCATCGCCGGCGCCTTCGCCAAGATCGGCGCGCAACCCTTCGTGATCGTGGGCACGCAGCCGTCCTACCAACGCATCGGTGACACGGTGGTGAAGCGCCCCTCGAACCCCGCACCCGAGGACTTCGCCTACATGGAGCGCATGCTCGAACTCGGTGAACGCCTGGGCATTCCCGCGCTCTTCGTCACCGACACCCTCGGAGCCAAGCCGACGCTCGAGAGCGAGCGACGCGGGCAGAGCCGCGCAATCGCCCGTTCGATCCTCAAGGGCATCGACTACTCCCAGCCGGTCATCACCATCGTCGCCGGAGCCCTGGGCTCGGGTGGTGGACTCGCCACCACGCCAATGGCCGACCACGTCATCATGTTGGAAAAGGCCATGGCCTTCGTGGCCGAACCACGGTCCGCGGCGTCCATCCTCTACAAGACCGCCGCGCCATCGCACGAACAGGTCAAGGTCACGGTCGCCACGATGCGCTCCACCGCCGCGGACCAGCTAGACCTCGGTCTCATCGACGAAGTCGTGCCCGAAGACCCCAATCCCTTCACGACCGTCGAGCACCTGCACCAGGCAATTTTGCGTGCCTACGTCGAGCTGGCCGGTCTCTCGGAGAGAAAGCGCCGTGCGCGCCGCCACGAACGGATCCGTAACCTGCGGGCCTTCGAAATCGTGCAGGAGTAGCGAGCGACCCAGCCCTTCTACGGCGGTACTGGAGCAGGGCGTCGCGAGCACGCCCACCAGCCCGGTGTCGACTCCTTCGAACGTGATGACCTGACCGTTGCCAACCCGCGACCATCGCGGACAGGGAACCGCCGGGCCCCGTTATCGCCCGACATCGAGGACTCGTCCCCCATCGCGCGATGGCGCGAGCCCACATTCGCGTGGTGGAGACCCTACCCCGCGGCCCTTACTGCGCAGCCCGCTCAGGTCGAATGCGAGGTCGGACGTTCGCGCGCCCCCGACGACGTCTCGTGATAACCCGGCGTGGAGGTTCGACCCGGCAAGTAGATGAACGCGATGATACCCACGGCGATGGCCGACGCCGAGGCGACGACGCACCCACGATGAAAGCCCGCCATGAACACCGAGTTCACCGCCTCACGAGTGGTCCCGCTCACTGGGGTACCCGCGTCAGTCAGAATCTTGAGTGCCCCCTGCATCGATCCTTGGGCGAGGGCGCGCTGTGGCGCACTCAACCCGAGCGGGGCGAGTGCCGGTACGATCCGGGCGCTAAAGAGGGACGAAAAGACCGATCCGACGACGGCTACCCCCAAGGTGCCGCCAAGTTCTCTCGTTGTCTCATTGACCGCGGCTCCCGCGCCCAGTTGATCAATCGGCAGCGAGGCCATGAGCGCCGAGGTCGAGGGCGACGAGATGAAGGAGAATCCCAGGGCGAGGGTCATCATGGAGATCACGACGGGTCCCCAATACGTCTCGTGGGGACCGAACTGCGTCATCCAGCCCATGGAGGCGCCCATGATCACGAGACCGCCCGACACCACCCAACGCACCCCGACGCGGACGGCGAGCATCGCCCCCAGGGGCGTGGCGATCATCGTGACCAAAGCGAAGGGCAGAGTGTGCACGCCGGCCGACAAGGGTGAATACCCCTGCACCAACTGGAAATACTGGGTCACCAGGAACACGAAGCCGAAGAGGCAGAAGAAGCTCGCGGCGATGGCGGCCGCCGACCACGAGAATGCGCCCACGCGAAACAATCGAGTGTCGAGCATTGGCATCTCCCGACGGTATTCGTACAGCAAGAAACCGGCGAGCGAGACGCCGGCGAGGAGGAAGAGTCCGAGGACCTTCGTACTGGTCCAGCCCCACGTCGGACCCTCGATGATGGCCAGGACCAAGGAGAACATCGAGACGCTCCCGATGGCGAGCCCCGTGAGGTCGACGCGACGATAGACCGGACTGCGCGATTCGGGAATGAAAGTTGCGGCCAGGGCCAGGCTCACTGCGGCCACCGGGACGTTCACGATGAAGACCGAACCGAACCAGAAATGATCGATCAGGTAGCCCCCGACGATGGGTCCGATCGCGATGGCGATGCCCGCCGTCGCCCCCCAGATACCGAACGCCGTCGCCCGCTGCCCGAGATCGTCGAAGGCCGTGGTCAGAAGCGACAGGGTCGCGGGGAAGATGAATGCCGCCGCGCCACCCATCAGGGCCCGAGCGGTGAGCAGCTGGCCCAGGGAATGACTCTCGGCCGCCAGCAGTGAGAAACTGGCGAACCCCACCAGGGCGATTTGCATGACGCGCCGACGTCCCCACCGATCGCTCAATTCGCCACCGGCCAACAAGAGGCCCGCGAAGGGCAGCGAATAGCTGTCGACGATCCATTGCAGGCCGGAGTTCGTGGCGTTGAGCTTGGCCGACAGCGTGGGCAGGGCCACGTTGACAATGGTGTTGTCGATGACGACCATGAGCACCGCCAGACACAACACCGCGAGGATGAGCCAGGGGTTGTTGTACCGCCTCGCCATCCACACTCCTTCGCGCTTTCGTGTCTATGTCCTTCTGTAACTATAGAACGGCGTTCTACACTGAGTTGATGCCACCGCGTCCACAACGCACGCCGAGCGACGACATTGTCCCTGGCGTCATGGCCGCCGCGATCAGCCTGATTCGAGATGAGGGGCCCGAGGGTCTTACCGTCCGGGCCCTCGCGCGACGCGCGGGCGTGGCCCCGATGTCCATCTACAACCACTTTGACGGCAAGAACGGCGTGCTCGACGCACTCATCATCGAGGGATTCACAATTTTGGCTACGCGCTCCGACACCTCGCTCGGTGATCCGCGCGACAATTTGGTCGCGGGATCGCTCGCCTATCGCGATTTCGCCCTCGAGTACCGTGCGCACTACACCGTCATGTTCTTGCACCAGTTCGTCGGGTACACCCCCAGTGCGCACACGATGTACGTGGCGGCGAAGGGTTTCGAGATCCTCGCCGGCCAGGTGCTGACGTGCCAAGAGCGCGGGATGTTCCCGGGTCGCTCCTACCCCGACGTCGCCCAGCAGCTCTGGGCCGCCGTCCACGGGTACGTGGCCCTCGAAATCGCCGGCATCAACTTCGCGTCCGACCGCGACCTCGTGTTCCACGACTTCGTGACGGCCTTGATCAGCGGCCTCGACGAACCTCGCTCGGTCAGGCGTTCGCCACGTAATGGCTGAGGTGCGTGGCGACATCGTCCACGATGTCGAGTGCGTCGGGGATCACGTGGCCCATGCGCAAAAATCCGTGCAACATCCCTTCCGCCTCGAGAACCTCGACGGGCACCCCGAAGTGCTCCAGTAGTCCGGCGTAGGCGATCGCCTCATCGCGCAGCGGGTCACACTCGGCCACCACGACGATGGCCGGTGGCGCATTGGTGAGATCGGGGGCGAACAACGGCGACACGCGTGGATCACTGTGGTCGGTCCAGCCTCCGAGGTAGAGCTGGTAGTCGTAGCGCAGGTGGTCGATCTCCAAGAGGTACCCCGTCGCGTAACGGTGCGACGAATCCGTCACCACTTCGGGGCCGAGGGTCGGGTAGATCAGTACTTGGCCGGCGAGAGCCAACTCACCGCGCGTCGCCGCGCAGGCCACCGCCACCAGGGAGGCCCCGGCCGAGTCGCCCATCGCGATCACCTTCGTACCCGGTGAAGCGAACTCCTCCACGTGCTCCACCACGTACCGCAACACGTCGATGGCGTCATTGACGCTCGCGGGGAAGGGGTGCTCGGGCGCGAGGCGGTAGTCGATGGCGAGGAATCTCATCGAGGTGTCGACGCTCAATCGGCGGCACAGGGCCTCGTGGGTGTCGAGGTCGCCGAAGACGAACGATCCCCCGTGGAAGAAGACCACCAGGGCGTCACCGCGTTCGTCGTGGGGCACAATCAGTCGAAACGCCAAGTCGCGACCGTCGAGCGCGACGACGCCGTCGCGCACGTCGGCCACCTCCTCCAGGGGACCGCGCTGGCGACGAGCGCGATCGGCGTACTCTCGACGGCGTTCGGCCAGGTCGAGCGACGACGGATGCGCGACCGACTCTGGGAGGGTGCGCAGGTACTTCTCGTACTCGGGATGGATCATGATGCCCTCTCGCTCGTCCGCCAGCCTAGACACCCGGTCGCGGCGCGGAGGAGCACTTTCCTACGCTACGCCGGCTAGAGGACTTTGGACAGGAAATTACGCAGTCGTTCGCTGCGGGGGTGACTCAACACGTCGAGCGGTGGCCCCGACTCCTCAATGACTCCCTGGTCGAGGAAATACACACTGTTGGCGACCTCCCGGGCGAAGCCCATCTCGTGGGTCACGACCATCATCGTCATGCCACTGCGGGCGAGGTCGCGCATCACGTCGAGGACCTCGCCCACCAGTTCGGGGTCCAGCGCGGACGTGGGCTCGTCGAAGAGCATGAGCTTGGGCTCCATGGCCAGCGCTCGCGCGATGGCGACTCGTTGTTGTTGACCACCGCTCAACTGGGCCGGGTAGTTCTTCTCCTTGGCTTCGAGTCCCACTCGCGCGAGCAACTCGCGAGCTCGGGCGACGGCGTGCTCCTCACTCACGCCCTTGACTTTCACTTGGCCAATGGTGATGTTGTCCAATACCGAGAGGTGCTGAAAGAGGTTGAAGCGCTGAAAGACCATGCCGATGTCGGCGCGCTGGGCGCAGATCTGCTTGAGGCTGCGCTCGTAGAGCTTGTCGCCGCGCTGCTCGTAGCCCACCAACTGGCCCTCGACGAGCAATTCGCCGGCGTCGTGCTTCTCGAGGTGATTGATGCAGCGCAGGAAGGTCGACTTCCCCGATCCGCTCGGTCCGATGAGACAGGTCACCTCGCCCGTCGCGACGCTCAGATTGACCCCGCGCAACACCGGTACCGGCCCGTAGGACTTGGTGACGCCGCGCGCTTCGACCATCGCGGTCATCGTGTCACCGCCGGTCGCGGCGTGCGGAACTTGCCCGCGATACCGACGAGATCACGACGCAGTCGCTGAATCGGAGTCAACGGCTGCGTGCGCAGGGCGCCGCGCGCGTAGTAGCGCTCCACGTAGAACTGGCCGGCCGAGAGGATCGTCGTCACCACGATGTACCACAGGCTGCCGGTGATCAGCAGGCCCATGATTAGGTAATTTCCCGACGAGATGAGGCCCTGGGTCCCGAAGAGTTCAAAGACCGACACCACCGAGGCGATCGAGGATGTCTTGAGCATCGAGATGACCTCGTTACCGGTGGGAGGAATGGTGACGCGCATCGCCTGGGGCAAGATGACCAGGCGCAGGGTCTGGCCCCTCGTCATCCCGATTGACGTCGCGGCCTCGATCTGGCCCTCGTCGACCGAGATCAGCCCCGATCGCACGATTTCGGACATGTAGGCGCCCTCATTGAGGGCCAGACCCACGAGCGCGGCCAAGTACGGGGTGAACGCCGTCGTCGTATCGAAGTGCACGAGGGTGAGCGAGGTGAAGGGGATGCCGATGCTGAGCGTCGGGTAGATGAGGTGGATATTGAACCAGAACGTCAGTTGCGCGATCACTGGCGTACCGCGAAAGAACCACGTGTAGAACCACGCCGTGCCCGAGAGCACCCGACTTGGCGACATCCGCATGATGGCGATGACGACGCCGATGGTGATGCCGATGGCCATCGAGATGAACGTCAGTTGCAACGTGAGCCAGAGACCCTGGAGAATCTCTCGGGAGAAGAAGAACTGTCCGACCACGTCCCACGAGAAGCGCCACACCATCAACGGGTGACACGACTTCGTTCCGTTCACCACCTGACAGACCGTCTGGCCGGTCTGCGTCGGGATCTTCGAGAAGATCGTGTGGATGATCATCGCCACCGCCACGAGGGCGACGACCGCGCCGACTCGTCGACCGTAGTGACGCAGCGGCACTACCTCAAGGCTCTTAGTCTCCGGCGGCGTCGTCGAGCTCATGCGACGCCACTGTAGCCGTTCGCCCTACTCGGGTGTTGGCGACGAGACTATTACGACGTCGCCCCGTTGAGGATCATCTTCGAGGCGGGAATCTCACCCGACTGCGCGCCCCAGTGCTTCAAGATGGCGTTGTAGGTGCCGTTCGCCACGAGGGTCTTCATCGCCGCCTGCAGCGCCTTCGCCAACGCGAGACCAGTCGCCGTCTTCGAGGTCGCGATGCCGTAGGGCGCGACGTTCACCGGCTGGCCGGACAGCTTGAAAATTCCCTTCGCCGTGGCCACGACGTAGCCAGCGACCTGGCTGTCGAGGAAGCCGGCGTCCGCCTGGCCCGACTCGACCGCGGTGTTGGCCTGGGTCTGGGTCTGGAAGATGCGCACGGTGACCTTCTTGCCACCGGTGCACTTAATGGCCTGGGCGTCGCTCTGCTCAATCGTTCCAGCTTCGACGGCGACGATGTGGCCGCAGAAGCTCTGCAAGCCCTTGAAGGCGAACATCGAGGTCCGCTTGACGTAGACGCCTTCACCGGCCTGGTAGTAGTCAACGAAGTTGACCTGCTTCTGGCGCTTCAAGGTGGGGGTGAACGACGAGTTGCCCACCTGGTAGCGACCACCTTGAATACCGGCGATGATCGTCGCGAAAGCGACGTTGTTTTCCTTGTACTTCAGGCCCAACGTGGTGGCCAGCGCCTTCATCAAGTCGAGGTCGAAACCCACGATGGTGGTGCCGCTGAAGTACTCGTCCGGTGGGTAGGAGGCGTCGGTCGCGACCTGCAGCGTGGTCCCCTTGAGGGCGGCAGGCACCATCGCGGCGTCCTTGGCGTTGTAGACGCCCGACGTGGTGCTGGCGCCCGCGGTCACCACGGTCGAGACGAGCAACGAGGCGGCCCCCACGACAACTAATGCGGAACGCAAACCGGTGACTCGCTTCATGAGGTCTCCCCTACTTCATTGTGGCTGCTTGATTGTGAAGTACTGCGGTGATTGGAGCGGACGACCGGGCTCGAACCGGCGACCTCGACCTTGGCAAGGTCGCGCTCTACCAACTGAGCTACGTCCGCGTGGTGACCCAGTGTAGCCGATGGCACCGACAGGTCCAATCGTGTGACACAAATGTCACAAAACCGATGCCCTTCAACGTCCCGTGCTACCAAAGCCACCCTCACCGCGCATCGACGCGGGTAAGTCGGTCACGACGTCGAATTCCAGACCCGCGACGGCCAGAATCACCAACTGGGCGATACGGTCCCCTGCTGACACCGTGTAGCCACGCGAGGGATCGAGGTTGACGAGAGCAACTTTGATTTCGCCGCGATAGCCCGCGTCAATGAGTCCCGGGGCGTTGACGCACGTCACGCCGTGGCGCGAGGCCAGTCCACTGCGCGGCAACACGAATCCGCCGTACCCCTCGGGGATGGCCATCGCGAGTCCCGTCGACACCATGGCTCGCTCCCCGGGGGCGAGCACGCACCCCTCGACCGCCACCAAATCGCCCCCCGCGTCACCCGGGTGCTGGGGAATCGGTACGACGGCATCGGGATGAAGGCGAACGATCGGGATCTTCATGGTGCCCGAGGCTAGCCCCGGCGACGGGGCTTGGGGGGTGGGCGTCGAGATGGGTAACCTCAAGGGATGCTCGCGTGGATGGACTTAGAAATGACGGGGCTCGAACCCCACCGACACGTGATCGTGGAAATCGCCACGATCATCACCGACGACGACCTCAACGTCATCGCCGAGGGACCCGATCTGGTCATCCACGCTTCACCCGAGGAGTTGGCGCAGATGGGCGACTTCGTCACCGAAATGCACACCTCGTCAGGACTCTTACCCGCCATCAGCGCCTCAACCATTTCCGTGCGCGACGCCGAAGTCGCCACCTTGGAGTTCATGAAGGCGCACATCGGGGACGCGCGCAGCGTACCGCTCTGCGGCAACTCGATCGGCACCGACCGGCGTTTTCTCGAGGAATACATGCCCGAACTCGAGGCGTTCTTTCATTACCGCAACGTCGACGTGTCCACCCTCAAAGAACTCGCCAAGCGCTGGCACCCCGAGGTCATCGCGGCCAAGCCCGAGAAGGCCAGCGCCCACCGAGCCCTCGACGACATCCGCGAATCCATCGCCGAATTGGTGCACTACCGTTCGACCCTGTTTCCCCCGCGAGAGCCCGGAGGAGCGTCGCACTGATGTCGCCCGCCCTACTCGACGAGGTGCGGGCGCAGTTGATGGCCCCGGGCGAGCCCTTCGAGACGCACGACGTCGACGTCCAGGGGGTGAGGTTCACGACGTGGAAGA
>Ga0209067_10000875_pt1 | contig 18966 bp, 13 predicted proteins | sample ColStrG_CSR_2013_FD_187199 | JGI IMG/M metagenome (GOLD analysis project Ga0209067, IMG submission 187199) | Freshwater sediment microbial communities in response to fracking from Pennsylvania, USA - Cold Stream Run_MetaG_CSR_2013 (SPAdes)... | ecosystem: Environmental > Aquatic > Freshwater >...
GTTCGGCCATGTGTGGGTCGGGCACGGCTGCGGATTGGACGGTCGGCGCGGCATCCTGAGTCGCCAGGGCTGGCGAGACGGTGGCCGCGGTGATCAGCGCGGCAAAAACTGCAACAACCTGGCCGGTGAGGAGCCGCCGCACCGACGCAAGAATTGAGGGCGGGCTCATCGCGCGGCCCTGCGCCTGGCGCCGCTGGCTGCCATCCGCGTCTTGGCTCCATCGGGCGAGAGCGCGGCCGACCCGGTCAGTTTCCACGGAAAACAGCCCCAGGTTCCCGTGCCCCAGACCGACGATGTCGGTCCGCTGGCGTTCGTGTTGGTCTGGGTGGTTCGGTTGCCGTTGACGTCGTAGGTGTAGATCACGCAGACGCCGTTATCGTAGCGCGCCGTGATCACCCGCCCGACCTGGTCATAGGCGTAAGAAACGGTCGCGGTCGCGGCGTGGACGTTGCGGGCCATGAGGGCGGCGCAGAGGACCGCCACGATCGGTGCGATCAAGATGGGACGGCGGGGTCCCCGATCCGCCGATTTCCCCCCGCTCACTTGACGAGCTGGGCGAAGACCCAGCGCTGGTAGAAAGTGAGATTGCCCGTGGCGCCGGCGTCGGCGACGTATATCGCAATTACATGCGAGGCGTTGTCACCCGGGACGATGACCTGAATTGGCCCTATGCTTGCGGCAACGTCGTTTTGCCCGGCCCCTTGGGTCCATGTGCTGTCGCCCGTCCCCTGTTGAACGCCATCAAGGGTTATTCGACCCCATTGGCCATGTGTTCCAGCTCCAAGGAACACGAACTGGCCCGTCACCATATACGTATGCTGAATCGTGCTTGCGGGTATGGTCGTCGAACAAGAGTCAAGCGCTACAAACGGGATCCCAGGATCATACGTCTTGGCAACCATCGTCCCGGCCCAATAGGTCGTCGCCGTACCAGGTGCCCCGGTGTTGCTGATCGTCACCTTGCCGGCGGTGTTGGTGATGCCAATCCCGGTCCCGGCGGTGAGTTGGGCCGCCACCGGTGTCGCGCCGGTGGAGCCGATCACCAGCTGGCCGTTGGTCAGGGGCCCCAGCGCGCCAAAAGCCCCGCCGCCAGCGTTGTACTGGATCGAATTGGTGGACCCGACCGGACCGGCGACAATGCAGGCCGTGAGGGCGTTGAAGTTGGCCATGACCTGGGTCGCATCGGCCGTTGTGCCGTTGGTGAGGGTGTTGGGCACCGTACAGGCGGCCCGCGCGTCGTTAGGCGTGGCAAGTGCAACCAAGGCGAGCGTCGCCGCAAGGCTAAGGACAAAGGTCATCCGCATCGTGGGCGTTCCCCGCTTGTATCAATCTGCCACCCGAGACTGAGAACAATCCCGAGGCCATCGCATCAGATCATTCAATACAGCGTATATGACAAACTGAATGTCCGCATACCGACATCAGTCATCATCCCCTCGCGCGGCTTCGATGACCCAACATGGTCTCGCGCAAGACAGATAAGATCCTGCGACAATTTATCGCGGATACCGCCGAGTCAAGAGAAATATTAAAATCAGCGCTCGTCCCGTTCCGGGGGATGACGCCGTATCGGCCACGCTCCACCAACATTCGCAGGGTCCCGGACATCACACACCACCCGGCTCCCCAAGATCGCGTCAGAGTCCGAGCTTGCCGGAGGGGCTCACCTGGCTAAGTTTAGAACGGCGAACATAGGTACGCATGGTGGCAAGGCTCCTATGGCGGGTGTGCCCCATGATCTCTTCATCGGGTACACCATTGCGATACGCCGTGGTGACGAACCCGGCGCGCAATCCATGCGGGCTGATGGGTTCGGCAAGGGTGCCCTTGATGCCGGCCTGACCGGCGCGCTTGAGCAGGATCTGGCGCACGGCGTCGGCGCTTAGCCGGTTAGGGCCGAGCGCCCCACCACGGCTGATCCTCCGGAAGAGCGGGCCGACCGTGAACCCTGCCTGCTCGAGCCATGAGCGGAGAGCCGAGACCGGACAGGTCTCTTCGGCGCGTCCGCGGGTGATCACCAGCTCGGCGCCTTCGCCGCGCTCATCGGTCTTGGACCGCTCGATGAGAATCTTCATGCAGTCATCCGTCCAACTGACATGCGCGACGTCCAGGGCGACGAGTTCGGATCGGCGCAGCGCCCCGGCGAAGGCCAGCAGGAGCAGGGCTCGGTCGCGAACCCCGGCAAATTCCAAGCCACAAGCGCGGCACAGCCTGCGGATCTCCGTCGTCGTCAGCGCCGCCGACCGGCGAGAACGACTGCCATGCTTGCGGGCGATGCCCCTCAGCGTCTCGCGGATCGCAGGGTGCTTGGTGTCCAGGGGGTGGCCGGTGACCCCGCAGGCTCGAGCGATTGCCGCAACCCGGCGGCGCAGCGTCGGCGCGGCATAGCCTTCGCCGGCGGCTGCCAGGTAAGCGCCGACGACCTGGGGTGTGGCCGGCATCGCCTCCAGGGCGTTGGCATTGCACCAGGCGGTGTAGTTGGCGAGATCCGTCGCATAGGCCTTCAGGGTCGACGGGGCGTCCGCAGCGTCCTGGTAGGCCTGCGACTTGGCAAGGGCCATCGCCGCTCGGGCGCTGGGCTGCTTGTCACTAGACCCCAGAGAAGCCTTTAACGTGCTGTCTGACAAACCCTGTTCCCCTGATCATAACACGCGATAATCATGCTTCCCGCGTGTGAAAAAGCCGTTGACGACGGGGACCGCAATCAGAGAAGGACGTTATTTGTGGCTAACTCGGCCAGGAGGGGACCCGGCCTGTGGTGTGCCACGAACGTTGGCCACATCGTGCCACGCTTTTTGGCCACGTCATGCACGGCCGATCACCGGGCTCTCGCGGGCGGCTTCGACGACGGCTTGAGTAATAACGTCCATGCCGTTTACTTCCAGAATTCGACCGGCCTGGCTCAGCAGCCGAACAACCATCCGGAGGTTGGCCGAAGTGTTCCGTTGGATGGCGTTCACGGCTTCGGCGGCGATGCCGCAACCCATGGGCAACGCGAGACCGAGCGCCCGTGGGTCATTGTTCAAGAGAAGTTCCAGCTCGTCGGCCGCGAGCGGCCGATACGAGTGGACGAAGCCGATGCGCGAATAGAGTTGCGGCTGGCGGGCAAGTCGCTTCTCGAACCCGGGCATACCGATCAGAACCACGGCGACGCCGCTTTTTGTCGAACGAGTCGCGGACCGCCTCCAGGGAGTTGACTTTGAGCCGCTCGGCTTCGTCGATGATCACCAAGGTCGCGGGATCCGCCCAATGGCTGTAGCACTGACGTGGCGGTGAGTCCGTGAAAATCGGCACCGTGATCGCCGCCGTCGACAAACCTCACAGTATCATCGAAAACGCCCTTCACGCCCTGGGCCGGACTGATCCCACCCGGATCACGACCTTCACCGACGGCGACAAGATGCTCAGAGGCTATCTCAAGAAGGCGGGTCTGGGTCCGCCTTTGCTCGACTGGGCGCATTTGGCGCGCCGCGTGAAGATCGCCAAGATCACCGCAAAGGGTCTGCGCCACCTGACCAACGCCGAACGCCGGGCGCGGCCGCTCATCATGAAGGCGATGGACATCCTTCATTGGAGGCTATGGCTCGGCCAAATCGGCGGCGCGCGCGATGCGCTGAAACGGGTTGTCAAGTTGCTCCGCCCCTTCGATGTCGACCGCACGCGCGCCAGCACCGCGACGGCGGCGAAAAAACTCCGCGCGGCCATTTGCAAGCTCGAAGAATACATCGAAGGACAAAGCGCCTACCTGACGAACTACGGCCTCCGCCAACGCCAGGGTCGACCTGTCGGCACCGCGACGACCGAGGGCCTGGCCAATGCCTTGGTCAATCGTCGGATGAATAAACTCCAGCAAATGCGCTGGTCCGCGACTGGCGCTCACGCCATCGTCACACTGCGAGCCCACTACCTGAACTACCCGGGACAACCCCCGATCGCGCTCAACCCCCGAGTTTGAACCACTCCCTCTGCTATCGCACCTGTTTCGGCATAAAATCCGCTCTGGAAGGCCGGTCTTACTGAAGTTACAACTACGGAATGAGGATGAAAACTTAGAAGACGGCTAGTCTAAGATGGGCAAACAAGGTCTTGTAGGATCTTGGCTGCTTTTTCCAAACGGGTCCACCGCGCAGACTCTATTGAGCCATACTTGGTGGTCCCTTCATCCACCAGCCTCAGTGAGCGCCGGGCGTCTTCGCAGGCGGCCGCTCTGTCATGAGACATTGCCCTGCCAACGCCACGATTGAAATAGTTGGTCGCGAGGCTGTGGCTGTGTTCGGAACGCCATTCGCCCAGCGGCTCCAGATCGCTTCGCAGTCGCTCTTGGATGGTGATAGCCGTCCCGTAGTCCTCGATCGCTGCGGCCGGCCCATGCCCCTCTGCCGATAGGCGGGCCACCCCTCGGTTCCCGTAGGCGGTGGCCAAATTGTCGCGGTACCGAGGGATCCATTCGCCCAGCGGCTCCAGATCGCTTCGCAGTCGCTCTTGGATGGTGATAGCCGTCCCGTAGTCCTCGATCGCTGCGGCCGGCCCATGCCCCTCTGCCGATAGGCGGGTCACCCCCCGGTTCATGTAGGAGGTGGCCAAATTGTCGCGGTACCGCAGGATCCATTCGCCCCGTGGCTCCAGTTCTTCCCGCAGGCCCTCCTGTATGGCGATAGCCTTCCCGTAGTCCTCGATCGCTGCGGCCCGCCCATGGTCTTCGGCCGACTGCCTGGCATTCCCCCTGTTCATGTAGGCGGCGGCGAGGCCGTTCCGGTATTCCGGTATCCATCGCCCCTTCGGCTTAAGCTCATCGTGCAGGCTCTCGCGGATTGCAATGGCCATACTGTGGTCGTCGATCGCTGCTGCTGGCGTATTGACGCCTGCTGATGCCCGCGCGGTTCCCCTGTTCATGTAGGCGGCGGCCAAGTCGTTGCGGACCCTCGGGATCCATCGGTCCGAGAGCGCCCAGTCCTTCCATATGGCGATGGCCTTATCGTAGTCCTTTATCGCAGAGACTTGCCCATAGCCCTGGGTGGACAGGTGGGCGTTGCCCCGGTTCATATAGGCGGCCGCGAGGTCATTGCGGTATTGGGGCGTCCATCGGTTCTGAGGTGCTAAGTTATCGCGCAGGCCCTCCCGGAGGGCGATGGATTTGCCATAGTCTTCAATCGCCGCACGCGGCCCATGGTGCTGTGACGACGCCCGAGCGGTTCCTCGGTGCATGTAAGCGCCGGCGAGGTGGTTCTGGTACTCCGGTTTCCACCGGTCCCGGGTGTCCAAGTCCCTACGCAGGCGCTCGCGGATGGCGATGGCCTTATCGTAATCCTGGATCGCTGCGCGCGACCCGTGGCCCTCGGCCGACGCCCGGGCCACCCCCCGGTTCATGTAGGCAGCGGCGAGGTCGTCGCACGCACGCTCCGAAAGAACTGTCGCTCCACCGAGTAAAGCTAGCTGGGCCGAAAACGCGGCTATTGCCCAGTCTTGTCGCGACAGTTCCTCGGCCTGCGATCCGGACGCCCATAGCGTGGAGGCGAGGGCGTATGCGACGACCTCGTCGTCTACGCCTCCTGCCCTCGCATGGTGGAGCGCCGTGGTCGCGAATGCCCGAATTATGGCGGGCACCTGTGGGGTATTGTCCTCCGTCTTAAGCGCGACTCCATAGAATTCGCCTGCGTCTATTACCGCCCGAGCAATCATGGCGTGACACATCGCGACCTTCGGCCCGAGCCTAGGGTGAGTTGCGATAGCCGGAGCCAGGTCTTTGAGCCACAGACGATAACGGGCGTCGGGTGCACCGTCCCCGCGCCACACACCCAAGGCAGCCTTCAGCCTGAAAAGCACATATACGAAATTGGCACTGTAGACTTCGTCATCGATCGACTGGCGATCACGCGCCCGATTGAGCGCCAAAGCCAGGGCCTGGAGCGGCGCGCCGGTCCAGTTGGGCGCGGTGCAGCCCACGAGGGCAAAGGAAGTCGGCCGGAACAGCGGTTCCCCGTTGTCATCCTCGCCGGCCCTTTCAAAGGCGATCGGTGCCACGGCGACGAGCGCCGCCTCGTGCGCTATCTCGGCCGCTGCAAGCGCGGCAAGCACAAGGTCCGCTTCTTCCGCGAGTTTGTTCGAACCAAATAGCCTGGGCAACCGATCCAGATAGGCACCGTACAACGCCGAGGCCCCGGAGCCGCCCTTGCGCATCGCCCCCAACATGATCGAAAGCTTCAAGCGGTTGAGAGTCATTGTGTCCACCGCAACGGAAGCTGTCCTACTCAGCGTATATGTTCAATTGAAGTTTGAGACTTCCGCCGCCTGCGGTCAACGGAACGCCGCGCGACACGCCTGGGCTCGCGCGAGCCGAATCCTCGATCATGGATTGACGCTCGGGCCCAGATGCGAGGAATACCGGATTCTGTCCACCCGGCTCACTCTGGCCACCGTCGCCTCGTGTCGGAAATTGAGTGTTGATCAGTCGGCAGCGGCAAAGCAAAGTTTTGGCGCTCAGGAGAGGTCTATGAACGAACTTGTCGAAACTCAGCGACCGCCGCCCTTGCTCCACAGGGCGCTGGCGGAAGCGCGGCTGTTCCTCGTGTTCAGTGGGCGGGGGGGGCTGAGTGCCCTGCGCCGCAGCTTGGCTGTCCGCACAGTCGCTGATTTTGTCGAGGCTCAGCAATTCGAGTTAGCGCCATCGGCTGACCTTGTTGTCGACGAACCGTTGTGGCGCGCTGAGACGCTCCGTCCACACCCGGACCTTCATCATGCTCTGGGACGCGTCCTCGGAGACTGCGAAGAAACCGGAGGGCGCCCGCGCTTCTGGCGGCTGAATAGCCGGGCGTTGGCCATCCTCAACCGCCGCGGGCCGTCGGGCGGAGGCCGCGCACCAACAGGGTTGGCGCGAGTGGATCTGAAGGCACCACCAGGGTTCGGTATGGCCCTGCGTCTCACCGGTTCGGCGGCCAAACGCCTCGGCCGGCAGGAGGATGATCTGTTGTTGCCGGTTCGCATGGCCGATGTCCGTTTCTACCTTACCCAGACCCGGCAGGCGCTACTGGTGTTCGAGATGGTCCATCCTATCGATCTATACCCCGCCGCCGGAAATGTTGTGGAGATATTGCACGCCCTGGCTCACGACGTTGACCGGGTTGCCGACCGTAGCTGGACCAGCGGACTGGGCCGGCTGGACGCCTGGGGTGGGGCGGCGGGATCTGTGACAGTCCCGGAGACTGTCGAACGGGTCTCGGTCTACGACGTCGCGCAACACCTGCTGGGGCCGGAGGGCCGGCTGCACGGTTCGGAGAAAGGCGGTGCACGCGGCTTCACATATGTCATGGCCCGAACGGCGGCCGCGTTGACGGAGGCCCAGGCAGACGAATTGGCGTCGCGCTTAGCTCACCGCCACACTGCCGACTACAGCCCCGCCGGCGTTCCCGCGACGGCGGTCATTGCGCGCAGCTTCGAGACCGTGGTCCATGCGTGCACCCTAGAGGGTGGCGCGCTACTCGTCACGGACTGCAGGGTCGAGTTTCTGAAGACCTTCCTATCGAACGTCGCCGACCACGCTTATCTGATTCTAGCTTTGGCGGCCCGGAAGGAGTTCGTCGACCTGCTCGACCTGTCGCAGGACGCTGCCATCACTATCGAACACGAAGATAAGGCCCGTCACGCGACTTTGACGGAAAAGCTGGCTTCCATGACCCGGCTACAAGAGCGGCTACTCAACTTCCGTCTGACCCATAGGTTCTCTCTGGCCAGCTTGATGTCGAACCATAATCTGGTTCACGCAGCTTGGCGTAAGGCCTTCGGCGTGGATCGGTTGTTGGCGGACGTGTCAGGGGACGTGGTGGCGGCGGAAAGCTACCTCGAGCGCCGGGAGCGCGAGCATCGCGCGGCGGCTCGGGAGCAGCGCGACGCTGCCTTCGCCTTTTGGACGGTGATCGGCGCTTCGATCGTTGGCGCCTTCGGGCTCCTAGCGGCCGGTAAAGCGGTTACCGACCCGATAGCCGACGCGCTGGGCGTTGCTAGCCCATCAAAGGTGATGGCCGACGAGGTCGCGCGCACGCTTGGCCGGCATGTCGCCACTCTTCCCGATACCCGCGGGATCGAGGTCGCCTTGGGCTGGGCACCAGTGGCCGCCGCGGTGATAACCGTCTTTGTGGGCGTGTTGTTCGCCGCTACCCGCTATCGGATCGCTCGGAGCCAGCGGATCGGTCATTCTTGATGTCACCGCAACTCCGGCGCTCCAATTCTACGGCGAATTTCGCGATTGCGAACCAATCGGGTGGCGAGCGACGTCCATAATCAGCAGTCAGCGGATCGATCAGGCCGCGAGCATCGCGTGCATCCGCACATGCGCCAACTCGATTACCTATCGCGAAATTTGCGACCCCCCGGTTCATATTGCCTGCGGCTAGGTCGTGCCGCAACGGAATGTCCCACGCTCCTTCAGAATCTAAGACGGCGCCCCCCTTGGCTTTTCCCCGATAGGTATATGCTCTAGCCAAATCGGTCCGCAGCGGTGGGTCCAATACGTCCTTGGGTGCCAAAAGGGCGCGGAGGGCCTCCATGCCCCAACCGCCCGATCGTGGTCCTCAATCGATGCCCGTGGGCCACAGCCCGCGACGCGATGTATTGCCTTTCCTCGTCGCATGTAGGCGACAGACAGTTCATTTTGCAGGCGCGGTGTCCACGCGCCCTTAGGCTCTAAAAGAGCGTGGACTTCCTCCAATATTGCAATCGCCTGATCATAGTCTGCGAGCGAAGCCGCTGGTCGATAGTCTTCCTTGGCGATACCACGATTTATGTAGGCGGTAGCCAAGCTAATTCTTTGAGATGGGTCGGAGGTATCCTTGGGTTCCAATTTTGCCTCAGCCGCCAGCATACCTTCGATCGCCCGATCGTAATCGTCGATTGACGCCTCGGGTCCGTGGCCAGCGGCCGACAGTTTTGCGTTCCCCCGGTTCGAGTAGGCCAGTGCCAGGTCATTGCGCAAAGGCAGGTCCCAGACACCCCTGGGCTCCAGAAGGGCGCGTAGGCTCAGCCTGATCGCAACTCCTTGCTCATAGTCCTCAATCGCCGCCCTTAGGCCTTGGCCCTCGACGGACTGCTTGGCGACTCCCCGCTGTATGTAGGTGCCTGCTAGGTCGTTCCAGGCGGTTGGCGCGGCGGGCGGGATGTGACCATCCGCCCAGAGCGCAAGCTGAGCGGTGAAGCACGTCAGCGCCCAGGCGTTTTGGCCTTGGCGAACAGCTTGAATTCCCGCTTCCTCAAGGGCGTCATCCAGGACCGGCAGAACCTCGCGGACCTTTAGGCCCGCCGCCGCCAGGGCCGCCAGCACAAGGTCCGCCTCATGCGCCAGCTTCGCCGAGCCAAATTTCGAGGGTAGAGCGTCCAGGTACGCCACAAAGATCGCCTCGGGACTGCCTTTACAGATCGTGGCCATAGCGTCGGCCAAAGCCGCCCGATCCGTGTTCATAAGCCGACTCCTTCTCGGATCAGGTCGCAAAGGAAGGACACGAACAGGAATAGCCCCTGGGAACGGTCCATGATCGCGTCGAACAAGTCTTGGAAATCCGGAGCTTCAGCTGCGACTCCGGAAAACTGGGCGATGTAGGCGCGCAGCAGCGCGCGGTAGCCTTCATGGTCAACACCGGCTTCCAATACCTCCGCCAACTCAGGTCGATCGCTCAACCGCAGGCGAAGCCAGGTCGGGCAATCGGCCAACGGGCGGGACGTCAGCAATAGGGTTACACCCTCCGGTAATGCGGCAGCTAGCGGCAGGAAGTCGATGGCGCTCGGCCCGTCGCCAGGATCGGGCAATTCGTCCAGGCCGTCGAATGCGATAATCAGCCGTTCAAAGCCGCGCATCCTCACCGCGCCGAGCGCGGCCTCTGCGAAGTCGACAAAGCGTGCGGGCGCATCCTGCGGCTTAGCTAGCAGACTGAGCGCGCTGGCCAAGCGGCTGTCAGACCCCAACAACGATCGCGCGCGCGTTTCAAGTTCGGCGGTGAACTGCGCCGCATCGAATCGGTACTCACGCTTCAGGAAAACCGGAAGCACGCAGATGCGGCTTTCGTCGCCCAGGAAGGCGCGTTCGGCCTCGGCCTGGTCCGGCCTTAGGCCCTCACCAAAGAGGCCGCGCACGAACATGGTCTTGCCGACGTGGGCGGGCGCCCGGACCCAAAAGCCGCCGCCGGTGTGACTGCGCATATGGAGCGCCAAAGCTTCGCGCAGCCATTCCGGGCTGATGAACCGATTGTCGAACATGATATCGTCGAGCAGGTGGGCGACTTCCCGGCTTGTGAACTCACCGTCTCGCCCGACGGTCTGCGCGAACGCGCCATCGCTTAGGACGCCTTCAACGAGGTTCATCAAGAGTACGTCAGCGTTTCGCGCGTCCAAGCTCAAAGCGTGGCCATTGGCGTAGTCCAGATAGATGAAGCGGGGATCACGCCTGATGCGCCGGGACTTTGGCGCGTCGAACAAGAAGGCGTCACGCTCGCCGCATTCCTGACAAACTCGGCCGCTCAGGAACGGGGCGAGATCGATCATCCGTTCATCGCGCGTGAGTACTACGCGACGATCCCGAGCTCTGCCGTGATCCGAGTGCAAACCGCGCACTTCTGCTATCCGATCAGCGCCAGCGAAGGGGGAGCCGTCTGGTCCGTCGAGGCGCATGACACAGGCATTCCAGAGCCCGCTTTCCGCAACGGCGCGAAAGGCCTGGTCGAGACCACCCTTGCGCCCGTGATCTTCGTCCAGGTCGCCGATCCATTGGGCGCGGACCAATCGTGCGATCTCAAGCGAGTCTGGTCTGTAGGCGCCATGGCCGATGTCTCGGTTGCGTGCTTCCACATACCGCCAGGCTGCGTTCAAGAATGTGCCTTTGGTGTTAGCAAGTGGTGCGAGCTGCGGCATCGTCAGGGCGTAGGACGGCATGCCCTTCGACGTCTCAATGAACAAATCAACCCATCCGCCCAGGGCGTTTTGGTCTCCGATAAGCCTCGCCTTGACGCGCTCAGCTTCCGCGACCTCGCCGTGAACGCCCATGTCGGCCACGCACGTTATTGTGAGGATCTTGAGCAGGACCTCGGCTGCATCCCGCGTCTGCATCAAAATGCCGCCGGCGTCGCTCCCGTCGTCGAGCATGGTCATGAGTTGCTGCAGTTCGTTGGCGATCGGTGCCGGCCAGTGCGTGGTGGCGGCACCATACCAAGGTTGCCCCCTCAGCGCCCGGCTGAGATCACTGAAGATTTGGTGGGACGTTGGAACTTCGCTTTGCATGGTCTGACCCTAAGATGTCCTTCGGCGGAATTGCCACCACCGGCGGCGTAAGGCTTTCGGCTTTGGGTGCCCAGACGCTGCAAACAAGAGTCGCTCAGCGGCCTCGGAGACAAGATACCATTGCGGATCGGAAGCGGCCCCGTAGGTGCCGATGAGCTGTTGAGCGATCAGTTCAGCCTGCCCGGCGTCTGTGACAACCGTCGAACGATCTTGCAACGCAGAGGCTGCGACCGCGCGATTGTATCTCACCAAAGCATAACGATACTGGTAAGGCGGGTCCCAGGCTCCCCTGGGTTCAAGGAGGGCGCGCAGGGGCAGCATGATCCCGATCGCCAAGTCGTAGTCTCCAATTGCCGCCTGGGGTTCATGGCCTTCGGCGTCCCATTTGGCCCTCCCGCGGTTCATGTAAGCACCGGCCAAGTCATTTCGCAGCGGCGGGACCCAGGCGCCCTTGGGTTCCAGCAGCGCGCGCAGCGCTACCCCGATGCCGATCGCCAAGTCGTAGTCCCCGATCGCGGCCCCGGGGCCGTGCCCCTCGGCGAACCGCTTAGCGTTTCCGCGGTTCATGTAGGCGCTAGCTAGGTCATTTCGCAGGGCCGGATCCCAGGCTCCCTTTGGCTCCAAGAATCTACGCTGGGCCAGCATAATCCCAATCGCCAGATCGAAGTCCGCGATCGCCGCACTAGGTCCGTGCTGCTCGGCATCCAGCTTTGCGACCCCCCGGTTTGCATAGGCTCTGGCCAGATCGTTGCGCAGGGGTGGGTCCCACACTCCCTTCGGCTCAAGACGAGCGCGCAGCGCCAGCATGATCCCGATCGCATGGCGGTAGTCTTCAATCGCTGCTTGGGGGCCGTGGCCCTCGACGTCCTGCTTGGCATTCCCCCTGTTCATGTAAGCTCTGGCCAGATCGTTTTGCAGTGGCGGCTCCCAGGCACCCTCGGGTTCCAGCAGTGCGCGCAGGGCCAGCCTGATTTCGATCGCTCGGTCGTAGTCCTCCAGCGCCGCCCGAGAGCCGAGCCCCCCGGCGGACCACATTGCGTTCGCCCGATTCATATAGGCGTTAGCTAAGTCATTGCGCAGTGACGGATCCCATTCGCCACGAGGCTCCAGGAGGGCGCGCAGGGCCCGCATGACCCCGATCGCCTCGTCGTAGTCCGCGATTGCCGCTCTAGGGCCATGGCCCTCGGCCGATAACTTGGCGACCCCCCTGTTCATATAGGCGCCGGCAAGGCTGTTTCGCAGGGGCGGGTCCCATGCGCCATCAGGCTCCAGAAGGGCGCGCAGGCCCAGCCTGATCGCGATCGCCCGATCGTAATCGTCGATTGACGCCTCGGGTCCGTGGCCAGCGGCCGACAGTTTTGCGTTCCCCCGGTTCGAGTAGGCCAGTGCCAGGTCATTGCGCAAAGGCAGGTCCCAGACACCCCTGGGCTCCAGAAGGGCGCGTAGGCTCAGCCTGATCGCAACTCCTTGCTCATAGTCCTCAATCGCCGCCCTTAGGCCTTGGCCCTCGACGGACTGCTTGGCGACTCCCCGCTGTATGTAGGTGCCTGCTAGGTCGTTCCAGGCGGTTGGCGCGGCGGGCGGGATGTGACCATCCGCCCAGAGCGCAAGCTGAGCGGTGAAGCACGTCAGCGCCCAGGCGTTTTGGCCTTGGCGAACAGCTTGAATTCCCGCTTCCTCAAGGGCGTCATCCAGGACCGGCAGAACCTCGCGGACCTTTAGGCCCGCCGCCTCCGCATGGAACTGCGCCGTGGCGGCGAAGGCGCGGAACACCGACGGTGGCTCGGACCGATCGTCGGTGGCCAGGTCCTCCAGATACGCTCGTGCCGCTTCGCAAACCGCGTGCCCAATCAGCCCGTGGCACAGCGTAACCTTCGGACCCAGGCGCGGATGGATGGCGATCAGTGGGGCAAGGTCTTTCAACCAAAGCCGATAGCGGGCATCCGGCGCACCGCCGCCTCGCCACACCCCGAGCGCCGCCTTGAGACGGAAGAGCACATAGATGAACGTCGCTGAATAAACCTCGTCATCGACATTCCGCCGCAAGCGTGAACGCCCAAGTGCCTCGGCCAGGGGGCACAGCGGTGCGCCTTGCCAGTCTGACTCCAGCCCCCCGACCGCAGCCCAGCTCTCGGGATCGGGTGCAAGCCGAGGCTCGCCCGTTACAGGGTCCTCACCAACCACGACAAATCGCGTTGGCGCGAGCGCCTTCAACGACGCGGCGTGAGCCAACTCCGCCGCCGCCAGGGCCGCCAGCACAAGGTCCGCCTCATGCGCCAGCTTCGCCGAGCCAAATTTCGAGGGTAGAGCGTCCAGGTACGCCACAAAGATCGCCTCGACGGCGGCACCGCCAGTCAGGACAGCTAGGGAGTTATGCACGCTGATTCCCAACATTGGTGCCGCTCCACTTTGGCCCAGTCCGCTCATAGCCGCGATCTTTGCCGCTTCGACGACCGCCTCGCCGTCCCCCGAGTTCAACCGCTGCCACACCTGGTGAGACTTGCAGCCACATAGCCCGACAGTCTGCCCCACTTACGCCGTCGAGTTGCAACTAATTCGAAGACTGACATCCGGCATTTGCCGGCCCGCCTCGATGACCCAGACCTTCAGTTGGCGAGACGGGAAGTCAAGCTCTGAGCGGACGCGGCGGAGACGCTTTTACGTGGCTGTGGTACATCGACGAATGTAGGCCTCTCCGTAAGATCGGCGCCAAACATGACGCTAATAAATCCGCGCCATTTCAATGCGTTGTGGCGGCGGAAAGGATAACATATTGACTGAACACCACATTCAGCTTTTCAAGACGCTATGGGGAAATGCCCTACAGGCCCAACTTGCCCGATGGGCTGATTTGTCTAAGCTTTGAGCGGCGAACATAGTTACACATGGCGGCGAGGCTCCTGTGGCGAGTGTGCCCCATGATCTCCTCGTCCGGTACGCCATTGCGGTAGGCCGTGGTGACAAAGCCGGCGCGTAAACCGTAGGGACTGACGGGCTCGGCGAGCGTGCCCTCGATGCCAGCTTGGCTGGCCCGCTTGAGCAAGATCTGGCGCACGGCGTCCGGGCTCAACCGGTTTGCGCCGACTTTCCCGCCGCGGTTGATCCTGCGGAAGAGGGGTCCGGCGGCGATCTGCGCCTGTTCAAGCCATGACCGGAGAGCCAGGACAGGGCAGGTCTCCTCGGCGCGTCCGCTAGTTACCGCCAGTTCGGTGCCTTCGCCGCGCTCATCGGTTTTGGATCGCTCGATCAGGAGTTTCAGCCCGTCGTCGGTCCAGCTGACGTGTGCGACGTCCAGGGCGACGAGTTCCGAGCGACGCAGCGCACCGGCGAAGGCTAGCAGAAACAGGGCGCGGTCGCGCGCGCCACCGAGGCCCGCGCCGCAGACCCGGTCCAATTGGTGCAGCTCTGTCGTGGTGAGCGCGGCGGAGCGTCGTGGCCGACTCCCGTGATTGCGCGCGATCCCCCTGAGAGTCTCGCGGATCGCCGGATGTTTAGTGTCCAGCGGATAGCCGGCGACGCCACAGGCGCGGGCGATCCCCGCGACCCGGCGGCGCAGCGTATCCTTCGCCGGCGGCGGCGAGGTAGGCACCGACGACCTGTGGCGAGGCCGGCATTGCCGCCAGGCCATTGGCCTCGCACCAGGCAGCGTAGTTAGCGACGTCGGTGGCGTAGGCCTTCAAGGTCGCAGGCGCATCGGCGGCGTCCTGGAAGGCTTGCGACTTGGCAAGCGCCATCGCCGCTCGTGCGTTGGGGGGTTTGGAGGGGACGCGTCGCTCCTCATTCACGGATATTTCCGACATGGCCTGATAGTTCACCGATAACGCGCGATAACAAGCCTTATCGCGTGTTATCTTTCGATGAATTCGGCCGCTGTCGGCGTCTCTAAATGTCAGCGACTCGTTAATTCGTTCAGCAACACAACTAAAGCATTCATCGGTGACCCAATGAACGCTTAAAGCGGTGCTATGATGCGGGCGCTAGCTCAATGCCCTTTAGGGCGGCCCAAATTGCGCAGACGATCGCCTCAAGCGTCCCGCTGACAGCGCCCTTATCTTTCGCCAGCGCAAGGGTGCGCTTCATAATCTCGGGGTTCTTCTGGGCATCACGGCCACGTTCCGCGTCAAATTCCTCGCAAGCGGTCCCGAGAACCTCGTCGTAGAGTTCATGCCCGATTTCGGCTTTCAGGCAGACCTCAAGGTTCACCTGGAAATGGGCATAGCGGGCATGCACGGTCGTCTCAAGCGGCGCGGCTTTATGGTCCGAGTGCGGATCCGCGGCGCGCAAGAGTCGCAGATTCGATTCCGCGTCGTCTGCCTTGTCGCAGTCCCAGACCGGGTAGGTTGGGATTCCCAGCTCCCGGAAGATCATGAGCGGCCGATCCACGTTGTTCTTGCCTACGACCGATAGGACGGCGATTCCAGCACTTTCGAAGTTGAGACCGAGGCCGAGTGCGGCCGCGATCAAAGCGGACCGATCGCTTGGTCCCTCCACTAGCACCACGCCATCAGCGAAGAAGCCCTCGGAAAGCTCCGAGCCAAGGATGTGAAGACGTGGCGCCAAGGTGGCCGCGGTGAAACTCTCAGGTGCCCGTTGTGACGCGACCGCGAGCCTGCGAGCGACCTCCTCAAGATCCAGCGCCCTCAGTTCGCACACTTTGAAGTCGCCATCCTCGCAGTCAGCCCGTCGCACGAATCGAATTTCGTCTACGTGCGCCATGGAGACGAACATGGGCGAATGACTCGCGAAAGCGACTTGGGTCCGACCATCGGCGCCTGGCAACGTCCCGTTGCTGAGACCCCTGAGAACAGTCGCGAAATGCCGTTGTTTGGTTGGGTGCTGGTAGACTTCCGGTTCCTCGATGCCGAGGATGAGCCCCGGCGCCAGCGCCGGCGATTGCTGTTCGGGTATCTGCGGCTGGCCTTCGGCGGGAGCCTCCTGCTTCTCGCCCTGGGGCTGGGTTGCGCGTGCGAGGTTCTGGAGCAGAGTGAAGATGAACGCCCGTTGCAGCCCATGACCCTGACGATCGACCGGCCCTCCGAAGCCGTCGTCGCTGAGCGTCACGTCGGCGTTGGGCATGGGGACCTGGAGCTCGGTGCCGGCCTGCCATGTTAGCCCGACCTCCGCGTCCGCGTAGAGACCCTTCAGGTCAGTAGTCAACCGACCCGCGAGAGCGCCAAGCTCGGGCATGTTTTCCGGCGACGTCAGCTCGCGGTAGCGCGTGTTCATCTGCTGCTGGAACTCGGCCATGTCCTGCCGCTGCAGGATCGCGCTCCGAACTACGATCTGTAGGAGCCGACCGATGGCGCTCGATTTTCCGTCAGCGGCGGCGGCGGCGGCTTCCCGTACCGCGGGGATGAACACAAAGCTGGTGTACCGCTGGAGTGCGCCCCTCCCAGCATTCTGGAACCCAAAGAACTGCCCGTCGTCCCGCGCAAGCTCGAGCGCTTCGGGATGGGCTTCCTCCCAGGCACGCATGCCTTCGGTGACCTGGTCGGCGTTGGCGGCCGCCGCGAGGTCGGCGTACTTCGGATTTTCAGCTCGCAGGGTGCTATAGGCTTGGCGCCGTGGCGTTGCTTGGGCGATCGCACGGATGGGAGCGAATTCGGGGTTGGACGGGACAACTCCATGATAGCGGCCGCTCCCTTGCGTGCCATCAAACACCCGCGTCACCGTCAAACGACCCTCCCGCACTCGGGTCTGGAACGTCTCGACTTCTTCCTGCGTCAGATTGCCAAAGGTAAGCTCGATCTCAACTGGTAAACCAACGTCGCGACCATAAAAGTCATCGGGCTCCAATTTGCCGCTCGATCCATAGAATTTCTCAAGCGCCCGCAGGATGCTAGACTTGCCCGCGCCGTTTCCGCCGATGAAGGCTGTATGCAGCCCGAAATCGACGGTTACATCGCGCAGCGAACGGAAATTGCAGATCTTCGCCCGAAGCAGTTGCATGGTTTCCCCCGCAAAACAGCCTAGGGTAGTGGTGCCGGACGGGCAAGCAACGAACAAGAAGCCGTATTGGACCGTTGGATAGCTCGTTCCGCCTCGGGCACCGTCGTCAACGGTGGAGCCGCACGCGCCGTAGTCAAGACCATCCGGAGGCCGCTTTGGTCTCTGGCGTGGGGGCGACTATTGATCGCACCGCCCCACCTGCATATTCTTTGAACTTATCGGGGTTAACCGTCCATCCGCCCTCTGTCGTACGTTCGCGATGTTCCGGGTGAATCCGTTCCCGCAGGATGGCGATGATTTCATCCGCTGAGAAATGATAGTTCCCGCTTTCCGATTTTCCCTCCCATATCGGCCGCCACGCCGCGAGAAGGCGGGTGTGTATATCAATGCTCGGGAAGTGGGAATTGAAGTCACGACCTTTAAAGCCGGCCCATCGATCCAAGTCGTTCACCAATAGGCGAGCGATGTGTAGGAGTTGGGTCTCGTTGTTGCCATCGAACCCCCAAAAGCGCGGGGCTCCGCTACTATGGGCTTCCGCCTCAACGCGCGCCTTTTCGATCTTGCTCAGCGCCGCGAAGTCCCTTTCGAGGCGATCCCACATGTCGAGTATGTCGCACACCAACGCCACGTCGGGGGGAGTTTCTTCCTTCAGATCCAGACCCGAATATTTCCAACTCAAGGCCCATTTGTCCCCATTGACCACGGCGCTATAAATAAAATCGTAGTCTAATTCGCGATCCTCGGTGGGTTTTGCCAAGTCGCAGAGCATCACGAACTGAAGTTTTTCCGCCGTCGTAAAGGTCATTGTAAAATCGTCCTCATTACGAGGCATCGACCGCCCCAACAATATCTATGGCCCAGGTGTCATCAATCAAGAGGCTCTCTAGCGTCTAGCCCCACAATTCTTGAATCACCGGCCCCGCCTCTGGGCGTGAACAGAACTCACAATCCGGCACGCGTGGCCTGTGACGCCGGAGCCGCCCCAGCGGCGCCCGCCACGGGTCCACCTGCCAGTAGTTGGTCTCAGCTTGGCCCAGGACTTGACGGACAAGCTCAACCGCGAGGAGAGCCCCAGCCAGAGTAGAGACGAAGGCGAAGGGGGTGAGCACCTGGCGGCCCTCCGGCGTGCGCAAGGCTTGGGCCGCGCAGAGCTCTCGAAACAGGGTGTCGAACGCCCGGCCCACCAGCTGACCCGGGTTCAGATGAGGATGGGCGGCTACGATGGACTTGGCGACAACCTCGTCGATGAAGCCCTGCTTCACGTCCGCGAGCGTCACCCCGAGACCCTCAGCGATAGATCGCTCCCGCGCCCCCTCGTCCGGTACATGCTGATAGATACAGGCCAAACACGCGCTGTCGGTGGGTTGAACGTGCGAATGCACCACGACCCCGCGCACGTCCGTCGTCGAGGCGTCGATGACCCGTCCCGGCACGAACTTTTGGATCTGCCGGCGCGCCCTGCGGCTATCGACCGTAACGATGGTCAGGGGGACCTTGGCCTTCGTCTTGGCATAATCTCTGAATTCCGCCACCTCGGCGTTGAGTCTCAGATGCAGGAAGTCGCCGGCCGCTCGTTCCGCCAACGCCTCGGCCTTCAAGGCGCCGACGTCCTTGTCGGTGAGATAGAGACAGCGGTTCGGGTTGCCGGCCCCCACCTTTTTCGGATCGAGGACGTCAAGGCGGCCGCGCACGGGGAGATGGCGGAGGGCTCTGAGGAACCCGTGGGCGACAGCCCCGGCGCCCACCAAGACCGCGCCCGAG
>Ga0209067_10000876_pt1 | contig 18958 bp, 11 predicted proteins | sample ColStrG_CSR_2013_FD_187199 | JGI IMG/M metagenome (GOLD analysis project Ga0209067, IMG submission 187199) | Freshwater sediment microbial communities in response to fracking from Pennsylvania, USA - Cold Stream Run_MetaG_CSR_2013 (SPAdes)... | ecosystem: Environmental > Aquatic > Freshwater >...
CAATAAACGCCGCCCATGCCCTCAAGCAGTGGCGAGACCGCGCACCACACGCTGGTCGCAGCGCCTTGCTCAACAGTTTTGAAGATTGGATTGAGGTTGCCGTCCTTGTCATACCAGCCCATCGCGACTTGCTCTTCCATCGTCAGGTGGCGTTGAAGCGGGGTGCGGATGCCGCCCGGGTCGACAGCAAAGGCCCGCACCTGATGAGCTGAACCAATCTTATCAAGTTGGAACGCGAACAGTGCGTTGGCGGACTTGGCCTGCCCATAGGCTTTCCATTTGTCATAATCGCGGTGCGCGAAGTTGATGTCATCAAGATCAAGCCCATTAAGCGCATGCCCGCTTGACGAGAGCGCGACGACGCGCGCGCCATGGGCCGCCTTCAGCAGCGGCCAGAGCCGCGCGGTCAGTTGAAAATGGCCAAGATGGTTGGTTGCGAACTGGCTCTCATAACCATGCGCATCACGGGCCAACGGGCAGGCCATGATCGCCGCATTGTTGATGAGAATGTGAAGCGCGGGCGTTGTGGCTGCAACCTCGGTCGCAAACGCATCGATCGACGCCGGATCAGCAAGATCGAGCTTGAGGATAGCAACGTGTGTGGCCAGTTCCCCCAGATCGGTCGCCGCCACATCGGGCCGCCGCGCGCCCACAATCACCCGCGCCCCCGCGCTGGCAAGGGCTCGCACGGTCTCAAGGCCCAGTCCCGAATAGCCGCCAGTAACCAACGCTGTATTACGGCTCAGATCAATCCCCGCGATCACTTCTGCAGCGGTTGAACGGTAGCCAAAGGGTGAGTTGATTGGGGCTTGGGGGGTCATGGCAGGAACTCCGTTCTAACAAAATATTGGGAACTGAGACATGGTATAAATATTCAGACAACCTTAGGCGCCGCAATGAAGGTTTGTCCATCTTATGAGCATATTTTCCGCTTTGTATCCTGAGAAAATGGGTCGAGTGGAGCCGTGAATGCGCACAACAGACTGTCCCTTAAACGAGCTTCCCGCGTGCAATCACTTCTTTGTACCAGGTGGCGCTCAGCTTGGGGATGCGCTGCTGCGTCTTATAATCGGTGTAATGGATGCCGAACCGCGTCGCATAGCCATCCGCCCATTCAAAATTATCGAGCAGGCTCCACAGGAAGTAGCCGTGAACGGGATAGCCTTCCTTCACCGCGCGCTGCACTTGCCCGATATAGTTGCGCAGATACATGATCCGGTCAGCATCATCGAGCCGACCATTGCTGAGCTTATCGGTGGTGGGGCAGCCATTTTCGGTGATATAAATCTGCGGCGCGTTCCACATGTCACCGAGATGGCGGATCGCCCAATAGAGGCTCTCGGGTTCCACATTGAGCCAATCGACCGTCATGATCGGCCCGCCTTGCGCGTGGGGGAGGATTTTGTAGCCCTTGGCTGACTCATCCGCGCGCGCGAACAGGCCCGTGTAGATGTTGACGCCGACGAAATCGAGCTTGCTGCCGATGGCCGCCATGTCGCCCTCTCTCACCGTGGGCGCGGCGGCACCCTGCGCCGTGAGGTAGGAGTCGATGTATTTGCCTTCCATAATCGCGGTCAGGATGCCGCCGTTGATGTCGCGCGTGGCGCGGCGCGCGGCTTCGATATGCTCGGGCGTTTCAATCGCGGGCGCGACAATGGCGGGGTTATCGGCAAGGCCGATGCGCACATCACTGCCGACATGCGCGCGGATCGCCTGCACGCCGAGCCCGTGCGCCAACACGCCGTGGTGCCGCACCTGATTGGCTTCTTTGTTGGGCAAACGTAGCCCCGGCGCAAACTTGCCGATGCGATAGGAGAGATCGGTGTAGCAGGTGATCTCATTGACGGTCATGAACTGCTTGACACGGTCGCTGAGCTGATGCGCGATGAAGCCCGCATAATCGGCATAGGCCTTGGCGGTGTCACGCGATTGCCAGCCACCCTTGAGCGCAGCGGGTAAATCCCAGTGAAACAACGTGACATAGGGCGTGATGCCATTCTCCAGCAGATTGTCGATCACGCGGTTATAATGGTCGACGCCCTTTTGGTTGAGCGCGCCGCGCCCCTCGGGGAAGATGCGCGACCACGCCACTGACATCCGATACGCGCCAACGCCGAGGTTCTTGAGAAGCTGAGTGTCTTCCTTGTAGCGGTGATAGCTGTCGCACGCGACATCGCCGGTGGCGCCGCCCGCCACTTTACCCGGCGTGTGCGAGAAGACATCCCAATTGGTTGCGCCGCGCCCATCAAGCTTCGCTGCACCTTCGATCTGATAAGCGGCGGTGGCGCAGCCCCAGACAAAATCTTTGGGGAATCGCTGTTCGCTCGGCGTGATCGCGTTGGCCGCCGCGCCGGGCGTCGTTGCCAACATCCCACCGCCGAGCGCCAAGCCCGATTTCAATACATTCCGCCTGTTCATTTCGATATCCTTGCTTAATCTGAGTGATATTTGTGAGTTTGGCCTCGCGACAGAGCACGGATCAGATAGTCGCGCAACAGTTGGGTGCGTTGCGCGGAAGGTGGGCTAACCACCCCTCGCGCATGCGGTGGCAAATGGTTTGCCACCGCACTGACATCGTCACCAAAAATATAATGCTCGAACCAAGCTTTCCACGAGTCGCGCTCGGCGCGTGGTAGGTCGCGGATACTAAGCAGCGCATGGATCATTGCAGGGAAAGGCGCTGCCTCATCGTCCATCCCCCACCAATAATTGAGCAACACATTGAGCGGCCCATGCGCCTGCACATGATGCCACCACAACGAGGGGATGAAGAGTGCGTCGCCCGGCTCTAGCTCCGCCACGAGCGCATGTTTCGCTGCCTCGACATAAAGCGGGAAGCGGTCGAGATCGGGCGCGAGTGGATCGACCATACTCGTCGGCTGGCCGGCGAGTGTGGTCTCGAGCGGCCCGATATAAAGATTGCTTATTTGTGTCGGCGGAAAGAGCGTGAAAGTGCGCCGCCCCGCGATCATACACGCGATGTTGCTTGAAACGTCATAATGTGTCGCCACCTGGGTGGCATTGCCGATCCAGATGCGCGGCGTGGCACCCGGCGTGGGCAGCGGCAGCGGGTTTGCGCTCTCCCAACCGGGGAGCAAATCCGGGGCGGCACCTGCTCCGGCATACAGCGTATGCGGCGCGGGGTTATCGGCGATACGCAGCAGCTCTCGCAGCAATGCAGACAGCGGGACCTGCTCACGATGAAAATTAAAGCCGCGCAGGTCATCGTTGTAAAAAAAACGGCCCTTAATCGCGGGTGGCCCGATCATCACTTCGGCGGGCTTGCCGCGATCAAAGCCGGCAATATAGCGCGCGATCGACTCGCTCCCCGCTTTGCCGGCCATCACCGCCGGCCAATCCGCCACTTGCCCACGCAACACGACAGGCTGAAAAGCATGCGCGATCTCGCGCGCAAATGTGCTGGGATCAACGGGGCCGCGTTCGGCTATTGGGGACGGCATAGCATTTCAACTCAGGTCAGACGTGTTGTAATTTTTCGCGCCCGTTCAAGGCGCTTGACTTTTGCATCCATATTCTCAATTTTGCATTGATAGCGCTACCAAAAAACAAATAGCGTGTTGAAAAGGATAAGGGAGCTTTGGGATGCGTGCAATATATGCTTTAATGACGTGCATAAGTTTAGCGGCATGCGGCGGCGCAGATGTTGCCGCTTCGCCTGCCGCAGCGTCACCTGCCGTCGCCGCCGCTCCGGTTGCCACACCCACTCCCGTTGCCTCCCCTGCCGCCACCAACAGCCTCCCTGTCGGTCGGTGCGTGAACATGGGCAATCATCTCGAAGCGCCGAATGAGGGTGATTGGGGGCGCAAAATAGCGGATGATGATTTTGCGATCATCGCCAAAGCGGGCTTCACGACGATCCGTTTGCCGGTAAAATGGTCGGGCCATGCCGCTGCTGCAGCTCCTTACACCATCGACCCCGCGTTCATGGCACGCGTAAAATATGTCGTCGGGCTGGCGCGCACCGCCAGCCTCAACGTCATCCTCGATGACCATAATTACGATGCGCTGATGAGCGATCCGGTGGGCAACCGCGATCGGCTGGCTGGACTGTGGCGGCAAATAGCGGTCGCTTTCGCCGATCAACCTCGCGACCATGTCTGGTTTGAGATTGAGAATGAGCCGCACGACCAGATCACCAATGCCAATCTGGTCGTCACCTTGTCTCCGGCATTGGCAGCAATCCGCGAGAGCAATCCGGATCGGCCCGTGGTGATTGGCGGCGAAAACTGGAGCGGGATCAACTCACTCGCCACTTTGGCGCTACCCAACGACCCCTACGTCGTGCCGACATTCCATTACTACGATCCATTCGAATTCACGCACCAAGGCGCGACGTGGATCACGCCGATCATTCCAATGGGGCGCGTTTATGGTTCGGCGGCCGATCAGGCGGCGCTCGCCGCAGATGTTCAAAAGATTCGCGATTATACCGCACGCACCGGCAAAACGCCGTTCATGGGTGAGTTTGGCGCGAACGAACTGATCAATGTGCCTCAGCGCGTGCTTTATTACAAAACGGTGCGTACCGGCTATGACGCGGTCAGCATCGGCCAGTGCGCATGGGCCTATACCAACACTTTCCCGCTGTATGACAGCCCAAGTAAAAGCTGGATCGCGGGGATGCTCGATGCGATGGGCGTGACCGGGAGTTAGAATGTTCAGGAGAGAAAATATGCTGTTTCGTTATGCCGCAATAGTGAGTCTGGCCGCACTGGCCGTCATTGCCACCCCAATGTTTGCCGAACAGCCCGCTGAACAGCTGGCGAAACTGCAAGCGGAGCTGCCGGGCAAACTCATCAACGATCCAACGCGGCTTGATTGGGATGTGTTTGGCCCCGGCGCCACCAGCAAAGCGATCAAAGGCAGCGATGCGCCCGGCGGCGGCGCGCTACAGGTGACGATCCCCAAAAAGGGCGCAACGGCCTATGAAATAGGCATCAACGCGCCACTGACGGGTGGTTTCACCAAGGGCGCAACTTATGTGGTTTCGTTCTATGCACGCACGATCAAAGCAGACACCAGCGACAATAATGGCGTCATTGGTGTGCGCTTCGGGCAGAACGCCGCACCGTATCCAGGTTTTGGTGACACGGTCAAAACCATCACTCAAGACTGGCAGCTCTATGAAGTAAGTGCGCAAGCCAATCTCACCGTGCCCAAAGATCAAGCTGTGGTCAGCTTCCACCTCTCTGGGGCGAAGCAGGTGATCCAGATTGGCCAAACGGTGGTGCAGGAAGGGGCAACGTCGATCCTCAAGCAGCCGGTGACAAAGATTGCCCCCTGCGATGTGACCACTCCAGTGGTTCCGGCCAACCTTGCTGACAAAGGCCCCGTGTTGACAAACATCAACACGCAGAATTGGGATATTTTTGGCGCTGGCGAAACGCATAAGCGCATTCAAGCCTGCGGTGTGCCTGGCGACAGCGCGCTCGAATTCAACATCCTTGCCAAAACCACCAACGCCTATGACATTGTCACCAACTTGCCGCTCAACGACGCGGTAAAGAAAGACGATATCCTGATCATTGGCGTCGTCGCGCGCACGATCAAGGCCGATACGCCCGATGGCATGGGGCTGATTACATTGCGCGTCCAGCAAGATGCGCCACCCTATCCTGGCTTTGGCGATCACACGATAGGCTATGGCCCCGCTTGGCAACTCAAGCGGTTTATGGTCAAAGCAGATCGCGATATTGCTAAGGGACAAGGCGCATTAGCCATCCAATTGGGTGGGGCGAAGCAAGTAATCCAAATCGGTCGCGCCTATGTCATTCATACTCCGCATCCGTAATGCCTGACAAGGCGCTCATCTTGACATCGGTTGCAGGGCGCTGCGTTGTGTATCCGCTGTTGGGTGGAAGTCTGGGCAGCTGGAGCGTGGAGGGGCAGGATATGCTTCACGCGGCCAGCGCAGACGATGTTGCTGCGCACGATCCACTGCGGATCAGCAGCTTTCCGCTCGTGCCCTATTCCAATCGGATCGGCAATGCTCGGTTCGACTGGGCTTCAAATTGGGTGCAACTCGCCCCCAATTTTGCGCCGGAGCCGCACGCGATCCACGGCGTCGGCTGGAAGCGGGCTTGGGAGGTGATTTCGCAAGCGGCGGGAGAGATCACGCTTGGTTACCGCCATCTGGCGGACGCCAATTGGCCTTGGGCCTTCACCGCCGAACAGACGATGAGCCTGACGGAAACCGCGCTGACCCTCACGCTGCGCACACGCAACGATCACGGCGCGCCGGTACCGCTCGCCTTCGGTCACCACCCTTATTTCGATGCGGCGGGCGCGTATTTGAAGTTCAGCGCTCAGGGTGTTTGGATGTCAGGGGCGGATGCTCTGCCAACTGAAATTGCGGTGCCAACCGGCGATTTTGATTTCTTGTCCGGCGCAGCGGTCGACGGCCGCGCTGTCGATCATTGTTACACCGGATGGGCGGGCTCCACGCGGATCAACTGGGCGGGGCGGCGCTATGCGCTTGAGCTGACCGCCTCCCCGACCCTGCCCGCCGCCGTCATCTATATTCCGAAGGGCGGAGACGCGTTCTGCTTTGAGCCGGTGCCGCACATCAACAATGCGCTCAATCTGCCGGGGCACGAACCCGCGATGCCCGTCATCGCGCCCGGCGCATGGTTTGAAGCTAAAATTCTGATGCGCGCGGTGACGGCGTAATGTGGCGGGCGGCTTTAACATTCGGCGCCGCGCTGCTGCTCGCCGCAAACACGGCCGCGGCCGACACTGGCACGACCGCCACATTTCGCGCCATCCACTACGCGGCGCACAACCCGCTCGACGATACGCAGCCGCTCAAGCCCGGCGAATACCGCAACCCGATCCTTCCAGGCTTCCACCCCGATCCAAGCATCGTACGCGTCGGTGCGGACTATTATCTCGTCAATTCGAGCTTCGCATTTTACCCCGGCCTACCGATCTACCACAGCCGCGATTTGGTGCATTGGACGCAGATCGGCGATGCGATTGACCACCCTGAAATGTTTGATTTCAGTGGCTTGGGTGTCGCACGCGCGGTGTTTGCGCCCACGATCCGCTACCATGCGGGGCTGTTTTACATTGTCAACACCTGCATCGAATGCGGGTTCAACTATGTCATTACGGCCAAAAGCCCGGCTGGCCCTTGGTCAAAACCCGTGTTCCTGCCCAGCGTTGACGGGATCGACACCGATCTCTTCTTCGATGATGACGGGCGCGTGTGGGTGGCCAATAACGGCCCACCGATTGGCACGCCGCGCTATGATGGTCACCGTGCGCTGTGGATTCAGGAGCTCGAACTCGCGACCATGACCATGATCGGGTCGCGCAAGGTCATTGTCGACGGTGGCGTGCATCCAGCAGACAAGCCAATTTGGACCGAAGGGCCACATATTTTCAAGAAGGATGGGTTTTATTATTTGATTGCCGCAGAGGGCGGTACCGCTGGCCAGCATTCCGAAACTGTCTATCGCTCAACTGCCATTACCGGTCCTTACACCCCCGGCCCGACCAACCCGATCCTGACACAGCGCGATCTTGATCCAGCGCGGCCCAATCCGGTTTACGCAACAGGCCATGCTGACTTCGTGCAAACGCGAAAGGGTGATTGGTGGGCGGTGTTCCTCGGCACGCGACCCTACAGTGCCAATTTGTCGAGCATGGGGCGCGAAACGTTTATGCTGCCCGTCACCTGGCGTGACGGCTGGCCACTAGTCCTACCCGCTAAGGCGGTTGTGCCCCAGGTTGTCTCAATACCGCTGTACGGTCCCGCGCCGCGCCTTAACGCCCGTCGCAAAATGGGCACTTTGGCGCCCGATTGGCTGATGCTGCGCACCCCCAAGCAGCGCTGGTATCATGTCGACAGCGCAAACAGTCTTACACTCGATGCCAGTATCGAAAGCCTAAGCGGCACGGGTAACCCCACCTTCCTTGCGAAACGTCAAAGTGAGCGCACTGAAATCGTCACCACTGACCTCGCCTATGCGCCGTCACGCATGGGCGATCATGCAGGCCTCGCTGCTTTTGCTGATGAGGATCATTTTTACACCTTCGGCATCTGGCAGACGGCCCTCGGCCGTGCGCTGATCGTGACATTGCGTAACGGGCATGACGATCCGGCCGAGGGTAAAGCAATTGCCACACTTCCGCTCGATATGGCCACGTCGCACGTCAGATTGCGGATCAGGATCAGCGATCCCGACTATGCGTTCGATTATGCCCTGACCGACCGCAAATGGCACACACTGCTCAGCCATGCCGACTCGACAATGCTCGCGAGCGAACGTTCGAACCAATTCACCGGGCTTGTGATCGGCCCTTATGCCGCGCGCGGTTCAGCCCAATAGCGGTGGCGCATCTGAATAGCGTTTGACCAGCGTATAGTCGAGCAGCACTTCGCGTTTGGGAACAGCGCGTCCGGCACGCTGGCTGCGGATGTTCTCGATCAGCACATCAATCGCTGCCCGCGCCATCGCGGCGATCGGCTGATGGATCGTCGTCAGTTCCGGCCAGATCGATTGCGCGAAATCTGTATCGTCGAATCCACACACCGTCAGATCTTCGGGGACATTCAGATGCCTGCGGTGCGCAATCGCGACTGCCGCCGCCGCCATATCGTCATTGCCTGCAAAAATTGCTGTTGGGCGCTCTGAAAGGTCGAGCAATTGCTCGGTTGTCGCAAGCCCCGAGCGGTAGCTGAATGCGCCCTGCACCACCAATGAATCGTCAAGTTCAATCCCCGCGGCCGCGATCGCATCACGAAAGCCCAGGAGCCGCTGCTCGCTCGCTTTATGCTCGGGCGTGCCGATGATGAACCCGATCCGACGATGCCCGAGCGACAAAAGATGCTGCGTCATCTCGCACGCCGCCGCGCGGTCATCAATCCGCACAACAGCCAGATTATGCGGGATTTCCCAATTCGCCACAGCAACAGCCAACACGTTCGCCGCAACCAGCATTGAAAGCAGCCGCTCAGAGTCACACAAAGGCGGCGAAATAACGATTCCATCTACGCCCGTGGCAATCAATTCACGCAACGCGGTTTCCTCGTCCCGCTCATCAAAATCACATTTTTCGATGATCAGCTGCACCTGATTGACGCGCGCTTGCTCAAGGCTGCCGAGCAGAAAGCGGCTGAGATAGGCGGCACTTGGGTTGCTATAGATAAGCCCGATGCGGATTTGCTCCGACCCCGCGAGCGAACGCGCTGCAAGATTGGGCGAGTAATTGAGCTTTTCCACAGCGGCCATCACGGCTTCGCGCGTGCTCTCCTTCACATTCTTTTCGCCGTTGATGACACGTGACACCGTCATCGGCGAAAACCCAGCGGCTTGTGCAACATCCGCGATCGTTGGCGCGCCCAATTGCGCACGCGATGACCGAAAATAGGTCGGCTGTTTCAATTTATATTTTACCCCAGAGCGATTAACAGGATCGTTCACCTTCCTGACTTATTTTACCGATTGTGTCTATCCTCGCACTTGACAAGCGGGCCGGCAAGATGAAATGTTAGCGCTATCACCAAAATCAATATATGTTCGTGAGAGGATTGAGCAATGCACCGAAGAGCCCTGTTCCGCGCCACTGGTTTGGCGCTGCTGTTGGCGACAACCGCAGCGCACGTGCACGGTCAACCAGCACCCCCGGCACACAGCTCGAGTATCCCCGTGTACAAAAATGCACGAGCAACTGTCACAGCGCGGGTGGAGGACTTGCTCAAGCGGATGACGCTGGCCGAAAAAATTGTGCAGATCACGGCCGTCTGGGATGACAAGAAAAGCATATTTGATGCGATGGGTGAATTTGATGCCGCTAAAATGGCGCAAGTCTTCCCCGATGGCATCGGCCAACTCGCCAGACCTTCGGATGCGAGTGGCCCGATCTCGCCGCGCGAGGTGCATGGGCGCGATGTGCGTGGCACAATCCGGCTCGTTAATGCGCTGCAGCATTATGCAATCGAGAAGACGCGGCTCGGCATTCCAGTGATTTTCCATGAGGAGGGGCTGCACGGTTATGCCGCGGTAGGCGCAACGAGCTTCCCGCAGGCGATTGCACTCGCCTCAAGTTGGGATCCCGACTTGGTGCGGCAGGTCAACACCGTCACCGGACGCGAAATTGCCGCGCGCGGGGTGAGCATTGCGCTCACCCCGGTGGTCGACGTGGCGCGCGATCCACGTTGGGGACGGATCGAAGAGACGTTTGGCGAAGACCCGTATCTCGTCGGTGAAATGGGCGTGGCTGCCATCGAGGGGCTGCAAGGCCCAAATCAGGTGCGTACGCTTGCGCCCGGCAAAGTGTTCTCGACGCTGAAGCATTTGACTGGACACGGTCAGCCGGAAAGCGGCACCAATACCGGCCCCGCGCCTTACTCCGAACGGACGTTGCGGGAGAATTTCTTTCCACCGTTCGAGAATGCGATCAAACGCACTGGCGTAAGCGCGGTGATGCCGTCGTATAATGAAATTGACGGCCTCCCAAGCCATGCCAACGTCTGGTTACTGCATGACGTACTACGCGGCGAATGGGGCTTCAAAGGCGCGATTATCAGCGATTATTACGCCATCAGCGACTTGGTCAACGTGCACCATATTGTTGCCGATCAGGAAGGCGCTGCCCAGCGCGCGCTCGCTGCGGGGGTTGATGCTGATTTGCCGAGCGGCGGATCGTATAAAACGCTGCTTGGCTTGGTCAAAGTGGGCAAGGTTCCGGTCGCGAAAATCGATGATGCCGTGCGCCATATGCTGACGATGAAGTTCAACGCAGGACTGTTTGAGCATCCTTTCGCCGATGCAGATGCAGCGGCCGCGCTTACCAACAACCCTGAGGCGCGCGCGCTGGCACGCAGAGCTGCAGAGCGCAGCGTTGTTTTGCTCAAGAATGACGGCATGTTGCCGCTCAAGCTCGCCGATTCAGCAACGACCACCAAGCCAACACTCGCGGTGATCGGCCCCAACGCAGCTGTGGCCCGGCTTGGCGGCTACTATGGTCAACCTCCGGTCACCGTTTCGATCTTAGACGGCCTTAAAGCTAAAGTTGGCGCGCGCGCAAATATCGTGTTTGCACAAGGCGTCAAGATCACCGAGAATGACGACTGGTGGGCCGATGCCGTTCAACTCGCCGATCCTGCGGCCAACCATAAATTGATCGATGAGGCAGTGGCAACCGCGCGCACCGCCGACCAGATCATCCTTTGCATTGGCGACACCGAACAGACCAGTCGCGAAGGCTGGGCCAAGAACCATCTTGGCGACCGTGACAGTCTCGATCTGGTCGGTGAGCAGCAGGCACTATTCGATGCGCTCAAAGCGCTCGGCAAACCGATCACGGTTGTGTTGATTAATGGTCGCCCCGCCTCGACGGTCAAGATTGCCGAACAGGCCAATGCGCTGGTTGAAGGCTGGTATCTCGGCGAGCAAGGCGGCAATGCAATGGCGGATGTGCTGCTCGGCGATGTCAATCCGGGGGGTAAGCTGCCCGTCAGCATCCCGCGCTCGGTCGGGCAACTGCCGAGTTTCTACAATGCCAAGCCCTCGGCGCGGCGCGGCTATCTGTTTGACACAACCGAGCCGCTTTTTCCGTTCGGCTATGGTCTGAGCTATTCGAGCTTTGAGATGGGCGCACCGCAATTGTCTGCGAGCAAAATCCCTACTACCGGTAAGGTAACAGTGAGCGTCACGCTCCACAACACGAGCGCGCGAGCAGGAGACGAGACAGTACAGGTCTATGTCCATCAGCTCGTCAGCTCGGTCACCCGCCCGATTAAGGAACTTAAAGCGTTTAAGCGCGTGACCCTCGCGGCGGGCGTGACGCAGACAGTTCAACTCACGCTCACTCCGGCGGCCTTCCAAATGTGGAACGACCATATGAAGCGTGTTGTCGAGCCTGGCGGCTTCGAGATTATGGCGGGGCCAGACTCAGCACATCTCAAATCCGCCCCGCTGACGATTGGAAACTGAGATGACGACACTGACGCGGCGCGAAGGGCTGGTGCTGGGCGCGGGATCGGCACTGGCCGCCATGCTGCCGGAGTCGGTTTGGGCTGAGCCTGCTCCCTCGCTCCACGCGCTCGCACAGGCGAAGGGGATGCGGTTTGGTTCCGCAATTGCTGCCAACGCAGGCGGTGGCATCGTCAATTCGCGTTACACCGCGCTGATCAAAGCCGAATGCGGGCTGCTCGTTGCCGAAAATGAAATGAAATGGCAGGCGTTGCGTCCCTCGCCAACGCACTTTGATTTTACGGGCGCGGACGCGATTATGGACTATGCGATGCGCAATGGCCTAGCGCTGCGTGGGCACAATCTACTCTGGAACCGCCCCCAATGGCAGCCGGCTTGGTTCAAGGAGTATGATTTCGGTGTGCAACAGGCGAGCGAAGCGGCTGCCCTCCTCACCACACATATTAACACCGTGTGCGCACGCTATCAGGGCCGCATCAAATCCTATGACGTCGTCAATGAGACTGTTTTACCCGAGACCGGCCTGCTCGCGGAGACTTATCTGAGCAAAGCGATGGGCAGCACCGAAGCGCTTGTCGATCTGGCCTTTCACACGGCACGTGCGGAAGCCCCCGACGCGCAACTGGTGTATAATGATTATATGAGTTGGGAACCGGGCAATGAGACCCACCGCGCCGGCGTGCTCAAGTTCCTTGAGGGGCTGCGCCAGCGCGGCACGCCCGTTGATGCGCTCGGTATCCAATCTCACCTTATCGCGCAAGACGCCCGCCCTCAAGAGCGCGAGTGGCGCAGCTTTATCGATGCGGTAACGGGCATGGGTTATGCCCTGCTGATCACTGAGTTTGACGTTCGGGATTCCGCACTGCCAAAGGATTTTGCCAAGCGCGATGCGGGCGTTGCCGCGCTCGGCAAAGCCTATCTTGACATGATGTTCAGCTACACGCAGCTGCGCGATGTGCTGGTGTGGGGCATGGCTGACCCCTTCTCCTGGCTGCAGGGTTTCGAGCCCCGCAAAGATGGTGCCCCCACACGTGGCTGTCTGCTCGACGATGCTTACCGCGCCAAACCACTGCGCGCGGCGGTGGCAGCGGCATTCGAGGCCGCACCCAAACGTTGACCCAAAAAGAAACGGCGCCCGATGGCTCCGACGCCGCAAGTTTCCTCAGGGAAGTGTTTTTAGTTTTCGCTTACAGCGCCAACCGCGCGATAGCCGTAAAACGTCGATCATTTTTAAAGTAGCTGCGCGGCTCTGTAACCGTGCCATCCTGACTGATAACAGCCGATGTTTTGGTAACAGTATCAAGCAAATTAACACCTTGAATTCCAAGCTTAAGATGCTTGCCGACAGTGAAGAAGATTGAACCATCCAAATAACCTGCGGCTTCATTATAAATTGGCTGGTAGGGGAAGATCACGTCTTGAACAGTCAACAAGAATCTTGACCGCCAATTATAAGACAGCCGCACTTCCAACGGCCCTCTTTGATAAAAGGGTGAAATGTTTACATTCCACTTAGACAGACCCGTAAGCGGGAGGCTCGCAATGTTCACATTATAAGAATTACTAGCATTCCCGGCAGGAGCAAGGTTTGGATAGGCTTGTGAGAGCGCTCCTTGGTCGACATGCCCGACGTCGAGGTAAGTCGCGTTAGCGCTTAGACCAAACCCGCTCAAAATACCTGGCAAGAAACTGTAGGACTGCTCATATCCAAATTCAACGCCCTTTAATTTTGCAGTATTTGGAGAATTAACTGCTGTTTGCAACACAGCCGGTAACGTAACACCATTGTTTGTCAATGTTGTTGCGTAAAAGCCTTGGGTGTTCACGCCGGTAATTTCTTTATAGAACGCTGCCACAGTAATATGACCAACATTCTTATCAAAATACCACTCGCCGGTGACATCAAAATTATTTGATGTTACTGGGCGCAAATATGGGTTTCCTGCACGAACAGTCACGACTGCCTGATTGGGGTAGAAGTTTGCATAGTTTGTCAGACTTAGATCTAGCGAAGGGCTAAACCCGCTCCGCACAAAACCAAAATCTGGCGGGGCGACACCCATCGAATAAGCAGCACGGAACTGCAATTTGGGCGAAACCTCGAGTTTAAGATTAACGGAAGGCAAGAAATAATGATATTTCAGGCTGGTAGAAGCCGGGTTGAGCGATCCGTTGAAGAACGTGCGCAATGCAGCAAATTGCGCAGGGGTCAGAACCGAACAAACCGTGGGCGGCACATATGGGCTAACCGCTGGGTTGCCGCCGGAAGCCGGAATGCCGGGCCTCGCCGTGCAATCATAAGTTGTTGGAATACCCACAATGTTCGTGTTCGTGGCCGTAGTTGAGTCTGGCGCAGAAGCTTGGGTCTGCACAAACCCGCTTGATTTGCGATCAGTTTGTGAGAATCGCAAACCGACGGTACCGCTCAGGCGCCAACCGTTTTCAAATCGGTGATCAAGTTTTGTCTCAAGATAGGCTGAGATATTACGCTCATCCAGAGGGTTGATTTCCGAGGGCAGGTAATTGGTTCCTGCAACAACGCCTTGTCGATTTGCGAGTGGAACCCACCCACTCGACCCGCCACCCTGTGAGCCAGCAGCATTTCCTCCCTGTGCAAGCCAAGCATTTACAATCGATGTCGCAAAAGCGCTATAGCTTGCATAATTCGACGTGCCATCGCCGTTGTAGAACAGCCGCCCGGCTGCAGGCTGCTGAATTTGGCCGCCAAAATAATTTGGGAAGGTATTTGGCGTCAGATTGGCAGAGTTTGCGATTGCGGGGTTGTCGGCCCATATTGGTCCACCATTGCCCCACTGCTCGGATAGCACGCCCCAGTTGTAGGTGGAGAAGCGAGCCGTTTGATTCCGATCAGAATAGCGCCCACCGCCTTGGATTGATTTCACCCAGTTATTGTCTGGCAAGGTGTAGGTTGCATCAGCGCGGAAGGCATCATCCGTACCGTCATTCTGTTCAGCATGGTCCATCGCTGCGCGATAAAAGCTGTTGTAAGGGTCAAGATAGCTGGTATGCCCTGCAGACAGGTAACTGTTGTTCAAGTTGACATACCCCCCAATGCCGCTGGCACACTGCGCAGCGGAACCATTGGCCAACGGCCCATTACAAACCACAGGTGGAATGAATGCAACCGCTGGGAGGCCGCCATTAGTAAGGTTGATGGACGCATTTTGATACGTCGAGAGCCATAGTCCAGCGCTAAACTCATTCACCTTGGAATAGACGTGCTGATAGTCTACGCTTACGTCAAAATGCTGGGAGGGGTGCCACTTAAGATTAAAACTTACATCATTTGTCAGATATTGCTGCTCTTCGGAACGTGAAATATTATTACTTTGAAGTCCATATGCTGGAACGCGTCCCACAGGGCCTGATTGACCGGGCCCTTGATCTGCCCGCCATCCAGTTGGGCCTGTAATGATACCGTTGGTAAATGTTCCGTCGTTACCAAAAGTAAGCGTCGATCCAGGAAGGCCGCGCGGGAGACCTTGACAACCATCGGTACCATTGCACGCCGTGTTTCCGGGATTTTCGACGTTATCGGCTGCAATATCAACTGTATTTTCAAGTGTGTGTTCGCGCGAGTCTGACCTGAGGAATTGTGCTGTGGCCTCCCATTTGTGGTCATTGCTCCGCCACTGCAATGCGGCAGATGCGCCAAAACGACGGCGATCATAGTTTTCAGTGCCAAAATCAGCACCTGCAGGAAAATAGACCTGCTTTGTCGCGGCACTGACCGGTGCTGCATCACCCGGCGATGGGTTCGAAATCACATTCCCATTGGCGTATAGAGTGCGAGGCAGATAACCAGCGATTTGGAGCTTGTCAGACCGCGAAATCAGCTCCGATGAGACGCCACTAATCAGGATACCGATGTCGCCGATCCCCGTTGACCAGCGGTCGCTGACGAGTCCGGAAAAAGTCGGTGCTGATTTCTGAGAAAAGTCGCCATAGCTATTTTCTGCCGATGCCGACATCGTAAGGCCCTTGCTGTCAAAGGGTAAACGAGTCCGCAAATTGACTACTCCCGAGATACCACCCTCAATACGGTCAGCGGAGGGACTCTTAAAGACGTCAACACCATATAAGAGCTCAGAAGGCACGTCCGCAAAACTCAATCCGCGTCCGTTATTGACAGTAAATGCATCGCGTCCGTTAATCTCAGACCGCACATAAGATAGTCCACGGATCGTTACACCGCTTCCTTCGACGGAGAAGTGATCGGGATCAGCACCTGCAGCAAACCGGTCAATTGACACTCCAGGAATCCGTTGCAGTGTTTCCGTTACCGAACGGTCAGGCAGCGCACCGATATCTTCAGCCGTGACTGAGTCAACAATCGTGTCAGAGCTTTTCTTAATTCCTTGCGACGTCTTCAAGCTGCCGCGGATACCAGTAACAACAATGGTTTCGCCCTCAGCGGCAGGCTTTGCCGCAGCAGCCTTGGCGGCGCTATCGGTGGCTTGTGCAAAAGCCGGACTGCCAGCCAAAACCATAGCAAATGCGAGCGCCGACGCGCCCGACCAAAGCGCGCGTGTGCTCGCCTTTGACTCGGCGGTGCTGCGCACAGATTCTAAAATTGCCCTCATCATATTCTCCCTCTTCCAAAGTGCGCCATCCATAACGGTAGCGCTACCATATTATTGTAGCGCATTAAGGTAGCGCTAACATTACGATGGTGATAGGTGAGCAAAATGGATTTCGCAAGCGGATTTACGCTGAGACGAAAAAATGTTGGGCGGCGCGTTCTTGACGCAACAGAGTCGAGAAACGATGCTGCGTTGCAGGGCGTGGAGAGGAGAGAAATGCACAACGCGGTTGAACGGATTGTCATCCTCGGCGGTGGCACGGCGGGATGGATGACGGCGGCAGCGCTGTCGCACCGACTCGCGGGCTTGCCGCTGTCAATCACGCTGATCGAATCGGCTGAAATCGGCACGGTCGGCGTAGGGGAAGCGACGGTGCCGCATATCCGCCATTTCAACGCGACATTGGGCATCGACGAGGCGGGTTTCATGCGTGCTACCCGCGCCACCTTCAAACTTGGCATTGAATTCCGCAACTGGGGGCGCTTGGGCGATTCATATATCCACCCGTTTGGGGCGTTTGGTGATGCGATCGGCGGCGTTCCGTTCCATCATCACTGGGCGCGCGCGTTTCGCGAAGGGGCGGCGGCGCCGATCGAGGCGTATTCACTGCCCATCGCGATGGCGCGCGCGAATCGTTTTGCCTATCCGGCGGACGATGCTGCCTCGTTGCTCTCGACATACTCCTACGCCTATCAGTTTGATGCGGGGCTTTATGCCGCCTATTTGCGCAACTACGCTGAGGCGCGCGGGGTGCAGCGGGTTGAGGGCAAGGTGACACGCGCCGCGCAGCATCCTGATACGGGGTTCGTGACGTCTGTGACGCTCGACAGCAGCGCGGATTTGGCCGCAGATTTGTTCGTTGACTGCTCAGGTTTTCGTGGTGTGTTGATCGAGCAGACATTGAACGCGGGCTATGAGGATTGGTCACATTGGCTGCCGTGCGACCGTGCGGTGGCGATGCCATGTGCTTCAAAAGGAGCGCTCTCGCCTTATACGCGCGCGACAGCGCATGACGCCGGCTGGATGTGGCGCATTCCGCTTCAACACCGCACCGGCAACGGTCACGTCTATTGCAGCGGCTATACCTCGGATGAGGCAGCGCATGACGCGCTCGTCGCCCAACTCGATCACCCGCCGGTGGCCGCCCCCAATTTCCTGCGCTTTCAGACCGGGAAGCGCCGGAGACAATGGGACAAAAATGTTGTGGCGATTGGTCTTTCCGCAGGTTTTCTCGAGCCTTTGGAATCCACGAGCATTCACTTGATTCAGCTTGCCATTGGGCGGTTGCTCGATTTTTTCCCCGACAAGGGCTTCGATCCGATCACTGCGGGCGAATATAATCGGCTGATGGATTTGGAATATGCGCGAGTGCGCGATTTCCTCATCCTTCATTATCATGCGACCGAACGAGATGACACACCGTTTTGGAATTACGTCCGCACGATGCCAATCCCAGACTCGCTGGCCGAGAAGATGGCCACGTTCCGTGCGCGCGGCGTCGTGGTGAATTATCGCGACGGTATGTTCCTCGATGCGAGCTGGTTGGCGGTATATTTGGGGCAAAGGGTGTTCCCCCAGCATCCGGATCCGCGCACCGATACTCTGAGCGATGCGGAGCGGGTGAAGCAGCTTGGGGCGCTCCAATCAAACATCGCTTTCGCGGCAAAGTCGCTGCCAATGCAGCTCGATTTCCTCAAGCAGATTGGTGCCGATGCCGCCTAGGTCGATCATCATTGTCGGTGGCGGCTTAGCGGCTTGGCTGGCGGCGAGCCTTTTGGCGCGGGCGTTATCATCTGCGCACTGGGCGCTGACCGTTGTGGAAACTGATGACGGTTTGGACAGTCTTGGGCTGCCATTGGGTGCGGATTACCTGTCACCGCGCGCGCTCGAACAGCTGACACGTGCTGGCTGGGACGAAGCAACGCTTCTCGCGAACGCGAACGGCACCGTGACCCTGGGGAACGCCTTCAGCGATTGGGCAGGTGACCGCACGCACTTTCAATCGCTTGGTGCTGCGGGCGCGCCTATGGGGCCGATCGGTTTTCATCAATTGGCGGCGCGGTTGCGCGCTGAAGGACGCACAGTCAATTTTGCGAATTATACTCTCGGTGCGCTGTGCGCGCAGGCGAACCGCTTTGCACCGCCGCGCGCCGATGACTGTAGCGTTTTGAGTACGCTGATCTACGGGTTGCAGGTCGATACGGTCGCACTCACGGAAATGATGCGCGTGGATGCAATGGCCCGCGGTGCGCAGGTCGTGGTTGGCCAGATTGAGCGGGTTGCGCGCAGCGAAGACGGTTTGATCGATCATCTCGCAACCCGCCAAGACGCAAGGATACACGGCGATCTGTTCATCGATTGCACTGGTCCAAGCGGGCAACTGTGCGTGGA
>Ga0209067_10000877_pt1 | contig 18942 bp, 22 predicted proteins | sample ColStrG_CSR_2013_FD_187199 | JGI IMG/M metagenome (GOLD analysis project Ga0209067, IMG submission 187199) | Freshwater sediment microbial communities in response to fracking from Pennsylvania, USA - Cold Stream Run_MetaG_CSR_2013 (SPAdes)... | ecosystem: Environmental > Aquatic > Freshwater >...
CGGGGACTCCAGGGTGGCCCCTGGAAGCTTGCCCGGAGTTCAAATCGTGGACACTCGATTTTGCTCGGAAACCCGCGGAACTCCTGCCACTCAGGGACCAGACCCGTCAGTTAACCGGACAGTAGTGACCTTTGTTTGGTTTTTGTGCACGATCATCGCAGAAGTCATTTTCGATTTAACCCCAGCTTCTCCGATGATGGTGAAAAGACTCCTGGAAAAGGGAGAGGGCGGCCTCCATCCGACGTCGATAATAGAATGGCTCGATCAGTTTTGGTTCTTGATATGGCATGAGGCGAGCGCAATTGTCAGAGCTATTTATGCCGAAATACGCAGTGGTTTCAATATGTTTGTCGTCGTAAATGACGATTACCAAATTGGCCTGATGGATCGGAGCATAATGGCCAAAGCGGGTAGTACTCCGCAAGACATTGGAGAGTTTTTTAAGGCAAATCCGGCATTAATCGTGAAGAAAGAGCTGATTCATAACGTGAGATATACGATATTTACGCTACCGCTTTCCCTTACCCTTGCATCGGCAATTTTTACCACGGTTTGGACATTCATTGTGATATCAGCATTACTGACCGTACGATCAGTGTGTCATGCATCGGCCACTGTGCGAAAAACCTTAAGGGCCTGTTGCATTAATCCATGGTACCTGTGGGATAAGGTCATCCGGCCGGGGCTCTGTGTTTGGACAGCAGGAGCTTTCATCATGTGGCTGATAGGATAAGTGCTAACTTAACGGTGGAGTTGGAGGTGCTGTATTGCAGTTTCTCATTCTGATTTCTAATCGTCTCAGATAATATGTACCCAAACCCACGGTTAATGAGCTGACTGCTGCAAACGTGGCGAGAATGGGCTTCTCTGCGATCATGTCGCTGACAGCGCCACCAGCCAGAGCCGTGGCGGAAACTATGGCTGTATAATACCCCAACGAACGATTCCGTAGCATAATTCAATCCTTCCTATGTGTTCGAGCGTAATTCTTAAAACGTATGATCTATCCATAATAACATTTAATTTTTCGAAAATATACTTTCATAGACAAATATATCTACGAAGGCAGGAATATCAATGGATTGCGGACTCCTCCCCGGTGCAAAATCAGCCCTTTGGTAAGATTGGGCGCTCTTCTTGCAGAAGTTCGGTGCGGAGGCGCAGCCGGGTGGTGACCACGCGCCAGAGAGAGGCAAAGCCCCAAGCTCGAATGAGCCAGACGGTCCAGATTGGAATATGGATGGAGAAGGTGCCCAGGCGATGATCAGGTCATACATCATGAGGGCAACCTTACCGTCACGACCGGCCGCTGGCGTGCCCACACCCGTGGGCAGAAAGCCTTTTCTTAGCCCGGCTTTATATATATGATAATGTCCTTTATCATATATAGAAGGTGGGGTAGGATCAGATAGCCGCCAACCACGATCAGCTTGAGAAATCATCAAAAGTATGATATAGTATGACGATCATTTTCACAGGAGGACATCATGGCCGAGATCGAGAGACTGACCATAACCCTGCCATCCGACATGGCCGCCGTCGTGAAGGGTGCGGTCGAGGGTGGCGATTATGCGTCGAGTAGCGAAGTGGTGCGCGAGGCATTGCGCGATTGGAAGATGAAACGCGCCGTGCAGCTGAAAGAGATGGAGTCGCTCAAGGCTGACATTGACAAGGGACTTACTGATCTGGCCGAAGGCCGCGTAAAGGATTTCGACGCTGCCCGCATCGTTGAACGCGGGAGGAAGCTATTAGCCGCCCGCTAGCCCTTCGTCTGACCGAGACCGCAGAATCCGATCTTGCCGAAATCTGGGCCTATCATGCTAAGGAAGCATCCGAGGAAGTGGCGACCAAGTTTGTCGGAGAGATTGAAGCGGCGTTCGAACCGGTGCGCCATTTCCCTTTTGCCGCTCCGGCCCGCGAGCAGTTTGCGCCCGGCCTGCGTGTCACGTTTCACAATCCCTATGCCATTTATTATCGACCGCTTGCCGATGCCGTCGTGATCATCCGCGTACTGCATGGTGCGCGTGACGTTCTGGCCATCGCCGAACACGGAGGCTTTGCGGGATGATGTATCCGGTAGCGATCACCACACAGCCAACTCTACCCGTGTTGATCGCGGCAGCCGGTGACAATGCGTCACGCCGCTTCTTGGAATTCTTCGCGGCCAACATCCGCAACCCCCATACCCGACGGGCCTACAGCCGCGCGGTCATGGACTTCATGGCCTGGTGTGAGGATCACGGTGTGGCGTCGATCACTGCCGTGCAGCCGCTTCACGTCGCGGCCTGGATCGAGATGCAGACGCGCGAGTATGCCGCCCCAACGGTGAAGCTGCGTCTGGCCGGCCTCCGCCATCTTTTCGATTGGTTGGTGACCGGCCAGGTGATCCCAGTCAACCCGGCTGCGTCGGTACGTGGCCCGTCGCATGTGGTCAAGGTGGGAAAGACGCCTGTGCTTGATCCTGAAGAGGCGCGGGTGTTGATCGACAGTATCGACGTGACGACCCATGCCGGCCTTCGCGATCGGGCGCTAATCGGGTTGATGGTGTATTCGTTCGCGCGGATCGGCGCGGCGCTCGGCATGAAGGTCGAGGACGTGTTCACACAGAACCGCCGCCTATGGGTGCGGCTTCGTGAGAAGGGCGGCAAGGAGCATGCGATGCCGTGCCACCATCACCTGGAGACCTATCTCACCTCTTATGTAGAGGGTGCAGACCTCGGATCGGATCCAAAGGGGTGGCTGTTTCGGACGATCGGCCGCGGCACAGGACGGCTGACGCGCACCCCCCTGCCCCAGGCCAATGCCTACATGATGATCGGCCGGCGCGCAGCGGCGGCCGGCATCGCGACCAAGCTCGGCAATCATAGCTTTCGGGCGACCGGAATCACGGCCTACCTGAAGAACGGCGGCACGCTGGAAAAGGCGGCACAGATGGCCAACCACGCCAGCACGCGCACGACGCAACTCTATGACCGGCGGCGTGAGGAACTCAGCCTCGATGAGGTGGAGAGGATCAGGGTGTGACGATTCCGGCATCTAGAGGCCTGTCATGGTATTGCCATAAAAATTTTATCTTCTATCGGGGTCCAAATGCTGTGTTGAGGGAAGGATTTTCCAGAATGTCTGCCAAACAAGTGCATCGCGGTGATTGACTGGTCACGGCCGGCTTCCTTAGAACACCATCCCGGGCCGTAGGGGTTGCCCAAAGTGCCGCAAACCAGCTGCCGGGGAGCACGTCAGATGTTCAGCAAAGGGCTGATGCGCAAGCGCGTCGTTTGTCGTGCTTTCGCGGACGGTGCGCACCTCCGTCGGGGGACGACACGGTGACCCGCCGCGGCTCGGTGAGGGCTGGGCAGCGCAAGATCGCTGATAGCCCACCAGCCGCGGGGAAACGCTTGCCGGATCGAGAGACAAAACTTGAGCATGGAAATATTCATCAAGATACAATAGAATATATAAAGAAGAAAACCGACGACGGGGACTTAGTGCCGGATACGCTTGATCCACAACAACTTCGTTTAGCACTGTCCGTGCGGATCAAAGAGGCGTGCAGAGAGTTGGGACTGCCGTGTCCATCAGCCAAGAAGATTGTTAACTATATTCTTGATTTAGCAACAGAAAATACTCGCAAAAAACCGCTGTGGTCGGAAAGAAAAGGCGAGGATAAGAAGATCGGCGATCCTATTCATTTCTTAAATAAATATTGGGGCGTCGAGATGCGCTCCGGTCGGTTTTATCAGGCGGACCTCCGCGAGGCCGATCTCTCTTTGTTTGAAGCCGTGAGGAGATACTGCCGGACCAACGGCATGGACCCCAAGGCGTTCCTTCCTCCCCCGCTCAAGCAGCGGTCGGAGAAGCGGCGTAAGCTGAGCCGCACAACATTTTCGAAGGCCGCGCACCGGGTGACGAAAACGACTTCGGACACCCCGCGTAAGCGACCGCCCTCCAAGCCCGCAAGCCAGCCTACTTCAAGTAGTGCACCGTAGCGCATCGTGGCCCAATATATTGGGCCGACGCCTTCAGATCATGAACGATTTGTGTCACTGTGAGTGCCCACAATGTTGGGCCTTGCAGGGAGTTTATGTGTCAGCTTGATGAAGAATACGCCCAGACGCACTCGCCCAACATTCTGGGCTTCTTATTGGGCGAGTCCGTTGATAGAGTCGCTTCGTGCCAAAAGGTCGTAGGCTTAAGCGAAGGTACGGCTTTCATGGGCACGACACTGCGAAGCGGGCGGACAGATAAGGTCTTTCACCGGCGTGGACTCAAGTACGCCGGGAGCCACCCTTGTAAGACCGACTTCGTAGGAATGACACAGGAGAGGGTTCCGTGCGTAAACGCCGTACGTCCAGGGCGCGTAAATCGAAGGACCGAAGTAGTAGCTGGCGGCAAGCCCTATGCCGTCAGATCAAGCGAGTCAGCCATTGGCACGTTCCAATCGGATGGACACTCATAGTCATTGAAATCCTGCTGGTGTTTATGTATCGGCCGGATATCAAGCCTACACCACCTGATTGGTACGCCAACCCAATCCTGGTATCGCAGATATGAATCGCTGAGCCGAGCTGTTCGGAAATTTCGAAAAATTTCCGAACGACGTTCCTGCCGTCGGATCAGATGAATGAGTGCTGAACTCGCATGGTACTTCGATTGTCATGGGATACTGGCATACGAAGCAGTCTGATCCGGCATCAGAGCACCTACATATAGGAGGCTGTTATGGTTGGATACATCGATCGGGTAACCGGTGCCTTCAAACAAACGGACCAACGAATGTTGGCGGTCATGGTCGCGCTTGATCGCCCCGATCTGTTAGCAGACAGTGGTCTGCTAGATAATCGCGATGAACGAACACGAAGGGATAATGAGAGGGAATCCCGGCGTAGTTGGACAGCCCGCTGGCTGCAATTTATTGCCACAAGTGGATAGCCAAGAAGGAGGTTACAGATGGAACCGGAGCACGTTAAGCGTGATCTGAGTAATACCGATATTTATGCAGCTGTGAGGTCAGCGGGTTGTCACTTCTCGACGAGAGGGACAGAATCTCCAATTGCCTATCTTATCGGGGCCTTCATTTGTGGTGTTGTTCTCGCGGTGATTTCCTACGTGGCTTGAAAGGGGAGATATCGTGAAAGAAGACGAGCAAAGCTGGGCATACAACAGATTACAAATTCTAACAGCGAGGCACACCATGCTGCACGCCAGCGCCTGGGATAGAGAATATCGAAAGCGGTACCGTCAAATGCAGCGTACTCAGGCTGGTATCGTAATAGTGCGTCCCAGGCGGCGTAAAAAAAAATCAGTGTGGCTAAGCGGTGGAGCTGTATTGCTTGCCACCATGGCCATATGGGCTATCGGTGCGGTCTCGTTCTAGGTTGCGGCAAATATTCGGATCGCCGGATGTGTTGCGATGATCGGCCGCCGAGCCGCTGCCGCGGGGATCGCCACCAAGCTCGGCAACCACACATTCCGGGCTACAGGTATCACGGCGCATTTGAAGAACGGGGGTACACTCACCGCACTGGAGAAGGTGGCGCAGATGGCGAACCACGCCAGTACCCGCACGACCCAGCTTTATGACCGGCGGCAGGAAGAACTCAGCCTCGACGAGGTGGAGAGGAGCAGGGTGTGATTGTGAGGGCTTACCGTACGATTTTAAACAAATCGTGTTGTGACGAGCAGATCACACAAAATCTTTGCCTTTAGGATTCGCGGTAGGTGGTAGCGGACGTCCATGTGCTTTGAGGTGATCGATAACCGGTTTAGGCAATGGCTTGCCGTGACGGGCCAGCAGGAGTCCAACGGCCTCGTGAAGCAGGGCGACGCTGGTTGTACCTTCCTCAGCCGCGAGCACATTGAAGGCGCGGTGAGTGGCTGGATCGACGAAACCGGCAAGCACCTTTTGGCCGTCGCGATCAGGACGGCCGGATTTAGTGTCGCGTGTCGGCTTTGCTTTCGTCATGCTGTGTCGCAATGCCTATGGGCTGGTAATGCCGGTGTGCCACCAATGCACAGCGCGCCGCAATGCGTCATTTTCTTAATACAAGGTGAATGTCATTGAAAATTATTATGTTAATAATTAGCAATAACGAGCGGGGAATGCAAGCGTGTTATGATTTTATTATAATGCTATGACGGTGTACCATTCTACCACGCACCATGCTATAGACCGCCTCTGGTTACATGCGGCGTTGCCATCTCGATGGGCACATGCCGACTTGGAGGGTGAAGGATGGCCCCTTTAGTACCAAAACTTGGCCTGGGCTGGTTGAGGCTGGCACCGATTTCGGTTGTTTTCCCGCGACCCGGCGATGCGCTCAGATATGCTATGCAGGGACTGGCCGTCGTCACAGCCCAAAGAGTCGCGGGTGAATACGCCGAGTTATTTTTGGCTTGCATCGCTATAGGCCTCAGTGCTGCGCCCTATATCTGGTCACTTCCTACTCTCGGACAGCAGGTGCCCCTTCTCCGGCCGCCCCACAGATCAAAAAGCTCCTTCCCCTGGTTTCGCCAGCACGGGTTACGATTGCTCGATCATCGGGCGCTCGCGCTGTGGGCTGTCGCCTTTTTTACGGTCAGGGAAGTTGGTGGCCGTATCGACTATGCTTTTTCTATAACACTGATTTGTCTCGGAGTTATGGCTGTTACCAACTGGGTACTGGATTTAGGGCAGCAGGTTCCTTCCCTTCGCCGTGAGCATAGATATGGAGTAGTGTAAATGCATAGGCCTTGCCTTCGGATTCCCGTGAACACTCATGATCGGGTTCGCGGTATTGATCTGTCGCATTCTTTTTATCGCCCACCTGGCTTGAAAGGCATCGCCCGGAAGGTGCTGGGCAAGGACGTTTCATTGATCCGGCGCGAGGTAATGTCGGCGGCTTTCGAGAGGAATCCCTATTCAGGGGTGATGGCTACTGACAATACAGGTGAGGCGATCGGATTCTTTGAGGCTTGGTCTATCGTTGAGGAAAAATTGGATGCGCTGTTGCGTGGGAGCATAAGAGATGAGGACTTGGAGGCTACTGACTTTGAGACACTAGACCGGAGTTTTAACAAGATTTATGTCGGAATGACCGTTCCTCTCGTACGTGCTGATGGCCGCCGGATATCGGACGAGTTTGCCAGTGAGACCCTTCACGCACTTCTTTTCGGAGCATCTCGCTTATTTGAACGCGTCTATTCTCCTCGTGAAAAGGCGCACGGGAATCTACAGTTATTCGCTCTACCCGCGACAGACGATGGTAAGAAACTGGCGGTAGACCTTGGGTTTCAGGTAGATGCGCGGAGTCGCAAGAGAAAGGATAAAAAATTGGTGTACCATCGGGAAGTGACCAAAGCTTGGGTGAGCCAACTCCGTCGGAGTTATAATCTCAATTCTGACCGGTTCGAGATCACAGAGTCATGGCCGCGACCCAACAGCCGTGTCACCAAGCGCCATTTGGCGTCAGTCGATGGGGAGCCTAGCGTTCACGTCGAACTCGGCTCGGCCGTAGGGGTTCACGTGCTCCCAAATCAGGGGCGTCATAGCGCGGATATACATGGCGGCTAAACCGGTGGATCGGCTCGAACTAACGAACGGCCCTTTTTTGTAGCATAAGCGGACAAATCAAGAACTCACGCCGCGAGGGCGGCGGGTTCGGAGAGCATGCGGAGCGGTTGGAATCCGTCAGGGTTTTCCGTCATTTGCTCTACCGCGCCCCAGACATAGTCGCCGGTGAGATTGACGTGTTCCCAGCCAAGCGGGGACAGATGAGCCAGCAAATGGTCAGGGATGTCTTCGGTCTGACGCAGGACGGCGATGGCGCGGTCCAGATATCGGGTATTCCAGAGAATGATCGCGGTGACGAGGAAGTTTAGACCGGAGGCGCGATGCTGCTGGTTCTCATAGGTACGATCACGAATTTCACCGAGCCGGTGAATGAAGACCGCCCGCGACAGGCTGTTGCGTGACTCGCCTTTGTTGAGTTCCTGACCCGCCGTGCGCCGCAATTCGGGGTCGTTGATCCAGTCGAGCGTAAACAGGGCACGTTCCAACCGGCCAAGTTCTCGCAACGCGGCGGCGACGCCGTTCTGCCGGGGGTAGGACGCGAGCTGGCGCATGATCAGCGAGGCAGTCACGGTGCCGGTGCGGATGGATGCGGCAACACGCAGAATGTCCACCCAGTGGGCCCGGATCAGATCGACGTTGATCCGCCCGGCGATCAGCGGTTCGAGTGTCGGATAATCGGACGGCTTGCCGAAACAGTAGAGACGCCGGTGCTTCAGGTTCGGAATGCGTGGCGCGAACTGGAAGCCGAGCAAGGCGCAGAGCGCGAAGACGTGATCGGATTCACCGCCGCCGTCCGTGTGATGGCGGCGGATCTGGACCTCGCTTTGATGATAGAGCAGCGCGTCCAGGACATGCAGCGCCTCGCTCGCCGTCGCCGCGATCATTTTCGTGAAGAATGGTCCGTAGCGGTCGGAAAGGTGAGTGTAGGCCTTGAAGCCCGGCTGCTGGCTGTAATGTGCGTTGAGACGGCTCGCGTCACGGCCGGGACCGCCCGCCTGAAAGAACTGGCCATCAGACGATGATGCGGTGCCGTCGCCGAATCTGGCGGCGAGGGGCTCGCGCTGTTGGTGGTTGACCAGACACCGCAGCGCCAGGGCATAGGTTTCTTCGCGGATATGCCAGTCGGACATCCAGGCAAGTTGTCCGAGACTGGCGATACTGCATGCCTCAGCCATGCGTGTCAGACCAAGATTGAGCCCCTCCGCCAACAGTCCGGCCATGAGGATCCGATTGTCGGCGGCAATCTCACCGGTGCGTTGATGTGTGAAGTATGCGGGAAACTGCGTCCATCTGGCGGCTTCGGCCAGCAGATCGGTAACCCTGACGCGTGGCAGCATGGCATAGAGGCGCACCGCCAGAGCCTCGGCTTCCGGGGGCGTGGATTTTTCGATGGACGCGATCTTCAGCACGCCTTTGTCAATTGTTACGTCTGGCAGAAGGCCACCTTTGGCACGGGCATCGATCATGGCCAGACGTTTATCCAGTATGACACGCCGGTTTCCGATGAACTGGTCGAAATCCATCTCGACGGCGACCGGCAACGTTCCGGTCTGTCGCAGTTCCTGAAGGGTCTCTTTGGTTATCAGCCGTTCTTCGAAGGAGCGGTATTGGCGACTCCCGGCCACCCATACGTCACCGGCACGCAGCCGGTCGCGGAGTTCTGACAGCGCGCATAATTCATAGTGGCGCCGGTTGATTTCACCGCCTGGCAGAACCTGAGGTGCCCAGCGTTGCCGGACGAATCCTGTTGGCGCGGAATTCGGCAGGGAGGACTTCCCGGAAAGGTTCACCTCGCGCAGCACCCCGATCGCGCGCAGCAGCGAAGCGGAGGCGGGCACGCCTTCGAATTCGAATGCCGCGAGAAAGGCTGGCGCCCAGCGCCGGACACCGGCGTAATGCTCACCCAATTTCTGGTAAGCATCGAATGTTTCCGGCCGCGCCAATGTTCCGGCTTCGGCGACGGTCGCGAGGAACCGCTCCCAGGGGAGCACCGCCGTGATCGCATCGAACGCATCTTGTTCTTTGTCCCGCGCTTCGATCAGAGCCGCACCGACGCGGGCATAGAGGCGGACCTTTTCGTTGATGGCACGGCCATCAGCCTGGAACGCCCGGGCATGGCGTCCCTCGGCTTTCCGAAACATGGTTCCGATCAGCCGGTCGAACAGATCAATGGCCTGGTCGGTCAGATTGGCGATGAGGTCGAGCGTGACCGCGACGAGGGTCGCATGGCGCCGCTGACGCTCATGGTCCGCGATATGCTGTGCCGTCGTGCGGCTGGCCTCGCGGGCGAGTTGGGCAAGGCGGGCCTGATGCACGCGATGACCGCGCGCCGGGTCAAGGCCGATCGCGCGCACATGTTTCAGGCGTTCGATCAATCCCAGCATCGCAATCGGCTTCGCCGCTTCCGGCATCTGGCGCAACCAGGCAAGCCAACTCTGATTGGTGTTCTCCCGTCGGTCCGGCAACGCATCCAGTTGCCGCCGCTGGTCAGCGGTTAGCCCCTCCGTCAACCGGCGCTGAACCTCCCGCCGGGCCCGGTGACGTGCCTCGATGCAAAATCGTTCAAGCCTTTGAGGGCGTGGAACGATGATCCGGCGTTGCCGGCACTCCTCCACGACCAACGCCGCCAGGTGGGCAAGCCGATCATTCTCGATCGCATGTGGTAACAACCAGCTAGTCAACTCAGCGGCCGGCCGTGTGCCGAAGGGACGAAGCTGGAGCCGGTCTCGCAGCTCCACGGCGTGACGCCTACGGTTTTGCCCGGAACTGAGATAATCGTTGATGGCGTCCGGTAAAACATCGATCTGACCGGCGACAAACGCGACATGAGCGGCGGCGGGTTGTTCATTGGTGTGAAGGGGACGGCCAGGATAACGCAGATAGCAAAGCATGAGTGCATAACCGAGGCGGCTGTGATCACCTCGGCAGCGTTGGATCATCGTGATATCCGCATCGGACAATGTGTAATGGCGGACCAGCTCACGTCGATCCGTGGGAGGATCGAACAGCGCGGCGATCTGGTCTTCGGTCAATTGCTGCCGTCGTGTCATTTGCGTCCCCCTGGCCCTTGACGCCAGCAGACCAGCCGATCCGGGCCAGAGAGTCGATCAATGTGCTGCGTTTGATCCCGAAGGTGCGGCAAACCGCCGCCTTTGTGGCACCCCCATCGAGCGCCGCGACGATCGCGCTGAGCTTCTCGCTATCGATCGCGGTTGGGCGTCCACCCCTCCGGCCGCGCCGCAGGGCGGCGGCGAGCCCCGCGTTGACGCGCTCCTGAATCAGAGAGCGTTCGAACTGAGCAAGAGCGCCGAAAACATGAAACAGGAATTCGCCTTGTGGTGTGGTGGTATCCATTTGTTCTGTTAACGAACGGAACGCGATTCCACGTTCCTTGAGTTCGTTCACCGTGGCCAACAGATGCGGCAACGACCGGCCAAGCCGATCCAGCTTCCAGACCACCAGACAATCGCCGGGCCGGAGAAACGCCAGGGCCTTCGTCAGACCGGAGCGATCTCCTTTCCCGCCGCTGGCATGGTCTTCGTGAAGGTGTCGTTCATCCACACCGGCCGCCAGCAAGGCGTCGCGCTGAAGGTCCAGCACTTGCCGGTCGCCGTCCGTGGACACGCGCATGTAGCCGACCAGCATGTGCGAAAAACCTCTTCGAGATGGTTTTCGTATGGTAGCCCATTCCGACAGGGTTTGCCGTATGTTTTTCGGGGGTCAGAGGGAGCATTTCCGGCGTCCGGCGGCAGCTGTCGGAAATCACTTGTTTTCCGACTGGGTCTTTTCGCGTCCGTGCCGCGTCGGCTACAGCCGCTGTGGGTGGGGAGCGGATTTTCGGCAGCTCGATGACGTCAGTGGACAAAAGGGGATCCGCGAACAAGTGCTGTTGCATGATTCAAGAAATATAAAACACAGCAATGTGCCCGCTGCCGCCAGGTGCGTTCTCGAAAGGTCCGGGAATCGTCCGGGGTTTCTTTTCCTCGCCAATGTCTCGAACCATTATCGTACGCAAACGGCGGGATAGTCGGGAATCGTCTCCGCGATGTGGTTCACCGCGTTGGTGAAAACGTTCATGAAAACGACGGCGGTAATTTCCATGATTGCCGCATCGCCAAATCCAGCAGCCTTCACTTCGTCAAGCGCCAGGTCCGAGACATGCCCGATCGTTCGCATCACCGCGAGGGCGAAGCGTAAAGCGGCGGCCGCCGACGGGTCGGCCGACTCAGCACCCCGTGCCGAGGATAATTCAATATCGGTCAACCCTTCGTCGCGCCCGAAATGTGTGTGCGCGGCGAGGCAGACACCGCAAGCATTTGCCTCCGCCACCGCGATTGCTATGCGCTCCCGCAAAGCGGCTGGCAAAACTCCGCTGCCCAAAGCCGTGCCAAAACCGAGGTAGCCTTCGAGCGTGGCTGGCGAGTTGGCCATCACCCGCATCATATCGGACACCCGGCCGCGCTTCGCGACGACGCCGTCCAGTAAAGTGCGCGTCCGGCCAGAAGCTGCCGTTGGGTCGATCATGGGGATGCGGGTCATGGTGTTCCTTATGTTGCTGACGGTATCGGAGCTCAATGGGGCGGGTGTGCCGCGAGCGGGAAACAGGCGTGCCAAAACGACGATCTGTGAGGGCGTGTCGAGACGTGGAGCCGGCAGGCGTTCGGAAAGCCGTATCGCGGCTCCATTCGAAAATCATGGCACGCGGCCCTTCACCGCATTGGCGCGTGCCTGACATTCGATGCGACCAGAGACATCGGCTGGCAGACGCACACGCAGCCGTGCCTGGAGTTGTTCGATATCGTCGGCCGCCATCGCCGCGATGGGCGTCCCGATGTTTGGCATGGCCGTAGTCGCGCGCCAAAAGTCCTCGAAATCGACGAAGGTCCGTCGCACCGCGATTTCGCGGGCCTCGACGGCCTCAAGGCCCGCGTCGATCCACAGATCGCGCAGGGTCGCGATGTGCGTGGCGCCCGCGCTTGGGGGGTGTCGCGGTGTGACGCCCACAGCGAGTAATTCGGCCTGAACCGGGGCGCTCGGGCTTCCGTCATCGAAATAATCCCATACGTATGCGGCGACCGTGCCGCCGGGACTGACCACCCGTGCCATCTCCGCGACGCCTTTAACCGGATCGGGAACGAAATGGATCACCAACGCCATGACGGCGGCGTCGAACCGGGCGCCGTCAAAGGGCAATGCCATGGCGTCGCCCAGGAGAAATGTCGAGGCGCCCACCCCCGTCCGCGCGCGGGCAAAAGCGAGTTGCGCTTCGGACGGATCGATTCCTTGTATTTCGGCCGGCGCGCATCGCCGGACCAGCAACTCGGTGAAGGCACCGTTGCCGCATCCAACATCGATCCACCGAAGGCCCGATTTGGGTGCCAGCCAATCGAGGAAGATCTGTCCCGCCAAGTGGCTCCAGACGCCCATTCCGTGCTCGTAAGCGTCTCCATCGTCAAAACGAATGGGTTGTTGAGCCATTGGTGTTGTCCTCCGTTTGCCGGTTCTTTTTCTGTGTTATTCAGCAATGACTCTTAAACCGCGCGCTCCGTGCCGATCGAACGTACGTCGATTTCGAAGTCCAGCCCGACAACCGGCGGATAGGCGGGAAACAGCGAGAGCCCAACCCCGGCCAGGCCGCTCGACCGCAGAATATCCATGACGCTGTCCAGGGAATGGATCGTATAGGCCTGCGCACCCGTGATGTCCGTCCAACGGCCGCCGAGCGCTTGCACGCGACGCTCCAACTCGACAATGACATGGCTCGCCTTAATGGCCATTCCCGCCGGCGACACATCGCCGGGAGCGACAATCCCCGGTGGATCGTCGGCGATCTCCGGTTTGCCGGAAATCAGGAAGTCCGGTCCCGACGCATTGCCGTCGGTGTTACCCAATACCGTGTAGGTGAAGGCGAACAGCACGTTCGTCGCCGGCGGAGAGAAGAGCGGCGCCATGTTGCTCCGGCCCACCGGAAATCCGGTCTCCGCGCCGAATCCGTTGGCTCGAAGAAGACCGACATAATTGGCGTTGAACGAAACGAAATCCGTCGGCGACAAAGCTGCCGGCGATCGCAGCTCGCACGCCGCCATGGAGGCCAGCGGCCGCCCCTGGGCCGCGATGAAAGAGGCCGCGAACGCAAGGCCCTCGGCCAGCGGCAGCGGTTTACGCAGGCGGACTCGCGTCAGGGCATGACCGTCCAATGCCACGACGCCATTCGAGAACGGGTAGGGATCTCCTGGCAGATAGGCAAAGCCCGCCTGCCGGTTCGCGACGATGCTATTCAACGTAAGGATCCTTATCACGCGCGGGCGCATGCGTGATCATGCGGGACAGATTACCTGGGATAAGGCACTCTCGGGGTCCGATACGCAACCCCGGTTGGAACGCATCGAACTCTCTTGACGCAACCCTCTGGAAACGAACGCATCTCCGCTTCGAGGTCCGGCTCTCATCCGTGGGTGGACTCCTCCTGTTGCGTATCTAAAGACTTTCGGACACTCCGTCCGTCTCAATCAGATCAAGGAGTTACGCTTTCCAAAAGATATGACCGAAAGCGTCCATGAGTTCTGCCGGCCCGGCGTGGGGCTGGCTCGGAGCGTGGGAGAACCCGTGCCGATGGTAGGTCGGCTTTGTCGAGTCCGGTCCTACGGGCCTCGCCGCTTGACCCGGTCTCCGGTCTGAATCGACCTTTCGGTTCCGTAGCTCCGGCCCCCCAATACCGCATGACCCACAGGCTTTTCACGCGACACCGTTCTCACTTTGTCCGCTTATGCTACAAAAAAGGACCGTTCGTTAGTTCGGGCCGGATCGTAAGACCCTGGGCGTGTCCCTTCACACCTGGACGAACGTACGGCACGGCGGGTGGAATGTGAGCAGCTGAAGCAATTGCGTTCGAAGGCCTTGGTGGAAACCGCGTCAGTCTGAAGCTGGCAGGATACGAAAAAGGCCCGCCCCGTCGCCGAGGCAGGCCCCATTTCCTTGACGGTCATCGGCATCCCTGCCTGTACCGTGAGCAAAGCTTAGCTCGACGCCGCCGAGTCGCAAGCTGCAAATTTCCTTGGTTAAATATCCCACGGAGAGCGCGAGAGGTGTGAAACCTCTCGCATGGCGCGTAGCGCCCAACCGCGTTCGGCAAGGGTTTCAACCCACTGTGACGAAATGCTCGACGTGAATCAGAGGTTGCGCCATCATATGCGCTGATTCGGGCATAGTGCCCGAGTCTCATCGTCAACCGTCTGGAGATTTCACAGCCCAGAAATGCGAAAGCCCGCCGAGAGGGCGGGCCTTACATCCGGTCGAGACCGGGAAACTCGTTTGATGTTGCAGTCACGAATTTCCCTCATCTCAGGCGCTACGTCAAGCGAAAACATCGTTTTCGCTCACGGGGAGTCTTGTGCCGATTTTTGGCCCCTTCCGGCGGGTTGCGCAGCAACCCGAGGGAGAACTCATGCCTACGCTTGCTTATTGCCTGCCCCCCCTGCCCGGCTTTTCCGGGCCGAAAACCCATGCCGTGTGGCCTGTCTGGTCCGACAGCACGCGCCAAGAGGTCAAGTTCCAGCCGATGCCGAAGAAGGCCGCGACGCGGCTTTATCACCGCGCGCGCGACTTCGACCGGCAGACCCGGCGCAAGGATCACCACGGCGGAGCCGTCGGTCATGCCGCCCTGCAGGTGTTGCACACGCTGATCTTCGATTTCCTGAACTATGGCAGCGGGCGGCTCGACCCGTCACAGGCATCGATCGCGCGCGCGGCGAATGTGTGCGAGCGCACGGTGCGCAACGCCCTGGCGCGGCTGAAATCGCTTGGCATCCTCAATTGGGTGCGGCGTTGCGCCGAAAGCTGGCGTGACGGGAAATTCTGCCTTGAGCAGGAGACGAACGCCTATGCGGTGCTGCCATCCTCGCAGTGGCATGGCTACCGCGAGCCACCAGAGGCTCCGCTGCCGGCGGCCGGCACATGGGGCGATCATCCGCCCCTGCCCTCTCTGCTGGCCCAGGCGGCGGCCGAGCGCCAGCTTGGCGGCTCCCTGCGGAGCGTGATCGGGATACTTGATTGCGATCCCGGCGACGCACTTGCTCAGGCGCTCGCGCGTCTTGGCCGGGCCGTGCAGAGCGGAAACCCTCAGTGATTTACTGGACGGCACGCCCTGCCGAGAAACCTCCCTCAAATTCATTTATCCTTAGACCCATGACCTAAACGCTACCCACAGCACAGATTCGACGGAGCGCGCCAAAGGCGCGCATAGGATCGCTTTGCCTTGGGGGCGCTTCGCCCCCCAAACCCCCCGAGGATACTTGACCAAGGAAATCGTCAGTGAAGGGGATCTGATCCGCAAGAGGATATTACCGTCCGCCACGTCCCCTGCCCCGGCGGCGATCTTTTGCGGGCTTGGGGCCAGAGCGATCCGTGCCCGGCTGTTGCCGCCGTTCCTGTTGGTGTTGATATCGCGCTTGCAATTCCGGCTCGCTGAATTTGCCGAGCACTTCGTTTGCGGCGAGCTGGTCGAGCGGATCGCCACCAAGGCCCTGCGTTTGAACGACATGCGCCGCAAGTTGCTCGTGACCGACGGCCGACCGGACATAGGGCTTGAGATACTGATCGAGGTGCCCTTTGCCCGGCCGATCAAGTTCAGCCGTCAGGGCCGTGAGATAGTCGCGCTTGGACGTTGCCGCCCAATCGATGCTGATACCGGCGCGTTGCGCCAGGACGGCATGCACCACCATGATCGTACGGCCGTTGCCATCCAAAAAGGGATGACCGTAAGCCAGATAACCCATGACCTCGCCGGGCCTGTCCGCCATCACCGTCGGATCATGGCCGAGTTTGAGAGCATATTCGACCGCCCCGCGGGCGTCGTTTGGGTGCGCGAAGAGCACGCTGCCCTTGCTCACCGCGATATCCGGCGCGGTCTGTGCGCGATCCTGTCCCGCCCAGGGATAGACCGCCTCGAACAGCGTTTTGTGGGTGTTCAGCACGTCCTGATAGGACAGCCGCTCGATCGCCGCGAGATCGGCGAAGGCCTGGTCAAGCTTCGCCAGGAAAGCGCGATGTTCGTACTCTTTGACCGCCGTGGGATCATGCAGCGCGGCGGTGTTGCGCAGGTAACCGCGCGATTCAAAATCGCCGAAGGGATCGAAGATCATTCGTATTTTGCGCGGAGGTAGTCACCGTGCAGCCGGGCGGCATCGACGCTCGAAAGGTGCCCTGCCCGTTCGAGGGCGAGCAGCAGACGCGCAGGCTCATCGATCTCGACCTCATCGCCGGACAGGCGCGTGATGTCATGCCCGAGCCGGTCGGTTGGCGTCGGCCGATAGGCGACCTTGTGCCGTTCGGCCAGGGCGCGAATGGCGGCGGCGGTATCGTTGAGAAGGGCCTGTTGCATGCGCAAAGTGTACCAGAAATTGAGACGAATGAGAAGCGGAAGCGGTGCCACGGTGCTCGGTCGCGTCAAAAGGTGGGTACTCGCCATGCTCGCCCGCGAAGAGCGGGCTGCGCGTGGCTCCGTTCCCGCCGCGTGAAGAACGCGGCGCTTTTGACCCGCCCTCCGCGCCATGACTTTCTGACGTTGTCGGGACGAGGAACGCCCCCAACATTTTCAACACGCCTGCGGCGCGTCGAACAAGGAACATCAGCTTGCTGCATTGCCTAATTGCCATATTGCTGGCAATTAGGCAATGTGGCCTTCAACCAAGAAAATTGACAATAGACACTTGTCACTTTACAACCGGATATGATCTTGAATTTTAAGCATCGCGGCTTGCGCCGACTTTTCGAGAATGACGATGAAGAATCCCCCTCACCCCGGTTTGTCGGTTCGACACGACTGCCTTGAGCCGCTTGAGCTTAGTGTCACCAAAGGTGCCGAGGTGCTTGGCGTTACCCGCCAAGCACTCAACAACTTGGTCAATGGCAAAGCGGGCATTTCCCCAGAGATGGCCGTGCGGCTGGCGAAGGCGTTCGGCAGCAGCCCCGAAACTTGGCTCGGTATGCAGACCGACTATGACCTCGCCCAGGTGCGTAAGCGCGAAAGCGAGATCAACGTGAAGCGCGTTGATCGCTCCGGACTAGCCCGCCACCTGTGAGAAGAACGGCCGAAAGGGTCGTTTGCTTCTCAGGTGAATTGCCAGCAATTAGGCAATTTGTTTCAGTCGTTAGGCTAGGCCGGGCTGATCAAAGCGTTTGTTGACCTTGATTTTGTCCGTGCGCTGGCGGGCTTCCCACAGATCGCGGGCAAGCTGTATCCTCAACCAGTGATCGGCCTTGCTCCAACCCACCTTTTCAAGGCGGATCGCCATATCCGGCGACACGCCACTATGGCCGTTCAAAAGATCGGACAACGCCTTGCGCGTCACGCCAAGAGCGGCCGCTGCCGCCGTGACCGTTAGGCCGAGGGGCTTAATGCAATCTTCCCGGATAATTTCTCCGGGATGCGCAGGATCAAACATCTCCATCGTCGCCTCCTTCTAGTGGTAATCGACCAGATCAACATTAACGGTATCTTCGCTGTCGAACTCGAACACCAACCGCCAGTTACCGGACACCCAAACGGACCATTCGCCTTTCCGCTCACCGTGGAGCTGGTGCAGACGATAGCCGGGCTGGTTCATGTTTTCCGGGCCTACGGCTAAGTGCAAAGCAGTGAGCAGACGGCGCAGTTTTGCCGCGTATTGTGTGTTGATGCCCTTCGTCGTGCCCGTCGCGAAGAACTGCTCAAGCCCCTTATGCCGAAAGCTTTTAATCATTATGATAAGTGTAAGGTTACGGGTTACAAAAGTCAAGGCCAATCCGAACCGAGTTGCCTAATTGCCAGCAATTAGGCAATCGTGATTTTCCATAGTATTTCATTGATTCTCCTGTATATTGCCAGCAGTTCAGCAACGCGCATTGCCGTATTGCTGGCAATTAGGCAACGGGGTTTCCATGCGAACCATAGCGATACTGAGTCAAAAAGGCGGGGCGGGAAAAACCACCCTTGCCCTACATCTTGCCGTCGCAGCCGAGAAGGCCGGGCACCTGGCCGCCGTGATCGATCTTGATCCACAGGCGAGTGCGGCCGGGTGGAAGGATAGCCGCAAGGCTGAGACGCCGGTCGTTGTGTCCGTGCCGTCCACACGCCTGCCGCAGGCCCTTGAAGCGGCCCGTGCTGGCGGGGCTGATGTCGCCATTATCGACAGCGCCCCGCACGCGGGCGACGTTGCGCTTGCCGCCGCCGAAGCCGCGGACTTCATCCTCATACCCTGCCGTGCGGGCATCCTCGATCTTCGCGCGATCGGCCCGACCGCGCGGATTGCGAAGCTGGCGGGCAAGCGCACCTTTGTCGTCCTGAACGCCATGCCGAACCGCGCGCCGAATGTCCTTGCCGACGCCCGTGCTGCCGTTGCCATACACGGCCAAGC
>Ga0209067_10000879_pt1 | contig 18935 bp, 16 predicted proteins | sample ColStrG_CSR_2013_FD_187199 | JGI IMG/M metagenome (GOLD analysis project Ga0209067, IMG submission 187199) | Freshwater sediment microbial communities in response to fracking from Pennsylvania, USA - Cold Stream Run_MetaG_CSR_2013 (SPAdes)... | ecosystem: Environmental > Aquatic > Freshwater >...
GCACGGAACGACCGATCACCACGGCCTCGCAGCCGGCCAGGTCCCCCAAGGCCTCTCGCAACAGTATGAGGCAGCCTAACGGCGTGCAGGGCGTGAGCGCGTCCATGCCGCTGGCCAACCGGCCGGCATTCGCCACCGTCAAACCATCGACGTCCTTGGCCGGGTCTATTCTTTCCACCGCCAGACCGGAATCCAGGTGCGACGGGAGTGGCAACTGCAGCAGAATCCCATGGATTTTAGGGTCGCGATTGAGCGCGTCCAAAAGATCGTGGAGGCCGTCCTGCGTCACGTCGGCCGCCAGGCGATGGGTCACCGAATGCATACCCGCGGCCGAGCTCTGTTCGCCCTTGGACCGCACATAAATCTGACTGGCGGGGTCCTCGCCCACCAGAACCACGGCGAGGCCCGGTTGCAGGCCGTGCGCCGACCTTAGCTGTGCGACTTCCAACGCGATGGCCGTGCGTAGCGCCTCGGCGCGCGCCTTGCCGTCAATGAGCACACAATCCGCCATTCTACGCCCACATTCCTGCCGCCACGCGCGGCGGCTTAGTCGGCCCCATAGATAGAGTCGAACGGATCGAACATGCCCGCCTCGACATCGGCTACGTTCACCGCTGGCCACCCGACCCGCGACGTCGCGCTGTTCCGCCAGGCCATCATGATGAGATCGCGAAGCGCCGAGGCGCCCGCCCCCAGTCTCGCGGCCACAAAGCGCCGGCCGCGGGCGTCGTCGCCGGCGAAACCGCCGTCCTTCTGCAAGTCATAGAGCGGGACGACGTATCGGTTGGTGTCGCTAAGATAGGCCGCGGTCCACACCGTGATGGCGCAGGCGCAATCCGCTATCGGCGCAATCGCCGCGGTCACGTCGTCTTGCGAGACCAGGCGGTGCACGAACTCGCCTTCTATCCCAGCGTGGATGCGGGCTTGCGTATAGCCGGCAGGGTTCGGCCATGGACCCCAGCCGTTAAAATGCACAGTGACGTGCAACGGCTGGCTGCCGTCCCCGACATAGTGCGCAAGCACACCCAGATCGCGAAGGATCAGCCAGCGACGGCCAGCTAGGTCGGCTTCGAACCAAGCGCGATGTATTGGGTCCTTCGTAGCTGCGGCAGCGGCTTTATCGACGCGCCAATAGGCGAAATCCTTGGTCAATTGTTGCCAAGAATCGATGATGGCGAACGGCAGGTAGCCGGACTTCCAACTATCCGCGCCCGCCGCGCGAACCGCCGCGTCATAGGCCGCACGACTCTCCGGTAAAGCGCTCAGCGCCGGCCCGCCAAAGATCTTGCCGTCGTCGCCGAGATCGAGAAAATGCGCGGGGTCGCGATCGCCGTCGTGCGCCTTGCCGCTGTCTTTCCACCGATCCGGTTCGCGCGCCAGCTCGCCAACTGCGTCGATCGTCGCGGGGTCTCGCAGAAATTCGGGGGCGTCGCCCGGCAGCGCGGCGATGGCCGCCCGGCCAATCAGGCGATGGCCGGTCGCGCCCCAGCCCCATGCGTTGACGGCGACCAGCGATACCGTCGCGCATGCCAGGGCTGAAATAGAGATCCGCAACCGCACCCACATGCAGCCTGAATGCGGCCGCGAAGCGCCGATCGTCAAGCGGGGTCGAGCGGCCGGCCGAGCCAAGGGCCGACTGACGAGACAGATGACGAATAGCTCCACAATATTTCTGTAGACGACGATTTTACCCGCCAATTCATCGTTCAATCGTATTGAACCAACAGGCGAGGTATTAGCGGGCCGACGATGGAATATAAAATTCCATTTTCACTGATGCACTCAAACCATCTGTCGTTATAGTCAGGGAAAACCCTTTGGACAGGGTGGGAGCTTGCCCGACAGCCGGAAAGACGTTAACAAGGGCTTAGCGAGCCGATCGGGGCGTCTCGAAAGAAAGACCTTGAAACGATTCCTATCCGCGGTCGCGACCGTTGCCGCCATGGCTGCGTTCTCGTCCGCGCGTGCCGAACCCACAGATCCCATCGCCGATCTGATCGCGCGCGTCGGGTCGACGGTGCGCCCCCTCTTCAACACCTTTGGATTGCGGGCGACCCTTTATCACCTTGGCGGACACATGGGTCACCGAGACTCGCTGGGCTGCGAGGTCGTACCGATGCGCACCGCCGCGGTTGATGGGGTTGAGGTGCGCCGCCACACGGTGCTGTTCATCAAGGAGACGGTAGGTCTGCCTATGCCCGATGGCCGCGCCCACGATGGGTATTGGTATGCTTCCGACATCGGCGGAGCGATTCACAGAGGACGCATAGACCTGTTCACTGGATCGGGCGCGACGTCAATGAAGCCCTTGATGCACCTGAACCTGGCGACGCTGACGGTTTCCAAGGTTGGCGAGTTCATCGGCTGCCCGGCCCAGCAGACGGTCGCCAGCATCGACCAGTCTCCGACGCCACCGGCGCAGGCCGTCGCCGACACGACCGCCCCCAAGGTCGACGAGTCCGGCACGCTCGTCTCCCTCAGCGCACCATAGCCGCGGTATTGCCGCCGTCGACTGTGATTACGGCGCCCGTGGTGCTTGGCATCAAGGCGGCGAACACGAAAGCCTGAGCCACGTCGTTCGCGGTGACTTCGCGACCCAACAGGTTGCCGGCCATGTAAGCGGCGGCGTCAAGTCCGCGCGCCGCCGAGCGCAGCCGGATCATTTCATCGGTAAGGAGCCCGGACCGAATCCGGTCGGGGTTGATCATGTTGACCCGCACGCCATCCTTGCCATGCTCGATGGCGTATTGCCGAGCCAAGGCAAGCAACGCCGCCTTGGAGGCGCCGTAGGCGCCGAAGTCGGCCCCTGGGTTGAGCGCCTGTTTGGAGACATTGAACAGCAGAACGCCGCCCATCCCTTGTTCACGCATGATCTTGATCGCGGCTCGAGCCACGGCCTGATGACTGAACAGGTTGACTTCGAAGCTGGCGCGCAGGTCCTCGTCCGGCAGGTCAATCATCGCGCCTGACAGGGCGATCCCGGCGTTCGACACGACGATGTCGACGCCGCCAAAGGTCCGCGCCACCTCGTCGAACGCCCGAACCACGGATTGATTGTCGGTGACGTCGCAGTGGAGGGCGAGCGCTCCGCGGCCAACCCCGCGGGCGGCAGCCTTGGCCGCGTCCTCGTCGCGATCCAGCAGGACGACCTGAGCTCCCTCCGAGGCAAAGGCTCGCCCCGTCGCCGCGCCAATGGCGCCGGCCCCACCGGTGATCACCACCACGTGGCGCAAAAGCCGTGGTTCGGCCTGTTTGCCGAGTTTGGCCTGTTCCAAGACCCAATATTCCATGTCGAAGGTGTCGGCCTCACCGATGGGCTCGAAGCGACCGACCGCTTCCGCCGCCAACACGGTTTCTGCCCATGTCTCCGCGATGTCGGCGGCGATCGCCGCTTCCGCGGCGCTTCGCCCGATGCCCACGAGCCCGACGTTGGGGATGACGACGACCCGCGGAAGAGGATCGAGCATGGTCTTGGCTTGCGGCGTACGGTCTGCGTTGCGCTTAAAATAGTCTCGATAACGGTCCGCGAATTGCTCGACCGCCGCGGTCACCTCCGCGCGCCATGCCAACAAGGCAGAATCGGGCCTTGGCGCCACCAGCGGCCAGGACTTCGTGCGGATCACGTGATCCGGTGTGGCGACGCCGCGCCCCGCAAGTTCCGCCAAGCGATCGTGGTTGGCCATCTCCAACGCCCCCGCCGAGGTCCTCAGGTCGAGAAGCCAACGCCCCGGTGAATGACCGGACGCGACCCGGCTGAGCGCGCCCCGCAACGTAGGAAGCAGGTCCGCGGTCGGAGGCGAGGCCTGACGGTCGGAGGGGGCCGCGCGCCGATGCTCGGCGACATGCGCCTCGGCCTGGCTCACCAGGTCGATCATCCGCTGGTAACTCTGTTGGGCGGTGTCGCCGAACGTAAACAGGCCGTGATTGAGGAGCACGAGACCCTCGATCGTCGGAGCTTGGTCCCAGGCGTCCGCCGCGACTTTGGCCAGGTCGAACCCGGGGGCTACATAGCGCACACAGGCAACGCGATCACCAAACACGCGCTTGATCAGCGCCGCGGCGTCGGGCTGGTTCGCCAGGGCCAGGACGGCCGTCGCGTGAGTGTGATCGATGAATTTTCGCGGAATGAAGGCGTGGAGCAAGGTCTCCACGGAGGGGTTCGGCGCGCTGGAATCCATCAGGTTCTGCCGTTGGGCGTTGACCATCGCCTCATCGGAGAGCGCCGCCAGGGAGCGCAGCCGCAACAACGGCTCAAGCCGGACCGCCGGGTGACCCGCCGGCTCTATCGTCGCCAGATCCCAGCCGCTGCCCTTGACGTGAAGCAGGTCGACCGGATCACCGAAAATGTCATGGCCTTTCGTCTTGACCGAGGTGTTGCCTCCACCGTGGAGGACGAGGCTGGGGTTGGCGCCCAGGAGCCGCGCGGAATAGGTCCTAAGCGCCAGGTCCTCGCTGACGCCTAGCTCGCCGTAGGCGCGCACACAGGCGATGGCGTCGGCGTCATTCCACAAACTTTGCATCGTAGCGCGGTACACTTCGCAGGCCGGTCTTGCCTAGACCGCGTGGCGACTCAATCCCGGGATCAATCCCGCGCGTGAGCGCCCGCCCAGCCTGGCAAGAAGGCGGCCTCGGGCGACTTCGCCAGCTTCAGAGCCTTCGAAAGGGCCTCCTCGAAATCCGATTCGATCGCTTTGCGTTTGATATGTTTGCGCAGGAAATCGGCCCACAGGAACTCGCTGAACGGCGTCGTATCCTTGGCGTAGCCTCCCGAATACCGCAGTTCGCCGGCCAGACTGCGGTAAGGGTCGTCGACGAGTTCATCTACCGATGCTGGAATCTCGGAGAAATCTTTCCTCACGCCCTCGGCGTCGTAGGGGTGACACCAGCCCCGCATGTCCAGAAAGGTCCAGAAGGAGGATTTGGAAAGGCTCGACAGGTCGGCCACGACATTGACCAACAAAGCCTCCACCTTGTCCTCGTGAAGCGCGCGCGCCAGATGATGATGATCGATGATGTAGTGGCGATGCTTTGGCCCCAGTACGATCGGCGCCATGTGCTTGCCCAGGAACGTCCCGGCCTCTTTCATGGCAAGGTCGGCGAAACGCTTGCGCTTCTCCCGAACCTCTCGCATTCCCACAGTAATCTGCGTGGGGCGCAGTTCCGAGATCGGGACAGGTTTCAGAAGGGGTTCTCTTGCGGTCATGCCGGCAGTCTAGGCAGTCGCCGGCGTCGGGGCTAGAGCGTTGCTCGGCGGCGCGGTCACAAAAAGTACACGAGAGGCCGCCGGACCGGCCGGTGAACCAGACTTCCGCCCGAGGCGGGAGCGCCGCGTGGCCCTGGCTGCGGGTCCTGGCCGCGATGACCGCGCTGACCGGCGGCCAAACGGCGCGCGGCGCCGAGGTTTCGTCCCCCGCGCAGAGCCCGGTCGACCAGACTTGGGCGATCCACGCCCAGGCCACCTTCACCGATCAAGGGCACCTCGCATTTTCCGCGCCCTACGCGGGCGGGAACAGTCTTTCGAACAACGCCTCGGGCAGAGAGACGTTCGATCTGACGGTGTTTGCGGGCGTTCGTCCTTGGCGTGGAGCCGAGGTCTGGGTCAATCCAGAGGTCGATCAAGGCTTTGGCCTCAACAATACTCTGGGTGTCGCCGCATTCCCGAGCGGAGAAGCCTATAAGGTTGGCGCCGCGACGCCCTACCTAAAGCTCCAACGCCTGTTTTTGCGCCAGACCATAAACCTGTCTGGCGAAGGGCGATCGGTAGACGCCGACGTCAATCAGCTCTCCGGCCGTCAGACCGCAAATCGGCTCGTGATCACGATCGGCAAGTTCAGCGTCACGGATGTGTTCGACGGCAACAGTTACGCGCACGACCCGCGGCGCGACTTCCTGAACTGGGGGTTCATCGACACCGGAACCTTCGACTACGCCGCCGACGCCTGGGGATATACGCTCGGCGCGGCGGCAGAATGGTATCAGGGGCCCTGGACGCTGCGTGGCGGCGCTTTTGACCTCTCCGTCGTGCCAAACAGTGAGAAACTCGATCCCTCCTTTGGCCAATTCCAGCTGATCGGGGAGATTGAGCGGCGGTTCGCAGTCGCGCGACGGGAAGGATCGATCAAACTGACCGGGTTTCTCTCGCGCGCGCGGATGGGCGCCTACACCGACGCGATCGCACTTGGCCAACAGACCAATTCGACGCCCAGCCTGGCTCCGGTGCGGAAATACCGAAGCCGTTCTGGCGTCAGCCTCGACGCTCAACAAGCCCTTACGCCCGACCTTGGCGCCTTTCTGCGGCTTGGCGTCGCCGGGGGCTCTTCCGAGCCATATGAATTCGCCGACATCGATCGAACTGTGGCGGGAGGCATGTCTCTCAAGGGGGCGGCATGGGGTCGGGCAGGCGATACGGTCGGATTGGCTGGCGAACTGAACGGAATCTCCGCCCTCCACCGAAAATTCCTGGCGAACGGCGGATTGGGAATCCTGATAGGAGACGGTCGCCTGCCCCACTATGGCGACGAAAGAATCTTGGAAACCTATTACGACGTGCCGGTTGGACGTATGGCCCACGTGAGCGCGGACTATCAGTTCATAGACAATCCTGGATTCAACCGCGACCGAGGTCCTGTGGCGGTTTTCGCCCTACGGCTTCACGCTCAGTTCTGAGACCCTGTCAGACCAGACGTCCCGATGCCACGGCGAACAGCAGACCTGCTCCAAGCAGGGCCCGATAGATGACGAACGGCCAGGCGGAGAACCGCTCCAATATCCGCATCAAGGACCAGATCGCGACGAAGGCGGACACCGAAGCGACGACCAGCCCTACCATCAACACAGACCAGCCGTGCGCGCCGAGGTGCGCCTTGTGCAGTTCCCAAACCTCTTTCACCCCGGCCAAAGCGATCGCCGGCAAAGCCAGCAGGAACGAAAACCTCGCGGCCTCTTCGCGCTTGAATCCAAGAGCGAGGGCGGCCGTCAGCGTCGAACCCGATCTCGACACGCCTGGGATGACCGCGCCAACCTGCGCGACGCCCACAAGGATGGCGTCGAGAAAGGTCGCCTGGCGAAGGTCGCGTCGGTGCTTGGCCATGACTTCGGCGACGCCCAGCAAGACCGCCATCGCCAGACACGCCCAGCCGACGACCTGCAGTCCACGCAAAGGAGAACCGCAGCGGTTGAGCAAGGGCGATAGAAACGCCCCCGCCACGGCGATCGGAATCGTCGCGAACCCAATCCAGACGACCATGCGCAGAGAGGCGTCCTCGTAGTCGCGATGCAAGGCGGCGCGCGTGCTTTCGCGGGCCAGCCTGCTCACATCCGACCAGAAATAGCTGACGACCGCGACCAGCGCCGCCATTTGCATGGCTGCGGAAAAGGCCGAACCGGGGTCGGGCCAACCTAACAGTGCGGGAACGACGCGCATGTGCGCGGTGGATGAGATGGGAAGGAGTTCGCTCACGCCTTGAACCACCCCCAGGAACGCGGCCTTCGCGTACCCGAGAGAGACAAAGCCCGTGTCCACGCCGCCCGTACAAACCTCGGACATGTCCGCCCCTGCCGCTACCTTAGTCGAGCGCGGGCATTGGCACAGTTCGTATGTGATCTCCACCCCGCCCCTTCACCACCGTCAACCCGGGACTTAAACTCGGGATCGTCCGGCGCGACCGGAGGCTTCAACGAGTTTTTCCGGATGACCACCGCCAACGAACTGCGCCGCACCTTCCGGGCAATGCATGCGGAGGGCTGCTTTGTCATGCCAAACCCCTGGGATGTCGGGTCGGCGCTGGCTTTACAGGCCCTGGACTTCAAGGCGCTGGCCAGCACGAGCGCAGGCATGGCCTGGTCGATGGGGCGAGCGGACAACGGCGTGGCGCTGGATGAGGTGCTGGCGCATCTGTCAAGTTTGACGGCGGTGCTGCGCATCCCACTGAATGCGGATTTTGAAAATGGCTTTGCGACAAGCGCCGAGGGGGTCTCGGCCAACGTCGCCCGTGCGGTGAACGTTGGCGTCGCCGGTTTGTCCATCGAGGACAGCACCGGAGACCCGACCGAACCGCTCTTCGAGTTCAATCTCGCGGTTGAACGCATCGCGGCGGCGCGGAGCGCCATCGACCGGGTCGATCAGGATACGGTGCTGACCGCGCGGTCGGAAGGATTCCTTGTCGGTCGCCCTGATCTGCCCGAAACGATCCGCCGGCTTCGCGCATTCGCCGACGCCGGAGCCGATTGCCTGTACGCGCCAGGTCTCCGCGGCGCGGATCAGATCGCCGAAGTGATCCGCGCGGTCGCGCCCACGCCTGTGAACGTTCTCACGCCGGGCCTGAATGTCCAGGATATCGCCGCGCTTGGCGCGCGCCGCATAAGTGTGGGGGGCGCGCTGGCGCGCGCGGCCTGGGGAGAATTCCTCCGCGCCGCGCGGCAAATCCACGACCATGGCGACTTTTCCGCATTTGATCGCGGAGCACCCGGCGGCGAACTCAATCGGCTGTTCGGTCAAGCATCGTCTTAGCTTTTGAGGGATTGCCGCCAACATGTTCGAGCGTCGCGGCGTCAGCCGGTAGGCCGATTGGCCGCGATTTCCAGGTGATGAACCGACCGACCGGCGCAAGGTTTTCGTCGCCGCCTGGCGCCGCGAGCGCCGTGAATGTGCTATTCCCGAAATTGTCGATCGATGAGAAATTAGATAATTCGGGTTTTGAGTTGCTACCGTATTGTGAGCGGGCGGCGAGCTTGGCCCGAGGCCAAGACGGCGGAACAGTGATCCGAATCCGGTCGGTCCTCGTAGGACGGTGGTGTTTTTCGTTGGGGCGCGATCCCCCGATTTTGAAAATCATGGGACGGGTCTGATGCGGAAATCGCTTGGGATCACGGCGCTCTGTCGGCGATGGCCCCAAGAAAGCCAAGGTCGTGAGGCATTGGCGGGTCTTCGCGTCCTGTCCGTTCTTGTTCGTGTGGGAAACCCATAGCGTGAATTCGATCTACGACCTCGTTACGACGGTGATCTTCGCGGGGGTCGCGGTTCTGTATCTGCAGCGCTCGACCGAGGCGGAACCTCGGGACCACATCATTCAATATGTTCCCGCGGCGCTCGGCTGCGCCATCGCAAACTATCTTGGCAATCATGGCCAGGGTTTGATCGCGGCGGCGCTGATCGCCGGGGTGGTCGCCTATGTGTTGTACGTCCTCAAACCGTTCAACACCGCCCCTTAGCCCCAGCCTGTCGCCGGAGTTCAGTGCGTGGTGATTTTCACGATTTTCAAGATAACCATCAAAATTTCCGAACCCGCAGCCGGCGCGGGACTGAAATCGTCTTGCTCAAAATCGGCTCGCCATATTCCACCCGCTTCTTCGATGGCGTAAGGGTCGGCGCGCCCGTCGCCGCAAGGACAATCATGAGTTGGCTTAAGCGAAATACTTCACGGTCGAAGGATCGACCCGACGTGGCGGCCGAAGCCCCGCAAGAGCCCGACTACGTTTGGGTGCCGGCCGCGACACAAGACGTGAAGACGATGGACGGCCAGTTGCTGCCGCGGTTTCAATCGACCGCGGGAGATCAACCCGGTGCGGACGCCGACAGGATCGCCGCCATTCGCTCAAGGCTCCGTCACGCCTATACCCCGGCCCAGCCCGTAACCGATCCCAGCATGTTCGCCGGGCGAGTGTCGGTGCTGACGTCGGTCATCCGCGCCATCGAGGACCAACGTGTTCACTGTGTGATCTATGGCGAACGGGGCATCGGCAAGACCTCGATGCTGCATATGCTGGCCCGTTCAGCCAAGGACGCCCGCTATCAGGTCGTCTACATTACCTGCGGCGCCCGATCGGAGTTCGATGAGACGATCCGTGCGATCGCATCGAAGATCTCGCTAATTTATCATGCCGATTTCGGCCCCACCTCGCCCGAGGGCGAACGCGGCGACAGTTTCGAATCCACCTTCGACCACGAGCCATTGCTCGTGCGCTCCGCCAGCGATCATTTCGCCAAGATCGAAGGCACCCGCGTCCTTGTGGTGATGGACGAATTCGATCGCATTACATCCGAGGAATTGCGCCGCGCGATGGCGGAGTTCCTCAAGAGCCTGTCCGACCAGGCCGTGCGCATGCAATTCGTGATCGCCGGAGTGGCGGCCAATCTGACCGAAATCATCTCCAACGTGCCCTCGATTCAGCGGAACATCTTCGCGATGCAGGTGCCGAAGATGTCGCCCGCGGAACTTCGCGACATTGTCAAAAACGGTGAACGCGTAAGCGACATCCATTTCGACGAGGCGGCGATCGAGGCCGTTATCCGCCGCTCCATCGGGTTCCCCTACCTTGCCTCCCTGATCAGCCATCGCGCGGCCATCGTCGGGATTGACGACCACCGCGAGATCATCACGGCGGACGATGTCGAGACCGCGACCGAGGACGCTGTCGCCGAGTATCGCGGGCGTCTGTCGCGACGAGCGCAGCTACAGGTGGAACAGCTTCGCAAGAATGGCCTGATGAACGCGCTGGGCGTACTCGCGGGCGCGGCCCAGAGCGCCGGCGGCTGGTTCACATTGGACGACCTGAAACATACCTATGGCGACGCCGTCGCGGTGGACTGGGCACGGTCGGCCGTGGATCAACTCGCCGTCAATCGGGTGCTGCTGGAGGCCCGCGACGGCGACCTGGAGCGGGCCTATCGATTCATCGAGCCCAGCGTCCCGACCTATCTCTGGCTGCTGGCGGGCGGCGGGCGGGCCGACGCGCCAGCCAAGCCGGCGCGAAAAGCCGCCAACGCGTGACGACCGAGGCGATGAAAGCCGGCGGCGGACCGGTCAAGCTGCTATGTCCGCGTCGTTTCGGCGATGAGCGAGGCTGGTTTAGCGAAACCTTCAACAGCGCCAAAGCCGGCGCTGTCGGCGTGAACGTAACGTTCGTGCAGGACAACCACTCAATGTCGCGGTCGGCCTATGTTTTGCGCGGCCTGCATTTTCAAACCCCGCCTTGTGGTCAGGACAAACTGATCAGATGTGTTCGCGGACGCATTTGGGATGTCGCTGTCGATATTCGCGCCGGCTCGCCGACGTTTCGACGTTGGGTCGCCGCGGAACTTTCTGCTGAAAACGGTCGCCAGTTGTTCGTGCCCATTGGGTTCGCGCACGGCTTTCTGACGCTCGAGCCGGATACGGAAGTCGAGTACAAAGTCAGCTCAACCTACGCCCCCGACCACGATGGCGGTCTGGCATGGAACGATCCGGACCTTGCGATCGCCTGGCCCCTGGACGGGAAGGCGCCGATACTTTCGGACAAGGACGCACGGTTGCCGTCGCTGCACAGGTTCGACAGCCCATTCCCCTACGACGGCCAGCCGCTGCAGGACCTGCCGACCGAACCCTTGGTTCCCTGACATCCCGCCGAGGTCCCCGATGCGCATTCTCCTGACCGGCGGCGCCGGTTTCATTGGATCGGCGTTGGCGCGCCACCTGATCGCGAACACCGCCCACGAGGTGCTTGTTTTCGACAAATTGACCTATGCGGGCAATCTCGCCTCGCTGGCGTCGATCGACGGTCACCCCCGCTATCACTTCGCGCGCGCCGACATTGCCGAGGCCGAGGACGTTCGCCGGGCGCTCGACGGCTTTCGCCCCGACGTTGTGACCCATCTCGCCGCGGAGTCGCACGTCGACCGCTCGATCGACGGGCCAGCGGCGTTCATCCAAACCAATATCGTCGGCACCTTCGTTCTGCTGTCCGAAACCCTGAAGTACTGGCGGGGCCTGGCGGCGGCGGAACAGGCCACATTCCGCTTTCACCATATCTCCACCGACGAGGTCTTCGGCTCCCTGGGCTCCGAGGGGTTTTTCAACGAAGAGACCCCCTACGATCCACGTTCGCCCTATTCGGCGTCCAAAGCATCCTCGGATCACTTAGTTCGGGCATGGGCGCACACCTATGGCCTGCCGACGATGGTGACCAATTGCTCCAACAACTATGGACCATACCACTTCCCAGAAAAGCTGATCCCGCTGATGATCATCAAGGGCCTCTCTGGCGAGCCTCTGCCCGTCTACGGCAAGGGCGACAACGTGCGGGACTGGCTGTTCGTCGACGACCACGTCCGGGCGCTCACTCGCGTCTTCGAAGCCGGTACGCCCGGTCAGACCTACGTCATCGGCGGACGTTCGGAACGGACCAACCTGGAGGTGGTGCAACGGGTGTGCGACGCACTCGACCGATTGAAGCCCAGACCTGACGGCCGGTCTCGCCGCGAGCAGATCACCTATGTGACCGATCGGCCTGGTCACGATCAGCGCTACGCGATCGACGCCTCGAAGCTTGAACGGGAACTGGGCTGGCGCTCGACCGTGAGTTTCGAGGATGGCATCGAGACCACCGTTCGCTGGTACCTCGACAACGAGGCCTGGTGGCGGCCGATCCTGGATGGCACATACACTGGCGAGCGCCTTGGCGCGGCGGCGGGCTAAGGGCGGACTGAACAATGACTGAGCGCAAGGGCATCATCCTGGCGGGCGGCGCGGGCACGCGCCTGCATCCCGCGACGCTGGCGATCAACAAGCAGTTGCTGCCCATCTACGACAAGCCGATGATCTACTACCCGCTGTCCGTTCTGATGCTGGCCGCGATCAAGGACATATTGATCATTTCCTCGCCGGAGGCGATCGACAACTACCGTCGATTGTTTGGGGACGGGACGCAACTGGGTCTGAGGATCGACTACGCCGTGCAACCCAAACCCGAAGGCCTGGCCCAGGCCTTCCTGATCGGCGAAGACTTTCTGGCGGGCTCGCCCGCGGCCCTGGTGCTGGGCGACAACATTTTCTTCGGAGCCGGGATGAGCGGTCTGCTAACTCGCGCCGCCGAACGTGAGCGCGGCGCGACCGTGTTTTCCTACCACGTGGAAGATCCAACGGCTTATGGCGTCGTCGAGCTTGACCGCGACGGCCGAGCGATCAGTCTTGAGGAGAAGCCGAAGGCGCCAAAATCCAACCAGGCCGTGACCGGCCTCTACTTCTATGACTCGCGGGTCGTCGAATTGGCGAAACAGGTGCGCCCCTCGGCCCGCGGCGAGTTGGAGATCACCGACCTCAATCGCCTATACATGGAGGCGGGCAGCCTGTTCGTCGAGCCTCTGTCGCGAGGTTACGCCTGGCTGGATACGGGGACCCACGAAAGCCTGTTGGAGGCGTCCGAGTTCGTGCGCACCCTGCAAAAACGCCAAGGGGTGTACATCGCTTGCCTTGAAGAGATTGCGTTCCTCCAGGGGTTCATCAATCGCGACCAGCTGCGAGAGGCGGGACGGCGACTGGAGAAGACCGAGTACGGGCGTTATCTTGTTCGGATCGCAAACGAGGCCTAGGGCTTTGCAATAACGGCGTGCTCGACGGCCAGCGCCAGGTCCAGGGCGCGCGCGCCATCAACGCCACCCGCCAGCGGGCGCTTCGAACCATCGCGCACCGCGTCGAGAAAGGCGCGAAGCGAGGTCGCGAGCCGATCCCGCGCCTCGGCCGTTTCCGCGAAGTGAGCATTCAGGCTGAAAGGCGTGGAATTGCGCAGCTCGCCCGTCCGCAGATCGAAGGAGACCTCGCCCGAGGAATAGAGGATGCGCCAGGAGCGCGCGGGCTCCCTTGCCGAGCGGGAGACGTCAAACGATGCCACCAGACCGTTATCAAAACTCACCTCGGCGCGAACCTCGTCGCAATCGGCTGACCCCTCGGCCTCAACCGCGAACGGTTCGCCGCCGTTCAACGCCAGGGCGAGATCCAGATCGTGGATCATCAGGTCCAGCACGACTGAAACATCGCGGTTTCTGGGAGATGGCGGGCCATGTCGTACGGCTTCTATGCGCAAGGGGTCTCCTAGCACATCGAACAAGCCCATGGCCTGGACCGCCGCGCGCTCAAGGAAGCCACAGGCGACGACGAGGCCACGTCGATCCGCTTCTCCGATGATTTGGTCGGCTTCCGCGAGCGTTACGGCCAGGGGCTTTTCCACATAGACCGCTTTTCCCGCGCGGAGCGCGGCCAACGTCAAATCAGCGTGGGTCGTGGCAGGCGAGGCAATGGACACCACATCCACGGCAGCCAGGAGCGCTTCGATGGAAGATGCGCTGCTCCCGCCGTATCGCTCGGCCAGCGCTCGCGCCCGCTCGGGATGGGGGTCGAACACGGCGGCCAATTCAACATCGTCAAACGCCGCCAGTTTGGCTGCGTGGTGGCCGCCGAAAACGCCCGCGCCAACGACGCCCGCCTTCAATCTTGTTCGCATCCTGGTGCGAATACACGCCCCCCCTCGGTTTGCCCACTGGAGGTCGCGTCGCCAAGGCGCTAAGCAGCGTTAAGACCAATGCGCTCCCAGGGAGAAGACCAGATGACCATCTCGCGAGAAATCCGCCTTAAGAGCCGACCCGTGGGCCTGCCCACGGCCGAGAACTTTGAGCTTGCGAGTGTCACGCTTCCCGATCCGGCGCCCGGCCAGGTGCAGGTGCGCAACCACTGGATGACGGTCGACCCATATATGCGCGGGCGGATGAACGATGTCCGCAGCTATACGCCTCCGTTTGCTCTGGGCGAAGCCATGCAGGGGGGCGCGGTCGGCGAAGTCGTCGCCTCCAACGACCCTTCGCTGAAGGCAGGCGATCTGGTGCAGAGCTTTTTCGGCTGGCGTGAAGCGTTCAACGCGCCGGCGGCGGCCGTGCAGAAGTTGGACACCCACGGCCTGCCGGCCCAGGCGTTCCTCGGCATCGCCGGCATGCCGGGGCTTACGGCTTACGTCGGGCTGCTCAAGATCGCCGCGCTCAAGGAAGGCGACGTCGTGTTCGTTTCAGGAGCGGCTGGAGCGGTTGGTCAGGTCGTTTGCCAGATCGCCAAGGTGAAGGGACACAAGGTCATCGGATCGGCGGGAGGCAAGGACAAGGTCGCCTACCTCAAGGAAATCGGGGTCGACCACGCCATCGACTACCATGCAGAATCCGATCTGACGGCGGCCGTGCTCGCCGGCGCGCCTGATGGCATCGACGTCTATTTCGAAAACGTGGGCGGAGCGCATCTTGAGGCCGCCCTCAACACAGCCCGCCCCATGGCGCGCATGGCGCTCTGCGGCATGATCTCACAATACAACGCCACCGATCTCGGCGCCGGCGTGCGCGGCCTGATCCAGGCGGTTGGGAAACAGATCCGCCTGGAGGGTTTCATCGTTTCCAGCCACGCCGACATGCAGGGGGCGTTCATCGCCGACATGGCCAAGTGGATCGGCGACGGCAAAATCACCTGGCGGGAGACGATCGAAGAGGGCATCGAAAATGCGCCCACCGCGTTTCTGAAACTCTTCAGCGGCGGCAACCTCGGGAAAATGCTCGTCAAACTGAGCTGACATCGGTCGGTCGACCGCTTTCGACCGAAAAGGACTTGATTGATCCGGCTGACCGGATCAGAGAGCGCCGCCTTGCCCAAAAGGAGCCAACGTGGCCCGCCTGTTCAACGCCTATGTCATTGTCGATTGGAGCGCCGCGTCGAAGCCGTCGACGGGAGCCGATTCCGTATGGATCGGCGTGCTCAAGCGCGACGTCCGGTTTCGCTTCACGTTCGAGCATCATAATCCGGCGACCCGCAAGGAAGCCGAGGCGCTGATCGGCGCAATCCTGGACGAGCGCGCCAAGCACCGCGACCGGACCTTGCTGGGGTTCGATTTCAATCTTGGTCTTCCACGGGGTCTGGCCGCGGGTCTTGGCCTGACCGCGACGCCGCCATGGCGCGCCGTCTGGAACCAGCTCGATCACATGGTGAAGGACAAGGCCGACAACACCAACAACCGTTTCGGCGTGGCTTCGGAGATCAACCGCCGCCTGACCGGGGGCCCGTTTCCATTCTGGGGCTGCCCGCCGCGGGACACGCTGACGACCCTGCAACCGAAGAAGGCCCGCCCTCACGAAGCTGGCGACGTGCCTGAGTTTCGCCACGCTGAACTGGCGGCCAAGGGCGCCAAATCGGTTTGGCAGATGTTCTACAACGGTTCGGTGGGTGGCCAGACCATCCTCGGCGTGCCCGTCGCCAGGCGGCTGAAGGACGCGCGCGGCGAGCGGCTGAAAATCTGGCCGTTCGAGACCGGCTGGCGGACACTCACTGAGGCCGACCTGGATGGCGTAGAGGCCGTCATGGCCGAGGTCTATCCGTCGCTTTTCAAGCCAGCCAAGGTCGCCGGCGAGGTCTGGGATCTGACCCAGGTGCGCGCCGCCGCCGAGCATCTCGCCAAACTGGACGAAGCGGGTAAGCTGGGGGCGTTGTTCGATGCGGCCAAGGATAGCCCGCCCGAGCTGGTGGCGACCGTCGAGACCGAGGAAGGCTGGATCCTGGGGGCCTAGGCCGCCGCCAGTCTCGACCCCAAACTGGCTTCGGCCCGCAGCTTCTCTGCCACGAGGAACGCCAATTCCAGAGCCTGCTCGCCGTTGAGTCGGGGATCGCAGTGCGTGTGATAGCGATCGGCGAGCTCGCCCTCGGTCAGAGCCCTCGCCCCGCCGACGCACTCGGTGACGTTCTGGCCGGTCATTTCAAGATGCACGCCGCCGGGGTGAACCCCCTCGGCTTCGGCGATTTCAATGAACCCGCGCACCTCGGCAAGAATGCGGTCGAACGGCCGGGTTTTATAGCCGTTGCTCGCCTTGCGGGTGTTGCCGTGCATCGGGTCGATGGCCCAGACCACCTGGCGGCCTTCCCGGCGGGTGGCCCTCATCAACGCCGGCAGGCGCGCCTCGATCTTGTCGGCGCCAAAGCGGCCGTAGAGCGTGAGCCGACCGGGCTCGTCGGCCGGATTGAGGGCGTCAATCAATGCCAGCAGTTCATCCGGTTCGACGGTTGGTCCGACCTTGAGTCCAATCGGATTCTTCACGCCCTTCATGTAATGGACGTGGGCGCCGTCGAGCTGACGGGTTCGTTCACCGATCCAAAGGAGATGCGCCGAGACTGCGTACCAGTCGCCGGTGGTGGAATCGACGCGGGTCATCGCCTCCTCGTAGCCGAGCAAAAGGGCTTCGTGACTGGTGAAGAACTCAACGCTGGACAGGTTCGGGTGGCTCTGGGGCGTGACGCCGATCGCCTCCATGAAGCGAAGGGACTCGGAGATCTTGTCGCTGAGCTCGCGGTAACGCGCGCCCAGCGGGCTGTCATCGACGAAGCCAAGGGTCCAGCGGTGAATGTTATGCAGGTCGGCATAGCCGCCGCCGGCAAAGGCGCGCAGCAGATTCAAGGTCGACGCCGATTGCGTATAGGCCTTGAGCAGGCGATCCGGATCGGGCGCGCGGGCCGCGGCTTCGAACTCCATGCCGTTGATGTTGTCGCCGCGGTAGGACGGCAAGGTCACGCCATCGATGGTCTCGATCGGCTCCGACCGTGGCTTGGCGAACTGCCCGGCCATCCGACCGACCTTCACCACCGGCTTGCCGCCGGCGAAGGTCAGCACCACCGCCATCTGCAGGATCAGGCGGAACATGTCCCGAATGTTATCGGCCGAGAACTCCTTGAAGCTCTCGGCGCAATCGCCTCCCTGCAACAGGAAGGCCTTGCCCGCCGCGACATCGCCCAGCAGGGATTTCAGTCGCCGCGCTTCGCCAGCGAACACCAGCGGCGGCATGCGCCGCAGCTCCGCTTCGGCCCGGGCCAAGGCCTCGGGGTCGGCGTAGTCGGTCGGAATGTGTTTGGCCGGGCGCGCTCTCCACGACGCCGGGCTCCAGGTCGCACTCATCGGGGTCTCTCTAACAAGGGGGCGGCTTGTACCCCGCCACGCCCGTCAAGGCAAAACTCAATCCCGCGACACTCGCTCATCCAAAGCCACCATAGGTCTGAGTATGTGGATCGCGCCCGCCCCGATGGATAAGGTAACCGAGGCGACCCCGTCGTCCGCCTGGGAGGAAGACATGCCAAGCGACGCCGTCGCCGCCAGCCTGTGGCGTCATGCCGACTTTATGAAACTCTGGGCGGCGCAATCCATATCCCAGTTGGGCGCGAGGATCACCCGCGAGGGCCTGCCTTTCGCCGTCGTGATGAGCCTGGGCGCCACGCCGGCTCAGGTCGGTCTGCTGGCTGCGTTGTCGCGAGGGCCGGCGATCGTGGTCGGATTGACGCTGGGCGGGTTCGTCGACCGGCGGCGACGGCGGCCGGTGATGGTCTGGTCCGACATTGGCCGGGCCGCTGTTCTCGCCTCGATCCCGCTGGCGGCCTGGGCCAGGGTGCTGACGATGACGCAGCTCTATGTCGTGGCCGCCACGGTCGGCGCGCTTAGCGTCCTCTTCGACATAGCTGACCGGGCCTTTCTGCCATCGCTCGTCGCCGATGTTCAGCTGGTCGACGCCAACGCCAAGCTCGCGACCACCGACGCGGTGGCGGAGATCGGCGGCCCCGCGCTCTATGGAGTTCTGTTCCAGATCTTCACCGCGCCTTTGGCGATCGCGTTCAATGCCGGGTCCTACGTCCTGTCGGCGCTCGCCCTTGGCGCAATCGGTCACCGTGAGCCGCCACCCACCCATGAGCACGGTGTTGCGCACAATGTAATCACTGATTTCCGAACCGGCTCGCGGACCATATCGGGCGATGCGGTCCTCACACCGCTGCTGATCCTGTCGGCGACGAGCGCCCTGTTCGGCGGCTTCTTTTCGGCGCTCTACATGCTCTTCGCCCTCCGGATCGCGGGTCTGAATGCGGGCATGCTGGGGTCTACGGTGGCGGTTGGCGGAGCCGCCGCGCTGGTCGGCGCAAGCCTGGCTCCGGCGATCATCCGCAGGTTCGGACTTGGCCGAACCATCGCGCTCACCGGCGCCGCGGCGGGTCTGGGCAACCTCTTCGTGCCCCTCGCCAGCGGCGCGCCGTGGATGGCGATGGGCTCGCTCATCATAGCCCAGATCCTCGGCGACAGTTTCGGCACCGTGACCATGATCGCGCAGGCCTCGCTGCGCCAACAGC
>Ga0209067_10000880_pt1 | contig 18921 bp, 13 predicted proteins | sample ColStrG_CSR_2013_FD_187199 | JGI IMG/M metagenome (GOLD analysis project Ga0209067, IMG submission 187199) | Freshwater sediment microbial communities in response to fracking from Pennsylvania, USA - Cold Stream Run_MetaG_CSR_2013 (SPAdes)... | ecosystem: Environmental > Aquatic > Freshwater >...
GTGACGCTGGAGGCGGGCATCTGGCACAGTTTCTGGGGCGAAAGCGGCTTCGGTGACGTGCTGGTGGGCGAGGTGTCGATGCCCAATGACGACGAAAACGACAATGTGTTTCTGACGCCACTGGCCCGTTTCAACCCGCTGGATGAAGATGAAGCGCCGCACGGGTTGCTGTGTAATGATTATGCGCACTGGCTACCCTGAGCGCAGCAGGGGTAATCAGGCAATCTGGCTGATACGCGTTGTCGAATCGGGTTTCACCACATCGACGGAAAAGACATAGCCCAGTCCGCGGATGGTGCGGATCAGGTCGGGCTGGTGCGGGTTGGTTTCGATTTTGCGGCGCAGCCGCATGATCAGGACGTCGATGGTGCGGTCAAACACGTCGAGACTTTCGCTGTGGGTCAGCTCCAGCAGCTGATCGCGGGTCAGCACTTTGCGGGCGTGACGCACCAGCGCCCGCAGCAGGCTATATTCTCCCTGGGTCAGCGGCACCAGTTCACGCTGCGGGTTAAACAGCTGGCAGCGGCTATCGTCCAGTTGCCAGCCGCCAAAATACCAGCCCTCCTGTTCAGGATCGGCCTGCGCAATGCGGCCGTTACGACGCAGGGCCGCCCGGGCGCGCGCCACCACCACACGTGGATTGAAGGGTTTGGCGATGTAGTCATCTGCGCCCATCTCCAGGCCAACCACCATCTCCGCTTCTGAACCCATGCCGGTCAGCATAATCACCAGCACCTCCGGTCGCTGACGCTGAAGCTGCTGCAACACCAATAGCCCGTTAGTATCGGGCAGCATCATATCCAGCATCACCAGCGAGATCTCCGGGTGTTCGCTGAGCATCGCTAGCGCCGCTTTTCCCTGATGACAGCGGTAAACAGTCAACAGATGTTCACTTAACGCATCCTGCAAAACGTCGCAGACAGCAGGGTCATCATCCACCACCAGAATCGCGGGCTTCATTGCGCGGCCTCAATGTTACGAAAGAGTTAATTTTGGAGTCTACACAGGCCAGAAAAGGTTGCTGAGGCAGTGTGCTGAAACGTGACCGGCTTCGCCAGTGAGAGTGTGGAAGCGTGCGCTGGCGCAGAGTTTTTCGGGGCTGCCCGTTTGCTGCAGGAAAACGATTGCGCGGCATCGGTGCATTGCACCATAATCGCGCCTCGTTTTGGTTCGGAATGCTCTTAGGCGTATCCGGCTCTGCCAGGTAATCGATTGCGTCGGGATATGGCATGGCAATTGCTTTGGGCAGTGGGTAAGTCAGGGATTTCAGGCGATTCTGGCACGCAAGTAGGCAGCGGCCGGCGTCAATGTCCCGGAAACAGAATAATCAGCATGCAAACCCCTTTGGCAAGTGAGACTGATGTCTCCTGTATCGAGAGATGATGATGTTAGAAAAACTATTCAAACTCAAAGCGCATAACACCACGGTTCGTACTGAGATTATCGCCGGGATCACCACCTTCCTGGCGATGGCTTATATTCTGTTTGTGAACCCGAGCATTCTGGGCGCGACCGGCATGGACAAGGGCGCCGTGTTTGTCGCGACCTGTCTGGCGGCGGCGATTGGTTGCGTACTGATGGGGCTGATCGCCAACTACCCGATTGCGCTGGCACCGGGCATGGGGCTGAACGCCTTTTTCACCTACACCGTTGTGCTGCATATGGGCTACACGTGGCAGATTGCGCTGGGCGCGGTGTTTCTCTCGGCGGTGATTTTCTTCGCGATGTCGCTGTTTAAGATTCGCGAGTGGATTATTGCCAGTATTCCGCTGCCGCTGCGTGCCGGGATTGGTGCCGGTATCGGGCTTTTTCTGGCGCTGATTGCGCTGGAAGGGGCGGGCATTGTGGTGGATAACCCGGCGACGCTGGTGGGCATTGGCGACCTCACTAAACCGGGTCCGCTGCTGGCAATGCTCGGCTTTGTGGTCATTGTGGTGCTGGAAGCGCGTCGGGTGACCGGTGCGGTGCTGATCGGTATTCTGCTGGTGACCTTTATTTCCATGGGTATCGGTTTGTCGCCGTTTGCCGGGGTCTTCTCTGCACCGCCGTCGATTGCACCCACCTTTATGCAGCTGGATATTGCCGGGGCATTTAACGTTGGCCTGATCAGCGTGATTTTTGCCTTCTTGTTTGTCGATGTGTTTGATAACACGGGCACGTTGCTGGGCGTAACCAAACGCGCCGGCCTGGCGGATGAGCAGGGTAACGTGCCGAAAATGGGCCGTGCGCTGATTGCCGACAGTGCGGCTGCGCTGTTTGGTTCGCTGCTCGGCACCTCGACCACCACCAGTTATGTGGAATCGGCGGCGGGCGTGAGTGCCGGTGGCCGTACCGGCCTGACGGCGATTGTGGTCGCCGTGCTGTTCCTGCTGGCGCTGTTTTTCTCGCCGCTGGCATCCAGCGTGCCGGTTTATGCCACGGCGCCTGCACTGCTGTTTGTGGCGGTGCTGATGGCCTCAGGTCTTGCAGAGATTGACTGGAAAGATATCACCACCGCAGCGCCTGTCACCGTGACCGCGCTGACCATGCCGCTGACCTATTCGATTGCTAACGGCATCGCGTTTGGTTTTATTACCTGGACGCTGGTGAAGCTGCTGAGCGGTCGTGCTAAAGAGGTGAATGCGGCGCTGGTTATCCTGTCAATTCTGTTTGTGATCAAGCTGGGATGGCTGAGTGCTTAGGTGTTGCCTGTCGGCAGGGGGGCGCTTAGCAGCGGGCTGGCACTGAGCAGGGCTCGCTTGGCTGCGGGCTGACACTGAGTAAGTTTCGCTTTGCAGCGGGCTTGCACTGAGAAGTTTACGCCCGCCAGGCGTTCGGGCGTTTCAGGTTGCCTGAGCAGGCGGTCGCGTTAAGGGGCGGACGCCCGCCCCTTAACAATCCCGGCGTCCGGCAGCCTGCGCGCCCCGCTTAGCGGGGTGCCTTCGTCACGCCCTGCGGCCGACGGACCGCCCGGACGCGCCATCCCTGGCGCGTGCCGTTCTTTCGCCGACGTCCTGTCGGCTCATCCTGGCCTGCGGTTGTTCCTCAGCGCTGCGGATGCCTCTGGCAAATCCCCGCAGGTGGGTTTTCAGCCCGTTCCGGGGGATTCAGGCCGCTGAACGCGGGTGGAGATTGAGGGAATACGCTTCGCAGCGGGATTATTCGGAGCGGGGTTCGCCCGCGAGGTGGGGAGTGTCAGGTCATTTAGCCGCGCGTTAGCACTGATAAGGTTACGCCCGCCAGGCGATGGGGCGTTTCAGGTTGCCTGAGCCGGCGGTCGCGTTAAGGGGCGGACGCCCGCGCCTTAACAATCCCGGCGTCCGGCAGCCTGCGCGCCCCGCTTAGCGGGGTACCCTCGTCACGCCCTGCGGCCGACGGACCGCCCGGACGCGCCATCCCTGGCGCGTGCCGTTCTTTCGCCGACGTCCTGTCGGCTCATCCTGGCCTGCGGTTGTTCCTCAGCGCTGCGGATGCCTCTGGCAAATCCCCGCAGGTGGGTTTTCAGCCCGTTCCGGGGGATTCAGGCCGCTGAACGCGGGTAGAGACCTGGAAGGTACACTGTGCAACAGAGTGTCCAGGAGCCGGTTTCGTTTAGCAGCGGGCTGGCACTGAGAAGGTTACGCCCGCCAGGCGATGGGGCGTTTCAGGTTGCCTGAGCCGGCGGTCGCGTTAAGGGGCGGACGCCCGCCCCTTAACAATCCCGGCGTCCGGCAGCCTGCGCGCCCCGCTGTGCGGGGTGCCTTCGTCACGCCCTGCGGCCGACGGACCGCCCGGACGCGCCATCCCTGGCGCGTGCCTTCCTTTCGCCGACGTCCTGTCGGCTCATCCTGGCCTGCGGTTGTTCCTCAGCGCTGCGGATGCCTCTGGTAAATCCCCGCCTGTAATATCTTTTTATGTTTGCAGAGCTGAGGTGTTTGCTGGCGTGAAATCCAAAGCTAATCCCGGAAACGTAAAGCGATAAAGTACTCAACCCAAAAAGAAGAAATAACAGCGAGGGGGTGGGGAGGCCGTCAGAGCCGCTGAGCGGATGAGGGATTTCAGGACGAGCGACAGGGATGTCGCGAAGAGGCGGGTTCGCGCCAGGGATGGCGCGTCCCGCCGTTCCGTGAGAAATCCGGAAGACGCGAAGGCACCGCGAAGCGGCGGTGATGCAGGCCGGAGCCCGGGGTCAAGGGGGCGCGGCGACTGGCGCCCCCTTGTCGGTCGCCTGCAGCGGCGAGTCTGAAACTGCCTGACTTACCAGGCGAACGAAACCCTCTCACAGCCCGTTCGCGCAGCGAACAACCCCAGCCTCAGCGCAGCACGCCAGCCCGTTCGCGCAGCGAACTTAATCCTTCCAGGCGCCGGTTCGCGCAGCGAACAAAACCTTTTTCAGCGCGTGTCCGCGCAACTTCAATTTCACCTCGTTATTCCCTGAAGTCATAAAGCTAAATTTTTTAGTATTTCCGGTTATCAATAATAATTCTTAACATCAGAGAATCAGATTAGGTAAAGAGAGGTAAATATCGTGAATTTCCAGCAGCTTAAAATCATCCGCGAGGCGGCGCGCTGTGAATTTAATTTAACGGAAGTCGCTAATACACTGTTTACCTCCCAGTCGGGAGTGAGTCGGCATATCCGTGACCTGGAAGATGAACTCGGAGTTGAGATTTTTATCCGTCGTGGCAAGCGACTGCTGGGAATGACCGAACCGGGCAAAGCGCTGCTGACGATCGCCGAACGCATCCTGGATGAAGCGGGAAAAGTACGACGGCTGGCCGATGTCTTTACCAATGAAACCAGCGGCATCCTGACCATTGCCACCACCCACACTCAGGCGCGTTACAGCCTGCCGAAAGTGATCAAAGCATTTCGTCAGCTCTATCCCAATGTCCGGCTTGAACTCAATCAGGGATCGCCGCAGGAAATTGTCACCATGCTGCTGGCGGGTGAAGCGGACATCGGCATCGCCAGTGAAATGCTGGTCAACAACAGCAGTCTGGCGGCGTTCCCCTGGTTTAGCTGGCATCACGCCCTACTGGTGCCAAAAGGGCATGAGCTGGTGCAGAGCCAGCCGGTCTCACTGAGTACCCTCAGCCGCTTTCCCCTTATCACCTACCGGCAGGGTATCACCGGCCGTTCGCGGGTTGACCGTGCTTTCCAGACGGCGGGTTTAAAACCCGATATCGTGCTCAGTGCTCAGGACTCCGACGTGGTGAAAACCTACGTCAAACTGGGTTTGGGCGTCGGGATACTGGCCGATCAGGCGTGTGAAACCGAAGAGAGTGAAGAGCTGGTACGCATCGACGCGACGCATCTGTTCGATGCCAGCACCGTATGGCTCGGCCTCAAACGTGGTCAGCTGCAGCGTAATTACGTCTGGCAGTTCCTGGAACTCTGCAATGCCAACCTGTCGCTGGAGGAGATCAAACGCCAGGCGCTCTCCTACAGTAATGACGACGAACCGGTTATCGACTTCCAGATTTAAAGCGCGGGCGCATCCCGCCGGATGCGCCTCGTTGCTGCACGGCATAAAATTTCAAATCACCGCGAAAAACTCGCTTAGCAACCTTTCTCACCCCGCACAACAACATCCTGCGCTGACCCGGCGCGATAAAGTGGAATCAGTTGACCACAAGGGGATGTTATGTCGCGACTACAACTTACAGACAGCGATCTGCTGCGCCAGCAGGCGCTGTTTGCCGGACGCTGGCAGGATGCGCATCAGGGTGCCACGCTGCCGGTTACCGATCCCGCCACGGGCGAAACGCTGGCCACTATTCCGGCGCTGGGGCATGCGGAAACCGAGCAGGCGATAGCGTATGCGGAAACGGTGCGCATCAGCTGGGGCAAAACCACCCATGCCAGCCGGGCCGCGCTGCTGGAAAAATGGCATCAGCTGATCATTGAACATGCTGACGACCTGGCGATCATCATGACCGCCGAACAGGGCAAACCGCTGGCGGAAGCCAGAGGCGAAGTGCTCTACGGGGCCAGTTTTGTGAAATGGTTTGCGGAAGAGGCGCGCCGCATTTACGGCGACACCATTCCCGCGCCCAGCGACGACCGTCGCATTCTGGTGCTAAAACAGCCGGTGGGCGTTGCCGCTGCCATCACGCCGTGGAATTTCCCGATTGCGATGATCACCCGCAAGGTCGCTCCTGCGCTGGCCGCCGGATGCCCGATTATTGTTAAACCTTCTGAGTTAACGCCGCTCTCGGCGCTGGCACTGGCGGTGCTGGCAGAGCGTGCCGGGTTCCCGTCTGGGGTGTTACAGGTGCTCACCGGCCTGCCCACGGAGATTGGCGCGGCGCTGACCCGTAGCCGCACGGTGCGTAAAATTTCCTTTACCGGCTCAACACGCATCGGGCAGTTGCTGATGCAACAGAGCGCCGACAGCATCAAGCGCCTGAGCCTGGAGCTCGGCGGCAACGCGCCGCTGATCGTGTTTGATGATGCGGATATTGAGATTGCGGTGGCGGGGGTGATGCTCAGCAAGTTCCGCAACGCCGGGCAAACCTGCGTCTGCGCTAACCGCATCCTGGTGCAGCGCAGCATCTATCCGCGTTTCACCGCCCGGTTGCTGGAGGCCGTCGCCACCCTGAAAGTGGGCGATGGATTTGCACCCGACAGCACCATTGGCCCGCTAATCAACAGCCGCGCGGTGGAGAAAGTGAACGGTCACATTGATGATGCACTCAGCCAGGGCGCAACGCTGCTGACCGGCGGCATCCGCCAGGACAACGGCACTTTTGTGCCGCCCACGGTGCTCGGCGAGGTCACCGCCACAATGCGCATTGCTCATGAAGAGACGTTCGGCCCAGTCGCGCCCCTGTTTATCTTTGATGAGGAAGATGAAGCGATAGCGATGGCGAATGACACACCTTACGGCCTGGGAGCCTACTTCTTTACCGAGAATATCCGGCGGGCATGGCGGGTAGCCGAAGCGCTGGAGTTTGGCATGGTCGGCTTTAATACCGGCGCGATTTCCCTGGAGGTTGCACCGTTCGGCGGTGTGAAACTCTCTGGTATTGGCCGGGAAGGTTCCCGCTATGGAATTGATGAATATCTGGAACAGAAAACATTTCACATTGGCAGTCTGTGATTAAAAAAGAATAAAGCGTCAGCCGCGCAATCCGGCTGGCGTTTTTTTTTGCCTGACGCCGGGTGAGAATTTACCGGCGTCAAATAATCGTCTTTAAAAGCAAAGATGTTATCTGGGCGGTAAGGCGGGTCAGTAAATCGGCGGGTCATGATCACCGAAATGAGCAGCCTGACACTGAATATCCGCTTTGGTGCAATATTCATGCAGGTTGCACCAGCAGAGCGCATAAATTTTGTGAAGTAAATCATCTGTTTAATTGTTCGGCAATTCCGCAAAAAATCACCCGGCAATACGGCAGAAAATTTTTTTGCGCTGTTTTAAACGCATTTTTATTTTTTGCCCGGCTGGCATACTTTCTGCATTAGCTTATTAACAGCGCAGAAAACGGCTGTGAAAACGCTAATAAGCCAGCACGTGACGGGTGTAACAAATAAGGAATTTTTCCATGTTAAGTTTCGACCCTGAAAAAGTTTCTCTTCCGGCTGGCCATTATATTGGCGGCCAGCATTGCCAGGCCCAGGGCGCATCCTTTGCGGTGAAACGGCCCTCGGATGGCAGCGTCTATGCCACGCTGCAGGATGCCACGCCGCAGGATGTTGATCAGGCTGTTACGGTGGCGCATCAGGCGCTCAAAAGCAGCGGCTGGTCCGGCTGTGCGCCGCGTGAGCGCGGACGCGTATTGCGCCGCTGGGCTGATCTGATTGAGCAGGACGTGCTGCTCGCCCAGCTGGAAGCGCTGGGTTCAACGCGGCCAATCAGCGACGTGGTGCTGCACGAAATCCCGTTTACCGCCGAAGCGATTCGCTTCTATGCCGAATGCGCCGACAAATACAGCGGGGATCTCTTTCCCACCCGAGACAGCAGCCTCGGTATGCTGATTGCCGAACCTTATGGCGTCATCGCTGCGATTACCCCGTGGAATTTCCCGCTGTCGATGGCGTCGTGGAAATGCGGACCGGCGCTGGCAGCGGGCAATGCGGTGGTGCTGAAACCCTCTGAACTGACCCCGTTTTCTACCGTACGCATGGCCGAACTGGCGTGCCAGGCGGGCTTACCGGCGGGCGTGCTGAACATTGTGCAGGGCAGTGGGGCCGTCACCGGCAGCGCGCTGGTCAAACATCCGCTGGTGCGCAAAGTCTCGTTTACCGGCTCGACCCTGACCGGCGCACGCATCATGAGCGATGCTGCGCAGCACGGCATGAAACCGGTGACGCTGGAGCTGGGCGGCAAGAGTCCGCAGTTGGTGTTTGATGATGCCGGCGACCTGGCGGTGCTGGCCCAGCGCATTCTGCGTGGCTTTACCGCCAATGGCGGCCAGGCTTGCGTGGCGGGCACCCGTCTTATCGTACAGCGCAGCATTGCCGATCCGCTCATTGAGCGGCTGGCGCAGCTCTGCCGGGAAGTCAAACCGGGCGTCACCTGGCAAGAGGGCAGCCGATACGCGCCGCTGATCGATGAACGCCAGGGCAACAAGGTTTGCTCGGTCATCGAAGCTGCAAAAGCGCAAGGCGCAGAGGTGCTGGTGGGCGGAGAACGCTTTGCTGACACCGGTAACGGCTGGTTCTGGCAGCCGACGCTGCTGAGTCACGTGGCGCAGGATAATCCGGCGGTCCAGCAGGAAATCTTTGGTCCGGTGCTGACGGTGCAAATCTTTGATGAGGAAGAGCAGGGGCTGGCGATGGCCGCCCATGATACCTATGGCCTCTGTGCCGGTGTCCACACGCTAAGTCTGCCGCGTGCGCTGCGGGCGATGCGCGCCATTGACGCCGGCACCGTCTGGATCAATCGCTATGGCCGTTCCGGCGATTTCATCATTCCGACCGGCGGTTTTCTCGGCTCCGGCATTGGTAAAGATTTAGGGCGTCAGGCGTTTCAGGCCTGCCAGCGCCAGAAAAGCGTACTCATCGATTTCTAAGCGCAACTGACAATGACGAGGGTGTTACATGGCACTGTTTAAACCGAAATTCATCACGTTCGACTGTTACGGCACGCTGATTCGCTTCGATATGTCGGGTGCCGCGCAGCGCTGTTTCAGCGACCGCGTCGACCCGGACGCAATGCTCGCCTTTACCACCGACTTTTCCCGCTACCGGCTGGATGAGGTGCTCGGCGCATGGAAACCCTATTACGACGTGGTCAGCAATGCTATCCAGCGCACCTGCAACAAGTGGGGCGTTAAGTGGGACAAAGCCGATAGCGACTTTATCTACACCGATTGCGCCCGCTGGGGGCCGCATCCTGATGTGCCCGCCGGGCTGGCAAAAGTCGCCGAAGAATTTCCGCTGGTGCTGCTGACCAACTCAATGAAAGACCTGATCCCGCATCACGAACCGCGTCTGGGCGCGCCAATCTACCTGACCATCACGGCTGAAGAGGCGGGCGCCTACAAACCGCAGATGAAGGGCTTTGAGTACATGCTGGAGACGCTCGGCTGCGGCCCGGAGGAGATTCTCCATGTCTCCTCCAGCTTCCGCTATGACCTGATGACTGCCCACGATCTCGGCATCAAAAACAAAGTCTGGGTCAATCGCGGTCATGAACCGGCGAACCCGTATTACCAGTACACCGAAATCAAAGATATCGGCGGCCTGCCTGGCGTCGTCGGACTCTGAGGAACACCCCATGAAACTGGAATCGTTCTGGCAGGCCACCGCTCCGGCCTTTACGGGTGCCGCCCGCGATCCGCTGCCTGCACAGGCGGAGGTGGTGGTGATTGGCGGCGGCTTCACGGGCGTCTCGGCAGCCCTTAACCTGGCGCGAAGCGGCATCAGCGTGGTGTTGCTGGAGAGGGGGGAGGTCATGAGCGAGGCCTCGGCGCGCAACGGCGGCCACTGCAACACCGGCGTGGCGCAAAATTTTGCCTCGCTGGTGGCGAGTCAGGGTCTGGAGCAGGCCAGCCGCTTTTACCGGGCATTTGACGAGGCGGTGAGCTACGTTCAGCAACTGATCCAGGATGAACAAATCGATTGCGATTTCCGGCTGTGCGGCAAGCTCAAGCTCGCCAGCAAAGCATCGCATGTGGCCGGGCTGCGCGAGGCATATGAACTGATGCGCCGCACCGTTGACCCGGAGATCGAACTGCTCGACAAAGCGGCGGTGCGCGACGAGATTGCCAGCGACGAATTCCACGGCGGCCTGCTGCAGAAGCGCGGCGGTCAGATGCACATGGGTAAGTTCGGCGTCGGGCTGGCCGAGGCTGCCGCCCACAGCGGCGCGAAGATTTTCCCGCACCACACCGTGACAAAGTTAGAACGACTGAAGGGCTATCAGCATCGAATACACACCGCGCGGGGCAGCATTCTGGCGGATAAAGTACTGATGGCGACCGGCTGCTCCAACGTCGGCCCTTTTCCCTGGTTTCAGCGCCGCATCGTGCCGGTGGGGAGCTTTATTGTGGTGACTGAAGCGCTCGACCCGGCGCTGCTGCGCCAGATGATGCCCCATGATCGTACCTACGTGACCTCACTGAACATCGGGAACTACTTCCGCACGACGGCCGATCGCCGGCTGGTGTTTGGCGGGCGGGCGCGGTTTGCGGTCAGCAACCCGACGTCTGATTCGCGCAGCGGCGAAATCCTGCACCATGCGATGACGCAGATGCTGCCAGCGCTTGGCCGGGCGCAGGTGGAGTATTGCTGGGGCGGCATGGTCGATATGACCGCCGACCGTCTGCCGCACGCGGGTGAACAGGATGGCCTCTTCTATTCGCTGGGCTACAGCGGCCACGGCACCCAGATGTCGGTGTGGATGGGGCGGGTGATGGCCGATCTGCTGGCCGACAAGCACACTGAAAATCCCTGGCAGCGCGACGCATGGCCTGCGCTGCCCGGTTATCACGGCAAGCCATGGTTTTTACCGCTCGCAGGACTCTATTACAAAGCAAAGGATCGCCTTTCATAACGTCCCGTCGGGAGCTGGCTACCAGGTTGCCAGCCCCGCCAGAAAATGATCCCCGGTTCGCCTGACTATTGAGGGTAGAGAGATGAGTAAATTTGATAATAACGATGCTGATGCGGTAAATCCGGCACTGACGCGCATGATCACCGAAGGCGCACTGTCACGCCGCAGTCTGATGAAAATCCTCTCCGCGGGTGCGGTGATGAGCAGCGGCCTGGTCGGTTTTTCAGGGGCGGCACGGGCGGACGACAAGCCGGTCAAGGGCGGAAAACTGCGGGCGGCGATGTCGAATGCCTCCGCCACCGATACGCTCGATCCGGCCAAAAGTAATAACAGCGCGGACTACACTCGTCAGTTCATGTTTTACAGCGGCCTGACCGAGCTGGATAAAAACCTGATGGCGCAACCGGCGCTGGCGGAATCGCTGGAATCCAGCGACGGCATTACCTGGCATATCAAGCTGCGTCAGGGGGTTACCTTCCATAATGGCAAACCGCTGACCGCCAAAGATGTGATCTTTTCGCTCAGCCGCCACAAAGATCCGGCCATCGCCTCTATCGCCTTTAAGCTGGCCGATCAGTTCAAAGCCTTCAGCGCGGTCAATGACAATGAGGTGCAGCTGGCGCTGAGCAGCGCCAACTTCGACGTCCCTTATATGCTGGCGACACCGCCGTTTTTGATCGTCCCGGACGGCACCACCGATTTCAGCAAAGGCATCGGCACCGGTCCGTTTGTCTGTAAAGCCTTTATGCCGGGCGTGCGCACCATCGGCACGAAAAATCCCAACTACTACAAGCCTGGACTGCCGCATCTGGATGAGGTGGAACTGATGGGGGTGACTGACGGGGCGGCACGCGTCAATGCCCTGATGTCGGGCGATCTGCAGATGGTCTCTACCCTGACTGCCGCGGACTGCAAGCGCATCAAAGCCAGCAGCGAGTTTGGCGTGCTGGAAAGTAAATCGGGCATGTACACCAACCTGATCGTTCGTACCGACATGAAACCCGGAAATAACGAAGACTTCGTGCTGGCGATGAAATATTTGCAGCCACGTGAAATGCTGGTGAAAACCGTGCTGCAGGGGTACGGCGACGTCAGTAATGACACCCCGGTTCCACCGTGGCATCCGCTCTATAACGCCGAACTCAAACCGCGTGCGCTCGACGTGGAAAAAGCGAAGTTCCACATCAAAAAAGCGGGCATGACCGGCTCCTCGGTGGAGCTTATCACCACACCCAATATTGAAGGGGCGAACGAAGGTGGGCAGATAATCCAGCAAATGGCGCGCGGAGCTGGGTTGAACATAAAAGTGCGACGCGTACCGTATGACGGTTACTGGTCTTCGCACTGGATGAAAGATCCGCTGGGATATGGCTCGATAAACCCGCGTCCGACACTCGACATGCTCTTCTCACAGTTTTATCTCTCTACCGCACCGAATAACGAATCGGGCTGGAAAAACCCCCAGTTTGATCAGCTGGTGGTCGCCGCACGCGGTGAGCGGGATCAGGCGAAACGCAAGCAAATGTATGGCGACATGCAGACGCTAATTTATGACCATTGCGGCACCCTCATCCCGACCTTCATCAGCTCCACCGATGGCTACAACAAAAAGGTCAAAGGGGTCGAGGCCTGGCCGTCAGGCATGATGATGGGCTATCGCTTCCATGAGTTTGCGTGGCTGACCGCCTGATTTCAGCCTATCCCATTAGGCGATATAGAGGGAGTACGCCGATGAACCGATACATGATGTTCCTGATTGCCCGGCGGATTGGCGCTGGCATCCTGACCTTACTTATCGTCTCGGCGGTGGTGTTTTTCATCACCAGCCTGCTGCCGGGGGACGCGGCGCAGATGATCCTCGGTCAGAACGCCACGCCGGAAACCGTGGCGGCGTTACGGCAGCAGCTGGGTCTCGATCAGCCTTTGCTGATGCGCTACGCCCACTGGCTAACGGGCATGGTTCAGGGCGACTTTGGTACCTCATTTGCCAGTCATCTGCCGGTCTCGCAGTTGGTGGCGCAGCGCATTCCCGCGACCTTTGAACTGGCGGGCATCACCACACTGATCTGCGTACCGCTGGCGCTGATTATCGGCATTATCGCGGCGATGAATCGCGGTTCCCGACTCGATCGGGCGCTGGTTATCGGCACCATGGCAACGGTTGCCGTGCCGGAGTTTCTGGTGGCGACGGTGGCGGTGCTGATTTTCGCCGTCAAGCTGCACTGGGTGTCGGCAATGTCGTTCGGCAGCCCGGACAGCGACCTGCTGAGCTACCTCAAAGCCTACGCGCTACCGGTGCTGACGCTCTGCTGCGTGCTGGTGGCGCAGATGGCGCGCATGACGCGGGCGGCGATCATCAATCAGCTTGACAGCCCCTATCTGGAGATGGCGCTGCTGAAAGGGGTTTCGCCGCTCAGAGCCGTGCTGCGCCACGCGTTGCCCAACGCGGTCGGGCCGATCGCCAATGCGATTTCACTCAGCCTCTCCTATCTGTTTGGCGGGGTGATCATTATCGAAACCATCTTCAGCTATCCCGGTCTGGCCAGTCAGCTGGTGGATGCGGTCAGTAACCGCGACCTGCCGGTGGTGCAGCTCTGCGTGATGCTGTTCGCGGCCTGCTACCTGGTGCTGCTGCTGGCGGCAGACATTCTGACTATCGCCTTTAACCCGAAATGGAGAAGCGCATGAATACTCTTCTGTTGCCCTGGCGTTTCTTACAGTCACTCTCCTGGTCGGGCCGGCTGGGCTTGTTGATCTCGCTGTTCTGGCTGCTGATGGCGGTGTTTGGCACCCCGCTGGCCCCGCACAGCATTGATGACATCGGCGGCGGCCCGCTGATGGGTGGCCTGACGTCCGATAACCTGCTGGGCACTGACTACCTGGGGCGCGACATGCTGAGCCGTATTCTGTATGGCGCGAAGTTCTCTATCGGTCTGGCACTGAGTGCGGCGCTGCTGGCCAGCCTGATCGGAACGCTGCTGGCGCTGCTGGCGGCGGTGGCGGGACGCTGGCTGGAGGAGTTACTGGGCCGCGTCAATGACGCACTGCTGGTGCTGCCCGGCAAAGTGCTGTCGCTGATGATCGTCGCGGTATTTGGCTCCTCACTGCCGATGCTGATCCTGACGGCGGTGTTCACCTACTGGCCGGGCGCATTCCGTATCGCATTTGCCATGGCCAGCTCGCTGCGCAGCATGGACTACGTCCGGGCGTCACGGCTGCGAGGCGAGAGCCGCGTGTATATCGCCATTCACGACATCCTGCCCAACATGGTGCACCCGATGCTGACTGACTTTGGCCTGCGCTTTGTCTACATTGTGCTGCTGCTGAGCGGCCTGAGCTTCCTTGGCCTCGGTGTGCAGCCGCCGTATGCCGACTGGGGCACGCTGGTGCGGGAAAATATGCAGGGACTGTTTGATGGCTCGCCTGCGGTGCTGATGCCCGCGCTGGCCATTGCCAGTCTGACCATTGGCGCCAACCTGTTTATTGATAGCCTGCAGGCGATGCGCCCGATGACGCTGGCGAAGGAGGGAGCATGAACGTGACACCACATACCGCCATGCCGGTGATATCGGTTGATAAACTGCGCGTGACCGCACAGACCGATCGCGGTGAAGAGATCGACCTGGTTTCCGACATTCACTTTACCGTGCAGAAGGGTGAGGTGCTGGCGCTGATTGGCGAATCCGGCTCAGGTAAAACGACTATCGCGATGGCGCTAATGGGCTACGCCCGCAGCGGCTGCCGCATCGCTGAGGGCAATATTCACGTTGCCGGCACCGACGTTAACAGCCTGACACCGGGCCAGTTGCGCGCGTTTCGCGGTAACAACGTCGCCTATATCGCCCAGAGCGCGGCGGCGTCGTTTAATCCGGGCATGAAGATCCTCGACCAGGTGATTGAGCCGGTGGTCATCCACGGCACGATGACCCGCAAAGACGCGAAAGCTAAAGCGATTGGCCTGTTCCGTGAGCTGGCGCTGCCTGACCCCGAGACCCTTGGCGACCGGTTCCCGCACCAGGTGTCGGGCGGTCAGTTACAGCGTCTGATGACGGCGATGGCGCTGATCGGCGATCCTGACGTCGTGATCCTTGATGAGCCCACTACCGCGCTGGATGTGACAACCCAGGTCGAAGTGCTGAAGGCGTTTCGCCGCGTGGTGGTGCAGCGCGGCGTCACCGCGATTTACGTCAGTCACGATCTGGCCGTGGTGGCGCAGATGGCAGACCGGATTCTGGTGCTGCTGCGAGGCAAAATGGCGGAATATGGCAGCACCGCACATCTGATTGGCGCACCCCAGGCGGAGTACACCCGTTTACTGATGGAGGCAGCGCGGCAGAAAGAGCGGCCCAGCAACTGGTGTCCGGCTGCTGCCGATATTCACCCGCTGCTGGAGGTGCGCGATCTCAGCGCAGGTTATGGCCCGCGCGGCAGAGACGGCCAGCCGAAAATACGCATTCTGGAGGAGATTAACCTTAAGCTGTGGAAAGGGCAGGCGATTGGCATCATCGGTGAGTCAGGCTCGGGCAAAACGACCCTGGCCCACGCCATTGCCGGACTCAATGCCCCGAGTCAGGGCCATATCCTGTTTAACGGTCACTACATCGCCAGTGATATGCAAAAACGCCCTGACAACGAGCTACGACGTATACAGTATGTCTTCCAGATGGCGGATACCGCGCTGAATCCGGCTCACAGCGTTGAACGCATCCTGTCTCGACCGCTGACGCTGTTTCACGGCCTGAGCGGTGCGGCCCGGCAGCAGCGACTTTATCAGCTGCTGGATCTGGTGCAGCTGCCGCGCAGCGTGCTGTGGCGGCGTCCCTGGGCGCTCTCCGGCGGGCAAAAGCAACGCGTCAATCTGGCGCGTGCGCTGGCGGCTGAGCCAGATCTGATACTGTGTGATGAAGTGACCTCGGCGCTGGATACCGTGGTCGCCGCCGCCGTACTCGACTTGATCAGCGACCTGCGCCGCGAACTGGGGCTGTCAGTGATCTTCATCAGCCATGACATGCATGCAGTGCGTGCGGTGTGCGACGAAATTGTGGTGATGAAGAGCGGTCGCATCGTCACCCAGCTGGCACGTAGCGACTACGACAAGCCGACCAGTGAGTTGTATTTCGAGCGGCTAAAACGCGCGGTGCCGGAGTTGCGTCAGGGCTGGCTGGATGAACATGAAGAGATTTTGAAAGCAGAGTAAGCTGCCGCTTAGCCTGAAGGGCATTCAAATTTATCCGCCTGCACAGCCGCTGTGCGCTGTCCAGGCGACGCGGGTCAACGCACAGCGGTCAGGCTGCCGTGCGCCAGACCAGATACTGACAATAGAGGTCATCTTGTTATGCCTGCACCGATTCGTTATGTACAGGATAGTGCGAATTTTCCCGATTCCGCCGACGTGGTGGTGATTGGCGCTGGTATCGCTGGCGCCGCCGCTACCTGGGAGCTGGCGAAGCAGGGACTGCAGGTCGTGCTCATCGAAAAAGGCCTGGTAGGGGCAGAGCAGTCAAGCCGCAACTGGGGCTGGTGTCGCCAGCAGAACCGCGATGAGCGCGAATTGCCGCTGATTATTTATGCGCTGCAACGCTGGGGGGAGCTTAGCAATGAAACCGGCGAAGAGTTGGGTTTCCGCCGTAGCGGGCTGGTCTACGCCACGCAGGAAGACGCGGATATCGCGGCCTGGGATAAGTGGAACCAGATGGCAAAAGGCTATGGTATGCGCAGTTCAATTCTTACGGCAGAGCAGGCAAAAGCGATGACGCCCGGCAGCACCACAAACTGGCGGGGCGGCCTCTCATCGCCCACCGACGGTCACGCTGAGCCACGTCTGGCCGCGCCAGGGCTGGTGGCAGGCGCAATGAAAAAGGGTGCGCTGCTGTTTCAGCAGTGCGCGGTGCGCGGGCTGGATATCGCCGCCGGACGGGTCAGCGGCGTCTGGACCGAACGCGGCCTGATCAAAACCAGCCGGGTGATCTGTGCCGCCGGGGCCTGGACCTCCATGTTCTGCCGTCGTCACGGCATCGATCTGCCGCTGGGCAACGTGATTGGCACTGCCTTCCGCACCCAGCCCATAGCGCAGGCGATCGCGATGCCGCTCTATACGCCGGGCTTTGCCTGCCGGCCACAACTGGACGGCAGCTACACCGTGTCGGTCTCCGGTCGCGGGCGTCTGGAGCCGGGCGCGCAGGGGCTGCGCTATGCGCGCCAGTTCTATCCGACGTTTAAAAGCCGCCGCAAGAATCTCACTCTGAATCTCGGGCTGTCGCCGTTCTTCAGCGGCCCGGAAGCGATGGGGGGCTGGGCATTTGACCGTGAATCGCCGTTTGAGCGTATGCGCATTCTCGATCCGGCGGCGGATGCAAAGATCGTGGAAGAAGGGCTGGCGGCGATGCGTCGTGAATACCCGGCGCTGGCCAATCTCAGGCTGGCGCAGTCCTGGGGCGGCATGATTGATAGCACGCCGGACGCGATTCCGGTGATCTCTACCGTGGCGAAACTGCCGGGGCTGGTGCTCTCGGCGGGCTACAGCGCCCACGGCTTCGGTATCGGCCCCGGGGCCGGGCGACTGGCGGCCGACCTTGTAACCGAGGCCACACCGGTGGTTGATCCCACCCCTTATCGCTACAGCCGTCTGGTTGACGGCAGTGGACTTGAAACGCCAGGCATGATGTAAGGAGAACGCTAATGAGCCTGACAATACGCGCAATGACGCCAGACGATATTGAACCGTGTTACAGCATGACGCAGGTGCTGAAATGGCCTCATCGCCGCGAAGACTGGCAGCTGGCGTTGCAGCTTGGCGAGGGCACGGTAATAGAAGATCAGGGTAAATTGATTGGTAGCGCGGTGCTGTGGCGCTGGGGCGACCGTGCCGCCACGGTGGGACTGGTGATTATCGATAACCAGCAGCAGGGGCGCGGCCTGGGCAAACGGCTGATGCTGGCGCAACTGGAAAAAGTGCCCGACGGTAACGTGCGTCTGCACGCCACCGAAATGGGCAAAGGGCTGTATGAAAAGCTCGGCTTTATCAGTTGTGGTGAGATCCGCCAGCACCAGACCCGGGCCGTGACCACGCTGCCAGAGGTGGTGATCCCGGCGGGACTGCAACGGCGCCCGGCGACGGCGGCTGATTATGCCACGCTGGTGACGCTGGATCAGCAGGCACACGGCATGCATCGCCCGGCGCTGATTGATCATCTGCTGCGCGACGGCCAGACCGTGTTGTTGCAGGACGATCAGCAGCAGATTCAGGGTTTCGCCAGTCTGCGCCGCTTTGGTCACGGCTGGGCGATTGGCCCGGTGATCGCAGCCCACTTCCCGGCAGCTCAGGCGCTGGTCGCCTCGCTGATGCAGTCGCTGCAGGGTGAGTTTCTGCGCATCGACACTGACGCCGCGCTGCCGATGGCGGCCTGGCTTGAGAGTCTTGGTATTCCTCAGGTTGATGCGCCCACCACCATGGTGCGCGGCACGCCCTGGACGCCACAGGGGATGCAGGCATTTGGACTAATGACGCAGGCGATGGCCTGATGCACATCGTCTATAAATCGGAGCCGGAACGGGGGCGGATCTGGCAGCGCTGGCTGGCAGAACAGGCGCCGGATATTCAGCTGCATCTCTGGCCGGAGACCGGCGATCCAGACCAGGTTGAGGGACTGGTCGCCTGGCAGCCACCGGCTGACATTGCTGCGCGGTTTCCCCGACTGAAACTGCTGTTCTCGGTAGGTGCCGGGGCCGATCAGTTTGACTTCAGCGCGCTGCCGCCCGACCTGCCGGTGATCAGAATGATCGAGCCGGGTCTGACGCAGGGCATGGTGGAATATGTCACCTTCGCGGTGCTCGGTCTGCATCGCGACATGCCGCGCTATTTCCATCAGCAGCGCCAGCAGCAGTGGCTGGCCCACAGTGCAAAACCTGCCGCGCAACGTCGGGTGGGTATCATGGGGCTGGGCGAACTGGGCCAGGCC
>Ga0209067_10000882_pt1 | contig 18858 bp, 22 predicted proteins | sample ColStrG_CSR_2013_FD_187199 | JGI IMG/M metagenome (GOLD analysis project Ga0209067, IMG submission 187199) | Freshwater sediment microbial communities in response to fracking from Pennsylvania, USA - Cold Stream Run_MetaG_CSR_2013 (SPAdes)... | ecosystem: Environmental > Aquatic > Freshwater >...
CCGGTCAGCAACGAGACCGATCCACACCTTGAGCAGGTAGTCGCCTGACCTTCGATCCGGGAAGAGGCGCTGGTATGGCCGCGGAAAGACGCGCTCGCTGGAGAAGCCCAACACGTCATCCGCGGCGACGTGGGGATAGGCAACGAACTCGTCAGGACTTGACCACGAGAACTTGTCCGCGGTCCGCCCGGCGTCTTCTGGCACAGCCGACAGCCTGGCAGAGCGAAAGCAGCCCGTCAACTATCTATCACGACGGGGTTACGCCTACGGCTCCTGTCAAACCCTCCAAGCCCGAAAATAGTGGGGCACATGCGCCGCGCGTCTCGGAAAACCTGACAGTCTTGATGACAAACGCGGGGCGCTGTTAGAGCGAGTGTGACCTGTCAGCAGTCTGTCATGCATGCCATCCTGGAGTCGACCAGGAAGGTGGGACCCCCATGACAGGCAGACCGCGATCAGTGGACCTAGGCACGCTCAGCCGCGCGCGTGAACTGGCGGCCAGTGGCCGCGGGCGTGCGATCCGCGAGGCTGCGGGGCTGCGGGCAAACGAGGTGGCCGCTGACCCGTTCGTCAACGTGTCTAGCTCGACCATCTCCTTGTGGGAGCGGGGGCTGCGAGTGCCTCGTGGCCGCGCTGCGGTTGGCTGGGTGCGCCTGCTCGACGACCTGGAGGCGGACGTCGTCGGGCGGGTCGAGCGCAACTCGCTTGATGACGTGTTCGCTGGGGACCTGGCATGACCAGCGTCGAGCTGCGCGCAATTGGCGATGTGGTGGACGTACCGACCGCCGCGCGGTACCTCGGAATAGGCGAGTCGCTGACCCGGTCCATGATCAAAGCCGGAGAGCTGCCCGCTTTGCGCCTTGGTCGCCTGATTCGGATTCGTACCTGCGATCTGATCACCTTGACCGGGGGCGGCGCCCAGTGAGCGCAGAGGGTCTGGATGTGCCCGCTGAGGTCGCCGTCGTTGCGCTCAGGCTGCGCTGCACGGCTGCTCGAGTCTCAGCATCGCTGCTCAGCTCGTCCGACTTCACGGATCCGGACCTTGCAGCGATCTTCGGCCTTCAGGCAGAGCTAGCCGTCGCAGGCGTTGACCCTCAAGGGGAGGCGGTACTGACTGCGGGCCTTAGGCCTCGTCCCGACCTCCCGGCTGGCCTGCCCAGTCGGCTCGCGCCGCTCCTGGCCTCGCTGGCAGCGTCGACCGTGACCCCAGAGTCGGAGGGGTGGTACTCGCGCATCGTGGCTGAGGACGCCACCCGCCGTGCGACGGAGGCCGCCGGCACCCTGCTCGCGCAGGCAGCGGCCAGCGAGCCCGCCGGGACCTTGCCGGACCGGCTCGACCGCTGCGCCGCACACCTCAGCGGCCTCGCAGCCCGGCTGCGGGAGCCGGCATGAGTCGCCCGGACCTGTTCGTCACGACGAGGGGCAGCCAGGCCCTCCTCCGGGGCGTCGAAGCCCAGCGCATCGCGCGCCTCGTAGCCCCCGAAGGTCACCCGCCGCGGTGGACTGACCTTGGCCGCGGATGGGTGATCCCCGCCGACAGGATTGACGACGCCGTCGCCTACGCGCAGCACGCGCACCTCCTAGCCATCACGACGAGGCAGGCGGGCCGGTGACGTGGCTGAAGCTGTCGGACGACTACCACGACGAGCTCGGACGGATCCGGGTCTCCGATGCCGCTTACCGCACGCACACGGAGGCGCTCGGCTGGGTGATGCGCCGGGAAACCGGAGGCGCCCTCAGCGCGCAGGACGTCCGCCGGTTCGCCGAGAGCCCGAACGCCGACCAAGCCGTGGACGAGCTATGCGACGCAGGCCTGTGGCAGCGCACCGATACGGGGTACCTCGTCCGCTTCCACATGGAGCACCAGCCGGAAGTGGAAGTGCTCGCCGCCCGCCGCGAGTCGAACGCCGAACGGCAACGCCGAGCACGGCGCAAGGCCGCCGGCCTACCGGAAGACCCAGAGGAGTAACGCCGTGACCAACGCCGTGACTAACGCCGTGACTCACGCCGCGACTACCGGCGTGACGCAACGCGTGACCCGGGACGGGACGGGACGGGTCGGAACAGGCGCTCTAGAAGCAACCACGCACCTAGAGAAACAAGAAGCGCGAACGAAAACCGACGCCGCGACCGCGCGCCCACTGTTTCGTGTGCCTGTCTGGGGAAGCGGGACTGCTGGTGTCTGGTGGCTGCGGGGTGGAGCTGGGCCGACTGCTAGCGCGCGTCGCTCCCGGCGCCGTGACCACCGCGTGACCAGTGCGGCTCTGACCTGCGCGTTTGCCATGCCCAGCGCATACGTAATCCGATGGTCGGGCGGTGTGCGGTGAGCACGGACGGCCAGGGCGACTCAACCCCGGGGACTGCTCCGGCTGACCCGTTCGGTGGCCTGGCGCTGCCGCTGGACGGCATCTCGGACGGACCGGTCATCGGCGTCGGGCCGGACGGGTCGTGGTGGCCGTGGTTCATCGCGGGCCCGGACGCTGAGTCGGACCGCGCCGTCAGGTTCCCGCCGCATGAGCTGCTGGGCCCACTGCCGCACGACGTGGCGCAGCGCGTGGCGGCGGCACGGTCGGGGCCAATCTTCGCCCCGGCTGATATTGCGGCTGCGTTCCGGGATGACGTGCCGGCGTGGACGCCGACGTGCGGTGCGCTGACCGTGGCTGGCTCGCGGTGTCGACGTCCAACGCTGGGTGGTCGCTGCTGGCAGCACGCGAGCGTCGACCCGTGACCGTCCTGGCGCTGACCTGCTGCGCCCTCGTCCCGCTCGGACCGCTTGCCGGCGTGGAAACCCGGCAGGCACGCGTCTCACCGCTTCCCCCTTTCGGCGGGGGCGGATGGCGGGGGCGCAGCCGGCCAGCGCCAGGACAGGGACAGTCCACCGACCGCAACAGAGGAGAAGCGAAGTGACAAGTCGAAATCCGTTCACTGCCCAGCATCCGTCGCGGCCCCACGGCAGTACGGACCTTGTGGCCGTGCGGACGGCCGGGCCGGGGCAAGGTCAGGCGGTCCAACAGCGCCCAGCGCAGGACCTGGGCGAGCGGAAGCCGTACACGCCTGCCGGGCCGCCAGTGGCCACGTCCCCGCTGCCTGCGCCGGAGCTGGTGCCAGGCCAGGTGATCAGGGTGTGTGACGTGTCGGACGGCACGCTGCGGTGGCACCCCGCGCTGGCGTTGTCGGTGGCTCCGAAGACGGGCTCGGGGCGGATGGCCGAGGTGGTGGTTTTCGTCCGGTCGGATGCGAGCGCGGTGGCGTCGGTGGAGCTGCGCCAGGTGGCCGTGTATGGGACGGCGGCGCAGGTGGTGGCTGCGGCTGAGGTGGCGCCGGCGCAGGTTCACGGGACGGTGGAGCGGTGAGCGGGCGGCCGCGAGCTGCGGGTGGCGAGGAGTTCACGGAGCTGGTGGACCCGGACTTCCCGATCGTGTCGCTGGTCGGTAAGGGCGCGAACGGGTTGCCGTTCCTCATCGCGAAGGCCGCTGAGATCACCCCTGAAGTTGTCGGGGCCGTGGCTGACCGTTCGGTCGCTGCGAAGGATGAGTCGAAGGAGCGGGAGATGGCGAGAGCACGGGCGGGTGTGCGCAGGAGTCCGAGTGAGCGGGCGCTGCGGGTGTACGGGTCGAATGGTGGCCCGCAGGTGGGCTATGTGCCGACGTCGCGGATCGCCAAGTCGCGGCGGGCGCTCGTGAACAAGGCGGGTGACGACGATCCGGCGTTGGCGATCTTCGACCGGAAGGGCCGGGCGTTCGGCTACGCGCCGCGGTCGGCGATCGTGCAGGACCCGGGCGACTTGACGGTCACCGAGCCGAGCTTGGAGGACTACGTCCCCACGCGGGACCAAGACCTCGGGGCGAGCAACCCTGCGAGCGCCATCGACTCGCCGGTCGCGAAGAAGAAGTCGGACCCGCCGGTGCCTGTCTACAACGAGGCGCGCCAGTTGCTCGGCACGGTTGACCCGGATGCGATCAACGAGCTTGGGGTGGTGCCGTCTGACGAGGCGGCGGGGGGTTCGTGGCCGCAGCCGGTGGAGGCGGATCCGTCGATGACGCCGGCGCCTGCCGCGGCGGTGGGTACGCCGGCGGCGGCGAGTCCGAGTCCGGCCGCGGAGGTGGAGAAGGCGGCGCGGGATCTGCACCGGTGTGGCCGGGCGGCGACGCTGGCTGAGGCGCGCGTCCTGGCCGGCGCACAGGTGCGGGTAGCGAAGGCCGAGGCGAGGGCGGAACACGGCCCGGACGGCAAGCTCACGAAGATGGGCCAGGCCACCGTCGAGGTCGTGCGGTTGCACGCGGCTCGGGAGGCTGCTGACCAGTTGCGGCGGATGCGCGCTCGGCTAACTCGCTGATGGCCCGGCCATGCACGGTGTGCGCGCATGAGGAGCGGGAGGCGATCGATTCGTGCCTCGTGGGCGGGGTGCCGTACAGGACTATCTCGAAACGGCACGAGGGTGTCTCGCCATCGTCGCTCAGCCGGCACAGGGCGCACGTCACCGCTGCGATCATCCCGCTTGGAAGCGGAACGGAAACCGGGACAAGGGCTGATGGCGGCACACTCCTGGCGCAGCTCCGCGGGCTGTATAGCCGAGTGGAAGGCATCTTGTCGAGGGCGGAGGCGGACGGCCGCCCGTCGACCGCCCTCGCAGCGATCAAGGAGGCGCGCGCCATCTTGGAGACAGTCGCGCGGGTCACGGGGGAGCTAGACGAGCGTCCCGTGACCAACGTGATCAACCTCCACACGGACGAGGAGTTCGTGGCGGTGCAACGGCGACTGCTGGCCGCGCTCGCGCCGTACCCGCAGGCACGGATCGCCGCCGCGGAGGCTTTGGCGGCGCCGGAGGCGGGGTGAGCGGCTTCTCCGCGGCGCTGGCCGACTCGCTGGACCCGGTCGCGTTGGCCAGGCGGCTCGGTTGGGAGCCGGACGGCTGGCAGCGGGAGGTGTTGCGGTCGGACGCGCCTCGCGAGGTGATCGTGGCGCACCGGCAGGCCGGCAAGTCGATGACATCGGCGACCAAGGCGGTGTGGGTGGCGCTGTACGAGGCGCCGGCGTTGGTGCTGCTCGTGTCGCCGTCGCAGCGGCAGTCGGACGAGATCTTCCGGACGTGTCAGGCGTTGTGGGCGGCGTTGGGACGGCCGGTGCCGGCGACTGCTGACAACCGGCGGAGCCTGGAGCTCGCGAACGGTTCACGGATCGTGTCTCTGCCGGGGGACGAGGGCACGATCCGGGGGTTCAGCCGGGCTCGCCTCGTGGTGATCGATGAGGCCGCCTACGTCGATGACTCGGTGCTAACGGCGGTGTCGCCGATGCTCGCCGTCAGCCAAGGCGGGCAGCTTCTGTGCATCTCGACACCGTTTGGCCGGCGTGGGTTCTTCTGGGATGTGGCCACGCGGCCTGAGCTTCAGTACCGGGTGACGATCGTGAGCGCGACGGAGTGCCCCCGGATCGCGCCGGAGTTCCTCGCGGCGGAGCGGGAGCGTATGAGCGACGTCACGTTCCGCTCGGAATGGATGGCCGAATTCGTGGAAGGTGCGGGGTCGATGTTCGCCGCTGACGACGTCGACCGCTTCCTCACGCCCGTGGGGGAGCGCTTCGACCCGTTCCAACCGATGCACCGCCTTCGGCTCGTGCCAGAGGCTGGGAAGGAGACCGCATGAGCCCCGCGACTCTCGTTGCCCGCACCGTTGGGCTGGACCTGGGTACCGCCAACGACTGGACCGCCCTTACAGTCCTCGATCACTTGAGAGCGGACCGGGAAGACGGGTCCGCGGCCACGTCGTACCGGCTGTCCTACGTGCGCCGGATGCGCCACATGGCGTGGCCGGCCATCGTCGACGCCCTTGCGGCGATCGCCGCCTACGAGGCCCTCCGAGGCGCTGAGTGGGTCGTCGACGCCGGAGGTGTCGGCGCACCAGTCGTAGACCTTCTCCGCCAGCGCGTCGCGAACGTGCTCGCGGTGACGATCACCGGGGCGGAGTCGGCCAATCAGGTCGGCCCGCGCGCCTGGACGGTCCCAAAGATCGACTTGATGTCGGGCCTGCAGGTCGCGATCCAACAAGGAGTGCTCACGTCGGCGCCGGGGCTGAAGGAAGCGAACGCGCTCCGCCTGGAGCTGCTCGACTTCCAGTACAAGATCACCGAGCACGGGCAGATGACCAGCTCCGCTGCGGGCAGCGGACACGACGACCTTGTCCTGTCCCTGGCGCTCGGCGTCTGGGCGGCGACCGCCTCACACCGCAACGGGTTCGAAGCCTGGATGGCCTACCTGGGCGACGCCGCCAAGCCGGCCCACGAGCCCCGCGCCGCGGCACCGCGACCGCAAGGCGAGGCAGCCCGGCAGGCAGCACGGCAAGCCGCGTATCTCGCCGGGAAGTGGGGGCCGAGGTGGGGCTAGACGCGCGTCACTACCAGGGCCGGTCCCAACCACCGCCCCCAGGCGGTTGCGAATGGCGGGCGCGATCGGTGATCAGTGACCTTCTAGACTCCCACGCATGGCAATGGGCGTTGGCCGGACTAAGGGCCGCAAGCCGTCCACTAAACAGCTTGATCGGGAGCTGTTGCGGGAACGTCAGGCTGCTCGGTACAACCTCGCGAACCGAGCCGTGGACGCGCTTAAGTGGATCATTGGCATCGCTGCCCTGTGGATCCCCCTTCAGCCGGCGACCCTCATGATCCACGATCTTGCCGGGAAGACCACTAGTGTCACCGTGCTTGCCAGCATCGGCTACGGGCTGGCCGCGGCTGTAACGATCGCGTTGGCCTTCACCCTTCGCGTCACCATTCGCCAGAAGAAGACGATCAGCGATCAGCGGACCAGGTCGACCGAATTGGAAGGACAGCTCCTTATTTCGGCAAAGCGGGAAGGATAGGCGCACAATGTTCACTGTGCCGAGCATCCTTGTGGGCGTGGCCTTGGCGCTCATCCCCTTGACTCTGTGGGGGACGGTCTTCTTGCTCTGGCCGCGCGCATCCCGAGCCGTCTACCGACAGAACGTCTGGGAGATCAGGGATGCCCTGGTCGACGACGTGATCAGCGGGCGACTTTCGGCAAGTCCAGCCGCTGACCGGTTGCTGCGCACACTGCATGTGGGGATCTCGGGGCTTGCGAATGAGACCGCCTTCTCTGGGCTCGTCACATTGGTGCTTGCTCGGGACGTGACGGTGTCGGAGCAGGACTTCAGCTCGTGGCTTGCTATCTCTGAGGCGCCTCCGGCTGACCAGGCACGCCTTCAGCGGCTGGCGGACAGGTACGTCCGAGTCTCCCTGCGGCATCTAGCGACTGGCTCGCTGTCGGGCGTGGTCCTGGGTGGCGTGGTGCTCGTTCTGTCGATCGCTTCGGTAGTAGCTAGAGCCCTATCTGAAGCAATCGAGAAGCGGCGCAACCTGGCGAGTGCAATGCGCACCGAGTTGACGTCTCCGAAGGCGGAGGCGAAGGCGAAGCTCCGGACCATCGTGGAGTGGGAGGCCAATGTGCCCCCGAAGGTCGGCGATGAGATGCGGCACGGGGAACTCACGCTCGTGGGCGGGTAGTCCACGCCTTCACTGCAGCCCCGTCGTCGCGATAGAGCACGTTGGTCAGAGCGACGTGAACGTCACGAAACGCGGCCGTGGTCGCCGCCAGTGCCTCCACGGTGAAGTAGTCCTTCACGAAGTGCGGATCTGTTGGGCGCCGGCGTTGGAGCCCACCCGCGACTGGTAGCGCGTGCTGGAGGTCATTCCTAGTCTCGAGGCAGTTCGCTAGCGACTCCTGCAGGGCACGAAGGTCCGTCAGCTCGGGTCTCTTGTCGGCCAGCTCCCGCAGCCTGCGAACGGTACGTCCGAGGGTGTCTCCATACAGCTCATCGGCCTCGTGATCGCCCAGCACGCGCAGAATGTCGAAGCAGGCTCCGGCTACCCGAGCCAACTGGTAGGTCGACCTTCCCAGCTCGAGCAGGAAAGCGTCGTGCTCTGGATGGCGGGCGTCACCCGGCAGAATCGTCGCCGCCTGACCCTGGGACATGGAACGAAGAATAGGCCGGGGCCACGCGGTGGGCAGTGAAAGTCGCGTCTCGATCAAGCCCCGTCCCGGTTGTCAATGGCCATTTCGTGGTCCCCGCTGGTGGCCAGTGAAAGTCCCCACCTCGCGTGAGTGGTTAGCGGCTCGTGGGGCGGCCTCCTGTGCGGGTTCGGGCTTCGCGCATGCGGTAGCTGTCGCCGTCGGTGGCGACGATGTTGTTGTGGTGTAGGAGCCGGTCCAGGAGGCTGACGGCGGTGGAGTGGTCGGGGAGGAAGCGGCCCCATTCCTCGAAGGGCCAGTGGCTGGCGATGGCGAGGCTGCGGCGTTCGTAGGCGGCGGCGACGAAGCGGAACAGCAGCTGGCTGCCGGTGGAGTCGAGCGGGGCGAACCCGACTTCGTCGCAGATGATCAGGTCGTTGCGCAGCAGGGCCTCGATGACTTTGCCGACGCTGTTGTCGGCCAGGCCGCGGTAGAGGGTCTCGACGAGCTCGGCGGCGGTGAAGTAGCGGACCCGCAGGCCGGCCTGGACGGCGGCGTGCCCGAGCGCGATCAGGGTGTGGCTCTTGCCGGTTCCGGCCGGGCCGATCAGGGTGAGGTTCTCCCTCGCGCTGATCCACTCCAGGCTGGTGAGGTAGGCCCAGGTCGGGGCGGGGATGCTGGAGGCGGCGAGGTCGAACCCGTCGATGGTCTTGATGGTCGGGAAGCAGGCCTGCTTGCCGCGCAGCCGGGTGTTGGAGGCGTCCCGGGCGGTGATCTCGACCTCGACCAGGGCGCGGAGCAGCTCCTCGGGGGTCCAGCGTTGCGTCTTGGCCGTCACGAGCAGCTGCGGGGCGACCGTGCGCATGGCGGCGAGCTTGAGCCGGCGCAGCCCCGCCTCCAGGTCCGCGGCCAACGGCGCGGGTGTGGTGGTGGCCATCAGGCACCACCACCGAGGTCATCAAGGCGGTAGGCCGCCAGTGACCGCGACGCGGTCGCGGGCAGCTCGATCACCAGCGCCTCGCCGGGTGCGGTCGGCTGCGCGACTCCAGCACCGGCGGCGAGGATGGCGCGGACCCCGCTGGCCCGCCACCGGCCGAAGGTGATCGCCCGCTGCAGCGCCGCGACCAGCGCGTCGGGTCCGTGTGCTGCCTGCAACGCGGCGAGCTCGGCGAGCTCGGGTCCCAACCGGGTGTTCCCGGAGGCTGCGGCGGAGCGCAGCCACACCTCGGCGACCGGCCCGAGCGCGCAGAACGCCTGCTCCGCCGCCGTCCGCGGGGTGACCTTGCGGGCCGGGGTGTTCGGCCGGGGCCGCCCGTAGTGCGCGTCGAGGACGCTGGCCTCGCCTGGTGCCATCAGCGGGTGCTCGGCGAGGACCTCCCCGGTGCCCGGGAGGAGGATCGTGACACCGTCGCGGCCGGCCACCACCTCGACGGTCGCGCCCAGGTGATGGTTGGGCACCGAGTAGCGTGCGGACCCGAACCGGACACACGACAGCTTGTCGACCGTGCGCAGCTCCCGCCGACCACCGAAGACCCCCGCCGGGGTCAGCGACGGCAACGGCGCCAACAACTGCGCCTCGGTCGATGCGAACCGCTCGGCTGGGACAGCGGCGATCTCGGAGTGCCGGGTGTGGTTGACCTCCTCGCACCACGCTGCGGCCGCGGTGTTCGCCGCCGCCAGGTCCACGACCCCCTCGGTTGCGAGCGGGACCATCAGGTCGCGCTTGGCGTAGCCGACGAGGTTCTCCACGATGCCCTTGGACGCGGGGTCATGCGCGTGGCAGAAGTCCGGCCGGAACCGGTAGTGCGTGGCGAACCGGACGTAGTCCGGGGTCGGGATCACCACGTCGGCGACGACCCCGCCCTTCAGGCAGGCCATCCGGTCGGCGAGGACGACCTTCGGGACCCCGCCCAGGGTCGCGAAGCACTCCGCGAGCATCGCCATCGTGGTCTGCGCGCGCTCATCGGCAGCGAACCGCACGAACCGGACCCTGGAGTGGGCCAGCACCGCGCAAAACACGTGCAACCCGTCCTGCACGCCCCAGTCGATGACCAGGTACTCACCCGGCGACCACACCGCCGGGCGACGCGAACGCTCCCGCGCCAGCCGGCGACGGTACTTCGCCTTCTCCTGCGCCACCAGGCGCCGGAAGTTGCGAGCCGACCCGGCATAGCCCGCAGCCCGCGCCGCCGGCAGCAGCCGCTTCGCACTGATCTTCCCCTTGGTGTCCTCGACCTTCCCGGCCACCACAGCCCGGACACCCTCGTAGTTATGGCCTCGCCCGGCCCGGCCCCCGCCGGACTCGTCGCGTTCAACGGTCCGCTTCACGGTCTTGTGGGTGACGCCGCAGATCTCGGCGGCGCCACGGAAGGTGCCGACCTCGCGGTAGGCGGTCACGATGTCCAACTGCATCCTCGCTGACAACAATGGAGTCTCCTGAGCGGTGATCGGTGCTGGCTTCGACACCGACACCGTCACCGCTCAGGGCCTCAGCTCCCGACAGACACGACGGTCACGAGGTGGGGACTTTCACTGGCCACACGTGGGGACTACTCGTGGCCACCAGCGGGGACTTTCCCATGGCCACGGACATCAGCGGGCAATCAGAAGGCTCCTACGCGAGCTGTGATGCCAGCCAGCACTCATCAGCGGACACGAGCTGGGAGATGATCGAAGATCATGGCTGAGAGCGGGCGACGGCGAACCCCGGGCAAGGACACGGGTTCATCGCCCCTGACGTACCTCCGTCGAATCACTGCCCCGGCCAACTGCGCGCTGCAGCGAGCGGTTGAGCCCGTGTCGAAGCCGGCGCAGTCGCGGTCGAAACCGCTGTGGAGCGGTGGTATGAAACCTCGGCCAGTCGGCGGTTGCCTCAGGATGGCCGTAGCAGGGGTCGTTGTCGTCCGAGAAGCGATTACCGCAATTCATACACGTAGGCACGACCCGAGTCTGCGACTGCTCGCGCGGCCACGCGGATGAGCGACGCAAGTTGTGGATAACGTGTCCATGGCTGTGCAAAAGTCCCCGGATCGGTCCTTCGGTTCCGCAAGCACTAACCGCAGTTCGGAAACCGGATACGTCCGCTTGTGCTTCCTGTGGCTGTCCGTGCCGCCTGGCAGGACCTCATTGCCTCGAGTCCCCTGCTATCCCGTCGAGAGCTGCTCGACGAGCTCACGCGCGAATCAGGGGAGCTCAGGCTCCTCGACGTCGAGCCAGAACAGGTGGTTCCAATCGTGAGGGCTGCTGGAGCGAACCTTGAGGGTCAGAACCCATGAGCCCACCCGCCTGGGAGCCAGGTTGGGAGCCGACATGCCCGAACGGCTGCGATCGAGGATGAACATCCAGGGCAATAAGTCCTTGTACTGCAGTAACTCCTGAACGTAAACGAACACCCCCGAACCCCCGAAAACCGCCTACGGATCAGAAGGTTAGAGGTTCGAGTCCTCTCAGGCGCGCGTTGTTTGAGACAGCAGCACGACCAGGCCGGCCGCACCGACGGGGTGCAGGCCGGCCTCGTTGTTTGTGCAGGTCAGAGACGCGAAGCGCCGTAGCGCTGGCTCGCCGGAGCGGCTCGTCGAGAGGCGTCAGAGCCCGCGCCTCGACGTAGGCGAATGTGGCTTCTTGATCATCTTCAGACCATGTCAGCTATGGCGTCAGCTATGGAGTCGGCAACAGCGACGACAAGATCTCCCGTTTCACCACCTACGTCGGCGTGCTCGCGACGCTTCTTGCGGCCCGCGTCGACCGGTGCAAAGTGGGAACACTGAGGCCGATATTCCTGCTTAGCCTGGCTGGCCACGACCCATTCACCTCGCGGCGCTCCCCTGCCCGGGATTGAATTCGTATACTCACGCGAGTGACTTCGAGGCATGGACGCGACGGCCGGAAGGGTCGCCCGCAGACACGTCCGCAGCGCCCCGGCGGACGGTCGGCGCTGCGCGAGCACGAAGACTCCGGCCGCGAGCAGCTGCTGATCCAAGGGCTCCGCCGTGCCTTGCGCGGGTCCGAGCCGCTGGACTTCCTCGCCATTGTCAGCGGGATGCTGGAGGTGACCGACCCGCGCCACCGCAGCCCCTTTGCGCAGGGCGACGAGCAACCCACGATCGACGACCTGGTCGAGTCCTTCATCGAGACGTCGTACGCCGAGACGACCGCTGCGCTCACGGCGATCCGCGCTCTCACCGGCGACGAACTTCTGGCCGCACGAATCGGGCGCGAGCTCGCGACCCGCCGCCAGCCCTTGCCTGACTGGCTCACCGGCTTGGACCGGGCACAGATCCAAACCGACGTGTGGTTCATGACCCACGTGCTCGGTGACGGCGACGACTATCTCCTGGGCGTCACCCTGACCTCGGGCCACAGCCTGTCTGCACTCGTGTACGTCGACCACAACATGGGGACCGTGGTCAAGGACGCGTTCATCGTCCCGCAGCCGCTGAACGAGCTGAGCGACGCCATGGCTCAGACGATCTCCGACGTCGACCAGACGATGTCGATCGTCGACCCCGCAATGTCACGAGCTGTGGTCGAGGACGCGAACGAGCACGGAGCCCTGCTGTTCCCGCCGCTGGAGTCCGACAGCTGGCCGATGTGCCGGCCGATCGTCGAGTGGATGCTGCGCATGCTTCCCGCCGGAGGAGTCGTCCCCGAGCGTCGGGAGTGGACCGACGGCGACCGGCAGGCACTCGCAGACTCGTTCTTCGGCTCGCCCTTCGCAGACGGGCTCGACGACCGGGACAACCGCGACCTGCTCGACAGCGTCCTGTGGTTCGGGACCGACTACGGTCCCGGGGATCCGCTGCGGTGGAGCCCGGTCAACGTGGAGATGCTGCTCAGCGACTGGTTCCCCCGCAAGATCGTGGCCGAACCCGCCTTCCTCTCCCAGCTCCCCGTTCTGCTCCGGGCGTTCATCAGATTCAGCCACAGCGAGCGAGGCATCCGACCGTCACTGACAGCTGAAACCCTGGCAGCCGTCGACCAGTGGGAGCCCGAGTACCAGCGGACCATCCGGTCGGCGCGGTTGCAGGGACCCGCGGCGCTGATCGCCGGGATGCTCGAGTCGGTGGACGACGACATTGGCTACGAGGAGATCATGCTGGAGGGCCTCGACGAGGCCGTCGGTGGTCGCGTGCAGCTGATGGCCCTCGACGATGCACCGCTGCCCGATGAGGCGTTCGAATGGGCCGGTGTCGCGGAGGACATCCGACCGGTGGTCCGCGAGATGCTCGAGGCCTGCGACCACGTGGCCGAGGAGATCCTCGACGTCGAACACCGCACCGCCATGCGCCGCTTCCTCAGCCGCGCCGCAGTCGGTGACCCGGCCATCTTCCGGCGCAAGGCGTCACCCCAACGGGGAGCCGCGGCCGTCGCCTGGGTCATCGCCCGCGCGAACGACACCGTCGGCGGCTACTGGTCGGGACTCACTGTGCAGGACCTGCTCGCGCCGTTCGGGGTCAGCCGGAGTGTAGCGCAGCGGGCAGAGCCACTGCTACGCGCCAACGGCGTCGACCCGCACCGGCTCCACGGTTCGATGAAGCTCGGAGTGCCCGACCTGCTTATCTCGCGCAAGCGAGCAGCGATGGTCCAGCATCGAGACCGATACCTCGGTCGGCACGGTTAGTCCGGTGTCAGTGCTCCCGGCCCGGGAGCGCGGTCAGATCGTGGCAATTGTGGATGTCCCCGGGCTCCTTGCGTGCCGCCACGTTAGCGGCGTGACCCCGATCGACCATTCGTTCTCTGGCTTCGCGGGCTCGTCGCAACCTTGACGCGGAAGGTTCGAACGGCAGGTCTGGTGGGCGATGCCAAGAGGCCATCGAGCCCCGCTTCGGTGGGGATGTCAACGCCGGTAATGGCTGCACCCGAATAGCGGGCCCGTGCGACCGTCCACAACGCCCCGACGGCTGTGACCAGCAGCTGTGCGAGGAGGAGGTTGCTGCGAAGGTCGGTCCACAGGGTCGTCATGTAGTAGTCGGTACCGTCATCGGACTTCTCCAACTCCAAGAAGGTGATCGCCGGGCCCTGCACGCCCAACATCGCCGCGCCACCCGCGGACAAGGTGAGGCCGGCGTTTCCCGCCTGCACCGCCAGGCCGTGCTTCACCGAGTTGTAGGCGTTCGCGTCATTGGTGAGGCGTTCCGCTGCTCGAACGAGGAGTCGACGAACTGCGTCGGCGGCTTCGAGAGCTTGTTCGCTGTCTTCGCTGCCGATGAAGACGTCCTGCACGTCCTGAAGGAGGACCGCGCTGTTCCTTTGGTCGACGATGTCCGCCGCTAGCGCTTTGAACTCCCAGAATTGCTTGAGCTCGGCGACCTCGAACCATGGGCACGGGGGGATCGCGCGGTGCGCGAGGAACAGCCGCACGAGCGTTTCTGACAGATGGTGCACGAGTGATTCGCTCTCGGTGACGAGGTACGCCACGTGGCTGTCCTCGTCTGCGGCTGTTGCCGGGCCGTCTGGTACCGAGAGCACGAGATCCTCGACCGTGATGCCATCGAGCATGGTGTTCAAGTCGTCGGACTTCGCCATGAGAAGACCGAGCACCAGCATGCGGGTTCGGAAGTACGCGGCCGGGTCTGCGGCGTAGAAGGAACGGTTCAGCCGCTCGAAGTCAGGAGGACCCGGCGTCGATGCGTGCCCGGCAGGGGACGGATCTGCGTCAGCCATGGATCCTCCTTCGCGGTCGGCGGGCTCGGTGGGCAGGGTGGATTGTCGTTGTTCGTCGGGTGCTATCGAGGCGAGCCGGCGAACGGGTCTGAACTGTCGCGGATTGGCCGATCCTTGCGCACCGTCACCATAACGTCCCGCAGTTGTGGGCTGGCCAGGTAGTAGCGTCCGCGCCGTTCACCGTGTGGCTGGAGCAGACCGGCCTCCACCATCCGGCGCAGGTCCGTGCTCGCGGTCTGATCGGAGATCTCATCGGGTCCCTCGTCGAAGCTCGCCCGATAGGTGCTGTTGCGAACGCGCATCCCGAAGGCTGCGTCATAGAGCGCGTTGACCGACCGCTCCGGGAGATCGCGCTTTGTCGCCAAGCCGTCCAGTTCGAGCCACAGCCGCTCGCTCTCGCGGACTCGATTGAGCAGGGTTCGCGCCTGGCGGAGATGAGCGGTCAGGGAAAAGCGCAGCCATGGGCGAGCGTCATTCGTTGGATTCCAGGCGCCGTCACCGACTTCGGCGAGCACGTTGTAGTAGTCCTGGGTGTTCCTTCCCAAGTACTCCTCGATGCTCATGAAGACCGGCGACAGCACACCCTTTCGCGCGAGCACCAGGCTCTGCAGGCAACGCGCCATCCGTCCGTTGCCGTCCTTAAACGGGTGGATCATCACGAGATTGAGGTGTGCCATGGCGCCGCTCACGACGGGCTGGTCGGTTTGCTCGTCGTTCAGCACGGTTGCCAGCTCGCGCATGAGGCTCGGGACCTCTGCTACGTCGGCTCCCTCGTAGACGATCACCCCGTCTTCTTCGCGCTGCACGTAGATGGCTCCCGTGCGCCACAGACCGGGACGGTTCCTCATTGAGTAGCTCGTCATCATGAAGTGCAGGCCCTTCAGCAGCTGGTCGCTGTAGCTGAAGTCTTCATCGTTCGAGAGCTGCAAGACGTAGGTCATGGCATCTCGATAGCCCTCGAGCGCAAGCCGCGTCTCCTCGTCGGCGTCGAGTGGCTCCTCGCCAAGCGCTACCGCAGCGGCATCGTCAAGCGCGGCGTCGTAACCCTCGATACTGTTCGACCCTTGGATGTTGCGCGCGAATGAGAGCCTGCGAAGGGATCCGCTCCACCGCCGGGGTTCGTTAAGCTGGAGCCGAAGTGAGTGCTTGAGCCGCTCGATCTCCGCCAGAACGGACAGTTCCCGTTCATCCAGTTCCGGCGCCCTGAACAACATAGTTGTAACTCCTTTATTGTCCCTCCGAGTTACAGATAATATCTATGGTGACCCTCGATGTCAACTGTAGGATTCACTAATGAATTGCAGGTATGCCTAGGCTTGCTCGCTCTTCGACTCGTTGAGCTCTCGCAAGAAGTTGTCCATCTTCAACGCGGCGTCGGCCTTCACCTCGTCGAGGACGTGCGTGTAGAGGTCGGAGGTCGTGGCCATCCTGGAGTGGCCCAGGACCTCCATGACAGTGCGCATGTCGGCGCCCTGCATGGGCAGGACTGACGCGGCGGTGTGGCGCAGGTCGTGAGGGCGACACCGGCGGACACCGGCGCGGTCGCAGAGCGCGTGCCAGAAGCCTTAGATGTTTCGCGGGTCGAGTCAGGTTCCGAGGTGCGCATGAACACGAGGCGCGGGTTCACCCACACAAGTGCGTCTCGTCTCTCGGCGTCCTGGCGATCCCGGTGCGCCAGCAGCGCCTCCACAAGGACGTCGGGGAGCGCCACTGTCCGGACACTCGCGGCGGTCCTGGTCTCGACCTCGACGAGGTACCCGCGGCGTCGCCCGCTGGGTGTCAGCTCGCCGGTTCGGCGTCGTTGCAGGGACCGTCGCAGAGCGACGGTCTTGACGTCCACGTCGACGTCCTCCCAGGTCAGGCCCGGTGCGTCACCGCGCCGGAGCTCGAGTGAGACGAGCAGCAGCCACAGCGTCGGCCCTCACCCCGGCGAGGAGGCCACGAGGCAGTCCGGGGCGGGGGCGGACGTCGCGGTCACCGGTGCCCCTAGGGCGCCGCGGCGACCGGCAGAGGCCGACGGCTGCCCCGAGCGACCGCGTGGCGGACCAGGCCCTCCCACACCCCGCCCAGGTCCGCGCCCGCCGCGGCCACGGCGAGCGGGACCAGCGAGGTCTCGGTCATGCCCGGGGCGACGTTTACCTCGAGCACCCACGCCCGGCCGTCGTCGTCGACGATCATGTCGGCGCGCGACAGGTCCGCGAGGCCCAGGGCACGGTGCGCGGTCAGCGCGGCCGCGGCGCACGCCTCGGCGGCGGCCGGGTCCAGCCGGGCCGGTGCGAAGAACTCGGTCGCCCCGGCGGTGTAGCGGGCGGTGAAGTCGTACACCCCGCCGTCGGCGACGACCTCGACCGCGGGCAGCGCGACCGGCCCGTCGGCGCCGTCCAGCACCGCGACGGCGACCTCGCGCCCGCGCACCGCGCGCTCGACCAGGGCGACGTCCCCGTAGGCGAAGCACCCGACCATGGCGGTGGGCAGCTGCTCGCGGGCGGTGACCAGGCTGGCGCCGAGGGCGGAGCCGCCCCGGGCGGGCTTGACCATCAGCGGCAGACCCAGCCGGTCGACGAGTGCGTCCAGCACCGCGGCGGCGCCCAGCTCCCTGAACGTGGTCTCCGGCAGCGCCACGGCGTCGGGGGTGGCCAGGCCTGCGGCGGTGAGCGCGGCCTTGGCCGCGGGCTTGTCGAACGCCGCACGGCAGGCGGTCGGGCCCGACCCCACGTAGGCCAGGCCGAGCAGGTCCAGCACGTCGCGGATGGCCCCGTCCTCCCCCGACGCGCCGTGCAGCAGCGGGACGACCACCGCGGGCGGGTCGCTGGCCAGGCGGGGCAGCAAGGCGGCGTCGGCGTCGACGGCGACCACGTCCAGGCCGCGCCCGCGCAGGGCGTCGGCCACGCGGCGGCCCGAGCGCAGGGACACCTCCCGCTCGTGGGACAGCCCGCCGGCCAGGACCAGCACGGGGCCGTCCAGCGGTGCTGCGTGCAGCCCGCTCACGCGACGTCCGGTCCGGGGCCCGCGGGTCGCAGCCCGGCGGCGGCCGTGCCGAACGTGTCGGCCAGCGCCAGCTCGTCGCCGACGACGGACGCCAGCCTGCGTACGCCTTCGCGGATCCGGTCGGGGGTGGGGTGGCAGTAGGACAGCCGCAGGCTGGAGCGGCCCGCGTCGGCGTCCGCGGGGGCATAGAACGCCGACCCGGGCACGTAGGCGACCCGGGCGGTCACCGCCCGGGGCAGCATCGCGGTCGCGTCCAGGCCGCCCGGCAGGGTGACCCAGGAGTAGAACCCGCCCGAGGGCCGTGTCCACGTGGTCGCCGCGGGCAGGAGCGCCGTCATCGCGTCCAGCAGGGCGTCGCGGCGCTCCCGGTACAGCTCACGGAAGGCCTTGACCTGCTCCCACCAGGGCCGGTGCGTCAGGTACGCGGCGATGGTCAGCTGGGCCAGCGCCGAGGGGCACAGCACCGACGCCTCGCTGGCCAGCACCAGCTTCTCGCGCCCCCCGTGGGGGGCGACCGCGAAGCCCACCCGAAGGCCCGGCGCGAAGGTCTTGGAGAACGACCCGAGGTAGACCACCCCGGTCGGGTCGTCGGCCCGCAGCGCACGCGGCACCACCTCGTCGAAGCCCAGCAGCGCGTACGGGTCGTCCTCCAGCACCAGCACCCCGGCCCGCTGTGCGGCGGCGAGCACCGCGGCTCGCCGCTGCGGGGGCTGGGTGACGCCGGCCGGGTTGTGGAAGCTGGGCACGGTGTAGAGCATCTTCACCCGCCGCCCCTGCGCGGCCAGCGCGGCCACGGCGGGGGCGATCGCGTCGGCGACCAGCCCGTCGTCGTCCATGGGCAGGTGCACCACCCGCACCTGGGCCGCGGCGAACACCGACAGCGCCCCCACGTAGGACGGTGACTCGACCAGCACCACGTCACCGGGGTCGCAGAAGACGGCGGTGACGAGCTCCAGGGCGTGCTGGGAGCCCACGGTGACCACGATGTCGTCGGGGTGCGCGCTGACGCCCACCGGCGGCAGGACCGCACTGGCGATCAGCTCGCGCAGGGCCACGTCGCCCTGCCCGGAGCCGTACTGCAGGGCCGCGCCACCCTGGGCGGCCACCACCTGCGCGACCAGGCCGGCGACGTCGTCGAGGTCCAGCGCGGAGATCGCCGGCATGCCACCGGCCAGCGACACCACCTCCGGGCGCGACGCCACCGCGAACAGTGCCCGGATCTGCGACGCGGTCATCGACCGGGCCTG
>Ga0209067_10000883_pt1 | contig 18843 bp, 10 predicted proteins | sample ColStrG_CSR_2013_FD_187199 | JGI IMG/M metagenome (GOLD analysis project Ga0209067, IMG submission 187199) | Freshwater sediment microbial communities in response to fracking from Pennsylvania, USA - Cold Stream Run_MetaG_CSR_2013 (SPAdes)... | ecosystem: Environmental > Aquatic > Freshwater >...
CACTGGATCTGCCATCTGCCGTATTGCAGTCACTGCCGGATGGCAACCTGCCGGTGAGCGTGACCGTCACCGACGTGAACGGCAACACCGCCAGCACCGGCGGCACGCTGCTGGTGGCGGTGAACGTCCTGCCGGATGTCACGCTGAATCTGCCGTTTGGTGATGGTGCGCTGAACGCAGCAGAAGCGCTCAGTGAACAGATCCTCAGTGGCACCACCGGCATTACCGGCGCCGGGCAGACGGTCACCGTGCTGATCGCCGGCTTCAATAGCGATCAACCGCTGGCCGCCACGGTGCAGACTGATGGCCGCTGGTCTCTGGCCTTGTCACCAGAGCAGTTAGCCACCTTCACCAGTGGCACCCACACCCTTACTGTGACCGCCACCGATATCGCGGGTAACAGCGACGCCACCGCGCTGAGCGTAGTAACCGAAGTGGTTGCGCCTGTGCCGACCTTCAGCCCTGGCGCGTTTGGCGCCGACAACCTGCTGAACGTCAGTGAAGCCGCGGCAGGGTTAACCCTGACCGGCACCACCGGCAGTGTGGGGGCGAACCAGTCGGTGAGCATCACCGTTGACCTCAACGGCAGCCGTTATGTTGGCGACGTGGAGGACAACGGTAACTGGACCGTTAACATTCCAGCTAATGCCCTGAGCTCGCTGGGTGACGGTGCGCAATCGCTGACGGTCAACGTGGTGGATGCGGCGGGCAATAGCGCGTCGGCACAGCTACCGTTTACCGCGGATCTCACCGCACCGCAGCCGGCGGTCAATCCGGAATTTCTCGGCGGTTATGTGAATGCCGCCGAGGTTGACGCGGGGATAACCCTGAGCGGGACCACGGGTGAGGGGGGAGAAAATCAGCGGGTGCAGCTCACGCTTGACGGCATCACCTATACCGCGACGGTGGATGCCAATGGCGACTGGACGGTGCCGCTGACCCAGGCGCAGCTTTCAGCGCTGCCGGATGGCACCTATCCGGTCACCGTCACGGCAACCGATGCGGCGGGTAACAGCACCACCCTTAACAGCTCACTGCTGCTCGACACCACACCACCGGTACTCAACGTCAGCGCCTTTACCGGCGACGACGTGCTGAATTACGGTGAGAGCATCCAGCCGCAGTTACTCAGCGGCACCGCAGTGGGCGCCGAGCCGGGCGCAGTGGTTACGGTTTCGCTGAATACTACGACCCTCGGCACCGCCGTGGTCGACGGTAACGGCAACTGGAGCGTGACGCTGACGCCAGAGCAGATGACCACCTTTGGTGCCTCCACGACCCTGACGCTGGCGGTGACCGATCTGGCAGGCAACACCGCGACCGCATCAGTCGCGCTGACGGTGGATCTGACCCCACCGCCAGGCCCGCTGGTCACGCTGGGCACGGTCTCGGGCGACAACATCATCAGCACCCAGGATGTGGCGGATGGCGTAGTCCTGAGCGGCACCTCGGCTAACCTGGGTGCGGACGGGGTGGTGACGGTGGTAATCAACGGTCAGACCTACGCCACCACGCTGGATGCAGCGGGCAACTGGTCAACGGCTGCCTTGCCGGTCAGCGCCTTTGGCAGTGCGGACGGCAGCGTCGCCATCACGGTGAATGCTACCGACGGAACGAATCCCGTGACCACCCGCGGTAACGTCCTGATCGACCTGACGCCACCGGCCCTGACAATCAATGCTTTTGCGGGTGATAACCAGGTCAATGGCAATGAAAGTGCCACCAGCCAGAGTATCAGCGGCACCGCCGATCTCAGTGAAGTGGGACGCACGGTGGTTGTGACCTTCAATAATCAGACCTACAGCGCGGTGGTGCAGAGTAACGGCACCTGGTCCACTACCATTCCTGCCAGCGCGATGCAGGCACTGACCGATGGCAGCACGCCGGTGATCACCGCGCAGCTGGCGGATGTCGCCGGTAACGTGACGACCGTGACACAGACAGTGACGGTGGATACCGCCGCGCCGCTGGTGCAGGTTGACGCGCTGGCGGGTGATAACGTGCTCAACGCCGCCGATCTGGTGACAGGTCAGGTACTGACCGGCAGCGCGCAGGGCGCAGAAGGCCAGACCATCGGCCTCTACCTGGGCGATGCCGCGCCGATCGCTACCGCAACGGTGGGTGCCGACGGACGCTGGAGCATCAGTCTCGCGCCAGATGTGCTGTCGGGCCTCACTGACGGTGCGCTGGTGTTTGGCGTGCGGGTCAATGACAGTGCCGGCAACCAGACCGATGCCACGCTGACGGTCAACAAAGTGGTCAACAGTGCGCTGACGCTGGTGGTCGATTCGGTGTTCGGCGACGGCACGCTCAGTGCGCTGGATACCACGGTGGCGCAGACCATCTCTGGAACCGCGACCTCAGCGGGCGTCGGCGCCACGGTCTCGGTGGTGCTGGGCGGCACTACGCTCTCTGCATCAGTGGGGCAGGAGGGTAAATGGGCTATCGTGGTGCCACCTGCGGTGCTGGATTTGGTCACCGACGGCAATCTGTCCGTTAACGTCACCCTGACAGATGCGGCGGGCAACACCCGCACCGTGGGTGAAACCGTGACGGCGATTGTCGATGCGGTGCCGGTGGTGGGCGCGCTCACCGGGCTGTTTGGCGGCGATAACCTGCTGAACATTGCGGAAGCCGCGGCCGGACAGCTGGTCGGCGGCGTGATACAAAATGCAGCTGCGGGCTCACCGGTGACCGTGACCTTTGGCAGCAAGAGTTTCAACACAACGGTGCAGGCGGGCGGAGCATGGAGCGTTAACCTGCCGGGCAGCGATCTCACCTCACTGCTGAATGGCAACCTGACGCTGGGCGTCAGTGTCCGGGATGCGGCGGGTAACGTCGCCTCGAATAGCGCGTCGATTGGTATCTTTACCCAGACGCCATCCATTTCGCTGACCTCGCTGTTTGGCGATGGCGTGCTGAATCTGGCGGATATTGCCACCGGCCAGGTGATCAGCGGCGTGGTGAACAACGTCGCGCAAGGTGCTGTGGTGACGCTCTCCGTGGGTAACAGTCAGGTGACCGCGACCGTGGGGGCGGGCGGAGCCTTCAGCGCCACGGTGACACCGGATATCCTCGGCACCCTGGCGCAGGGCAACCTGACGGTGGGGGCCTCGGTAACGGATGCGGCGGGCAATAACGCCGCCACCAGCGCCGGTATCCGCGTCGATACGTTGCTGCCGACTATCACCGTGAATCCACTGTTCGGTGACGGTCTGCTGAACGTGGCAGATGTGCTGGTCACACAGGTGATCGGAGGAGTGATTGGCGGTGCGGAAGCGGGATCGCGCGTGGTGATTTCTTTGGGGGCACAGCAGTTTGAGACGACGACCGATGCGAAGGGCAACTTCAACGTCTCGCTGACGCCAGCCCTGCTGCAGGGGATTGCCGATGGCAACCTGACGGTCGGCGTCAGCGTTACCGACAGCGCTGGTAACACCAGCACCACCACCGCCGGTGCGCTGGTGGGTATTCACAATCTGCCGAAGGTGACGCTCAATCCGCTGTTTGGTGATGGTGTGCTGAATCTGGTGGAATCACGGGTCACCCAGTCCATCAGCGGCACCGTCTCCGGCCTCGCCGTAGGCAGCAGCGTCAGGCTGGCGATTGGCAGTACCACCGCCACCGCGCTGGTCAACGCCGACGGCACCTTCTCAACCACCGTCTCGCCAGCCGTTCTCGCGACGCTGCTGAACGGTAACTTTACCGTCAGCGCCTCGGTCACCGACCCGGTCGGTAACGTCACCAGCACCAGTGCGGGCGTGTCACTGGGATTGGTTCAACCCACCCTGTCAGTGAATACCGTGTTTGGCGATGGCGTACTGAGCGCCGCGGATCTCGCCTCTAACCAGACCCTGAGCGGAAGCTCCAGCCTGTCAGCAGGCTCTACCGTCAGTGCCACGCTGAATGGCCTGACCTACACCACCAAAGTGGTGAGTGGCGGCAACTGGAGCATCAGCGTACCGAAAGCGGATCTTGCTGCTATCACTGACGGCAGTAAAACCGTGGCGGTCACCGGCACCGATACTTACGGCAACACGGTGAACAGCAGTGGAACGCTAAGCGTTATCAGTCAGTCAACGCCGGTCGTCGCCATTACCTCGCTGTTTGGCGATAACGCCCTGAGCGTACTGGATGTGAAAACGGCACAGACCATCAGCGGCACCGCCAGCAACGCCGAGGGATCGGTGGTACGCGTCACGCTGGGTGGCCAGACTTACAGCACTACCGTGAACAGCAATGGCAACTGGAGTCTCTCTGTTCCGGCGGCTAACCTCGCCACCATTGCTGATGGTCTGCAGACCGTGACCGCCAGCGTCACCAATGGCGCGGGCAGCAGCGGCTCCATCTCGGCGTCGCTGGGTGTGGTCAGTCATACCACGCCGACGGTCAGCGTGAACAGCGTCTTTGGTGGCGATGGTTACCTCAACATCACCGAAGCCAATGCGGCTGAAACTATCAGAGGAACCAGCACCAACGCGGCGGGAGGCACGGTAACGGTGAATATGGCGGGCAATATCCTCACCACCACCATTGGCACGAATGGCGCATGGAGCATCAGCGTGCCGTCAGCGACGCTGAAAGGGATCGCCGATGGCAGTCATCCGCTGACCGTGACGGTGGCGGACATTGGCGGCAATACCGTAACCAGCACCAGCAGCTTTACCGCGCTGTCGCATAATCAGCCGCTGGTGGGGGTCGATCCGGTGCTCAGCATTGTCGGTTCTCTGCTCTCGGGGCTGGTGGTACAGGGGGGATCGCTGAATGCCGCACAGGGATCGAAAGTCAGCGTCACGCTGCTGCTGGCCAACGGCAACAACGGACCGACGCTGAACACCACTACTGATGCTCTGGGGCGTTACGCCGTTAACTTCTCGTCATCACTGCTGTCGGTGGGGGGGCTGCTGCTGTCGCTGAATACGCTGGCAAAAGTCTCCATCACTGACGTGGCGGGTAACAGCTATACCACCACGAACACGCTGTTACTGGGTGCCGTGCTGCCGGTGACGCTGGCGGCAACCGAGTCGGTTGCCCTGTTCTCGGTAGCCGATGACAGCGCCACTGTCGCCAGTGCCAGCGTGGAGACGCAGCACGACAGCAGCACCAGCAGTGACGATAACAGCGACCCTGTAGCAGTGGCCTCGACGCTGATTACTGAAGCGGATACCGTGACGCCGGTTAGCAGCAGTGAGAACGAGGCAACAAGTGACCCAGTCGTCACAGCGGCGCCTGCAGAAGAGGCGGGTTACACCATTGGCGGCGTCGTGATTACGCTGGCCGATGGCACGACGGTTGAAGGGGCCTCCGTTAGCGGCAGCAGCGGGGCGGATACCGTGACGGTCAGTGACCTTAACTTTAGCCATATTGATGGCGGCGCAGGCACCGATACTCTGGTGCTGAACGGAGAAAATCTCAATCTGGACCTCACCGTACTGGGCCTGAAAGTCGAACACATCGAGGTACTCGACCTGGGTAAAACCGGCACCAACTCTGTGAAACTCGATCTCAATCAGGCACTCAATATCACGGATAAACAGAGTGACGATTTGTTGATCATAGGCGCAGAGGGCAGTCAGGTGACACTGGCTAACAGCAACGGCGGGATCTGGGAAGTGGCGGGCGAGCGGACGGTGGAGGACAGAATTTTTGAAATCTACCATAACTCGGCGCTGACCAGTGATAACACTCTGGGCGATGTGCTGGTGCAGCAGAACCTGCAGCTTCATGTCGTGTAATGGCTAAAAATGTAAGTTGAGCGTCAAGAAGCAGCGGGTGCGAAAGCACCCGCTTTTTTTGTTTTTGTCACACGATAATTTCACTTTCCAGATTATCGCCACTATTCATTAGCAGAATGAAAGATTAGGGTAGGCGCAGCAAACGGCGTCACGCCGTAAATCAGCATTCTGGCTCCATTTGTCGCTTTTATTAGCGTTCTCTTGATTTGTCCTTGTTACCTGCGGGTAACCGGTTCCGACCAGCGGAAACGGGCAGCTTTGGCTGACTCACTATCATGTCTCAGACTTAACGATCGGTTTATCTGATGGTTTTGGTCTGCGTTTCTGTTATGAACTGAGGTTACCTATGTCATCACGCGATACGCTTCGTACCACCCGGCTCGAATCCATTTTCCAGACGGCGGTAAGCGACTTTGCCGTCGCCGATAGCACGCTACCCGCCATTGCGCCTGTCGCCACGTCGAGCCTGCCGATCACCACGTTCTCCACGGCGTCACTGCATAGCAGCCCACTCAACTACAGCGCACTGGCCGTCAGCGCAGTGGAGAGTGCGCCGCCCGCTGCACTGCGGCCCTATGAACCCCTCGCCAGCGATGGCGTAATTGCGGGCTGGGAAGCGCAAAAGCCGGTGCATCTGCGCGGTCGTGCTGAAGGAGAAGCGGGCTCCACCGTCACGCTGACCTTCAACGACCAGAGCTGGCACAGCACCGTTAACAAGTGGGGCTACTGGAACGCGTCCATGCCTGCTGACGCGTTAAAAGGTGTGCCGGATGGCAATCACAGTCTGACGCTAACCCTTACTGATAAAGCGGGCCACAGCACCGCAACCACGGTCGATTTTGGTCTTTATACCGACCGCACGATCACACCGACTCTGACAGTGGATACGGTCAGTGGTGATAACGCAGTGAATATTGCTGAGAGCGTTTATGGCGTCGAGATCAGCGGCAGCGCAACACACTTGCCGGTGGGTTCGGTGCTGAAATTAACCCTCGGCACGCAAACTACCACCGCTCACATGGAGAGCGACGGCAAGTGGTATGGAACATTCCATGAAAGTGATATGCAGGCGCTGCAGGATGGCGTTTATAACCTGAAGGTCACAGCGACCGATCCCAATGGAAAAACCGCGACCGAATATCACGAGCTGACGCTGATCACCCACCTGAGCAGCCTGCCAAAAATTACCTTTGATAAGGTCACGGCAGACGATGTGATCAATCTGGCGGAAACCCAGCAGGATCTGCTGCTAAGCGGCACGCTCTCCACCGTCATGCCGGGCCATCGGCTGGTGATCACCGGTGCTAATCAGAAAGATTATGCCGCCACGTTAGATGAGCAGGGACACTGGCAGGTAGTTATCCCGGCAGCGGACGTGAACGCTTTTATTCATATTGGTGAGATCCGCGCCTGGTCAATTGACGGTGCCAATAACTATACCGACGCCACCCATGAGTTGAACATCAAAACCGGTTTTATTCCGATCTACACCGAAATGGATATCGGCGGCGACATGACGCTCAACTACCAGGAGGCGCAACACGATCTGAGCTTTTATGTTGAAGGGGCCAATAGCCTGGAGATCAACGGCAAAACCTATCAGCCCGATGCTAAAGGCATGGTGACGCTCACCTCCAGCGAACTGCTGGCGTTGCCGGATGGTCCGGTCGCCGCCACCTTCCATCGCTGGGATCAATATGGCAACAGCGACAGTGAGACCCATGACACCTTCTTTACCGTCGCTGTGCATCAACGGCCGACGCTGACCCTGGATACCGCCTTTGGAGATAACGTCATTGACGCTGCCGATGTTAATAGCTGGCATCTTATTCAGGGCAGCTCCAGCCATCTTCAACCAGGCAGCCTGGTGGAATTAACACTGGGCGATCAGCACTACAGCGCCAGTGTAAAAGCGGATGGCGGCTGGGCGCTGACCATTCTTGCCGGACAGCTGGCACCCCTGGATGACGGTGAGTACCAGATGACGGTCAACGGCAAAGACAGTGCCGGTAATCTGGCCAGTGCCAGTCAGACGGTACAGGTGGCATCGCATACGGAAAGCGATACTACGCTGGATGTGCAAGCGGTTGATCAACTGCTGGAAACCGTCAGCCAGCCTGAGCAGGTTGAGACCGTACCAGTGGCACAGGCATCGGCCGCGACCGCTGCACCGCAGGAGAGCCATCTTTTCTCTGATCTCCCCTATACCCTTGCCGATCACCTGCTACAGCATCCGGCGGCACACCCCCTGGTCTGACACCAACGCATTAGCAAACGCACAGCCTTCCGGACAGGTCTGTTAAGCCTGTCTGGATTGTCGCGAATTTATGTTATGGCCGATTTTCATCATTCCAGAATAAATGTTAACGATTTCATCTGTTTTTAGCCGGAATAAGCGCAGGATATGTTTAATGATGTTAAGATTATTTTAGCTTTTAGCCTTGCGAATCATAAATAAAATAACGCAATAAATCAGTCGGCTCTGCGTGGCGGGCCTTTTTGCTCACTTTGCTCACTTTGCTCACTTTGTTCACCAGGAAAAACACCATGATGATAAGAACCCCCATTGGTATGGATAATGAACAAAGCGCGATTAACTTTTTTGTTGTGCGCCCTGAGTGGCGCTGTGGTACACCCGACCTTTGCCGCACCGTTACCTAAGGCAGAATTTAACTGGCGCGCCGCGCCCAGCGAAGAGCAGATTGCCAGCTTAACGCTGCGCGACGCCATTCTCCGGGCCTTCGCCCGTAATCCGAAAATCTCGGAAGCGGCGGCACAGATCCACATCGGTGAGGGCGATCTTGATGCCGCCCGCAGCGCCTGGTATCCGCAGATCTCACTACAGGGTGCGGCGGGACGCTCTCATCAGACCGACTCCGCCGGGAGCCTGAATAATAATGGCTCTGGCGGCATCACGCTCAGTCAGCTGCTCTACGACTTTGGCCGCACCGGCAGCGCCATCGATGAACAGCATGCGCTGTCAGATGCCTATCGTTATGGCCTGTTCGACTCCATGACGACCGTGGCGGAAGATACGTTGCAGGCCTACCTGGAAGTCAACCGTTACCAGTCGCTGGCAAACACGGCACACACCAATATCGCTTCATTGCAGCGGGTGCGGGATATTGCCCGACTGCGCGCCGATGCCGGACTCAATTCTCAGTCAGACGTACTGCAGGCGGAAACCCGCATCGCCGCGATGCAGGCCACGCTGGAGCAATATCGCGCCCAGCACCGTTCCGCCACCGCACAGTTGACCGTGCTGACCGGCGTGGTGCCCACCACGCTGCCGGAACTGCCCCAGGCGCTGCTGAAACAGCAGATCACCCTCGACAAAATCGCTTATGAAAACAGCGCAGCAGTGCGCAGCGCACAGTCGAAACAGGAAGCCGCCCGTGAACGGGTGCGTCAGGCACAGTCTGGCCATTGGCCAACCATCAAAGTGCAGGCGGGCCGGACTCGCTATGAAAACGATCGTCAATCTTACTGGGATGATGAAGTGCAGCTGCAGGTGGAAGCGCCGCTTTACCAGGGCGGCCTGGTGAATGCGAAAACCCAGTCAGCGGAGGGCGATCGTGAAGCGGCGCAGGCCGCTATTCAGCAGGCCAAGCTCGCCATCAATCAAAACGCCTCTGCCGCCTATGCCGATATGATTGGCGCGCAGCAGCGGCAGGCTGCCGGTGAAGTGCAGCTGGCCAGCGCCGACCATACCCGTAATGTCTACGCCGATGAATATCGCCTGAGTAAGCGCAGTCTGAATGATCTGCTTAGTGTGGAACAGGACGTATTTCAGGCCGACAGCTCACGTATCACCGCGCTTTACGATGGCTGGGATGCCACCGTGCGCTATGCCGCCGCGGTAGACAATCTGCTCGATATCATGGGTATCGATCGCCAGCAGAACAGCGGCGATCTCCTTCCTTCGCTGCAATAGCGATAAGGCATTAATAATGAGTACACCCACCCTGAATACCGATAACTGGATTGACGCCATGCTGCGCGTAGCGGCGCGATTCGGTAAACCGGCTGATGGCAAAACCCTGCGTCAGCAGATGCGCTGGTTTGAACATCTGCCGATGTCACAGCAGCTGGAACGCCTCTCCGGCCTGCTGGGACTGCATCTGACCCTGGTGCCGCAGCACAAACTGCGCTGGCGTCAGGCGATCACGCCAGTGGTGCTGGTGCTGGAAAATGCCAGTGTGGCGGTACTGGAGAGCATCGATTCAGATGACAGCGCGCGCTACTGGCTGAGTGAAGGCGGTGATGTGGTGCGGGAAAGCGCTTTATCAGAATTGCTGGCACGCGCCCAGGGCGATGTCGGCGTGATTGGCGTGGCAGCGCGTGGCCGTGATGCGCGCATCGACGAATTCATTCAGCCTTATGAGCCGCACTGGTTCTGGAAAAATTTTCGCGGCATGGGGCGCCGTATCACGGAGATTTCGCTGGCCTCGGTGATTAGCAATGTGCTGGCGCTGGCCGGTATTCTCTTTTCGATGCAGGTCTACGACCGGGTTATTCCGGCCCAGTCGGAGTCCACGCTCTGGGTGCTGTTTGTCGGCGTGCTGATCGCGGCGGCCATTGAGTATCTGATCCGGCTGATGCGAACTCAGGTGTCAGACTTAATGGGTAAACGCATCGACCTGAAAGTCTCCGCCATGTTGTTTGCCCGGGCGATGAGCATTCGTAATGAGGCGCGTCCGAAATCGACCGGCTCGTTTATCTCGCAGCTGCGTGAGATCGACCAGGTGCGCGAGTTGCTGACCTCGACCACGGTTGGCGCAGCGGCCGATCTGCCGTTTGTCATCCTGTTCCTGTTCATCATGTCATTTGTTGGCGGCTGGCTGGTGCTGATCCCGCTGGCGGCGATTCCGCTGATCGTCATTCCCGGTCTGCTGGTTCAGATCCCGATGTCGCGGCTGGCCAAAGAAGGGCTGCGCGAGGGGGCGCTGCGCAATGCGGTGCTGGTGGAGACCATTGAAGGGATTGAGGATATTAAGGCGCTGCAGGCGGAACCCTATTTTCAGCGTCAGTGGGAGCAGACGCATGAAGTCAGTGCTTCAATCAGTAATCAGCAGCGATTATGGGGCGCGCGTCTCACCGGCTGGGCGTCGACTGTGCAGCAACTCACCTACGCGGGCATGCTGGTGTTTGGGGTTTATCTGGTGCTCGATTCACACATCACCACCGGTACGCTGGTCGCCTGTAGCCTGCTCTCATCACGCACCATCGCCCCGCTGATGCAGTTGACCATGGTCTTCTCGCGCTGGCAGCACGCCAAAATGGCGATGAACGGGCTGGATGCGTTGCTGAAAAAGCCACTCGATCAGCCTGAAGCGGCCACGCTGGCACACTGTCCGACGCTTACCGGCCAGTACGATCTGCGCAATGTGCATTACAGTTACGACGAAGAGAATGAAAAAAACGTGCTTAACGTTCAGCAATTGCAGATCAAGCCCGGTGAGAAGATTGCCATTCTGGGCAAAGTCGGGGCAGGGAAATCGACGCTGCTGAAGATCCTCGCCGGTCAGGCGCTGGCCACCCAGGGCAAGGTGATTGTCGATGGTGTCGATATTGAGCGAATCGATCCCACCGATTTACGTCGTCAGCTCGGCTGGCTGTCGCACGACTCCCGCCTCTTTTTTGGCACGTTGCGGCAAAATCTGATGCTGGGCAATCCTCATGCCAGCGAACAGGAGATGCTGCAGGCGCTGCGCATCAGCGGCGCGTTGTCGCTGGTTCAGCAGGATGCCGCCAGTCTGGATCGGATTATCAATGAAGGCGGGCGCGGACTTTCAGGTGGGCAGCGTCAGATGGTGATGCTCAGCCGGATGATCCTGCGTCAGCCGCAGGTGGTGCTGCTGGATGAGCCCACTGCGGCGATGGATGAACAGCTGGAAGAGCACGTGATCCGTCAGCTACAGGGCTGGATCAGCGGCCGGACGCTGGTGCTGGTGACGCACCGCCCGGCGCTGCTGAAGATGGTCGATCGTATTGTGGTGATGGATAACGGCCGCATTGTGGCCGATGGCCCGCGCGACGAGATCCTGCGCCGCGCGACCACGCCAGCGACGCCAGGTAAAGGAGATGCTGTATGAGTCTGGTTATTGTAGATAAAGATCTTGCCCGTCATGAGCGCCGGACATCGGCGATTATCTGGCTCTGCACTGCCGCGCTGGCAATTTTTCTCATCTGGGCGCACTTCGCCATTCTGGATGAGGTGACGGTCGGCACCGGCAAAGTCACCCCTTCCAGCCGCGCGCAGGTGATCGATAGCCTGGATGGCGGCATCGTCAAACAGCTTAACGTGCATGAAGGCGACATTGTCGAGAAAGGGCAGGTGCTGGCGACCCTCGATCCGACGCGCTTTCAGTCGAACTTCGGCGAGGCCCAGGCCAAAGTGCGCACGTTACGTGCCTCGTCCGAGCGGCTGGAGGCGGAGCTGTCGGGCACGCCGCTGACATTCAGCGCCGACACCCTGAAGGAACCCCAGTTGGTGAGGCGCGAACAACAGCTCTATGAGTCGCGACGTCGTAATCTCACGGAAACCATCAGTAATCTGCAGCAGTCGCTGCGACTGGTGCAGGATGAACTGCGGCTGACGGAACCGCTGGTGGCCAAAGGCGCGGCCGGGCAGGTCGAGGTGATTCGTCTGCGTCGTCAGGTCAGTGACCTGCGCGGCAAAATCGACGAGGCGCGCAATGACTATCTGGTACGCGCCCATGAAGAGCAGGTGAAAAATAACGCTGAACTGGATGCGCAACTGCAGGTTGCCGCAGGCAAAGAGGATCAGCTAATGCGTGCCACGCTCTACTCGCCGGTGCGCGGTATTGTCAAAGATATTCAGGTCACCACGGTCGGTGGCGTACTGGAACCGGGCGGTAAACTGATGGAAATCGTGCCGCTGGAGGATCAGCTGCTGATTGAGACACGCGTCAATCCACGCGATATCGCTTATATCCGCCCCGGTCTGGCCGCTACGGTTAAAGTGACCGCCTATGACGCCTCCATCTATGGCGATCTGCCCGGCGAAGTCGAAACGGTTTCGCCAGATACCCTGCAGGATGAGGTAAAACGTGATCAGTATTACTATCGTGTTTACGTTCGTACCCAGAAAGCGGAACTGACCAACCGCGCCGGACGGAAATTCCCGATTGTACCCGGCATGGTGGCCAACGTGGAGATTAAAACGGGTCAGAAATCAGTCATGGATTATCTGATTAAACCCCTGAATAAAGTTAAAGAATCGTTGCGTGAGCGCTGAAAATTATCAGCACCCTGAATATCTGCCTACTTAATTACGGTGATAAATTAATATGGCGGATATTTCGTCAGTCATGGCGCAAAGCGTGCGCAATTTAACAATGTGTGCGGAAATCAGGTGCAGTTAATTTAAGCCGGTTAAGAAAGTTTACGAACAAATAGCGAAACAGTAGATGGCAGGCAAAAAAAAGCCGGACAATTTGTCCGGCGGGAAATAATAAGTTGTACATCTCATTCGGGGAGAATGAAGGTAATAATGGAATAAATGATGATAGCGGGGTCTATTCTATTACCAGATGTCGTACGAGTTTTATCATTCAGTGCTTCGGAATGCTCCTATCTAACCTGTTGATAACAAAAAGCTCAAAATAGGTTTGTCCATTTGTGCGCCTTTTTTTACCGATCTGTGCGGGTTATTAGTTCCCACTGATTTACGTTTTGAAATAACAGTTTCGATTTATGAAACACTTTTGGAAATTTAGTAGCATTTTCCTGGTGGATTATTACCCGTTATAAAACAACAATGGCCTGCCGGCTGAATTTCTAAGCATTCAGTTAGCAGTGGCAAATAATAAAGGCACATAACAGAGGGTAATAAAATGAAACGTCGCGTTCTCTCCCTGATGATCCCTGCATTGCTGGTTGCAGCAGGATCAGCAAACGCAGCTGAAATCTATAACAAAGACGGCAACAAATTAGATCTCTTTGGTAAAGTTGACGGACTGCACTACTTCTCTGACAACGACGGCTCTGATGGCGACCAGTCTTACGTTCGCTTTGGCTTTAAGGGCGAAACTGAAGTCAGCGACCAGCTGACCGGTTACGGCCAGTGGGAATACCAGGCGGCGCTGAACAATGCCGAGTCTGAAGGGACTGCTGACAGCTTTACCCGTGTTGGCTTTGCCGGTGTGAAATTTGGTGATGCGGGTTCGTTCGATTATGGTCGTAACTACGGCGTAGCCTACGATATCGGCGCATGGACCGACGTGCTGCCAGAGTTCGGCGGCGATACCTATGGCGCAGATAACTTCATGTATCAGCGCGGTAATGGCATGGCGACCTACCGTAACAATAACTTCTTCGGTCTGGTGGATGGCTGGAACTTCGCAGTCCAGTATCAGGGCAAGAATGGCAACAGCACCGAGTCACCTAATGGACGTGACGTACTGGGTCAGAATGGCGACGGCTGGGGTCTGAGCACCACTTATGATCTGGGTTCAGGCTTTGGAATTGGTGCAGCAACCTTCCAGTCTGATCGTACCAACGATCAGAACAGTGAAACATCCGGTATCCTTGGCCGTGGCGATAAAGCGGAAGTCTATACCGGCGGTCTGAAGTATGACGCGAACAATGTCTATCTGGCGGCGATGTATTCACGCTCCTTTAACGCAACTCGCTTCGGCAGTAGCGATTCCGCAGCCTACGGTTATGCAGATAAAGCGGACAACTGGGAACTGGTGGCACAGTATCAGTTCGACTTTGGTCTGCGTCCATCGCTGGCATATGTTACCTCACGCGGCAACGATGTGCAGAACTGGGGTAAACAAAACCTGAAGAAATACATTGATGTAGGCGCGACCTACTACTTTAACAAAAATATGTCCACCTACGTGGATTACCAAATCAACCTGCTGGATGACAACCAGTTCACCGACGCAGCCGGTATTAATACCGACGACGTGGTGGCACTGGGTCTGGTTTACCAGTTCTGATTTGTCAGGGAGCGCAGTTACCGCTGCGCTCCTGCGTTACCTTCCGGGCTGAGCGCCTCAGCCTGTCGACACTTCGTGGCTTCCGGTGCCGTTATCACTGGCGACATCACGCTGCCTAATCGCGCACCTTCAAAGGCCACGCCTGCCAGGGTGAAAGCTGAAAAGCTCAACCAGTGATGCCAGGCTGACTGCCATTTCTGCGTATTTTTCATTCTGCACCTCTCAGAGATAAACACTGTTTCAACAGTGCAGAATTCATGCCAGCTTTAGCGCTCTCACAGCCACAGACGTCGCGCCCACTTTGGTACACTGGCCGCGCGCGCGGTTGCCCAAATCAGGTGCAGTGAAGCCTGTTAATGGCGCGGGCGTGAAGGTGTCATGTGACGATGACGACGCTGTTCTGCAACTTTATAACTACCGTAGACAAACAGACCCAGGGCAATGGCGAGAATCATATAGATCATCTGTAACTCCTTACTTGAATTTGTTAATCGCCTATTAAAGGGCGGAATCAGGATAGATGACTGAGAGATGTTCTCGTGATTCAGCGAAATAGACAACTCTATTTAAGCTAATTTACCAGAAGTTTATGCTTTGTAGTGGCTATTAATAAAGTGTTACAAGCGAGGAAAGATGCGTTATAAGATTAATCTGCTGTTTATGTCGCTATTCATTCTGGCGGTGGCGGGTTGCGATAAATCTGCACCGACAACATCGATGGTGCTGGAAGGTAAAACCATGGGAACCGTCTGGCGGGTGAGCCTGGCGGGTATACAGAGCGAGCGAAAAGCGGAGCTGCAACAGCGCATTCAGCAGCAACTGGACGCGGACGATGCCGAGCTCTCTACCTGGAAGCCAGACTCCGCTTTATCGCGCTTCAACCAGAGCCGTGACCTGTCACCGCAGCCGGTGAGTGAAAACATGGCGGATATCATCATTACCGCACTGCGCATTGGCCATAAAACCGGTGGGGCAATGGATATTACCGTCGGTCCACTGGTCAACTTATGGGGCTTTGGTCCGACAAAACAACCCGGCCATACGCCGGATGCGGCACAAATCGCTGCCGCCCGTGCGCAGACCGGGTTGCAGCATCTGCGGGTGCTGCAGGGCGCAGGCGGACAGTGGCTGCAAAAAGATTTGCCGGGGCTCTATGTCGATCTCTCGACGGTGGGCGAAGGTTTCGCCACCGATCATCTTGCGCGACTGATGGAGCAGCTCGGCATTAACAACTATCTGGTGTCGGTGGGTGGCGCCGTGCTGAGCCGTGGCCTTAATGCGCAGCAGCAGCCATGGCGGGTGGCGATTCAGAAACCTACCGATCGTGAGAATGCGGTTCAGGCGCGCGTTAATCTGCAAGGACACGGCATTAGCACTTCCGGCAGCTATCGCAACTATTATGAACTGGATGGGAAACGCATTTCTCATGTGATCGATCCCATTACCGGGCAGCCAATTGAGCATAAACTGGTTTCCGCCACGGTGATCGCCACCACGGCGCTGGAAGCGGATGGCTGGGATACCGGACTGATGGTCCTCGGCACCGAAAAAGCCAAAGCGCTGGCGCTAGAACAGCATCTGGCGGTCTATCTGATCAGCAAGCAGGGCGATAGATTTGTCAGCTGGATGTCACCGCAGTTTACTGCTTTCCTGATCCCCGCCGAATCCGGAGAACCTTGATGTTAGATCTTTTTAGTGAAGAGCAACCCTGGCAGGAGACGCTGGCAGAGGGTGCAGTGATCCTGCGGCGTCGCGCGCGTGAGGATGCCGAAGCGCTTTATCAGCAGATTAGGGTGATTGCGGAGCAGAACCCGTTTGCCCATCGCATCACGCCCGGTGGCCATCGCATGTCGGTGGCGATGACCAACTGCGGCGATTTTGGCTGGTCGGTTGATTCACGCGGCTATCAGTATCAGCAGCAGGATAACCTGAACGGGCGAAAATGGCCGGCTATGCCGCCGCTGTTTCGTACCCTGGCGCAGCAGGCGGCCTCTGAGGCGGGATTCCCCGGCTTTAATCCCGATGCCTGCCTGCTTAATCGCTATGAACCGGGCGCGAAGCTGACGCTGCATCAGGATAAAGATGAGAAAGATCTGCGCCAGCCTATCGTTTCGGTGTCGCTGGGATTACCGGCGGTCTTTCAGTTTGGCGGCTTCGAGCGCAGCGACAGTACCCAGCGTGTACTGCTTGAACATGGTGATATCGTGGTGTGGGGCGGGCCGTCACGTCTGCGTTATCACGGCATCCTGCCGCTCAGGCCGGGCATTCATCCGCTGGTCGGTGCCTGGCGTTATAACCTGACGTTTCGCCGCGCCTTTTAACCTGTCACGGCGGTAACGGCGTGGTGAGAATAACTATTGCTATCATTTCGCATCCCATTACACTGCAGGCTGTTTTTGACTGATGGAATGCCTGCATGACGTTGCTAAGCGTTGTTTTTCGCCAGTTCCGCTGGCCTTTTATCGGGGTAATAGCGCTGACGCTGTTAAGCGCGGTGCTGGGTATCGGCATGATCGCCTTTATCAATCGCGAAATGATTGTCGCTATCAACACCTCATTTGCGGTATTGCCGCAGTTCCTGTTGCAGCTGGTGGTGCTGATGGCGGTAACGCTGGCCTCTCAGCTGGCGCTGACCATGCTCGGCCATCAGTTTGTCTGGCGACTGCGCGGCGAATTTATTAAGCGCATCCTCGATTCCCGCGTTGAACGCATCGAACAACTCGGCAGTGCGCAGCTGCTGGCGGGACTGACCAGCGACGTGCGGGCGATTACGCTGGCCTTTGTGCGTCTGCCGGAACTGTTTCAGGGCGTCATCATTACGCTCGGCTCGGCGATCTATCTTGCCTGGCTGTCGCCTAAAATGCTGCTGGTGACCAGTGTCTGGCTGGGTGTCACGCTGGTGGGCGGCTGGCTGCTGGTCTCGCGGGTTTATCAGCACATGGCAAAGCTGCGGGAAATCGAAGATAACCTCTATCACGATTACCAGACGGTGATTGAAGGGCGTAAAGAGCTTCAGCTTAATCGCTCACGCGCGCAGCAGGTCTACGATACGGTTTATCAGGAAGATGCCCGCGCCTGGCGTCATCATATTGTGCGCGCCGATACTTATCATCTCAGTGCGGTTAACTGGTCAAATATCATGACGTTAGGCGCTATCGGTATGGTCTTTTTTATGGCCAATAGCCTGGGCTGGGCCAACACCGCTGTTGCCGCGACCTTTTCCCTGACGCTGCTATTTTTACGCACGCCGCTGCTCTCTGCGGTGGGCGACCGCATCACCGCGTTGCAGGAGGACGAACGAGGCATTCCGGCCCCGATGCGTTCGCTGCTGGGAGACATTTCAAGCTGGATTGCTGCCGGCCGGGAAGGAAGCGAAGCCACGGCGGAACAATTGCAGTTGAAGATCAGCCGGATCGAAAAAACCGTGGCGCAACAATCCGACTGGCAGAGTTTGCTGGAATTTAATCTCTGCGCGCGGCTGCGGAATCTGGTGGATGTTTGGGAGGATTGCCTGGTGCTGCGCAATGCCATTGTTACGGGCAACGGCCGCACGCCCAGCCATCTCGATAGCGCCGCCCGGTTTGCAGGTGAACCGGTATTGCATCTGGACACGCGCGTGGCTTGGATCTCCGGCCTTGCGGCCACCGCCGGCATTTTGATCTGCTGCGCCTTCTGGATTGGAACGGGCTGGAATGAAGGCGGCAATGCCGCCCAACTGACAGCAGCCTTTTGCTGCATTTTTTCTTCACTGGACAACCCGGTGCCGGCGATCAAGACGCACACTTGGTGCCTGGTGGGGGCGATCGGCATCGTCGCCGTTTACCAGTTTGCCATCCTTCCGGCCGTGGACGGATTTCCGATGCTGGTGCTTGCGCTCGCGCCATTCCTACTCATCGGTGGTGCCTTTATGGCGACCCCGGTTTGGGGTTTTCCGGCTTTTGCGCTGTGTGTCAATGCCAGCCTGTTCTTGAATCTGGAATCGTCCTACAACTTGGATTATCAATTGTTCTTCAATAACAACCTCGCTGCCGTTGCCGCCGGCGTGCTGGCCATCATGGTCATCACCATGTTCCGGGCCATCGGAGCCGAGGAAGGCGTGGTCAAACTCCTGCGCGCCGTGTGGGCGGATGTCGCGC
>Ga0209067_10000884_pt1 | contig 18843 bp, 19 predicted proteins | sample ColStrG_CSR_2013_FD_187199 | JGI IMG/M metagenome (GOLD analysis project Ga0209067, IMG submission 187199) | Freshwater sediment microbial communities in response to fracking from Pennsylvania, USA - Cold Stream Run_MetaG_CSR_2013 (SPAdes)... | ecosystem: Environmental > Aquatic > Freshwater >...
GCCGAAGAGGCCGGTGCCATTCCGCGCAAGAACATCCCCTTCGAGGTCATGGCTGCCATTCGCCGCACGGATGAACTCATTGGCGCCTACGATGCGCGCAAATGGTACGCACGCAGGGCGGAGACAGCCAGGTGATTGTCCGCCTTTTTGGGCTCTTTTGTTTGTCTTGTGCTCAGGTAAGAGGGGGAAAAAAAGACTCCGCAAGCAGGCCAAGACCATGACGGAGGACCAGGCTGTGGCTGCATTTCGCAAGGCAGTGGAGACCGGACTGGCCGAACAGGCCAATGGTGGCGTGGGATCTGCATGGATTGCCCGCGCCAAGATCTACTACGAGCGCTTAGCCCAGTTTGGCGCCCAAGCTCGTGTCAATGACATTAGCCGCAGCTATCGCCTGCTGATCGACCAAGAATCAGCGCGCCGCAAGGGCAAGTACCAGCGCTCCAAGCAGAACAAGGGCACAGCGGAGCTGGAGGAGTTTGAGCGCGAGCGGACAGGGCAATAGTCGCCGCTTTTTACTATGTTGCATTGCGGGGAACTCTTCACCCCCGCATGCATCAAAAAGCGGAGGTCCAGTAAAAAAGCCGCGGCATTGTATTATGTTTTGCGTTATTTCCATCTCTATCGTGTTCCGGCGTTGGGTTGGGTTTGGTAAAGGACAACGCCATGACCGATGGCTAGGAAATTCAACTTGTCTTGCATGCTGCTGCTGTCGGCGGTGTTTGTCGCATTGGCCGCTGCGACAAATGTCGACAAGGCTCCGCGTGTGTGGCTGGAGCATCCCGTGTCCATTGCCGATGACAGGGCGCTGCGGCTTGACGTTCAAACAGAGAGCATCATGTTCCGGGCGCAAGTCGTCAAGCTGGTGGCTTGCTCTGCAGTGGATTTGCCCATATTGGTTTACGACCCCGACTCGCCCAACGCCACTGGATGCGCGTCGCCAGGGTATCGATCCAATCAAATCTACCCGGAGCAAGAGGGCGGCGACCATAGCTTCCGAGCCAGGCAGCGCTCTCGGTCGCTGTATTTCAAGCGCCGCCTTCTTGATCAGCATAGCCCAAGTGTCTGGTTGCAGGCGACCATTGAAACGCGCAACGAGCACAACGCAGTGGTCGGCATGCGCGTTGAGATGGTGCGTTTTCAGGTGCCCGAGCGAGTGCTCCCCATTGGCGAGACCAATCCTCCCACCTGGGACGGCCCTGAAGGCATCATTGATGGATTCATGCGGTTTGTTGGTCTGCGCGGGGACAAGACGGGCAACGATGATGATAGCGGAGTCTTTGATGACTACGACGTTCTGGATGGACGCGAGGATCTTCACAATGGAACCTCCACGCGCTTTTATCATCATGTCCACTGGTCTGCCTACACAGGGGTCATCTTTGGCACGTTGTTTCTCCTTGTGCTGGTCGCCGTTGGGGCCATTGGCCTGGGGAAACGCGGACAGCGGTGCCTTGCTCAGAGGGCTACTGCCCATGGCAAGCGCGATGACGATTACCAGCAGAAGCGGCTGCGAGCACTTGGGCAGTGGCTTGTCCGGTCTCAAGCGGCAAGCGATGCACATGAGAATACAGAAGAGATGGCGTGAAAAGAGCGCAGCAGCCGTGTATTTTGTTTCCAGCTATTGGCTCTCTGTGTTGAAAGTGATTGCGCGGGACCTGCGTCTGGTGCAATGCCCCTGTGAAGTTCCTTCTCCTTCTGGCACACGCATACAAACAGAAAAGGAATGCTCCCTCAGTTCTGCTACCTCGTCACGTGCTTTGGGCTCACCGTCTGGACTCATGCACCCTTTGTGACGCTCGGGCTCTATGCCGCCTTCCAAGCAATTATCTGGATTGCCGGCATCAGCGTGTGGAACTACGACGACTTCATCTTTTGGCAGTTCCTCACTGCGCTGGCCGGCGTCCTTGTGGCATGGGCGCTGCTGCTTGTGACACGAGCCCCGCAGATGCTACGCTTTGAGACGTCCTACGTGGGCACGTGGGCGCACTTTCTGCTGTGGCTGGCCTTTTTTCTGGCGGCCGAGCTCTTCTACGGCTTTTTCCCGCCCCCGCAGTACCCATGGGGTATCATTGGCACGGGCGTCAGTCATCTCATCATTCAATGCGTCTTGTGGGGCGTTATGTACTACAACAACGTCGTCTTCTACAAGTACCTGGGGCGCAAGTACTTCTTTGGCCTCTGGGCTCTTGTCCTCTTTGCCATGGAAATGACTTTTTTCTTGGCCTACGTGCTGGAGGAGAAGTGGACCGCCTACATTGCTGCTGGTGTCGGATGTGCCATCCTCGTGATTATGGCGCTGGTGTTCCCTCTGTCAGAGCCATACAGCTCCGCCACAGCCGTCAGCGGCGAGCCCCTCATTGGCCCCAAATCCACTATGAATGTTCCCGGAGATAGTGATTTTGTCGAAACCGATCGAACTGTTTGACTTTTTTCTGCGGTCGTTTTCGGGTGGAAAGGAAGACCAATTTTCATTGAGACGTGCGAATAAAATCACCCTTGTTGCGCACAGCCAAAAAATTCGACGATCTACGATGAAATCCGGAAATAGCACGAACAAAATTTGTTCAGGAGCAGGTTGTTCGAGCGTATCGGTCTTTGAGTTTGCAACCCTTTTTCACGATGGGTGTTCTTGTTCGTGTCATGGTGGAATTTGGCAACCATCGGAAGTCGAGGGTAGGAGGTCGTTTCCGACCAACTTCAAAAATTTCGACATGCATCGTGTGGGTACGATGCCGACCTGGCCCGGAAAAAAATTTTTGTTCGTCCTCAAAGAATTGTCAGATCGTCGTCAAAGTGACGGCAAACGTACATGGAGGTCAAGGAGAGTCCTTTCAAGCAAAAACTCAAAAAATTTTTTCGAGGTCCCATGACCCCATCGGGGTGGGACGATGCATGACAAAATTTTTGAAGTTGGTTGGAAACGACCTCGTACCCTCGACTTCCGATGGTCCCCAAATTCTGCTATGACACGAACAAGAACACCCATCGTGAAAAAGGGTTGCAAACTCAAAGACCGATACGCTCGAACAACCTGCTCCCGATCAAATTTTGTTCGTGCTATTTCCGGATTTCATGGTAGATCGTCGATTTTTCGCACAGTATTTGGTCGACTTTTTTCTTTCGAAAAAAAAATAAAAAAAAACTCTCGGGGAAAGGGCATGGTTTCATTGCCATCCAGCAGGAACACCACTAGTGCCTCTGTTCGCCAGCCCGGCGCGCTCCTCCTCGCGCTTTCTTTCTTTTGTCTTCTTGAGTGCCTCTGCCGCCTGCTTGCGCTGCTCGGCAACGCGCTCCTGAATGCTCTGATGCACGCTGGAAGGCTGAAGATTGGCGCGGGCTCTCTTGCGCGTTCCCGCATCATCATCACCGGCAGCCTCGCCTCCAGCGTCTTCCTTGTCAGTGCGCTGCACCATGTCGGGTGTCTCGCGCACAAAGCACGTCTTGGCGCCGATGAGAGAGTCCTCTTGGCTTTGGATGCCAGCGTACTTGAAGAGCGCCTCGTTGAGTGATGCCGGGTTCACGCCGATGATACACTTGATGGCACCGTCCACAGTGTAGAGCAGGGATTCCAGCCACGCCGCGCAGTAGGAAGTATCTCCGTTGGGATTGGGTTGGCGACAGCCGGAGAATGAGCGCTTCATGAAATTGGCAATCTCGCGAGGCGTCGTGCCTTCACTGGCCACCACCAGCGTGTGGATGATGTGGGTGCTCTGCTCGAGATCCTCGGGTTCCAAACTCAGGTCCCAGGTGAGGTGTTTGAGCTCGGGGCTCTTCTGAGCAACGTCGCGGAAGCAGCTGATCCACCACTTAATGTCCTCAAAACGCGCCTCGGGGTCAGGCAACGCCACATAATGACGCGCGTCCACCAGCTGTTGCAACTCGCGCGGGAACTGCCCGGGGTTCTCGTCGCAGAGCAGCAGCACGCGCACGCGCTTATCATCCGAAAACAGGCGCACAATGGTCAGCAAGCGAAGGAGCGCGTTGACAACTTCTGGCGCGCGAATGTAGTGCAGCTTGTCGACATTGGCGATGACGATGAGCTTGGAGTCAAAGGGTGCCTTAATGACATCCATACGGGCAACCCTCTGGATCGTGTTATCAATCCATGTAATAAACTGCCCGGCGTTCCAGTGCTGAAGTCGGAAGTGATTCACATCTGCAAAGACGGACTCGTCCAGATAGCGAAATCCGCTCTTTCGCGTCGCAGTCCAGTCTGGTGCAGCGGCATGGAGAAGCGTGGTCTTCCCTGATCCCTCGCGCCCGTACAGCATAATGACGCGAGACAGCGGCATCAACCAAGGACATGGTGATGTGCGATTCACCAGGTGAGCATCCAAGAACTCCAACGTCTTGTCCACACCGCGAATCTCGGGTGCATTAAACTCGCGCAATACGTCAGAGTCGCTGGAACCCGTGCCATACCAGTTCACGTGGCGCTTTTGCTCGTCGCTCATGATAGCAGAGGGGTTCTGCCATTGCCGCGACAGGGATGTGATGGCGGGAGATTGCATATCTGACCCAGCACCCGGCAATTACCCTGGGGAAAGAGCGAGTACTATGTATTCCCTCTGGTTTTGGGTATCAATGTCTCAGAGTTTTGCGGGGATTGTGCACTTGTCGGTGATCCCGTCATTGTCGTCGACTGAGAGAGAGAGGTTGACTGCTGCTGTGGCGAGAGAGGGACAAGCGAGAAAATGCACAGGTGCTGCGAGGATCCCGAGGACGAGGAGTACCGCGACTATCAGCCTGCGTTTGTGGAGGCCTACCTGCAGAGTCGCTACGGACCTGAGCAGTCCATTGAAGAATGGCATGACGCAGAGGGCGGCTACATGTTCCACACGGACGAGATTCACCGCCCCGTGTCATTGGCAGTGTCACTGAGTGGGAGCGAGCCCAACGAGTTCCTGGTGAATACGGGTATCGGCGACTGGCATTCCAAGCTAGAAGACGCCGTGCGCTCAGCGCTGGAGAAGGGCGGTCACGTCAAGGTGGGCGACAAGGTGGCGCTGGAGAACGTGCGGGGCGAGTCGCTGAGCGGGCTCTCGCGTGATCAGCTGGAGAAGCAAGGTCAGATCTACGCTGTCGTCAACGGCAAGCGCACAGTGGAGACTCAGCGCAGCAAGCAAGCTGGTTTGGGCTGTGTGATGCGGACCCCGCTGCAGTATTCGCCGCTCAAGGAGAGCATGCTTGTTGACTACACCAAGGACCTTTTTGAGCGTGCACAGGAACTGATCATTGCCGAGCTCGCCAGCTGCCAGAACATGGTGGAGCTGGACGCCAGGGTGGCTGCTGAGAACGAGAAGGGCATCAAGCACGCTGTGGCCACGCTGATTGAGCGTGACGCTGGAACCTGCAAGGATCTAGGCACGTTTGACAACCTGGTGAAGACCTACGCCGAGCCCTTGGCCCTGGAGGCGCTGCGACGTGGTCATTTGACGACGCGCATCATTGCCGAGAAGATGGCCTCCAGGATTGTCGACGAGGTGGCCTCGTGCATGCAGAGCAAGGGCGAGCATGTGCAGCAGTTCTATCAGGCCCAGGAGCTGCTGGCTGCCAAGCGCTTGGCACCCCCTGGAAAGGGACGCACCATCTTTGCCAATGATTCGTTCATGGCCAAGACGGCCGCCAGCATTGGCGAGATCCTCAAGACCTACCCCACTGCCACCAAGCTGCATCGCACAGTGGTGGCCAATGCCCTTGACGCCAACGAGGGCCTGCGCCGCTCGGTCATTGCTGTCATTGCCAATGCCATTCCACCTGAGGAGCGACAGCGCGTGGCCTCTCGGTATGCCGCAATTGGACCTTACTGGGAGGACAAGCAGGGACACCGACACCACGGTCACCATGGTGGCAACGGACATCGTCAGCATGGACGAGACGGCATGCACCGATCACATCGCGACGGCATGCACGGGGACCACGCTCGCGCACATCGCGACGGCATGCGTCATCAGCACCGCAGCGATGGCACGGCATATCGTCATGTGGAAGGTCTGGTCGAGACAGAGGCCGTGGCTGCCCAGATTCGCACCTACATTGCCTCTGGCTTTGTGCCTCCGCAGTTTGAACCCTACGACCAGAGCGCCAAGCTGCAGCGTCAGATTGCTGCCGAGCCCCCATCTCGCGTTGCATCCACTGTGACTGGCACTGCTGCTGCTGCTGCTCCCGCTCGTTCGCAGACAAGCACCATATTCATTCCCGAGCCCGCATCGCTGGAGCCCATTCGCCAGGAGGTCAAAGCAGACAAGAGACGCGGCCCGCCCCCGCTTGAGGACATCCCCGCGAGCAAGATCAACGCTGTGCTATCAGCTGAGCCCCCGTCGCTGGAGCCCATCCCTGTCGGCATTGCCTCTGCTACCATGCAAGAGCCGCCGTCGCTTGAACCGATCGACAACCGCGAGCCCCCCTCGCTGGAACCCATTCCCGTGACTCAGCGCAAGGTCGCCGCTGCTTTATCGCCAGTGAGAACTGCCAGCAAGCCCCCAGCACCCGTGCGATCTGTCGCCGTTGCCGCCACCGTCGCAAAACACAAGAACAGCCCGCCTCCCGCCATTAAGTATGTGCAGAAGTCCGTGGCAGCGCCGGTCACTCGCATGGGCCCCGACATTGCCACACACGGGAACGACGACGCGGACGGCGAAGAGGAGAGCTTGCCGTCTCTGGAAGGGCTTGTGCAACTGGCAAGCAAGCCGGCGACGGTCATTGCCATCAAAAGCAAGTAATGCGAAATCCCGCTCACGGCGCCAGGGCCACGCACATCCCCCAGACTCTTTAATTTTCAGCCGCGGGTGCTTCTGACATTGTGAAGAATACAAACATTTGTCACTGATACACTGTGTCATATGCATCCCACGTGCGCACGCTTCAATGCGACAGGTCACCAGGCCCAAGGAGGGCAACCCCAATGTGCTCGAGGTGTTTCAGCAGGAAGAGGATAGCTTTGTCAATGCGATCCGTGCCACTGTGTCGCCGGACTTCCGTCCTCCCAATGCCCTGCCGCGTGTAGATCCATTTGCGCTAGGCGGCGGTGGCGAAGATGACGATCCATATGCTTCACCGCCCGCTGTCACCAGTGCGGGGACGATCAGAAACGACAACAACAACAACCCCACCACCCCTGCCGCTGCCCAGGAGAAGCGCCAGCGCCTGGAGACCGCAGACCAAGACGCATACCATGGCACGCCGTTCGATCCCTTCAACATGGACGCTCTGCGCCGCCACATGGAGCGACGAATTGCGCTGCACGCCGAGCCCGTGGTGCAATTTGCAGCTGCTGTGGCGGGGAAGCTTGGACGAAGCCCCAATGCCATGCTCTACAATGGAGGTGGGCCGCTCCTTGACGCATCGGCAGTGACGCTCCATGATCTGCTGCTGCATGGGGAGGCAACGCTGGGCAAGGCACTGGTCATTCCTGCGCTTGTCTATGCAGCGACAGATCTCCTAAGCGCGTCCAAGAACAAGCCGTCGCCTTTGTCTCCGGAAAAGGGGACAAACAATGGCGATGGCGACAGCGAGACGGGAGCCACTCCGCCAGAGATTGAAATCAAACCCGTGAAGACGGAAGGCCAAAAGACAGAAGGCAAGAAGATCATGAACGCCCTCATTGCTACTGCCTATGCGCGCATCGGGCCTGGAATTGGAAATGACCGCCCGGCAACGCTCTTGCAACAACTGGCGGATGTGGTGGCGAAGAGCCAGGAGGACGACAGCGCGGCGCGATGGTACTGGAACCGCAGCGCCGAGAATTTGAGCATGGCCGTCCTTGATCCCGCGCTGGTGGAAGCCATGAAGATTGCACACGCCAAGATCGAGGAGATGCACCCGAGCGGCGTGCTCATGTGGCATCTCATTACGGGTTCCCATGTGCGCGGTGACTTTGCCGAGCTAGTGGCATGCAGTCTGAGGCGATCGCCCGGGGAGCTGCAGTACCCCAACTATCAAAGCACGCGCGGCCCCAATGTCATCACTGGTGTGCGACTGTCGTCTGGTCGCTGGGATCACCAAGTGGCAGCCCATGGGGTTCAGCATCAGTTGCGCTTTTTCCGTGACATCTATTATGGCCCTTCCAAGGCCTGGGCTGATCTCCAGCGCCGCGAACCCGACGTCAAGCAAGCAGTCCAGCGCGCGGAAACGGGACTGCAAACGGCGCTCAGAGATTGCGTCAAGGCCATTGACGAGCTATGGGAGAAGGGGCTAAGCGGGGCTGTCAGCGAAGATGGAAAGAGATTCACCATCCACGCCTACGACCTCATCGAGCTCGAAAAGGAAATGCGACAGTTGCCGCCAAGCGAACAAGCGGCGTGGAGGGTGAGACTGGAAACTGCTCGCCAGCGCGTGCGCAAGGAATTCCGCCAGGGCCTGACCGGCATCTTGGAGTTGGGCGCGGTCAACGTGTTGCGCCTGAGACAGGTGCTTGCTAACCGGGAGGAGAATGCGCTGCCCGCCATCCTGGCCAAAGTCATGGACGACTTGTCGCGCGGCCTCGGCAAGCCTCGAGTCTTTGATCGTGACGGGGAGCAGATTGCGCTGGTGGCGGATGCGCTGGACGCTGTCACTGCCTTTAAGACGGCCATTGCGCATGTAACGCATGCCAGGAAGCAACAGGTGGAAACCATGAAGGCCATGCGCACGTTTCCCGAGGAGGACAAGGTGGAGCTTTTCCATCGCAAACCGGCCCACGGCCAAGGGCAGTCACCACCCATTAGCCCTCTGGACTGGCAGGCCGTTCAGTACGCGCCGTACGCAGGGGACTGCATGTATTGAAAGTCCCCTCGCCTCGCCTCTTTCTACACGCTCCAATGATCCCCGTTGGGCGTCTTGCGACTGGGCGGAATAATGATTCTCTGGACGTTGTAAATGCCACAGTCCAGATTTGGTGAAAATTCTGCAAGATTCTTGCATTGCGTGCGCATGTAGGTGCTGCTAAAGTAAAGACCCCCTGCCAAAGGACGCACGCAGCAATTGATCATGTAAACCGTGTGGTCGTAGTCGCCCTTGTCGTCGTCGTCGTCGTCTGGCGCCACGTTGCCGTTGCCGCTCTCTGTCTTCCTGCGCTTGGCAGTCCCACCGTGTGCGTGACGCGTGGGGATAAACAACGATCCTCCAGCAGCAATGTCGTGCGTGTAGGCAATGGGATGCATGTTGATGTTCTGCGCTGCGTCAAACTGGCAAATCAGGAAGCAGTAGCCAGTGCCATAGTGCTCGCCGAGGATGGCTTCAATGTTAGGCGGCAGCTCAATCTCCAGGCTGCGCTTCAAATCCCCGATGCTCGGTGCCAGACTGCATCGATAGGCGCCCACCTGGTGAACCTCGAGCGGGGGTTCTTCGTCAATGGCAGCAAACTCTGCCAGATCATACTCGTCCTTTCCGCTGCCTCCCTTGCCACGCGGGGTTGCATCCTCAAGCTTTTCCCATGGACTATGCACCGTGCTCATGTCAACGAGTTCAACATGTGCCGCGTCGCCGGGAACGGGGAGAATCATGGCGTTGGGCCTGTCGGAGTCAACGGCGTTCTCGTACATGGTGAACTGGCGACCAGGGGCACACAACGCAACGGCGATGCGCGTTTTGCCCACATTGACGTCTCCAGCAAAGATGCACATTTGGTTGTTCAGAGGGGGTTTGCGCACTTTTTTCACCCTCACAAGGGCGAAATTTTAGAGTCCGCGCAATGAAAGGGGTCCGCGTATTCCAGACAGCGATGCCGTGCCACCTAGTACGAGCGGCTCTCCTACGACGTGGAACGCAGACGCACCCCATTTCAACATGGCGACATCTGCCCCTGCCTTCACCCCCGAGCAAGTGGCCATGCTGCTGGCCCAAGCAGTGAACGTCGAGTCCGGGAACCCCGACGCGCACTTGAAGACCAACGACTTTGACGGCCACACCAACAGGCGTTACTTTGTGACGCTGCGCGGGTCACTTAGGGACCTGCAGCGCGGTGACGCAGAGGCAACCTGGCACGCCGACACGGGCTGCGAACACATCTACCAGCGCATTGCGGGTGTGCACGAGGAGACCAAGGAGACCGTCTTTGACGGCGATGTCACCAAGGGCGTCATCATGGACATGAAGCTTGAGACGCTGAGCAGCAACTTCCCCGTCGACATTGGCGCCATCATCACGGGCGTCCATGGCAAGACCTTCACGCGCAACGGCAAGAACTACGCGTTCATTGCCGAGGCTGGAAAGGTGTACGAGCCCACGTACTCCATCTTTGACCCCGTGTCGCCCGTGACGCGTGCTGCCCTGGACCAGTACAATGACACTGCCATGGCCGACCTGGATCGCAACATCACGCCGCTGCTGACCGACGGCCACAAGCTGGTCAACAATCAGTGCCCCATTGCCACCATGTTGCGCATGAATGCTCATCCTCAGGCCCTGAACATTACGCACTTTGACCACCAGGAGGGCCAGCCCGGATGGCTGAGGATCAAGGCGCCGCTCGTTGACAGATGCGTGGCCACCTACAAGGCCCAGTGCAACATCCCGTGGATCGACTTCAGCAAGTTCCGCGTGGACTTTGAGCGCGTGGGCGCCGAGACTTGGGACGAGCCCATTGGCGTCATTGACAACATCAGGCGCCGCGCCAAGGAGGAGGGAACCCACGTCAGCGATGCCCGTCTGGAAAACATCTACACGCTCAAGGCACTGCTGACCGTGGACTCTGTTCTCTACGGACCGGCGAAGACCCATGTGATTGCCTCATTGTCGTCGCAATGAAGTTCTCCTTCTTTATTTCCATCGTCGGCGTCACTACACAAAGATATTTGTCACCGACGAGGAGTTGATTGTGCCAAGGGAAATAGAGTCCCCCGGCTGCAGCGCGTACATGACCTTGCCGTCAACCTTGATGCCCTTTTCGTCCGAGACAAATGTCTTGGCAAAAGCCAGCTCTTAAAGTGGTGTGCGTGCGTGTGTGTGTGTGCGTGTATTAGCGCGAAGCACGACCTTGACGACGCTTTTTGCGTGGTTTTTGCGCAGAAATGACACCTTTGAAGAGCAAGTTGCCGTTCAGCTTGATTCCCAGCACTTTGCCCGGTCCGTGGGCAGTCGTCTTGACACCGGCCGACGATTTCTTCTTGGTCTTCTTCGCCCCAGCTGCTGCTGATACTGTTTTCGTCTTCTTGCCCGTCCCCTTGGCCCCGACCGGTTTCCTTGCGGCCTTGGCCTTCGTCTCGGATGCCGCTGTGGACGCCGTTACCACAGCATCCAGCACTGCGTCGAGCTTGGCCATCAGCTTCTGCGCAGTGGACGATTTCGGCTGATGTGGTACGGTTGCCAGCTGTGCCTCGTCCATGCTGTTGAACTCTTATGGATGGCAATGATTAAGTGGCTGGACGTGTCACTATTTCTGCGCTGTGCGTTTGCTGGGTTTTGGAGTCTTCTACTCTGCCCGCGCGATGGTCGTGGCATCATGCTCCAGCTTGGCCTGGCACTATTGATCGGTGTGGTGCTGCGCTTCATTGCGAGAACCCCGCCTGACTATGGAGATCTCTGCGCCGGTTTGAGCACTGGCGAGATCAGCTTGTTCCACGCGGCGGTAGCATTGGGTGGCTATCAAACTGGCACACTGCTTGCAGTGATTGGGGTGCAAGACGCCAAGACCAGCATTGCGCAGGTGTTGATCAGTGGCCTCTTGCACGGCTTGCTTCTCAGCTTTGGTCCCGACGAGTGGCACTTCTACGGGACCATGACACAAGGCGGGTGGATGAGCGGGGTGCTGTTCCCCGTGGCGACAGCATCGCTGCCTCTGACACTGCTTTCGCTGCCCCTTTGGTTTGCTGGCTGTTTCGCGGGAATCATGGCTGGTTATCTACTTGCACGCAGGACACAGGCGCACTTCATTTAGCCGTTGGCGGTCGCCCCTTGCGCGCGGCGATCTTGAGGATGACGACGTCCAGATCTTCAATGGCACGCTTGCCATTTGGTGTCCAGCCCTGGCTGCGGAAGTTTTGCTCTGTGAACTCCTCGTCAAAGGGGCGGTAGGCCTCGGGGTGCAAGCGATCGTTGATGGCGGCGGTGGGACCTTTGCCCTCCCAAGTAAAGGTGTTCTGGATGCGCGTCATGTCCTTCTTCTGCAGCGGAGGCAGTTTCTCGACCTGCGTGCCGTGTTATTGTTTGTTTATCGACAATGATGTTGCATGGTGCCAAATCACAGCGAGTGAAACAAGAAAAGAGAGCGTACCTCTCCTGGAGTGAGTCGGCGCCCCGTGCTGCAAGGAAAGGCGCCCAGCTTGGGCAGAAAGTTGGCCTCCACCTTGACGCCATGGTAACCCTCAAATGGCGAGATGCTGACCAGATGGTAGCCCAGTCGGTCCTGCGCTCTCGAGACGGGGCTGCACTTGCTGTACTGTTCACGCCATTTGCGCATGAGCAGAGCCAGATCACGCAATCACCGCGAAAAAAATACCTGCGTGACCACGTTGCGTGTCAAGGCCTTGGCGCCAGTGCTGGATCGAGCAATGGACGAGATCCATTGCGCATGGGTGGGGAGCGCAGTGGGATGCTTGGCTTGGTCGCGTGCGGGGCGATACGTGCCATCTTCATAGGTAGTGGAAATGGCAACGCCCAGCTTGGCAGCCACTGAGTGGGCAATGCGGCATGCCTGGCGACGCACAGCGTTGTTCCAGTACTTGAAATCCTTGCTGTCGACCATTTCGCGCCACGTGGGGGCCTTCCCAGCTTGCTTGCGCGAAGCAAGTCCGTCAATAAACTGCTGCCCGATCACGGGCGAGGTGCAGTTGGCCATGACGTAGTACGTGACTTCGGGACCGCGCTTGAGGCTAGTGACATGTAAGCAGAGAATAAAACCAACGCGCATGCACGGGGGAAACCATACCGCAGCACGCCCGTGGACCCAGATGGTCCCAGCTCGGCCTCCCATGCATCATGGTCAGTGTTGTCGTCTTCGCTGCGAGTGTCAAAGGTGATGGGAGTGCCGGCGTACTGGGGAACAGCCTGTCCCACTTCCTCCAGTTTGCCGCGGAAGTAAGCGTCGTCCAGCTCCTGATTCTTGCCCGGGAAGATTTCGCACAGAACCAGATAGTGCAATGCCTCTGGCGAAAGCGTGATGGGGTCAACGACGGCGTCCTCGTGATAGTTGATCAAATGACCCGTGGGAAAGGCCATGGGATCGGACGCGGCTGCATTGCCCAGAACGGCCGCGCTGTGAATGCCTTGAGGTCCATTGTAGATGCTCGCAGTCTCGGCAAAGGCGTTGATCTGATGATTGTTGAGCTTCCCTCCGGGTGCCAGCTCCGCATTGAACAGCGCCTGTGCCAGGGTGGCATTGTCAACTGCTTCAACGACTGTTTCGCTGGCGGCGGAGGCTTTGCTGACAGCGGCTGGCTGTGCAATGGTCACTTGCTGCGACGGCTTTCGTTGCTGTTGCATAGTTCGTCAAGGGGGTGGGCCGTCTGAGCTTGAATTTCGCGTTGGGTGCGAGACCTTCAGGCAGCAAAGATGGCCGTTCTCTCTGTCGCCAAGGCCGACTCCGCAAATGATATCAAAGCACAGTCTTCATTTGACGTAAAAGGCTGGGTCTCTGACCAACAACTCTGCCTCCTCCTCCTCTCGGCTCAGATCCAGGCGGCGCGCTTGCTGCCAGACCCACAGCGTCTCATCCATGTAGGCGAGCTCTGGAAGTTCAGGCAGCTTGGGCTCCCTCCTTGCGTAGCGCGCCAGGGGCAGATCGGCATAATAAAGCGCAAACGCCACAGGATCATGCACCGTCAGCGGGCCATCAACAAACTCCGGCGGGGGCTTCTGCATCAGGTCAACAGTGGGTGTTCGGAGGTAGGCTCCCTTGTGACGATGGTAATCAAACGCACGCAGGATGGAAAACAGCGTCGCCAGCGGAAAGTGATGTTGCTTGTTCTGCGAGAAGGGACGCATTCGCAGCGAAATCTCATCGGTGCTGGGCCGAGCAAGGGCGTAGGTGTAGTTCTTGAGGCGCGGCAAGTCCTCGTAATGGGTCGACACCGAGTGCTCCGTCACAATGGGGAACACTTCGGCCAGCACCGTGTTGACGCAAATGTCAAAGCGGTCCTCGGCCAGCAGGAGAGGCTCTGGGTCAAGCGCCAGCTGGTACATGTAGTACACAGGTGGCAGCGGCAGTGCCTCCTTGGTAAGCTCCACCTTGGTCAGCTTGACGACGCACGTATCAACACCGTTCGCCTTGTTCCGCATGCTCTGAATGATGCGCCAGGCCTGGGGATGCTTCTTCTGCAAGCGCGCACAGCGAGGTCCATGATTGAAGACGGCAAACAGGTGGTTAACGGTCTGCGTGTTCATGTGGTGACGATGCTTCTGGAACATGAAAGCCGCCAGCACCGCAGAGAGGTCAAACTTGCTGGGCTCCGCTGCATGCAGTGACATGTAGAGGTAGAGGCGCAGGTCGGCATCCGTCTCGGCAAAATGCATGAGGAAGAGCGGCAGCTTGTCGTAGATCTCGAAGCCAGGCTCGTTCACGGAATACATGTGACGCTCCACGGACCCATATGAACGACCCATGGTGCGCTGCAGAAAGAGCAGCACGGCCAGCATGCCAAAGCGACGCACGGAAAACTCCATCTCCGTCACCGGGCGGATGCTCCAGGCCTGCAGCAGCACGGGCGCCATGGGCATAGCGGCCGCCTGATCTAGCCACAGCATGCTGATCAAGCGATAGCAGCGCAGCGCATACACATTGATAGCGAGCAGCGTGCTATGATCGGGGTCAGCTGGGTCAGAGAAAACTGCATGCCGAGCGTGGCCAGAGTTCACCGCCTCGCCCTTGGTCAGCAGGGCATGAGCCGTCTGCGCCTTCATCAGGCTGCGCTGCACCTCCAATGCCGATGCACCCGCCACACGCAAAAGCACAGGCGGCGAAAGTGGGTCGTTCACCATGTCGTGCCACCAGGCAAAGTAAGCCCGATCCTCATCTCGCAGCACTTGCTCAAAGAGACCGAAACTCGCAAAGCGATGGACAGGTTTGAAGACGCGTCGTCGACAACGATCCACACGAAAGTCGCTCAACGCATACCGAGCGAGGGGATCCTGATAGGCCGTAGGCTGCAAGCCCAGCAGGGAGCCACCGCGTAGATGACGAATCATTTCACTGGCCACGGGGGCATCAGCTGGTCGCAGAGGCGAAGGCGGGCGAGGCGTCCCCACTGGATGACCTTGATGATCGTAGGAAGTGCGAAGGTGGTCCACCGTCCAGAACGTGTCGCCAGCGGGACAGATAAAAGAAATCTTGGCGCTGCACTTGCATCTCCTGTACTGGTCGCAGAAGACAAGCACGCGCATGCCCTTCTTGTTCTGCGTGCGCTTCCACACATGCCACACTGCGCCCGTCTCCTCTGCCAACGCGGCCATGGCATCAGCCAGCGTCGGCCAGCCGCCACAGCGCGCCCGTTTCATCGCATTCACGCCGCCAGTTTGACCCTTCTCATCACAAACGGGAGCACCCCTTGTATCAGTGCTGCGCTTTCAAGTGCGAGCTGTCAGAATGAGGAGTAAAAGGAAATCCCCGAAATTTTCTTTTTTATTCCCGGCTTTGCGCGCCCGGCTTTCCTTGCGGACCCGTTCCTCCACTCAGCCCGCTCATGACCGACGGCGGCGAGGCAATGTCGCGAAAGACAGCGTCGATGACAATACTATCCTTCACGCGCCCTTCGAGACCGTACCAGTCCACGGCACGCGATGCAGCTTCCTCGGCTTTCTGGTCGTTCAGTATCTCCAACGGGATCGTCCTCTCCACCACGCGCAAGCGGAACTCGGCATGATTGAACTCTGCTCGCAGCCGGCGCCCCAACTCTTCCAGGCCCGCTAGTTCGCCTGCAAACCGCCTCTGCTCGACAAGAAGCGACACGCAGATCGCAATCCCCACAAACACGCAGATCGCGAAAGAGCCATGCCATGCAAGCCAGGCGTCTGTTGCGGCGACGTTCGATGTCAATGCGACCTTTGCGTCGTCGTCCTTCTCCTCTGCGCGGGTTGCCCTCATTCTCGCTTTTTTGCTCACTTGCAATCGCTTGCGTTTATTTGGGGAGGGGGAAACTCCACAAAAACAAGCGCATCCCCTTTTGGGTCGACCTTCCAGTTCTCCAAGGGAGCTCGTCTCCACAACTCGGCCACGGTACGCTCCAGCGATATGATGCGATCAAATGCGTAATCAAGATGCTGTTCAAGTGTCCTGCACTTTTCTGCTTCCGCGCTTGCTATAAAAACCGCGATGCAGATTCCAGCCACGCCTAGCACAATTACGAGTCCCGCCGCAGTCAGCACGAGCTGTGCTTGCTTTTTGAGTGAGATTTGATTGGGCAAGTCGGGCGTTGTCGTCTTCATGCCGGTTTGTGTCTGCGTGCTCGCGGACAGACCAGCTTTTATTCTCCTCCATAGAGGCATGCGCGTTGGGCAGCAGACGCAGCAGCGAAAAAAGAAACACGCGGAACATCACTTGGGTGTCCAGCAGGGCTGTCGATGAGGCCGAGAGCGATCAGGGGGCGTGTAGGCGTATGCAGGTACGGCATCTCCAATGCTAACGTACATGGGCAAGTGCATTACATCCTGCACCACTGTGCATTGCTCTAGTGATCGCTTGAGGTAGTACAAAAAGTCGCTGCGCTTGTCGTTGACGTAGCACCTGCCGATCACCTCGATCATGGTGAGCAGCAGTTCGGGTCTCTCGCGTCCCTTGACGGTGGCGCGTTCGACGCAATCCGAGACGAACTGATGCACAATGAAGCGTCTGCAAATGGCCTTGCCGAGGAATGAATCCATGCGAAAGCCCTTGCAGCTGTAGGTGTGTCCAATCCCTTCGTTGACGTGGCGAAACAGCAGCCGGCGATTGATTACCATGTCAGTGACAATGATGCGTTCGTCAGCGTTGAGCCAGCCCAGGGGAATGGCCAACGCGGGGTCCTCGAAGAAGTGCAGCGAGTCCTGTCGAATGTGCAGGTGACATGGATTGTACAAGACGATGCCAATGAAGGCAGCGTAGATCTCGTCGGGCCGCCGGTCCTTGAGCATGGGTCGTTCATGCCACTTTCGCAAGATTTGACGGGTGCGCTGAGGGTGCCTTTTTGCGCACGTGTTAATCGTGCCAAAAAACATGGGGAGACCACCCAAAAAGCCCCCCACCTCAACAAGGACGCCGCAAGGGCAAAGACGCGCTCCTTCCACGCCGGTTCAAGATCAGCCTCAATCTGCTGCTGTTCTTTCATGATCCCCTCAACGCGCATGCGGGAAAACGAGGCAACAGGTTTCGCGGGGCGTTTTCGTGCCTGGACCCATTGCACGGGCTCCCCTTGGTCATCGCGGATGCGCTTTCCGTAGATATTCTCAATGTCGGCCGTGCTGACCTTGCTGTGGAACATGCTCTCCTCCACAATGTCCAGAGGCAAGTTGTAGCGCAGCACGTCATGACGATTGAGCACGAGCGTCGAGCGACCAAAGCGCACCCAGCCATGCGGATGAAACGTCAGCGCCGCCTGAATTTCCAGCACCTGGTCGCCGCTGCTTTCGTCTTCGTTGTGCAGGCAGATAAAATTGGCCACCACGCGATTGCCACTGCGGAGGATGGCGGTGTAATCTAGGCGACTGACCCCGCCCCACAAAACTTCTGTTTGCGCGGACCCAACGTGTAGTTTCATGGGCAGAATATTAGCACCTTCATCAATTGCGAGCGTTGCAGCAAATAGGATCTTGTGCAGCCCAAGTTGCACCGTGCCACTGGCCGCCAGCCCGCATACCTCGCCAAAGGGAGATTCGGTCATTGTCGCCAGATGTCGGGAAAGCGAGCAGCAGCAGCAGAAGACGAGTGGGACGACGATGCCGCGGGGGGCTATCCTCTCTTCTTCGAGGATCCAGCAGCAGGGATCCGAGCTGAGAGCAGACCGGCGGCGGCGACAGCAGCAGCAGTACCGGCCACGGCGAAAAAGGCTAGGTCCAGCGTCAGCAAGACCCCCACTTCACGCAAAGCCCCTGCGCCGATTCAAGGCTTTGCACCCGAGTTGCTGGATTCGCTTAGCACTTACGACAAGCTCGGGCGAAGCAATGCATCGGCAGAGACTCGGCGCGCCAATCTCAACAGTCGCGTGGCCCGGTCCAATGACAAAATCGCCAACGCGGCTGCTGCCCCTCCACCCGTCACCGTGGACGACAGTCTGATGCGCGACGAGGTGGGTCGCATGACCCAGCATTATCGACAGTTCAGCGAGTACGCCGGAAGCGAGCGCATCTTCCCTCGGTCTGGGAAGCGCGGGCGCGAGGATCATGTCGACGACTTGGACGACTACGGAGGCGATGATTATGACGACGAGATCATCCCCAACTACGTGAGTCCAGACGACGAGGCCGTGGCTTCCCGCATGCTGCTCGCCCCCAGCATTGGCAGCGGACGCATCCCCGATCAGGGCAACTCGCGCCACCCCTTGACGTTCTCCGAGTACACGGGTCCCACGCCAGCCAGTGCGCAGTTCCGTCGCGTGCTGCGCCATGTGCAGGGTCCCGAGCAGGGGGTCTCCATGGAGGTGCATGAAAGCGGGGAAATCTACGGCCTCGTGTCCAACACACTGGCCGCCCCTCTCAGAAACCAGGAGATTAATCGCATCGCAGTGGAGCGTGGTCTCAGCTTGCCGGATCTGCCCAAGGTCTCCAAGGCTGAGATCCAGGACGGCCTATGGGCCCCAAATCCGGCGCTGGGAGAGCGACCCTGCGTGTTTGGCGATGGATGCGTCAGCATTCGAATGTGCCTGGATCGCAAGAAGGAACATCCGGAGCGCTATGCACAGGCGGAACCCTTTGCATGCAAGGTGATTTTTGTCCCGTGCAAGCTCTCCCCCCTTGTTGAAT
>Ga0209067_10000885_pt1 | contig 18827 bp, 16 predicted proteins | sample ColStrG_CSR_2013_FD_187199 | JGI IMG/M metagenome (GOLD analysis project Ga0209067, IMG submission 187199) | Freshwater sediment microbial communities in response to fracking from Pennsylvania, USA - Cold Stream Run_MetaG_CSR_2013 (SPAdes)... | ecosystem: Environmental > Aquatic > Freshwater >...
GGTGCGCGGTGAGACCTGCGCGCAGGTCTCACCGCGCACCAGATTGTTGAAACGCGCGGAAAGCTGGCCTTCCTTGTCGTTGGGGTAAGCTTGGTACAGCCATTGCGCGATCACAAGGCCGAGGACACGGTCGCCCAAAAATTCGAGCCGCTGATAGTCAGCATCACCGTGGCTGCCGTGTGTGAGCGCGCGCTCATACACCGTAAGGTCGCGCGGGGCCGTGCCCAGCGATGCGGTGAGCCACGCGGCCAACCCGCTCACAACCCGCTCCCGATCCGGCCCCAGCGGATTTTATGCAGCCAATCACCATTTGCATCCCACGAGAAAAACATGATCTGTGCGCGCCCTTCGAGATGATCGAGCGGGACAAGCCCCACTCCGCCTTCGGCCACTGTAAACCGGCTGTCGCCGCTGTTGTCGCGATTGTCACCCATCATGAACACCGCACCGTCGGGCACCGTGAAACGGGCCGACTGACGCCGATCCTGAACGCCGAGATCGAGCACGGCATAGCTGCGACCATTGGGCAAGGTTTCACGATAGCGCGCGAAATGGCACAGGGTTTCGCTGGCATTGAGGCAGGGCTGGCCCGTTGTTGGTGTTCCCACCCAATCGTCAAGCCGTTCGCGAGGCACCCGCGTTCCGTTGAGAACCAGTTGGCCGTCGATCACCTGCACGGCATCGCCTGGCAGGCCGATGACGCGCTTGATGATGTCGCTCGTTCCATCTTTGGGGCTTTTGAACACGACAACGTCGCCGCGTTGGGGCAGCGCGCTCAGCACACGGCCATGTGGCAGCGGGGGGCTGAATGGAAAACTGGCGCGCGAGAAGCCGTAGGGCCATTTGCTGATAATCAGATAGTCGCCCACGAGCAGGCTTGGCATCATCGATTCGGAAGGGATGCTGAACGGCTGAATTACAAAGCTGCGAAAGGCAAACATCACAACGCAAAGCTGCACCATGAACACAAAAAAATGCCGTGTTTCTGATGGGCGCGCGCTGATCTTGGGTTCCGCCGCAGTGATGATCTGTGTATCAGCCATGGTGCGCGTGTGCGTGTGCGCCGCGTGAGCGTCAAGTCATCATTCAAGAAAGGCTCGTCCTATGACCCCAACCGCAAACATGTGGCACGGCCTCGCTGCGCTTCCGCGACCTCACCTGACCGAGCTGTTTGCGCACGACGCTGACCGAATGGAGGTGCTGACTCTCGACGTGGGCGGGATTTATTTCGACTTTACCAAGACCCATCTCGACGGTGAGAACTTGGCGCTGTTCGCCGAACTGGCGCATAGCGCGGGTTTCGACGCTAAGCGCGATCTGATGTTCAGCGGTGGCCTCATCAACACCACGGAAAAGCGCGCGGCGGAACACACGGCGGAGCGTGGTGAGGGAGCGGCAGAAAGCGTCGCAAAGGCCAAGGTGCTGCACGAACGGATGCGCGCGCTCATCGAGGTGATCGACGCCGGTGGATTTGGCGATGTCGAACATATCATCCATGTTGGCATTGGTGGATCGGCGCTTGGGCCTGATCTGCTGATCGATGCGCTGGGCCGCGAATCGGAACGCTACGATGTTCACATTGTCTCGAATGTCGATGGGGCGGCGCTCGCTGAAGCGTTCAAGGCCTGTGACCCGGAGACAACGCTCCTCGCCATCGCCTCCAAAACCTTTACCACGACTGAGACGATGCTCAACGCCGCTTCGGTGATCGAGTGGATGCGCGCCAGCGGGGTGGTTGACCCGCTTGGCCGCGCCATTGCTTTGACAGCCGCTCCCGACAAGGCGGTGGCGTGGGGCATTGACGAGACGCGCGTCCTGCCGTTCAACGAAGCCGTGGGTGGCCGCTATTCGCTTTGGTCGAGCATTGGCTTTCCAGCGGCGATTGCGCTCGGATGGGGCGGCTTTGAAGAGTTACTCGAAGGCGCAGCCGAGATGGATAGGCACTTTCGTCTCACGCCTCTGGCTGAAAATGCGCCTGCGCTCGCTGCCTTCGCTGATCTCTATTATGCGCAAGTCCGTGGTTGTGAAACGCGCGCTGTGTTCGCCTATGATGAGCGACTGCGGCTGTTGCCCTCGTATCTCCAGCAGCTTGAAATGGAATCGAACGGTAAATCAGTCACAGCGGAGGGCGCACCGCTGGGGCGCCATTCGGCGCCGATTACGTGGGGTGGTGTCGGCACCGATGGCCAGCACGCGGTGTTCCAACTGCTTCATCAGGGCACACACTTGGTGCCGGTTGAGTTCGTCGCGGTGATCGAGCCCGGTCATGAGCTTGACGACGCGCATCATGTGCAATTGCTGCAAAACTGCTTCGCACAGGGGGCGGCGCTAATGGCCGGGCGGCATGCCGACGATGGCGCGCGCAACTATCCGGGTGATCGCCCTTCAACGACGCTGCTGCTTGAGGAGCTGACGCCGCACACGCTTGGCGCGCTGATCGCCTTTTATGAGCATCGCACCTTCGTTAATGCGGTGCTGCTCGGGCTCAACCCGTTCGATCAATTCGGCGTCGAGCTGGGCAAGGAAATGGCGAAGGCTGTGGCGGCGGGCGGTGTTTCGTTTGATGCGTCGACCGAAGCCTTGATTAAGCGCGCGGAGTTGGATTGAGCATGACCTATGACTTTGATTTGTTCGTGATTGGTGCAGGCTCGGGTGGCGTGCGCGCGGCGCGCGTGGCCGCGGCGCATGGGGCTAAAGTGGCGGTGGCGGAGGATTATCGCGTGGGCGGAACCTGCGTCATTCGCGGCTGCGTGCCCAAGAAGATGCTCGTTTACGCGTCGCACTTCGCCGAAGATTTGCGCCACGCTGCGCGCTTTGGGTGGGATATTGCTGGCGCGACGCTCGATTGGCCGCGGCTGCGCGATGTGGTGCAGGACGACGTCACCCGGCTTGAAGGCCTGTATACTCAGACGCTCGAACGCCATGCGGTGACACTCTATCCGCAGCGCGCGACGGTGAGTGGCGCGAACGAGGTGAGGCTTGCCGATGGACAGCGCATCTCCGCCAAGATGATCCTCATCGCGACCGGCGGGTGGCCCGCCACCCCCGATGTGCCCGGCGCAGAACACGGCATTACCTCGAACGAGGTGTTCCATCTTGAGGCGCTGCCCAAGCGCATCGTGATTGCGGGCGCGGGCTATATCGCCAACGAGTTCGCAGGCATTTTTCACGAGTTCGGCACGCAGGTCACATTGGTGACGCGCGGCGACCGGATGCTGCGTGGCTATGATCGTGAAATCGTCGATCATCTGCTCAAAATCAGCGCCGCCAAGGGTATCGACCTGCGTCTCAACTTCGCGCTCAAAGCGATCACGAAAAACGCCGATGGCAGCTTCACTGTTGATGGTGGCACGGCGGGGCACATCGAGACCGATCTCGTGATGTTCGCCATCGGCCGGGTGCCCAACACTAAGGGGCTTGGGCTTGCGGAAGCGGGTGTCGCGCTAGACAAAACGGGTGCCGTGATCGTGGGGGCCGACAACCGCTCAAATGTTCCGAGCATCTATGCGGTGGGCGATGTCACCAACCGCGTGCAGCTCACCCCGGTCGCTATTCGTGAGGGACAAGCCTTTGCCGACAGCGTCTTTGGTGGCACACCCAAAACGGTTGATTATGCCATGATACCCAGCGCCGTGTTCAGCAACCCGCCGCTTGCCGGCGTTGGCCTCACCGAGGACGAGGCGCGCGCCGCTCATGCCGAGGTCAACGTGTATCGTTCAGACTTCCGCGCGATGAAAAACGTGCTCGCGGGCAACCCCGAGCGCGCGCTGTATAAAATGATTACCGATGCGAAAACGGATAAGGTGCTCGGCCTGCATATGATCAGCCCAGATGCGCCTGAAATCTTGCAGGTGGCGGCGGTTGCGCTCAAAGCGGGGCTCACCAAAGCCGCGTTCGACGAGACCGTGGCGCTGCACCCCAGCATGGCCGAAGAGCTGGTGCTGTTGAAATAGGTGCAGCCCATTGCATAGGGGTGTTGCATTTCGGTTACACTCACGAAAGAATATTGCGCAGGACTTCGGATAACCGTTTACAACCCGTGATCAGGCGCGCAGACTTACAGACATGTCGACAAGGGGGTTGTCCATGTCGCGGGGTCGCGCGTGTTCTCCCATCCTGTCGTGAAATCTCGCGGCACAGCGTTCATGTGTTGCGCTTTTTTGGGAGTTTTGAAATGAAATCTCGTGTTGGCTCACTCTTGAAGCTGTCGGCGGCAGCGACTGCGCTTTCGTTCGCGCTCGGCTCCGCACCGGTCTTTGCGGCAGACAATGGCGACGTCATAGTCGTTACCGGCAGTCGTATTGCGCGGCCGGAGTTGAAGGCTGCGGTCCCCATCGAAGTCGTGTCGGCGCAAAGCATATCTGCTACCGGAACGACTAACATCCAAGATGCACTCAAGGATTTGCCTTCCGTGGGTCAAGGCATTGATCGAGCAAGCTCGAATTTTTCGAATACGGGAAATGCTGAAGCGACTGTCAATCTTCGCAACCTCGGTAGCTCGCGCACACTTGTTTTGATTGATGGTCGTCGTTCAGTCGGAATTCCAGGTTCGTCGGCAACGGATTTGAATAACATCCCGACCGATCTTATTGACCATGTTGAAGTCGTTACTGGTGGGGCGTCAGCTATTTACGGCTCAGATGCGGTCGCGGGCGTCGTAAATATCATCTTGAAGAACAAGTTTAAGGGATTGGAATTACACGCGCAGAATATGGAGTCGGACAAAGGAGATGCGCAAAACCGTTTGTTTACGGCGACAGGCGGAACCGATTTCGGCGGTGGCCGTGGACATATTGTGGTGCATTTTGGCTTCAACACAGATTCTGGCCTGAGGTCGGCTGATCGCTCCTTTTCGGCGAAAGATAATCCTAACCGCAGTTCGTTTGCAGCGCAGGGACTATTCAGCGTGGCGCCGGATGGGTCGTTTAGCGCGGGCAACGGAGCGACTTATACTTTTGACGGCACTAATGCTCTGAAGCTGTATCAGGGGGCCAACACAGACGGTTATAACAGGGCAGCGCAACGCTATTTGTCACTCCCGGTTGATCGCTATCAAGCAGCCACGATGGGCGACTATGAATTCAGTCCGGCGGCCGACGCATATTATGAATTTTCATATACGCGCACCAATTCGCGGGCGAGTTTGGAAGCTTTGGCTGTTGGGAATACGGGGCCTGGGGCTGTGACGAATTTTGACGGCACTCCCTATGCAGGTATCCCGATTACGAGCCCTTACGTTCCTGCGGCAATCGCGCAAGCGGCGATCGCAAATGGCGTGAATGTGATACAATTTCGCCGCAGGTCGGTGGATATTTTCTCGCGCAGTAACACTAACAACCGTGATTTTTGGCGCGCCGTACTTGGATTGAAGGGTGACATCGGTGCTGGATGGCATTATGATTTGTCTTACGAACATAGCCAAGACCGTGACCATACATATGCTGGAGCAATATTGACGGGTAACTATGGAGCGGCGTTGAGTAACAGCGTCGTTAATGGCCAAGTCGTCTGCTCTGATCCGGCAGCGCGCGCGGCTGGATGCGTTCCGATCAACATCTTCGGTTTCAACACCGTTACTCCGGCAGCGGCTGCTTGGCTTCAAACGGATCCTGGCAACATCATCAATCCACTGACAGGTCTACCGTTGGGGACGCAAAAGGGTGCAAAGGTCACGTATGATTACTTGGCCCATGTGAAGCAGGATGTCGTTTCGTTGGGATTGAACGGTCACTTGTTCAACTTGCCAGGCGGCCCCGTCGGGGTTGCCTTGGGCGCGGAGTATCGTTTCGAGTCTAGTTCTGAAGTCTTCGATCCCTATACACAATCGGGCACCTCGTCAGGAAATCAGATATCCAACACTATTGGCTCGTTCAATACAAAAGAAGCTTTCGTGGAAGTTAATGCTCCATTACTTAAAGATGTGACGCTGATCAAGGAGTTGTCACTTGAAGGCGCGGCTCGTTATGCCGATTACAATACAGTGGGCGGTGTCTGGACATACAAGTTTGGTGGTGCCTATGCGCCTTCCCGCGATATCCGGTTCCGCGCGGTATTTGCGCAAGCGGTTCGCGCTCCAAATATCGGCGAGCTTTTTTCCGCACAAAGTCAAACGTTCCCTGCCATCAACGATCCGTGCGACCAAGGTCAAGGGCAAGGCGATGGGGCGACACTTATTGCGCTTCCCGCTGGTTGTGCCACGATCCCGGGTATTGCCAACTATCTAAAAACTCACTCGGCGTTCGCATATTCAACAGCCCAAATTCAGACGACGGATGGTTTGTTGGGAGGCAATCCAAATTTAAAGCCTGAAAAGACCGATACACTGACGATCGGTGCGGTAATTACACCATCCTTTTTTCATAATTTTTCGCTGACTGCTGATTATTATACGATCAAGGTGAAAAATGCGATCGGTATTATTGGACAGCAAGTTTCCGTATCGCAGTGCTTCCAGACTGGGAATCCGCTGTTTTGTAGCAACGTTATTCGAGATAATAATACAGGATTTATTACTCGCGTAAATGCCCTTAACTTGAATGTCGGCTCTTACTTGGTCTCGGGATTGGATGTCCAAGCCCATTACCGTTCAGGACTGAGCTTTTTGGAAAAGGGGTCAAAACTTGATTTAACAATATTTTATAACCACAAGTTTAAACAGCAGCAGACGCCTTTCCCTGGCGGGCCGATTCAAAATGAGCTCGGTCAGGCAGACTGTTATTCGTGTGGTCGTCTTGGCACCGGTTTCAAAGATACGTTCACTTTTAACACGGCATTGGAGCTTGGAGCGCTTTCGTTTAATTATCGCGTAAAGTATCTGGGGCCAGTATTTGACAATCTTGATGGTAGCGTACCTACTCCAACGCATATCGGCGCCATCTTTTATCACGATATTGAGGGCAAGGTCACTATTGGCGATAAGCGCAAGATTGAAATTTATGGAGGTGTCAACAATATTTTTGATACCCCGCCGCCATTGCTTGGAGATACCAATCCAGCGACTTGGCCGGGGACGGCGACCGTTGCCGATACATATGACACTCTGGGACGGATGCTTTATGTTGGAGCGCGTGTGAAGTTCTAGAGCAGGTAGCTGGCAAAATCAGGCGGCTCCCGTTGGGGGCCGCCTTTTTTGTGCAGGGCGGTGCCCGGGCATCATCGTGAATACGGCAAGTGCGTGCGGAGAGTCTGTCGGGTGCCCTCTTGACCCGTGCGGCGCTTCGGCTAAAGGGAGCGCGCTTTACCTCGCACCGCAGCATGATAGGAATACGCCCCGTTATGACAAAAAAAGTCGCGCTCATTACGGGAGTTACGGGGCAAGATGGATCATATCTTGCCGAATTTCTGCTCGCCAAGGGCTATGACGTTCACGGCATCAAACGCCGTTCAAGCCAGTTCAACACCCAGCGCGTCGATCACATCTATCAGGATTTGCATGCGGATGAAGTGCATTTCACGATGCATTATGGCGATCTGACCGACACCAGCAATCTGGTGCGAATTGTGCAGCAAATTCAGCCCGATGAAATCTATAACCTCGGCGCGCAAAGCCATGTCGCGGTCAGCTTTGAAAGCCCTGAATATACGGCCGATGTTGATGGCATTGGCACGCTTCGGCTGCTGGAGGCCATCCGCATTTTGGGGTTAGAGAAGAAGACGCGCTTTTATCAGGCTTCGACGTCGGAACTCTATGGTCTCGTGCAGGAGGTGCCGCAGCGCGAAACCACACCATTTTATCCGCGCAGCCCTTATGCCGTCGCGAAACTTTACGCTTATTGGATCGTGCTCAATTACCGCGAAGCCTATGGCATTTATGCCTGCAACGGCATCCTGTTCAACCACGAGTCTGAGCGGCGCGGGGAAACCTTTGTCACCCGTAAGATCACGCGCGAACTTGCGATGATCGCGCAAGGGCTGAGCAAGTGCCTCTATCTCGGCAACATGGATGCGTTGCGCGATTGGGGCCATGCGAAGGACTATGTGCGGATGCAATGGCTGATGCTCCAGCAGGAAACGCCTGAAGATTTCGTCATTGCGACCGGGGTTCAGCACAGCGTTCGCCAGTTTGTCGAGCAAAGCGCGCAACGGCTCGGGGTCACCTTGCGTTGGGAGGGCAGGGGCATCGACGAAGTCGGGATCGTTGCCGCTGTCGAGGGCGATCGAATCGCTGAGCGTTGCCCGAATATCAAGGTTGGCGACACGATTGTGCGCGTTGATCCGCGCTATTTCCGCCCGACTGAGGTTGAGACACTGCTCGGAGATCCGACCAACGCGAAGGCCAAACTCGGCTGGGAACCGCAGATTAGCTTCGCTGAGATGGTCGATGAAATGGTCGAGCATGATCTGCTCGCGGCGCGCACGGCCAAAATGGTTCAAGGCGTGAACTGGAGCGGATGATGGCCCGCTTCCCTTCGGTGCAGGATGACGCGCCTCGGCGCGCGGACAATCGTGGGTGGCTTCAGGTGCTTTACGAAAGCGAGCACATGGTGCTCAAACGGTCGTTCAGCAAGGCGGGCGTGTTTCGCGGCCTGCACGTGCAGATAGCCCCCAGCCTTCAGACCAAACTCATCCGTGTGGTTTCGGGTCGGATCATCGATGTCATCGTGTCGCTTGATGATCCGGCGCGGGTGATCCACCATCAGGAATTGACCGCCGCCAACGATTGGGTGCGGATCGACGCGCATTATGCGCACGGATTTTATGCGGTGGAAGATACCCTCTTCGAATATGTCTGTGATGGCGGCTATGACGAGGCGAATGAGCAAGCCTTCGCCATCAATGCGTATCTGGCCGATGTTTTGGGCCTGTCCGAGGTGATCGTGTCCGACAAAGACCGCGCCTCACCTGAACTCAAATCTTCGACTTAGGTGACCTATGGTGAAATTGACGCTGCTCACAGCCGCTTATAACAGCGCCGCAACGATTGGGGACACTTTGCGTTCGGTCGAGGCGCAGGATTATCCCGAAATCGAACATATCATCATCGACGGTCTGTCGAAGGATGACACGCTGGATGTGGTCAAGCGCGAGGGGCGTCGTGTCGCCAAGGTGGTATCGGAGAAGGACAAAGGCATTTACGATGCCTATAACAAGGGCATCGCCCTCGCGTCGGGCGAGATCATCGGCTTCCTCAATTCGGACGATTTTTATGCGTCAAATGATGTGATCAGTCAGGTGATGGCGGCCTTTGAAGACCCAAATGTGGACGCAGTGCATGCTGATTTGGTCTACGTCAAACAAGACAATACGTCGCAGATTACGCGGTATTGGAAATCACGGCCGAGCACACCGGATTTGATCGCGAAAGGCTTTCACCCCGCGCACCCGACGCTTTTTTTGCGGCGTTCGGTGTATGAGACGGCGGGGGTGTTCGATCAATCATACAAAATCGCTGCGGACGTCGAGTTCATGATGCGGATTTTTTATAAATACCGCATCAAAGACGTCTACATTCCCCGAATTTGGGTGCGGATGCGCGCTGGGGGTGCGACGGGAGGCAATGCCGCCAGCATCAAACGTCAGAATGACGAAGTGCGGCGCGCGCAGGCTGAACTGGGCATCAGCTATCCAACGTCAAAATTCTATATTCACAAGGTGATCGACCGCAGCTTGCAACGCGTCCGCGCGCCATTCGTCAAAATGCCGCTGGCGGGAGCTGCGAAGTGATCAATGGCAAGCGCGTTCTCGCGCTCATTCCCGCGCGCGCCGGGTCGAAAGGGCTGCCAAACAAGAATATCCGGATGTTGCACGGCAAGCCATTGCTCGCGTGGCCGGTGGCCGCAGCGCGCGGCTGTGGCCTCGTGGATGATGTGATGGTTTCGACCGACAGCGCTGAATATGCCGAAATTGCCCGGGAGCATGGCGCGGACGTGCCTTTCTTACGGCCAGCGGAACTCGCGTCGGATACCGCGCCGAGCATCGATTTCATCCTTCATGCGCTCGACACGCTCGCCGCGTCAGGGCGTGCTTATCATTATGTCGTGCTGTTGGAACCCACGTCTCCGCTCACTGAATCGGGCGATATCGCAGCCGCATTGGCGCAGCTCGACGCGGCGGGCGATGCTGCCGATGCGGTTGTTGGGGTCACGCGGATGGAAACGGTGCATCCCGCCTATTGCGTGACTCGATCGGATAGAGGACTCATCGCCCCGCACGGAAGCGCGTCGTTCGACACGTTGCCTCGGCGGCAGGATCTTGAGCCTGTTTACGCGCTTGACGGGACGCTCTATATCTCCCGAACCGAGGTGTTGCATGAGAAGCGCAGCTTCTGCCACAGCCGCACGCTAGGTTATGTGAGTGCGCACCACAAACATTTCGAAGTTGACGATCTGGTGGACTTCATCTGCATTGAAGCGGTAATGACCAACCTCGAAGCGATCAACCGCGCCCGATAACATTCGAATCGACCAGCTCTTACGGAGACGCCATCATGCGCAAATGTACCAAATGCCTTGTCCCCGAGACGGTAGACACGATCACCTATGATAGCGAAGGTGTGTGCAGCGTGTGCCGTCAGGTGGAAACCAAGCAAGAAAAAATCGATTGGGCGGATCGCGAGCGCCAGCTTGAAGCGTTGATCGCTGAGCATAAAAATAAGGGGCTGTACGACTGCATCGTCCCTTATTCGGGTGGGAAGGACAGCGTGTTCCAGCTTTGGTACATCGTTCGCGTTCTCAAGCTCAAGCCCTTGGTCGTGCGCTATAATCACTGGGGCTACCGGCCGTTGGTGGAAGAGAATAACACGAGCGTGTTCAAGCAATTGGGCTGCGATGTGGTCGAGTTTACCCCCAATTTCCATGTCGTTCGCGAGTTGATGCTCGAGAGCTTTAAGCGGCGCGGTGATTTTTGCTGGCATTGCCACACCGGCATCTATTCTGGCGTGATGCACATGGCGGTGCGTTTTGAAACGCCGCTGCTGTTCTGGGGTGAAAGCACCGCCGAATATCACAGCTGGTATACCTTTGACGAAATGGAGGAGATTGACGAGAAGCGCTTCAATCGCCTGATGAATCAAGGCATTACAGCCGATGATATGTACGAATTTTTGCAAGGTCGGGTTGAGCGCCGTGACCTGTGGATGTTCGACTATCCAAAACGCAAAGACCTGATCAAACTCAAAGTGCGGTCAATCTGCCTTGGCAATTATATTCAATGGGACACCAAGGCCAATGTTGAGACCATCAAGCGCGAGCTGGATTGGAAGGGCCAAGCGGTTGAGGGTGTGCCGCCCGAATATGATTATGAGAAAATCGAGTGCACCTTTCAGGGGATGCGCGATTATTCCAAATTCGTGAAGCGCGGCTATGGCCGCACCAACCATCTGATGTCGATCGATATTCGCCATGGCCATAAAACGCGACAAGAGGCGGAGGAAATCGAATTCCAATATGATGGCAAACGCCCGGCATCGATGGATTGGTTCCTCGACATCCTGAAAATGAGCGAGGATGAGTATTACGACATTCTCAAGCCGCATCAGGTTCATCCGTGGGAGTTTGACCCGAAGCAGGTGCAGCCCGGCCCGCAGATGCCGGACTTTGAGCAATGGGATCGCACCTCGCTCGATCATGTGCCTTTGGGGCCGGACAAGCGGTAACCGACGATGAGCATCGCCATCATCGACTACGGCATGGGCAACGTCCGATCGCTGATGAACGCCTTTGATTTTGTCGGCGAGGAGGCGGTGGTGACTGCGGACCGTGCGGAGATTGAAGCGGCAGATCGGCTTGTTCTGCCCGGTGTTGGCGCGTTTGGCGATGCTATGGAGGCAATCGGCAGAAGCGGGCTGCGTCCGCTGCTCGACTCCCAAGCGCTTGAAGTGAAAAAGCCCGTGCTCGGCGTGTGCTTGGGGATGCAATTGTTTGCCCGCATCAGCCATGAACATGGCACGCATGAAGGGCTGGGCTGGCTCGATGCCGAGATTATGCCGCTCAAGGTGGCCGCCCCTGCCAAAGTGCCTCATGTTGGCTGGAATGCGGTGCGCTTTGCGACAGATCAGTGGCTGTTCAAAGGCCTACCGTCGGGCGAGAGCGACTATTATTTCGTCCACAGCTTTCATATGGTGTGCGCTGATCCGGCGGATTGCATCGCTACGACTGAACATGGTGGAACCGTGACCGCAGCGGTGCAGCGCGGCAATCTGACCGCCACACAGTTTCACCCAGAGAAAAGTCAGGACAATGGGCTGCAATTGCTCCAAAACTGGCTGGCGCACGACTTTGCTTAAGAAACGCATCATCCCCAAATTCCTGATTCGTGGCGGGCGGCTGGTGAAGGCGCGCGGCTTTTTCAACGATGTCCGCGAGGCGGGCAACCCCGTCTCCACCGCCAAAGTCTATGACAGTTACGGTGTTGATGAGCTGCTGTTTGTTGACATTGACGCGACGCCGGAAAACCGTGTCGTCACCGGCTCGATCATCGAGCGGGTGTCCGAAGAGGTGTTTATGCCATTCACCGTGGGTGGGGGCATCACCACGTTGGTGCAAATCGAGCAATTGCTCAAAAGCGGCGCGGACAAGGTGAGTATCAACAGCGCAGCGGTCGCCGATCCCGCTTTTGTCACGCAAGCCGCTTCGCGCTTTGGTGATCAGTGTATAGTTGTCTCGATTGATTACCGTGAGTTGGAGGGGGGACGCAAGGTGTTCACGCGCTGCGGGCACGATGCGACCACGCACAACCCTGTGGATTGGGCGCTACGGATGCAAGACGCGCACGCCGGCGAAATCCTGCTGAGCTCGATTGATCGTGATGGGATGATGAACGGCTATGATTTGGATTTGATCCACGCGCTGGCCGACAAGCTCGATATTCCGCTGATTGCGTCTTCCGGCGCGGGCTCGCTGGAGCATTGCCAGCAGGCGCTCGATGCGGGGGCATCGGCCATCACGATCTCATCGATGTTTATCTTCACCGATCACAGCCCAATCAAGGTGCGCACTTATCTTGCCACCAACGGCGGCAATGTGCGCAATCAGCGCGGGAGTCGATCATAGTGAAAGTGCGCGCTTCGCTCGCTCCAGACGCCCTCGCGCGCTATGTCGCGGCGCAGCTTAACGCCCATTTCCCAGATGAAGACGTGGTGCGCGCGGATGATCTGCTGCCAGTGATCCCACGCGCGTTGGAGCGGCTGGAACATTGCTTCAGCGCCGTGAACAACAAATATTTCTTTGATGGCGGAGCGGCCGTGTTCAACCATCTGCATGGTGATCAATATTGCATCTGGCTTTATTATCTGAGCCATGAGTTATACCGGCAGGGCGGCGCAGCGAGCACATGCTCGAAGCTGTTCCTGCTGAATAAGGCGCTGCATGGCTGCGATATTTTCTACGAGGTTGAACTGCCCAGCATCTTCCTTGTGGTGCATCCGCTCGGCACCGTGCTCGGGCGCGGTACTTATTCGGATTATTTTGTGGCGTATCAGCGCTGCGGCGTCGGCAGCAACCATGATATCTATCCGACATTCGGCAAATATGTGACGCTGCGCCCAGGCGCGGCCGCGCTTGGGAATTGCAAGATCGGCGATAATTGCCAGATCGCTTCGCAGGGGCTGGTGCTCGACCGCGACTTGCCTGCCAATACATTGTATATCGGCAATCCGAAAACGGCGGTGATGAAACCGCAAACCGCGCATTACCCGCTCTGGCGGACATAAGGACGACGCATATGGCTGACCTAGACCCCAAACCTTCGAACGCAGATGCCGATTTTGCGCAACTGCGGGCGCGGCTGCACAAGGCCATCCCCGGCGGCGCGCACACTTATTCGCGCGGCGATGACCAGTTCCCCGCCATTGCCCCGCCGTTGCTGGAACGCGGGCAGGGTGCCTATGTCTGGGATACGCACGGCAACAAATTCCTCGATTATGGCATGGCGTTGCGCGCGATCACGCTTGGCTATGCCGACCCGCGCGTCAATGCGGCGGCGATTGCCGAGATTGAGAAGGGCGTGAACCTCACCCGCGCCTCGATGACCGAACTCAAGGCGGCGGAGCTCATCTGCGACACCATTGATTCCGCGGAGATGGTCAAATTCGGTAAGAATGGCTCGAATGTAACGACGGCGGCGGTGAAAATCGCGCGCGCTTACACGGGGCGGCGCTATGTTTGTATCCCGCGCCAGCATCCCTTCTTCTCGTTTGATGACTGGTTCATCGGCACGACCGCGCTACAACGCGGGGTCGATGCGCCGCAGGTCGCTTCAACATTGGTGTTCGATTATAACGATATTGGATCGTTAGAGGCGCTGTTTGCCGCGCATCCGGGCGAGATTGCCGCCGTCATGCTTGAGCCCGCCACGCATATCACGCCATGCGGCACGTGCGCAGGCGCGGAGCAATGGCCCACGACGCCGTGCAGCGCCTGCCCGAACACACAGGGCAATTTCCTCCAGCAAGTGCGCGCATTGACAACCAAAGAAGGCGCGCTGATGATCTTTGACGAGATGATTACCGGCTTTCGCTGGCATCTCAAAGGCGCGCAGCACTTCTTTGGCGTCACGCCCGACCTCAGCACCTTCGGCAAGGCGATGGCGAACGGCTTTTCGCTGGCTGCGGTGACGGGGCGGCGTGAGGTGATGCAGGTCGGCTCGATCGATGTGCCCGGTATGGAGCGCACCTTCCTCCTCTCCACGACGCATGGCGGCGAGATGCCCGCCTTGGGGGCGTTCATCGAGGCGACGCGGATCAACAAGGACGAGGATGTCGCTGGGCACCTCTGGGCCTATGGCAACAAATTGCGCGCGGGGATGCGCGATGTTGCGGCGCGTCATGGTCTGGCCGACCATTTCGTGCTTGAGGGGCCGGGCGTTGCGTTGAACTACATCACGCGCGGCGCGGATGGCGCGCCCTCGATGCCGATGCGCACATTGTTCTCGCAAGAAATGCTCAAGCGCGGCGTGATGATGCCGTGGATCAGCTTTGCGCAGGCGCACGGCGAGACCGAACTCGCACTCACGCTTGAAGCGCTTGACGGCGCGCTGGGCGTGTACAAACAGGCGCTTGACGGCGGGGTAGAGCATTTCCTCACCGGCCCTGCGATTAAGCCGGTGTTCCGGAGCCATAACTAATGGCCGATACGCCAGACTTCCGCTTTGATGGCCAAGTGGCGCTCGTCACCGGCGGCGCGGGCATTCTCGGCCAGAAGTTCTGCGCGGGGCTGGCGGATGCTGGCGCGCAGGTGGCGGTCGTGGATTTGTTTGGCGAAGCAGCGGACAAAGTAGCGGCGGGGATCGGCAAGGGCGCCAAAGGTTTCCAGTGCGATGTTGCCGATGCTGCTTCGGTGAAGGCCACCGTTGCCGCAGTCATGGCGCATTTTGGCCGTATCGATGTGCTGCTCAACAATGCTGCCACCAAGACCGCAAATGTGAGGGATTTTTTCACGCCATTTGAGGCGTATAGCCTCGACACTTGGCGTGAGGTGATGAGCGTCAACATCGATGGCATGTTCCTGATGGCGCAGGCGGTGGGCAAGGAAATGCTGGCGGCGAAGCGCGGCGGGCGCATCGTGCAGACCGCGTCGATCTACGGCCTTGTCGGGCCAGACAGCCGTATTTATGAAGGCTCGGATTATCTTGGCGGGCCGATCAACACGCCAGCCGTTTACTCGGCCTCCAAAGCCGCTGTCGTCGGGCTGACGAAGTGGCTCAGCACCCATTGGGCCAAGGATAATATCCGCGTAAATTGCCTTGTCCCCGGTGGCGTGGGCAGCGGGCAGAATTCGGTATTCGGCGATCTCTACGCCTCCCGCGTGCCGATGGGCCGCATGGCACGGGCGGAGGAAATGGTGCCGCCAATGCTGTTCCTCGCATCCGAAGCATCGTCATATGTGACGGGACAAGTGCTTGCTGCCGATGGCGGTTGGACGGCGTGGTAACATAGCCTGATGCTTATCATCATTGTCCGGTTGATTGAAATTGCCTCGCGCGCGGGGGTCGTGATTCTGCCGATTTATTTCGGCCTCACGCTGCCGGATGTCGGTGTTTATAATACGCTGCTGGCGCTCATTAGCCTCTTTGCTTTTGCGTTCAATTTTGAACGACATTATGACATTCAGCGGCGCAGCGCGGGCGAGAGTCAGCCTTATTTTGATCGTAAAGTGACCGACGCCGTGTATTTTTACGGCTTTAATTATTTGGTTATGATGCCGGTTTTTATCGCTGCGGTGGCAATAGAAACGCATATCGCGATGGCGTTGATTGGCGCGGTCGCGGTCATCGTCATCGGTGAACATCTGTGCACACAGACCTACCAGTTTGCGATGGTGAACGCGCGTTATTTGACGCTCCAGCTTGTCGTCCCGTTTCGCAATTTATTGACGCTCGCCGCGCTCGGCGGACTTTACTGGCATGATCATGGACGGTTGAGCCTAGCTGAACTGCTCGGTGTTTGGGCTGGATGTTCGGCGCTGACGCTCGGCGTGATCGCGGTCATCTGGCTGTCGATCCGCGCGCCTTCGCCACGCATCGAACCGTTTTCGCTTCAATCGGTAATTTTTGCTCAGCATCGCGCGTCGTTTACCCATTTTCTGATCGGTATGGTCGCGATGCTGATCATCCAGGGTGATCGGTTGATGTTGCCCAATCTGTTGAGCAAGGATTTGGTTGGGATTTACGCTCGGCACGGCACGGTCGTGTCGTTTGGCTATCAATTGTTCAACATCATGTCGAACAATCGTATTTTACCTGAAGTGTTTCGCCTCACCCGGCACGGCGAGTTGGAAGCTGGACGGCGGATTTGTCTCCGCGAATGGCTACGTGTGGTGACCGCTACTGTGGCGCTTGCCGTCGTCCTGACGCTCGCCAATTGGCTGACACACGGTGTTTATGCCGAGAAGTTCCACATTCATCCCGATTTTCTGTTGCTGATGTTATGCGGATTTGTCATTCGTGCGGTGGCGGATCTTAACGCGCTGCCGCTCAATGCGGTACATCGCGAGCGGGTGATCCTGCGAAATCAGCTCGTGGCATTTATCGTGGTGGTTGTGCTGATGCTCACATTGACGCCGCTGCTCGGCATTTTGGGCACGATATTAGCGACATTGAGCGGGGCGGCGCTGTATGCGACACTCAACCTCAAAGCCGTCAATGATCTGCGTCAAAGCCCTGTGATGACCTTTGCCGCACAGGATGTGGCGCGATGACGATCCGACCATGCTTCAGCGCCGCTTCCGCCTTTGACCGACCCACCGCGCGATATGGATTGCGCTTATCGGCGTTCAACGGTAAATATGTGACGATTGTTCCCGTTCACCGCCAATTTCCCTCCGCCCACCAAATGATGAGCGCCTCGCCATGCCAAGCCTGACCGCTGAATTGCCCACCGCAGGTGGCGCAAATTTGAACTCGAACGATTATCACATCATCGCTCCGCCAGCGACGGTCGCGGCAATTGCGCCCGATCTCGTCTGGTCGCCCGCTGTGGTCGATTATACCGCGCATCCCGCTTATGCGCAGCTCATCAAATCCGCTACATTCGGGACAAAGCTGCGCGCCAACACCATCTTTGCCGTGAGCATGGCGCGGCAACTCGTCAAACGGCTGATCCGCTACGAACTGATTCCGGGTGAAATCCGCAACGGAACTGGAATGAGCGGGAAAGCGCGCTTCGCTGTGGCGGCGCTCAAATCGGCAGTCAATCGCGCGCCACCGCCGCCGCCGCTTGCGGACGCATCCGCGCTTCACCAAAAGCTTGAGGCGAACGGCGTGGCGGTCGTGTCGATCCCGTCGAGCGATTTTTTCAGACTCGAATCGGCCGTTCAGCCCTTTTTCGATGCGCTTGAGGCGCGCCGCCGCCAGACCACCGCCGAAGCAGGTCGCGCTTTTGACGATTCGCGCTCATCGGCGAACCGTGTCGAAGCGCCGGAACTGTTTGCTGTGATCGAAGACATTTTGGTGGCGTCCGGCGTCATGGCCGCAGTCAGCGCCTATACCGGACGCGCGTGTAAACTCGTCGATGCCAATCCGCAAATCAATGATCCTTCGGACAGTTTCTGGCGTGACATTTTTCCTGATCTCAGCCTCGGGGCGCTGCCCAAAACCGCCTATTTCCATCGTGACGCGTCTGGCGGGGATCTTAAGGCGATATTCTATATGACCGATGTTGGCCCCGATAATGGCCCATTCAGCTATTCGCTGGGCACGCATAAAATTGGTCTCGGGCGGGTTGATGATCTTATCTGCGAGGCCAATGATACGAACGGGCTGAGCGCCACTGATCCTCAGTCGCGTGCGCTGTTCGCGGCCCTTCCTGCCAAGCTGCGGCAAAAAGGCAGTTATGGCAATGACCTTGCTGATAGCGCGGCCTTCAGTCAGGCGATCGAACCGAGCGTTTGGTCGATCACGGCGTCCAAGGGTTCAATCGTTTTGTTCGACACGAAGGGGACCCACCGTGGCGGCATGGTCGAAGCGGGTGAGCGCCGCGTCGTGACCTGTATTTTGGGTTAAATTTACTGCCTTACACTTTTGCACAACCGACTTGAAACCAAGGAATTATAGATATTATGGATATTTTGGATAACAAACTCAGCAATTTTCCTGCGCTTTCAAAAGTCGTAGCAGAGCTGATGGCCGTTTGGCCCGAGCATAAGAAATATTGTGAGACCCGTTTTGCAAAAGACGACGACGCTTATCTCGCCCGCACCGAAGAATTTGCCAAATTGGCGTTGGTCAACATTGGCGAATCGTTGACGCTTTATGTGAGTGATTACCGTTGGATGTGCGAGCGGTTCGTCGAAGAAGAACTCTTTTTTCAGCGCGAGGGTCATTATCGCCTCTCAACCTTCGCCGAAGCTTATGCGAGCGTCTATAGCGATCTCGATTATATGTCGAAATATGTG
>Ga0209067_10000886_pt1 | contig 18826 bp, 14 predicted proteins | sample ColStrG_CSR_2013_FD_187199 | JGI IMG/M metagenome (GOLD analysis project Ga0209067, IMG submission 187199) | Freshwater sediment microbial communities in response to fracking from Pennsylvania, USA - Cold Stream Run_MetaG_CSR_2013 (SPAdes)... | ecosystem: Environmental > Aquatic > Freshwater >...
GTATTGCATACGCGCCCGGAGAGGTTCCAATTCGGGCGCGTATGCAATACCGATCACGATGGCCCGCCGTCCCGGATCGTTGGCGCGAGATGGCCGAAAACTAAAAGCTCAGATCGGGCACGCGCGTGCGGACCACCACCTCGATCAAGGTCCGAACACCCACGAACTTCGCATTCACCTTGTCGGCCCCTTCCTGACCGAGTTGTTTCACCATGAACGGCCCGCCATCCATGTCTGCGAATTTGGAGTAAACCGTCGACATACTCACGTCGTTGGGATTGGCGCCCGCCCCCCTCTGGTTCACAATGAGGCCGACCTTGGCCTTCTTGTAAACGGGCAGGATCTCAGATTTGACCAGGTTCCGGAATTCCGTCAACTTACCCGGAGCGATGCGGTATCGCGCGGACACGAGCATCTGAGGCGGCGCCGGGTCGACCACGTTGCTGATGTCCACAAGGCGTGTGTTTACGTAGCTGGTCGAGCTTTCCGTGCACTTCCGGAGCTTTTCGTTCAACCGGGCGGCGGCCGTTTCTCCCAGGGCTTTGATGAGTGGGTTACCCGCATCGAATTCGGCGTACCTTTGGAAAGGCGTGATGGACACGTACTCGTAAGAATTTCCAAACAGGCTGGTGTGGAACATCGACCTGGTTGTCTGGCCGGCCTTCTTGAGAGCCGGTACCACCTCGTTCTTCTGCAGATCAAGCCATTCGTTCAGCATTTCGGGCCTGACGTGCGTGATCGTCACGCGCGAATATTGCGGAGACGCGGACTGCGCCAGGCATAGGGTGGACAAGGTGGACGCCAGCAGAGCGGCGCCGGCGCAGAAAGGAAGGTGCATCTTGGTTTTCAATGGTATATCCCTCGTTAGGTGAGTTGTTGAGTCCGGTTGGCTATGATCGGATGAGGGACAGTATACACCCTGCCACTTCGCGCGGGGTTCTGCTAGCTAGGGGCTAGGGGGGCTAGGGCCGATTGGAAGCCGATTCTGGGCAAGTGGAACCGCCTGCCCCGCCGGCTCCACCTCAACGGCTATGGCCTGGCGCGGGTTTAACCACCTTCCCCACCTCCAACTGTAGCGGGCGCGCTACGGAGTTGACGCTGGGGTCGTAGTATTCGTAGACCCGCGATTGGAACGTGCGGGCGCGAATGGGGTACTTGGCGCGCAGGCGGTAGCTCAGCTTCACCGCGCCGCCGGGCGCGATCGAATCGAAATACAGAATGGCTTGCGTGGCCGTGAGGCTGAACTTCTCAAGGCGGCCACCCTTCTGTCCCGCAGTCTGCTCCTGGAAGGCCTGCAGGTCTTCGGAGAGCAGGTCGAAGCCGGGCGGGATGCCGAGATCGACCATCACCATATTGGCGGTCTTGGTCATGTTGTTCCTGACGTTGGCGGTGGCGGTGGCGATATCGTCCTGCGAAAGGCGCGTGCGGTCGTAGGTGACGTCGATGGAGAGCGGTTCGCCGGCTGGCTTTTGGTCCCAGGGAACGAAGTAGCGGCCTACGACCTGGTAGGCCAGACCGCCCTTTCCGGTGAAGCGGAGCTCGACGGTATTGGCGCCGGCGGCAGCAACGTCCTTGAGCGCAAACTGGTGGAGCAGGTCGTTGTTATCGGGGGTCAGCGTGAGTGTGCCGGCCGGCTGGCCGTTGAGTGTGATCTCCACGGTTCCGCGAAGGTCCGCCGCACCTTTCTCGGTCGAGAGCAGCACCGCACGAAGCGCCATGATGGTGGCTTGCGTGCTGCCCCATGCGCCCGAGGCGTCCTTCTTGGAAGCGATGTACGTGAGGGCCTTGCCCGCGGTAACGGACGCCTCGCCCGACTTGAGCAAGGCCTGCACGGCCAGACCCGTGGTTTCCACGGCGGCGCTCTCGCCGGTGGCATAGACGCCGGTCTCCTGCGAATTCCACCAGGCTTGTTCGCCCTTTTCGGTGCGGGCGTCGAGTAGCATTTGGGTGGCTTGGCGCAGGAAGGCACGGTCCGGCTTTTGGGAAGCAGCGCCGTAGTCGGCGGCGAAGTTGGCCAGGACGGCCAGGGTGTAGGCGTCGAGTTTGCCGTTCATGTGCTGTTCAACGAACTGCTTGGCCTTTTCGACGGCCGGCCCGCGGAAACCGGTATTTTCCAGCGACCAGCCGAGGTAGGCGGTGATGCGCAGCACGTCCGAGTTGTAGCGGTTGGTGGCGCCTTCGTTGATGAAGCTGGTGTCGGGCTTCCAGCTCCCATCGGCTTGCTGTTGCGCGGCCAGCCATTGCTGGGTCCGCTGGATTAACCTTGTGTCCACGTCGTGGACCTGGGACATATCGAAAAACTCCATCAATCCGTAAGCCGTGAGGATCTTGTTGGCGGGCGCCTGGCCGAACCAGGAAAAGCCACCGCCCCCGACTTCAAAAGTCAGCAGGCGCTGGTAGCCATTGACGATGAAGCCTTCGGCTTTGGCGTGAACCTCCGGCGTCAGTTTCTTCGTGCGCTTCATGTAATCGAGCGCCAGTACGTTGGGGTAGGTGGCGGAGGAGGTCTGCTCGAAGCAGCCGTTGGGCATGCGCAGCAGGCTGTCCATGCCTTCGATGACCTGGCTCAGCGGGCCTGGGTAGAGGCGGACGAAGAGCTTTTCGGACTCGGGGATGGTGAACGCGGGAAACTTCAGGTCGTGGGTGACGGCAGATTCCAGGCGGCCGTTGAAGACCTGGGTCTGCTCGCGCCCATTGGGAATGACTTCGATTTCGCGGACCACAATATCGGCGCGGTTGGCCGGGCCGGTCATGCGCGCCGAGAGCGTGAGTTTGAACTTGCCGATGCGTTTGGCTTCGAGCGTGAACTGCGAGCCGCCCACGCGGCCCAGATCGACGTCGAGGGTCTTGTCGGCGACGTCTTCCACCAGGGTGAACCAGTCGGCGGGTTCGAGGTGCAGGCCGACGCTGCCGCGCGCGGCGGAGTAGTTGTAGACGGCCACCGGGATCGAAACCCGGTCGCCCTGGGTGAGGGTGACGGGCATGTCGAGGTCGGTGAAGAAATCCTGGAAGACCTTGAGGCTCCCGGTGCCGCTCCCCAGCGCGCCACTGGCCGTGGAGGCCATCATGGCCATGCGCCAGGTGGTGATGGAGTCGGCCATCGGGATGGAGATACTGGCGTGGCCGTTGCGGTCGGTGACGATTTCGGGGTTGATGTAGAGGGCTTCGGGGAAGTAGGAGCGGACGCGCGGGGCGGAGGAGTCAAGGGTCTTCTTCGAGTCGTAGAATGTGATGCTGTCGCGCACCATGGCAAGCTCGGCCTTGGCCATTGGAGGTGGCGGGGGCGCCGCGCTCTGAACAGAGCCGATAATGCCGCCGACCACGCCACCGGGCACGCCGCCGGCCACGCCAGCCAAGCGGCCGGCGTCGAACTGCCTCAACACATGCTCCCCGCCGCCGCCTCCGGCCCTGAAGACGCCGCCGCCAAAGCCGACGCTGGCGACTGTGACCGTCTCGCTCATGGAGCCGACGGACAATGTGGCCGAGAGGATCGCCCGGTCACGCTCCTGGAGCGTGAATCTCCTGTAAGCGGTCTGGAAGCCTGGGAACACGATCAGGGCTTCGTACTGGCCCGGCGAAACGGCGGACACGGTGAACCGTCCCTGGGCATCCGCCATCGCCAGCCGCGTTTTTCCGGTGGAGAACTCACGCAGCGTGATTCGGGCGCTCGCTATTTCGGCACCGGTCGGGTCCGTGACGGATCCCGTGACCTCCGCCCGGCCATTGAACGGGCCGCGGTCGTGTTCCATGGTGAGATCGACGCTGATGGTGCGCGGCGTGGAAGGATCTACGACCTTGCCGGCGCGTCTTTCCAGATAGGCAGTCATGTCGTCCGGAGTGCCGAATCGCCCGTCCGGTCCAGCGCTGGTCACGCTGTAGTAATTGTTGGGATTCCAGTTCACGTGCTGGATGCGGAGGGTGTGATCCCAGGCATCGCGAACGGCCATGCTGTCCGCCAGCGTGGTCAGTTCACCCGCTTTGGGGCGCGCTCGGTAAGCGCGGCTGAGGCTCCCGGCAAGCTGGCCGACCTGCGCCTGGAACTGCGTCTGGTAGCGGCTGAAGTATTCCCCATACTTCGCCTGCGGCACGTTCCGCCCGAACTCGGTCTCGAACTTGTTGCTGCTGACCATTTCCGTTGCCGCAAACAACGCGCGGGCGGCGCGGTCGCGCTGTTGGGCCTGGGCCAAAGGAACCGGCTCGACGATCTCCGGCATGCCGATGGAGTGGATCTCATAGCGCGGTTTGAGCGCTTCCTGCTCCAGGTAGAAGAAGACCTTGGCGAAGCCGGGTTGCTTTTCTGCCAGCGCAAAGACGGCCTCATCCACCACCTGCAAACCGAGAGCGGCCGCAACGCCTTCGCCGCGGGTGTTGCGGACGCGGAATTGGATGCGCGCGTCGTCGCCGGGCTTGTACACGGCGGCATCGGCCGTGGCTTCGATCTTGAGTTCGTCCGCCGGCTGCACGAAGACCAGCCGGTGATCGCCGACGGGGCGCGCGTCGCGGCCGAACAGGTAGGCGTTGAAATCCAGCGTCCCAGCGAGGTCCGGCGTAGCGGAGAGGGTGAGTTCGGCTTGGCCGTTGACGATATCCAGGTCGCGCGTGAGCACGGTCTGGCCTTCCTTGACGACATCCACGTAGGCGGTGCCGCGGTTCCTGGTGGAGAAGACGTGCAACGGAATGCGGTCGCCCGCGCGATAAACGGCGTGTTCCGTGCGCAGCAGGATCTGGTCGGAGCCATCGCGCGGGCGGAGTTGCACCGAGGTCGACGCGTGGTTGCTGTCCTGGTCGCGGGCGTCAATCGTCAGGCTGGCGAATCCGGCCTTCGCCTGCAGGCGCACCATCGACACGCCGCCGGCATCCGTGGTAGCACGCTGCTCGGGTTGGCCATCGGCGCGGACCGTGATCTCGGTGGCGGCCGGCTTGCCATCGGCATAGGAGGTGAGTACGAAAACCTGGTTTTCGAGATTGGGGATCAAAGTGCCGCCTTCGGGAACCGCGGTGATGATCAGCGGCGATTCGCTGACGGTAATGCCTTCGCCGCGGGTTTCGGAATGGCCGGCGGAATCCTTCACGGTGGCCTCGATCAGCACCCGCGCCGCGCCCTGGCTGAGCGGGCGGCCGGCGAAGTACTTGGGCAACTCCAGATCGAAGCGCCAGGCGCCGTCGGCGTCCGTCTTGCCGTGAGCGTTGGCGCTTTCGAATTGCGCGACGTCCATGCCGGAGGACTTGACCGTGATCTCGGCCCCATCCACCGGTTTGCCGAAGAAGTAGTTGGCGCGGACGGTCCCGGTGACGTGGCCGCCGGGGCGGTAGCCGTGTTGATTCTTGCCGGAGAATTCCAGCGCCACTTTGAATTTGGGAAGCACGTAGCGCTCCACGTTAAGGGCGATCTCGGCGGGCGTGGGAGATCCCTCCATCAAGGCGCGGAGATGGTAGGCGCCAAGGTTGACCTCGTCGGCCAGGGGGAACTCGGCCGACGCCACGCCGAACGGGTCGGTCTGGGTGGCGTTCTTGAAGACTTTGTTGCCGCGCGAATCTTCCACTTCGAAGGTGAGTTTGCGGCCGGCGGCGGCCGCATGATTGGCGCGGTCCAACGCCAGCGCGCGTACGTGGATAGTCTGACCGGGCTGGTAGATGGGCTTCTCCGTGGTGAGCAAGATCGAGACCTTGTCTTCGAGCCGCACCTGCTGCGTGAACTCGGTGGAGCCGATGGGCGTGTCCACGGCATAGTGCAACGGGAAAGTGCCTGCGAGTCCGGCAGGAAAGCGGAACTGGGCTTCCGTAGTGCCGCGCTGGTTCAAGCGGCCGGAAAACAGCGAGGTGCGCCGCTGGTTGGCCGGCGCCAATTCGATGCGCAGCGAACTTAGGCCGGCGATGGGTTGGTTCGCGGAATCCGTGACCACTACCCGCACGGCCGCGGGGCCGCCGGCCAGGTAGGATTGCTGGCCCAGGATGTGGATGACGGGCATGCGCAGGATCTGCGAGATGGACTCGACGCCGTACAGCGCGGCTTCCTTTTCGCCGGCGTACGTGAAGCGATAGCGCACGCGGTGCCAGGCCAGGTCCTCGATGGCAAGCGGGCTGGCGAGTTGGAGATCCTGCTGCCAGGAAGCGCGGGCCGCGCCCGCCTCGACGCGGCGTTCGGCGCGGCCCAGCACGCGATCTTCGGGGTCGAGGACATCGACTACAAGTTGTCCCGCGCCCGCGCGCGGCGCGTGGTACGGGATGGTCACATGCAGGCTGCCGCGCGAGTAAACGGCGGCGGGCGATTCGCCATCCGCGGCCTGTGGGGTCTGCCAGGGGTGGAGCATGGCAGCCGCGGCCGCCAACAACGCCGCAGCGAAGAAGAGCTTGCGTCTCGATTTCATGGTGCGCCTCCGTGAATGTGCCACAACAGCGTGTCCGTCAGGCCGCTACGCAGGTCCGAAAGAACGTTGGCCGGACACGGGAATCCCACGCTCCGGCAAGAGGCAGGCATTCCGCCTGCCACGGCCACCGTAGGATTGGACATCAGGTGCCGTCCGATTGTTCCCGCGGCAGCGTCGATGAGGAATGTCGCGAGCAGGCGGGGACTTTCAGGGTCAGGCCAGGAGGCCTGCGCCACTACTGCAACGCTACTTGAATGGTGACGGTGGCGTAAACCGTCACGGTGCCGGTCTGTACGGGCGTCGTCGCCGCGGTTCCCGCGCCGGCGATTCCCACGACAATCGGCGTGTAGGAGGAGCCTTCTTGCGCCGACAGCACGGCGCCCAGTTTGCCGCCGAGGCCGGCCGCGATCGCGGCGGCATGCGCGGCCGCCTGTTTGGTGGCTTGAGTCAGCGCCTGCTCCACCAGCGGGTCCGGGTCCTGCAACCCGAAGGAGAGGCCGCCTACCGAGTTCGCGCCTGCCAGGTTGGCCTGGTCAATCAACAAACCGATCTGCGACAGATCCGTGGTGACCACACGTACGGTGTTGCTGGCGGTGTAGCCAATGATGACCGAAGGCTGGCCTATCGCCGTGCTGTAGCGCGGGTACAGGGAATAGTTCACGGTTTGCAGCGTGCCCGCGGCGCCCAGCACTTTGCTCAATGCGGCTTGCACGGCGGTGCTCAGACTGGCATTCTGCTGGGACGCATCCTGAGCGTTGGATCCGTTGGTGACGACTCCCACGTCGAGCTGCGCCTGATCGGGCTTGGCGGTGATGGTTGCGCTGCCGTTGGCTTGCACAGTGGGAACGCCCGCCGTTTGTGCGCCCATGGCCGAACAGCACAGAATCAGAAGCTGAGCATATTGACGGAAGCGCATCATAGCTCAACTATAACGCCGATGCGCAGGCCAAGCCCTGCGACACCAGGTTGGTTTACGCACATTTACAGCCAAACCGCAACTCGGTGACGCCGCGGGAGTTTAATGGTAACAGAGAGTGAATCACCCGATGCGCAACCGAGCCGTCCTCGCGCTGGCATCGGCGCTCTGCCTTGCCGCCTTTCCCGGGATTTCGGCTTGGGCCAGTAAGAAGAACGCCGATCAGGCCCGCCAGTTTTTCAAGCAGCTCTCCAACGACCGGAAGATCGAGCAGGCGCTCAACCGCCTGACCTTCGGGCCGCGGCCGGGGGACGCCACCGAGGTCAAGGCGATGGGCCTCAAGAAATGGGTGGAGCAGCAACTGCACCCGGAGCGCATCGCCGAGAACCCACAGGTCGAGGCCAAACTGAAGGCTCTCGACACGCTGAACATGCCGGGCAGCGAGTTGGTGCTCAACTACCCGACGCCGCAGATCGTTCGGCAGATGGTGCAGGGCCAGATCCCGTTTCCGCAGGACCCCGGCCGCAAGCTGATGCTTCAGAAACTGGCGGCGAAGGCGGAAAGGAAGCAGGGCGGCGACGCGAATGCCACTGCCCCGGACGCCCCGCCGCTGGCCGACCTGTTGACGCCGCAAGAAGCACGCTTGCTTCGCGCTGGCGCCCCGGAGCAGCGGCTGGCGGCATACCAGGCACTGCCGAGAGACAAGCAGGACGACGTGCTCGCGGCGCTGCCCCAGGGCGCACGCCAGAGCCTGTTCGCCATCGCGCCGCCGGATCTGCGCCGCCGCATCGAACTGGCCAACGGGCCGCAGCAGGTGGTGGCCCGTGACCTCACGGAAGGCAAGGTGCTGCGGGCCGTCTACAGCAATCACCAACTGATCGAGGTGCTCGACGATTTCTGGTTCAACCACTTCAACGTCTATCTGGACAAAGGCGCCGACCGCTACCTGGTGACCGAATACGAGCGCGACGCCATCCGCCCGCACGTGCTGGGCAAGTTCCGCGATCTGCTGGAGGCCACCGCTAGGAGCCCGGCGATGCTGTTCTACCTGGATAACTGGCAGTCGGCCGGTCCCGATTCGCAGCAGGTGCGGGGCCGGAAGAACAGCCGCGGATTGAACGAGAACTACGGGCGCGAGTTGTTGGAACTCCACACGCTTGGTGTGGACGGCGGCTACACTCAGAATGATGTCACCGAAGCCGCGCGATGCTTTACCGGCTGGACTATCAACCAGCCGCAGCGCGGCGGAACGTTCTTCTTCAACGCGCGCATGCACGATGACGGGCAGAAGGTGGTGCTCGGCGTGAAGATCCCGGCCGGCGGTGGGGAGAGCGACGGCCAGAAAGTGTTGGACATCGTGGCCCGGCACCCTTCGACCGCGCACTTCCTATCGAAGAAATTGGCCATGCGATTCGTGGCCGACGATCCGCCGGCCAGCCTGGTGGACCGCATGGCGGCGACGTTTGTCAAAACCGATGGCGACCTGCGCGCGGTGATGCAGACCATGCTGAACTCGAAGGAATTCTGGTCGGAAGGCGCGTATCGCTGCAAGATGAAAAGCCCCTTCGAGATGGTGGTGAGCGCGGTGCGCGCGCTTAACGGTGACGTGGATTTCGCGTTCCCGCTGGTCAACCAGGTGGCGCAACTGGGCCAGCCGCTCTATCGCAAGCAGGAGCCGACCGGATACTCCAACTCGAGCCAGGATTGGTTGAACTCGGGCGGCCTGCTGGCGCGGATGAATTTCGCCCTGCAGCTTGCGGACAACCGCGTGCCGGGCGTGAAAGTGAATGCAGGGAAGGCAGCGGCTGGAATTGAGCTGGGGTCACCGGAGTTCCAGAAGCATTAGAGACAGACATGACCACTCGACGCATTCTTCTTCGTAATTCGGCTTTGGCGATGGTGGGTATGGGCAGCGCTCCCCCCTGGCTCCAGCGCGCTCTGTACGCGGCCGACGCACCCGGGCAGCGCAAAAAGATTCTGGTAGCGATTTTTCAGCGGGGCGCCGCCGATGGTCTGAATGTGGTGGTGCCGCACGGCGAAAAGGCGTACTACGATCTGCGCCCGACCATCGCCGTGCCGCGGCCCAGCGCGGCTGGTGACAAGCGCGAGGACGCCGCCATCGATCTGGATGGCTTCTTCGGGCTGCATCCCGCGCTCGCGCCGTTGAAGCCGCTCTACGAGCAGCGGCATCTGGCGATTGTCGACGCTGCTGGCTCGCCCGACTCCACGCGCTCTCACTTCGACGCGCAGGATTATATGGAATCGGGCACGCCTGGAAGGAAGGCCACCAGCGACGGATGGATGAACCGCGCGCTCTCCAAGGCGCCGGGCAAGGTCTCGCCGCTGCGAGCCGTTTCGCTGGGGTCCGTGCTGCCGCGGGCCATGCGGGGCGCCGAACCGGCCATCGCGCTACAGAGCATCGATGGGTTTAGGGTGAGCAACGCCGAGGCCGCTCATCAGTTCGAGCAGATGTACGGAGCCGCAAAGGATCCCGTGCTGCGTGCCACCGGCCGGGAGACGTTTGAAGCCGTCGCCATGCTGCAAACCATTCGCAACCAGCGCTACTCGCCGGCTGCCGGCGCCGAGTATCCGCGCGGCCGTTTCGGCGACAGCCTGCGGCAGATCGCGCAACTGATCAAGTCCGATGTGGGAGTGGAGATGGCGTTCGCCGATATCGGCGGCTGGGACCACCACGTCAACGAGCTTGGCACGCGGGCGTCCGAAGGCCAGCTTGCCAACCTGCTGCGCGAATACGGACAGGCGTTGGCGGCCTTCTGGCAGGACATGGGCGACCGAATGCAGGACGTGGTTGTGGTGACGATGTCCGAATTCGGCCGCACCGCGCACGAAAACGGCACCCGCGGCACGGACCACGGCCACGCCAACAGCATGTTCGTGATGGGGGGCGCGGTGAAGGGCGGGAAGGTTTACGGCAAGTGGCCGGGGCTGGAGAAAGAGCAGCTCTACGAAGGCCGCGACCTGGCGCTAACCACGGACTTCCGCGACGTGCTGGGCGAACTGGTGGAGCGTCACACGAGAACGCCCGTGAAGGGTGTGTTCCCGGGCTACGAGCCGAAGTTCTTGGGCCTGGTGTAGGCGAGTGCGAACGGCGGGCTATCAATAACCATCCTGGCGATGGTCCGCTAAAGGCCGGCGGCAGGCAGGATTGCCCGCCCGACTGCCAGGAGCCGTTTCCGCGCCTCCACCCACGGCGCGAAGACTCCGGGGTTCTCCAGCCAGACGAGCATCCATTGCCGCATTTCTTCCTTCTCGGCTTTCTTTTCGGGTGGAGTGTTTGCTGCCGCGGCGCGGTGTCGGGCGCGGTCTTTGGCTCCGATCACCAGCCGCCGGCAGTAACGGGCGCGCGGGCGGTCGCCGGCCTCCATCGCCTCGGCGTAGACCTGCTGCATTTCGCGCAGCGATTGCTCCAGTTCTTCGAAAGTATGCTGGCTGATGCCGGCGTAAGGCTGATCGAAGGGCAGGCCCGTGGCGCGCAGCAGCTCGCGCAGGTAGCTCTCCGATACGGGCGCCAGGCGCTGCAACAGATCGTTCCACACCGCCTCGGTGATGCGGGCCACCGGCTGCGCGGCCAGGTAGTCGCGCAATTGTTGCTTGACGGGCTTGCTAGCGGTGGCCACGGCGGTACCTCTCCACGGCTGTCTCGTGGGCGGCGATCGTGCTCGAGAATTCGTGAGCGCCCGAACCATCAGGCCGGGCCACGAAGTAGAGCCACGCCGAAGGCTCGGGCGAGTCCACCGCGCGCACGGCCGCCAGGCCGGGGTTGGCGATCGGGCCCGGGGGAAGCCCCACGTGGCGGTACGTATTGTACGGATTCTCGTTGTCCAGGTCCGAGCGGTGGATCGCGCCGCGATACCGGCCGTCCAACAGCGCCGCGTAGATGGTGGTGGGGTCGCAGTCGAGCTTCATGCCGATGCGCAGGCGATTCTCGAAAACGGCGGCGATCTTGGGCCGCTCGGCCGGCAGCCTGCTCTCCTTTTCGACCAGCGACGCCATGGTGACGGTTCGGTGCACATCGGTGTTGCGCTGCAGGCTGCGCCAGGCCTCGCGGAATCTGCCGGTCATGAGGCGGCAAAGGTCCTCCGGCGTGGTGTGGCGGCTGAGCCTGTAGGTGTCCGGGAAGAGGTAGCCTTCGAGCGAGGGAGCCTGCGGGTCCAGATCGCGGATCAGGTGCGGATCGCGCGCGGCGGCCAGAAACTGGCCGGCCGGGAAAATCCCCAGCTGCTCGACAGAGGCCGCGATGTCGAACATGTTCCTGCCTTCCGGCACTACCAGTTCGAAGTAGAAGATGTCACCGCGCGCAATCCGGTCCAACACTTCGCCAGCAGTGGCTCGGTGGTTGAAGCGGTACTCGCCGGCTTGCAGGACGCGGCGTTGGGAAAGGAGCCGGGCCAGCAGGAAGTCGCCGGGGCTGCGAATCACGCCGGCCTGCGCCAGGAGTCCGGCCATGTCCGATGTGCTGGTGCCGTGGGGGAGATTGACGAAAACCTCGCCCTGGAATCCCTGGTACGGACGGAGCAGTCGGTACGCGGTGAAGGCGCCGAGCGTCAGGGCAGCCGCGATCAGGATCCGGACGGCCTTCACGAGTCCTCTCCGGCCGGGAATGCGTGCCTGCCGGAATCCAGGTAGCTCTGCAGCAGGATCACCGCCGACAGCCGGTCGATGGCCGCGGCCCGCTTTTCGATGCCGATGCCGCTTTCGCGCAGGACACGCCCGGCTTCGACCGTGGTGAGGCGTTCGTCCCAGAGTCGAATGGGCAGGCCCGTGCGCTTCTCCAAAGCCGCGGCAAATTCGCGCACCCAGCCGGATTGGCGGCCCTCGGCGCCGCCCATGTTGATCGGATTGCCCACCAGAATCAGGCCGACTTCACGCTCCTTGAGGAGTTGGTCGAGCGCGTCCAGGTCGTCGCGTTTTCTTCCCCGCACCAGGTTCGGGAGTCCCTGCGCGGTGATCCCCAGCGGATCGCTGATCGCCAGGCCGATACGTCTCTTACCCAGATCCAAGGCGAGGATGCGCGGCTTCAGGGACGTCAATTCCATTTCATTATAGGTTGGCGGCATGATACAGTCGAGACAAGGGTCGTCTTTGCGCCGTGGCGCTGATAACCAAGTCTGAGACCAAAACCAGCCAGGCCGTGGGGGAAACGCGGCATCTTGCCATGTCCATCCTGGCGATGGGCGTGATTATTGCGGTACTCTACTTCGGGCGCGTCTTCTTCATCACATCTTTGGCGGCGCTCACCATCGCTTTTATCCTGGAACCATTTGTGGCGCTGCTGATGCGGCTCCGTTTTCCGCGCAGCCTGGCCAGTTTCGTGGTCTGCGCCATTGCCTTGGCATTCCTCTATGTCGTTGGTCTTGGGGCCTACTCACAACTGGCCGGCCTGTACGATGAACTGCCCAAATACGGCGAACGCATCGGCCAGATCGTGGATGCCATTCAGCAAAAGATCGGCGCCATGGAAGACCAGACTTACCGCGTGCTGGTGCCGGCCCGCCAGCGTCAGGAAGAGGAGCGCCGCCGCGCCCAGCAGCAGCAACAACAGCAGGCGGAGCAGGCCGGCCGCAAGGGCCGGAAGGGCGGCGCCGCGCCACAGCAGCCGATTCCAGGAGCCCTCCCGATTCCGGGCGCCATTCCTGAGGTGCGGATTCACGAGGAGAACACGGCCATCGGAGACTACATCTACTCGCGGCTGAGCTCGTTTTACCAGATCCTGCTGATGGCGTCGTTCGTTCCATTTCTCGTCTACTTCATGCTGAGCTGGCGCGACCACATTAACCGGAGTTTTCTGCAGTTCTTTCACGGCGAAGACCGTGTGATCGCGGCGCGCAGCATGCAGGGCATTGCCGACATGGTGCGGGCCTTCGTGGTGGGCAACTTCATGCTGGGTTTGCTGCTGGCGATCGTCAGTTCGGCGCTGTTCTGGATGCTGCACGTGCCTTTCCCGCTGCTGGTGGGGCCGTTGAGCGGCATCATGAGCCTGATCCCGTACATCGGCCTGCCGCTGGCCATGGTGCCGCCGCTGTTCGCCGCGCTTGCGCTCAATACCGTATCTGTCTACGTGCTGGTGGTCGTGACGGTGGGGATGCTGCACCTGATTGCCATGAACCTGCTGTACCCAAAGATCGTCGGGTCGCGGGTGCATCTGAACCCGCTGGTGGTCACGTTTTCGCTGATGCTGTGGGGCTTCCTTTGGGATGCGCCCGGCTTGCTGCTGGCGATTCCCCTGACAGCGGGCATCAAGGCGGTCTGCGACAACGTCAAGGGGCTGCGGGCGTTTGGGAAATTTTTAGGCGACTAATGCTGCTAGACTCAAGTTTTCCATCGTAATGGCGGCTATTCCCGAATCGGCAAAACTCTTCATGTCGGGGCTCATTGCGCGAGCCCGCAAGCTGAAAAAGACCATCGCGTTCCCTGAAGGCACGGACCCGCGCGTACTGGAAGCCGCAACCCGGTTGGCGCGTGAAGGCGTGGTGAAGCCGGTGCTCATCGGGCCGCCGCCCGCCAACCCTCCCGCTGGTGTCACCTTCCTGGACCCGGCGAATTCCCAGGCGATCTCCAGGTACGCCGCATTGTATTACGAACGCCGGCGCGCCAAAGGCCTCACCCAGGTGGAGGCCCAGGCGATTGCGCGCAAGCCGCTGTACTTCGCCTCCCTGATGGTGGGGGCGGGCGACGCCGATGGCAGCGTCGGCGGCGCGGTCAACAGCACCGCGGAGACCGTGCGCGCCGCGTTGCACGCGGTGGGGCCGCATCCGCGGGCGCGCCTGGTCTCGAGCGTCTTCATCATGGCGCTACAGGACCTGGCGCACGGTCACAACGGGCTGATGGCCTTTGCCGATTGCGCCGTGGTGGTGGAGCCAAACGCCATGCAGATGGCGGACATCGCCATTGCCACCGCCGAAAGCGTGCGCGTGCTGATCGACGATGAGCCGGCCGTGGCCCTGCTCAGCTTTTCCACCAAGGGCAGCGGCAAGGGCAAGCAGGTGGACAAGGTGGTGGAGGCGCTGCGCATCCTGGAGGCGCGCGCGCCGGAATTGAACGTGGATGGCGAGTTGCAGGCGGACGCCGCGGTGTCGGCGGTAGTGGGCAAGTCGAAGGCGCCGGGATCGAAAGTGGCCGGCCGTGCCAATGCGCTGGTATTTCCCAGCCTGGAGTCGGCCAATATCGGCTACAAGCTGGTGGAGCGGCTGGGCGGCGCCATGGCTATCGGACCGTTCATGCAGGGGCTGGCGAAGCCCGCCAACGATCTTTCCAGAGGCTGTTCGGCGGAAGACATCTACAATGTTGCGGTGGTGACGGCCTTGCAGTCCGAGGCCTGACGGCCATGCTCCCGTACCGGTTGGTCTATCACGAGCAGTACGATCTGCACCTGGGCGAACACGTTTTCCCGTCCAAGAAATACAAGTGGCTGCACGACCGTCTGTTGAGCACTCGCTTCGCCGAAGCAGCCGACTTCACCACTCCGGAACCGGCCACGGACGACGACGTGCTGCTGGTACACAGCCGCGACTGGGTCGCCAAGCTGCGCAGCGGCACGCTCTCCTACCACGACATTCTGCAACTGGAGATCCCCTACTCGCGCCAGATGGTGGAAGCCTTCTGGCTGGCGGCCGGCGGCACCATTTTGGCAGGGCGTCTGGCCATGCAGGCGGGCGTAGGGTTCAACACCGGCGGCGGGTTTCACCACGCCTACCCGGAACACGGCGAAGGCTTCTGCGCGATTAACGACATCGCCATCGCGGTGCGGCGGTTGCAGCGCGATGGGGTCATCAAGCGCGCCATGGTTGTGGATTGCGACGTCCACCACGGCAACGGAACGGCCGCCATCTTCTCGGGCGACCCGTCGGTGTTCACGCTCTCGATTCACCAGTTCAACAACTATCCGAGCGTGAAGCCCCTTTCCAGCCTGGACATTCACCTGGCGGACGGGATCGGCGACGCCGAGTACATTCACCGGCTGGGCAACGGCTACCGCGCGGCGCTAACCATGTTTCAGCCGGACCTGGTGTTGTACGTCGCCGGCGCCGACCCGTACCGCGAAGACCAGTTGGGCGGGCTGTCCCTGACCTTCGACGGGCTGCGCGAGCGCGACCATCTGGTACTGTGGACCGCTCTCAGCCACAAGATCCCGGTGGCGATCGTGCTCGCCGGCGGTTACGCCATGAGCGTGGAGGACACGATCACGATTCACGCCAACACGGCCGAGGTGGCGCGCGACGTGCTTCGGAAGACGGCTTGGGGAGAGAGCGCAGGCAGAAAGAGTTGACGGCTGATGGCCGACAGCTTGCCGTCAATTCCAATAATTGCGGTCGAGACTCCGGTACTGCACTGCCTCCGCCACGTGCTTGGCGGAGACCGCCGCCAATCCGTTGAGATCGGCAATGGTGCGCGCTACTTTCAGAATCCGATCGTGGGCGCGGGCGGAGAGGCCCATGCGGCGCACCGCCATTTCGAGCGTGCGCTCGCCCGAATCGTCGAGGGCGCAGTTTTTGCGGATCTGTCGCGTGGGCATTTGCGAGTTGTAATAGCCTCGCGTCCTTTGAACGTCCCGAGCCGCTGCGACGGGGGTGCGTATCTCCGCCGATGACTCGCTGGTATCCGGACCGCGCAGCTCTTTATAGGGAACCGCGGGCACCTCAACATGAATATCGATGCGGTCCAGCAGAGGCCCGCTGATTTTTCCCAGGTATTGCTGAATCTGCGCGGGAGTGCAGCGGCATTCGCGCGTGGCGTCGCCCAGAAACCCGCACTTGCACCCGTGCAGATAACAACTGCAACTGAGTACTAACCGGGAGTGCCGGGGGACCGCACCCCCGAAAAGGCCAGAGACGCGGTTCGATTCCGCCCCAGCGGTGAGGATTCCAACGAGGAAGTGCCCCTGTGTCCATTGCGTCCCGCTACCGTGCGCCTACTCCTCGGGCGAGCACCGAATGTCTTTGTCCGATTGAAACCGTAGAACAATACCTCATCACGCCCAACGAACAACGGCCACTTGTGTGCTTCGTTACGGAAGGCTCCTACACGAGGTCATCGGCAACCGTACGGAAATGTCGATTTCGCAGTAGGATTCTTTCAGGGAGGAACCCTGACATGCTCAGGCGAGCGTTTTTCTGGCTCGTTCCCGCTCTCTGCTGTGTGTCACAGCTCTCGGCGGGCATCATATACAGCAACATAGGCGCCGGGTTTCCTGGTGACACGGGTGCCTATGGTTTCGGTGGCCCGAGCGTCGAAGGTACTGCGTTCACCGCTACGGGGCAAGGAAATCTCTGGACGATTTTCGTAGGTATTGACGGCGATTCTTTGCCCGCAACAGTTGGCCTGTATTCAGACTCGTCAGGCCAATCAGGAACATTGCTTGAAAGCTGGACCTTCATTGTTCCTTCTTCGCTGCCTACCTTAACCTCTGTTCTGCATCCGCTATTGTCGTCTGGGACGGAGTACTGGTTCGTAATGGAAATTCCGAATAGGGGCCAGAATGAAGGGTGGCGCATGAATGATGAAGGAGTCACTGGAGGAGTGTGGTATGGCCCCGGGCGTAACACTTGGTCCCAAATTTTCCCGGACGAGGCGACACTTGGAATCCAATTGACCTCTGTCTCGGAACCGACCAGCGCGGTGTTGTTTGTAATCGGAAGTTTTGTGTTGGTGCCCCTGTCGCGCCGGCTGAAAACAGCTTAAAGCGGTCGGGCACGCGAATCCATTTCCCGCGGCGGTACCGGTCTTGTAGTCGTTGCCGAAGTGGGGGAAGAAAGCGGCGGGGTGTAGTTGGGGGGGCTCTGGCCGCCAAGCCAACCGAACATGCGTTCACGTTTGTTGGCTGGGGCGGCAGCGGCGAAGGAGGTTCGAGTCAGGCCCGCGGCAGGGGAAAGATTGAGGAACGTACGGCGGTTCATGTATTTAGGGATACAGGGCGCTGGCGGGAACGTGGGGGCTCCTGCGGAGGGTGACCTTCGCGCACGACGAGGTTCCCGCACTCATCAACTGATCTCCTGACCCACCATACTGGATACGTAGGCCGATGCCTCCTACGTCCGACGAGCAGATTCGGTTTATGGTGAACATCCAGCGACTGCTGGACGAGGGCCTGTTCACGGCGTTGAACAAGTTCGCTTTACTGCTTGCGCTGGCGGTTCTGAGCATCGAGCAGGGCGACGACTCCGGCGACCCCCTGAAGTTGACCACAGACGCTATCCCGGAGAAGTACTACTGGCGGCAGGTGGTGCCGTACGCCTCGGCTGGCGAGGCGACAATCCTCCAGCAGAACACAGGTCGGCGGGCTGTTATCGTCAATCTGGTGCGCGAAGCGCGCGCGGGCGTGATGAGGAGCATTTGTGTCCGGCAGATGGGGATAGACTTGACGTCTCTGGTGTCTACTGGCGGCGCGCCCTTGCGCCTCCTGCATCAGGCAGTTCCGACGAACCACCGAGCTCACAGACAGAATTTTGCGCGATTATCTACTTGACAAAAATCCATGCGAGTCGTACACTATATGTAGAGATTGCGAAAATGAACCTGATAGACCTTACCAAAAAGTTCGGAACCCCTGAACAATGTGCGGATTATCTCGAAGCCATGCGTTGGCCCGATGGGGTTCGATGCCTCAAGTGCGACAGCAAAAAGGTCTCTCGGTTTCAGAAGGAATCCGGCACTCGCCAGCGCAAGAATCCCAAGACTGGCGAGATCGAAATCAAGCCGGTACCGGCCCGAATCATGTACGTCTGCCTTGATTGCGGACACACGTTTGCGGCGACCACAGGCACGCTCTTTCATGACACCCATCTCGATCTTGAAAAGTGGCTTCTCGCCGTGGCCGTCATGGTCAATGCGAAAAAGGGACTGAGCGCTCTTCAAATGAAACGCGATCTGAAGGTAGCCTACAAGACGGCGTGGTATTTGAACCATCGCATCCGTGAAGCGATGGCCTTGGTTGAGTCGGCCACCACTGAACCACTGACCGGCACGGTAGAGGTTGATGAAACCTACATGGGCGCAAAGAAGTACGACAAGCGCCGCAAGCGCGGTCCCTGGGAGAAGGAGCCGGTATTCGGCATGGTGGAGCGGGGTGGCAAGGCAAGAACCTACCACGTGAAGAAGGTCAACCGCTATAACGTGATTGACAAAATCAAAGACAACATCGCCATAACTGCGGATGCGGTCTACACAGATGAAAGCCCCATTTATGACCGGATGCCCAATAACGTAAAGAAGCATGAGATAGTAAACCACTCCGCAAAAGAATGGGTTCGGGGCGACGTTCACACCTGCACGATTGACGGCTACTGGGGACTTCTGAAGCGTGGCGTCATAGGATCGTTTCATCAAATCTCGATAAAGCATCTGCATCGCTACCTCAGCGAGTTTCAATTCCGCTGGAACAATCGGGAATCACAAAACCCCTCTGAGCGAGAATCTGACAAAGTGGGCATATTACGCGGGTTTGCCGATTCTGCGTACGGCGAGGAGTTCGAGGTTGCTGACCGCCAGTCGCTTGGCCTTGAGCAGCAGATAACGGAGGTTCTTG